>Ga0210407_10000452_pt1 | contig 46775 bp, 32 predicted proteins | sample IncBWC27MmetaG_FD_150860 | JGI IMG/M metagenome (GOLD analysis project Ga0210407, IMG submission 150860) | Forest soil microbial communities from Barre Woods Harvard Forest LTER site, Petersham, Massachusetts, United States - Inc-BW-C-27-M | ecosystem: Environmental > Terrestrial > Soil >...
GCACGGCATCGTGCATCGCGACGTCAAGCCCGCCAATATCGTCGTGGTCACCAGCGGGCAAGTGAAAATTGTTGATTTCGGGATCGCGCGAGTCGGTGCCTCCTCGATGACGCGCACGGGCGTCGTGCTGGGCACGGTGATGTACATGTCGCCCGAGCAGGTGCAGGGCATGACGGCCGACGGTCGTTCCGACGTTTTTTCTCTCGGTGTCGTTCTTTACGAACTCCTCACTTACGAGATGCCATTTCCGGGCGACGATGTGCCCTCGATTCTCATCAAGATCATCAATGAACCGCCGCAACCCATCACCAAGTTTATTCCGAAGTGTCCCCCAGCTTTAGAACAGATCGTCCAACGCGCACTGACGAAGGACCGTGAGAAACGCTATCAGTCTGCCGAAGATATGGCGTTCGACCTACAGCGGATCGCCGACAGTTTGAAGCGCGACACGATCGACGTGTTCCTCGAGCAGGGTCAGCGTTCTCTGCAGCACGGCGATTTCACGATCGCCAAGGAATCATTACAAAAGGTTCTAGAGATCGACAGCAGCCACCAGTTGGCGAAAGACCTGCTCGCCCAGGTTCGGGACAACATTCAGTCTCGTCTACGCGAACAAAAGGTGGAACACAATCTTGCCCAGGCCACGGAGGCTCTGGAGGCAGAACAGTTCGAAGATGCACTGGGGTGGATCGATGAAGTGCTTCATTTGGATCCCGGGAATGAAATAGGCAAACAGTACAAGCAGCTCGCAGTCGAAAAGCGCGACCGCGCAGCGAAAATCCGACGCCATCTCGAGCGCGCGGAAAAACTTGCCGCCGAGGCGGACCTCCCAAGGGCGAAAGCCGAGCTACTAGCCGTGCTGACAATTGAGCCGGACAATTCCGCCGCACTCGGAATGATGGACTGGGTGAGTAGGGATCTCGACGAGCAGGAGCGGCTTCGCCAAGTCGCTGAATATCTCGAAGGCGCTCGCGCTCACTTAGCGAAAAAGAATTTCGACAAGGCCCTCGAATCCTTGGACCGTGCCCGCGAGCTCGACGCCATCAATATCGAAGTCGACGCATTAACACGCCTGGTCCGCGCCAATCAGCAAAAGGAAGAGAGACGTAAGCTACTGGTCGAGCGCGTAGCCGAAATCGAAGAGGACCTCAGCAAAGGAAAACTGGAACTTGCGCAAAAGGCGGCCGATGATGCGCTGCGTGAATTCCAAGATGAGCCTCAGATATTGCGGTTGCACGCGCAGGTAGTTCGCCGCTTGGAGGTCGACAAGAAGCGAAGCTACGTCGACGAACAATTGCAGGCCGCCGGCGATTTCGTCCAAAAAAACCAATTCTCATCCGCATTGGCGGTCCTCGAGCGGGCAATCCAAAAGATACCGGATGATCCCCGGTTATCTGCCTATCTTAAGTCCGTGCAGGAAACCCACGAGCAAAGCGCCCGCGAAGAGGTGAGCCGGGAGGCCGTCCAAAAGGCGAACGAGCAGGTACGCGCCAAAAACTTCGACGGCGCGATCCAAATCCTGGAAAAGAGCCTGAACCAGATCGGGCAGTCTCCCGAGATAACCGATTTGCTTCAATTCGTCCGCGAGCGCCAGACGGAACAGCAACGGGAAGAACGCACTCGCCGTGTGTTGTCGCGCGCACGAACCCACCTGAGCGAGCATCAGTTTGACGAAGCCGTGCAGGTTCTGGAGCGCGGTCAAGCGGATTTGAAAAGCACCGAGATCGAGGCGCTCCTTGCCGACGCCTGTCAGCAGCGTGAACAATTTGTGAAACGTCGCAAAGAGATCATTACGGGCGCTCTCAAACTTCTCCAGTCGGGCGACGCGGCCAAGGCCGTCGCACTGTTCGAGCCCGCGCCAAAAGCGTATTTCAAAGACGAAGAATTCCAGCGCGTATATTCCCAATGCTGGCAAAGCCTCGATCGCGCTCATTTTGTGCGCACTGCGGTCGATCAAACCGAGAAAGCGCTCGCCGAAGAAGACCTTGGATCCGCCCAGTCAGTGCTGGATCAGGCGCTGAAACAGTATCCCAGTGAAGCCGCGCTGCTGGCGCTTCAGAAGCGGTTACGGGAAGAGGAGCTTCAGCTGCGACGCGAGCAGCGAAAGAAACTCCTCGAGGAAGCCCGAGTCGCGCTGGGCCGTATGGAATACGCCGGTGCCATCAAGTTGCTCAACTCGCTATCGTGGGAATCGCCCGACCTATCAGAATTGGCTGCGCAAGCCAAATCCCTTCTCGACGAGGCCGACCGGCGCGAAAGCGAACGCCAGGTGCTTTCCCGAGCCCAAGGTTATCTGCGTGAAGAACAGTATGCGGACGCGGAGAAATTCCTGCTGGAGGCTCGAACCAAATTAAAAACCACTGAAATCGACGCGCTTTTGGCGACGGTTCGAAAGCAGCGACAAGCCTCCGAGCTGCGGCGTGAAGAAATCATCGCCAGTGCGCTGCAAATGCTGCAGTCCGGCGAAGCGGCAAAGGCAGTGGCTCTTTTCGACGGAGCTCCGAAAGCCTACTTCAAGAACGAAAACTTTCAGCGCGTCTATTCTCAGTGCCGCCAGGACGTGGACCGGGCCAATTTCGTGCGCACTGCTGCGGACCAGATCAAGAAATGCTTGGCCGAAGAGGATATCAGTGCCGCTGAATCACTGCTCGATCAGGCGCTGAAACCCTATCCCAGCGAGCCGACACTACTGGCGCTTCAGAAGCGTGTCCGGGAAGAGGCGTCTCGGCTGCATCGGGAAGAGCGGGCCAAGCTCCTGGAAGAAGCGCAGGTGGCAGTTGGGCGCATGGAATACCCACACGCGATAGAACTGCTGACGTCGGTCACGTGGGAATCAGTCGACTCGCCCGAGCTAGCAGCGCAGGCAAAGTCGCTGCTCGAAGAGGCGCAGCGACGCGCGAGCGAACAGGGCATCCCGCAATTGGTGCGCGTTCCCACAAAACGCCGGGAGCCTCGCGTTGTATCCAAGAGCGGGGCTTCGAGGGAACCAGCGGCGTCCAGGAAGCCGCTGATTGCCGTCGCGGCGATATTGGGTGTCGCGGCCATCGTCCTAGCCGGTGTTTGGACATGGTACGCACGGGGCCGGAGCGCCTCCGGCTATATCCAGCTGACGGCGGCTCCGTGGGCCGAAGTTGCCAACGTGAGCAATGCGAAAGGCGAGCATCTGAACATCACCGGGGAGACACCGCTCCAGGTCGCACTCCCGCCCGGGCGCTACGTAATCGAGCTGAAGAACGGCCAAAGCAATTGCAAAGTGGAAGCCTCCGTAGAACGAGCGTCGGTATCCGCGTATAGTTGCGTTTTTCCTGAGGTAAAGATTGACGATCTTGTGCAAAAGCTGCTCTCGGCGTATTGAGCTTGTTGGACTGGTCCTTCTCGGTCTTGCAGCGGCCGTGTCTCTTTTTGCTTTCGCCGCATCTGCCCAACAGACCCTCGAAGAACGCTATCAAAAAGCTATCCAATCCTTCAACGAAGCCAAGATGGAGGACGCCTGTGATGCCCTAAAGCAGATCGAGAAGGAAAACGCTGGTTACAAAGACGTCCGCACTTATTTAAACCCCGCGTGCGATTCCGCGAGACGAACTTACGAACAAGAAGAGAGGCTGTACAAGCAGGGGCTGGAGCTTTTCAAACAGGGGCAATTTGATCAAGCCAAGCCAAAATTTACGCAGGGCCGCAGTCTCGCCCTGAACCATCCTAAGTATCGTGCTGAAATGGACGACTATCTGAAGAAAATCGAAGCTCGGGTGCGAGAGGAAAATCTTTTCCAACAAGCCGTTCAACTCTTTAACGAAGGGCGGGATACCGAAGCTGCAACTCAATTCGGGCAAATCGAACAGGCAAAGGGCGCGCGAGCCGACGATGCCCGCTCGTACCTACAGCGCATCAAAGACCGCCGAGAAGCTGAGATCCGGAAAAAGGAGAACGAGAGCGATCAGCAGGCGTTCGATGAGGCCGTCAGGGCCTTTAATGACAAACGCTATCCAGATGCGAAGACGCGCTTCAAGGCATTGATTCAAAAGGGAGGTTCCCATGCCGCCGAAGCTCAGTCCTACGTTCCTCGAATCGACGCGGCCCTCAAGGAGGATGCCGTCGTGCGCGAGAAGACGAAGAAAACGGTCGCGGATGCCGGAAAAGATCCCAGGCAGGTTGCCCAGCAACTCATCGAAGAAGCTCGCGCGGACGTGAGCGGCCTACAGTACGCGGCAGCAGTCGACAAGCTGAAGACAGCCGAAATGCTCGATCCGGCAAATCATGAAGTTCCGCCCCTGCTGAAAACCGCTCAGGAAATGGCGGACCAAGAGCCGCTGCGCCTTGGGCTCGAAGCCTACTTTGCGGGGAAGTACGATCAGGCGGAGCAGCAGTTTGGCGCGTACCTGGCCAATCACGGGCGCAAGATTGCGCTCGCTTACTTCTTCCGCGGAGCCACCCGTGCCTCGCGTTACTTTCTCTCGGGGGAGCGAGATACCCAGCAGAAGGATCTTGCGGTGGCGGACTTTCGCGCCTTGAAGAAAGACTCGCGCCAATTTCAGCCTCCAAAACAATACGTCTCTCCGAAAATCATGTCTCTATACTCGCAGAGCGCAGGCGCGAGCGCGCCGTAACTTTTCCTGTCGAGAAAGGCAGAATTGGTTTGACAGGCAATCTCGCGTTGAGTAGCATTCGCCAGTTTATGGATTCCCACAGATTGCCTCATAGAGACACAGCTTGCATAGGAGCAAACCGATGAGGACGCCGCGCCGTTCCGTCATTCTTGTTCTGATTTTTGGTGCGCTATGCCTTCACGCGCGGGCCGGCACCCAGAATGCCACCATCACTGGCGAGGTCTATGCCACCGGAACACCGGTTTCCGGAGCAACGGTTCACTTAATCAACGCTGGCGTCGCCTTCTCCCAAACGCAGACCACCGGATCCGACGGCACCTACACCTTTAACAACGTTCCACCTGCAGAGAACTACGTGATCTCCGTCGAGAAGAGCGGTTTCTCCCCGGCCGTACTGACCAATATTATCGTTCAGGTGGACGAGGAGAAGCTCGTGTTGCCGCCTTTCCTGCTCGTGTCGTCGGTCCAGGCAAATCCGCCGGTCGCGGTGCAAGCACCTTCCCAACCGCAGCCGCAAGTAGCTGCGCCGGCTCCGCGGCAGTCGCCGAGAGCGCCCTCGGTTTCGGTTGAGCTCTTGAGCACTACCCAGAGCGGAGTGATCGATAGCCGCTCGGTTCACACGCTTCCGCTGGCCAATCGCGATTTCATCGATCTCGCACTGCTCGTCCCGGGCACCTATCCTGTGGCGCAGGGTTCGGTCCTTCAAGGCGCTTCGTTGTCCGTCGACGGAGCCCGCGGCGACATGAACAACTTCTTGCTCGACGGTGCCGACAACAACGACTACACCCTCAATCAATCGCTGCCGTTCCAGATCGTCGAGGCCCTCCAGGAATTCCGCGTGCAAGCTTCCACTGAAAACGCGGAGTTCGGACGCAGCGGGGGCGCCCAGATTAACCTCGTCAGCCGCAGCGGTAGCAATGCCTTCCATGGAGAGCTTTTTGAGTTCAATCGCAACTCGGCCCTCAGCGCCGGAAATTTCTTTTCCGCTTTCAGCGGAGGCACCTTCGATCAATATGCTCGGGAAATACAAGTCAGCATTCCGGGCGCGAATCCGTTTGCCGACCCCACGTTGGCCCCTCTGTTTAACTTGCACAATTCGTTTCTGAACCAAAATCAGTTCGGCGGCAATATCGGGGGCGCACTGGTCAAGGACAAGTTATTCGGTTTCTTCAACTGGGAAAGTTTTCGTCTCACGAATCCCCGGCCGTTGTTCGAGCAGGTGCCCGGCACAACGTTTCGCTCCGCGACGGACTGCGCGGCCTTTGAAGGAGGTCCGTGCGACCCCACGGCCCTGGCGCTTTACAACCTTTACCCGGCTCCCAACGTGCCGGCTACTCCGTTTACAAATCCCGCCAGCTTCCTCGCCTTCGATGCCACCAACCCGAACGGGTTGCCGATCGGTTCTGGCGCCTTCGCTGTCGGACAAACCGCGAATCGCACCGATAGCGATAACTTCCTGGAAAGAGTTGATTGGCGAAAAAGCGATCGGACCAGCATGAGTTTCAAACACAACATCCAAAGGATTAACCAGCTTCAAGGCGGCGATATTCCCGCCACTCCTGCGTACCCTGGCAACGGAACACTCGTGAATGGACGCAACCAAAACTTTAGTTACAATCTCGTCCAGCAGATTTCGCCTAGAATGACCAACGAGTTCCGCGCGGGATGGAACCGTTTTCGGCTCACGACTAAAGCGCAGGACGCTGGCATCAATCCCACCACGCTCGGCTTTCAGAACCTGAACTTTACCAACCAGGGCTTGCCCACCATCATCGTCGGCGGAACGTTTGGCTCATTTGCTCCGTTCAGCACGCTCGGGGCGAACGAGTCGACTCCCAGCAATCGCGCTGACAACGTCTGGTCCGTCGCGGACAACCTTAGCTTCACGCGTGCGCGGCACACCTGGAAATTCGGCGCCGAGTACCGGCACGTTCGCTTGAACGTGAACAACGACGCGGCCGCCAGGGGTGTGCTCGGATTCTTCTCTGGAGAATTTGTCGCTGGATCGGGTGAGCCGGACTTCGGCTCCATCGCACAAGTCTGTCCTCAATCCTTGCAAGCGTTGGTTGCCGCCTACGCCCAAGCGTGCGCTCAATTCGGAAATGGTTTCGAGCGAAAGTTCACTACTAACTCGGTCGCTTGGTACGTCCAGGATCAGTGGCGCCTCCGGCACAATTTCACCGTGAATTATGGTGTTCGTTACGAGGTGAACACGGCGCCTGTCGAGCTCGACGATCGCTTGGTGAACTTTTACCCGAACCTCGGAACCCAAGGTGCCTTGATCCAGGGTGGCTCAACCACAGAGTTCGATCCCCTCGGTGATGTTATTGGGACGGCGGCTCATCGTGCTCCTCGCGCCGGGTTCAACACCGACTACAACAACTGGGGACCCCGGATTGGCTTTGCTTGGGATCCTCGGAGTAACGGGCGGACGGTGGTGCGAGGCGGATACGCCTTGATGTTCGACCAGCAGTCGCTCGAACCCTCCGTCAACATGTTGCTGAATCCTCCCTTTATGCAACAGTCCTTCTCCTTCTTTCCGAACTTCGCGCTCGCCGATACTTTTTCGGTCTGCGCGCCCAACGTGGTCGATACAGGTTGCCGCAGCACTTCACCCAATGCGACATCCGATTGGTCCTTGTTTCCCTATTCCATCACCGCCATTGATCAGCACAACAAAACTTCCTACGTCAACCAATATCATTTTGGAGTACAGCGGCAAGTCGGAGGCAAAGGCGTCTTTGAGGTGGCGTACGTAGGTTCTTCGGGCCACAGATTGCCCCAGCTCGCGGCCATCAGCCAGTGCACACCGGCTCAGTTCTTTTCGGGTTCCGGTGATTCCAATGCCTGCTTCAATCTCGCGCAAAGCCCATTCTTGTTCACCGGCATCGTGAACCAGCAGAACACCGCGAACTCGACCTTCAACTCATTGCAGATTCGGTTTGACTCGCGAAATTTCCATGGCCTCCAACTGCACACTTTCTATCAATGGGCGAAATCGATCGACAATGCCTCCGGTCTGCAGCCTCAAGTATTTCTTCTTTCACCATTGGTTGCGGATTTTATCGTATCCAACTCTGTCGTTAACCCGAACGAATTGGCCGGCGCCAACAACATCAGTCCTACCCTTAGCCTGCAAGGAAATCTCCCCATCATCACAACGCGTCCGCGCCTCCCGCAGGATTCCACCAATCTCGCAGGCGAACGAGGGCTTTCTGACTTTGATATTCGCCACCGTGGCGTGATCGAGTACATCTATTCGGTGCCTCGTTGGGCTCCCAAGATTGGGACGGGGTGGCAACTGGCGGGTATCACCACGCTTCAGTCGGGCCAGCCGTTCACCGTGTTCGCCGATGTCCTCGGTGCGCCGCTGCGTCCCGATGTCGTTGGGCCCGTGCAGATCAATGACAACAATCCGAACAATGCGATATCGCGTAGCGGCTTCAGTTTCACTCCGACAACTCTGCTGGAGCCCGGTAACTTGGGACGGAACACCTTTCCAGGTCCCAAGTACATCAACTTCGACTTTTCAATTCTCAAGGACACGCACCTGGGAAAGGGTGAGCGCGCCAATCTCCAATTCAAAGTGGAGTTCTTCAACCTCTTCAATCACGCCAACTTCCGCCTCCCATACAGTCAGTTCGGCGAGTTTTTTGCTGATCCCACAGGGAATTTTACTAACTTCGTTAACCAAAATTTTACAAATCAACAGAATTGTCGCCCTGCCAGCAATGGAGTCGAATCGTGTAGCGTCCTGGATCCCTTCTTTGGACAGATCCTGCAAGCTTTTCCGGCGCGTCAGATTCAATTCGCTCTCAAACTCTCTTTCTAGTGGTTGCGCCATGCTCTCGCTGGTGCCACGAGAGTAGCCATCCTTTGGGTGATCCTCGAGGGACGGCAAAAGCCTGTGTGACTGCCGATGTTTTATACGTCAGGGCACGGCTTTCAGCCGGGCGGTAACAGGCCCAGAATCAGTGCGGCTTCTGCCGTTGAGGCCGGAGGTTTCGAGGGTCTCACACAGATTCGACAGGCCCATTCAGTCGTCATTTTTTTCTGGCAATTCGGTAACGGTTGTGATACGCTTATTTGGCAGTCTGAAGATTGTTTGGTTAGAAGGAGCGTCCTGGCGGAAGTCACGCTGAGGGCGCTTTTTGCTTTTTGGGCAGTTCTAATCGACAGAGGGGGCCGATTAGAAACGGTCGTAAATGACTGAAAACAAAGGAGGGCGGCGTTTTCTAATCGTCGCTGAATTGCGATTTCGATCTCAATCACAAAACCACTCCGAGTCCTTTCCACCAGCCCTCAAACGGTTCATTTGGTAGTGGCAATATCGGGCGGTGGAACGTGGCGCGGAAGCATGCCAGAGTCGACTTGAGTGCCGGCGCGCGAAAGTGTCTGGAAATACATTTCATCGCCGGCAATTTCGACCAACATGAATGTGCGATCGGTATCGAACCCGTCTTCCGTCAGAGCGGTTTTTGCCAAATCGCCGTCCCGCAGTTGGCCGGAAGATCCTTCGGTGAAGTAGTAGATTCCTTTCTGAGGGTGAACTCTCTCGTAGACGTGGTCGTGGCCGGAAAACACGGCGTCCACTCGATACTTGATGAACAGCGGCTCGATCAGCGACCGCAACTCGACGGAAGACCCATGAGTTTTTCCCGAAGAGTACAGGGGGTGATGGAAGTAACAGATCTTCCAGTCCTTGTTCCCGGCGCTCTGCAATTGCTTTTCCAGCCAGGCAAGTTGATTGGAGTCCATGTAGTTACTGTCGAGTACGAAGAAGCGCACGTTGCCTTTTGTGAAGGTGTAATACTTCGCTTCGTTCATGTTAAAGAGTTTGTAGAAGCGCTCGTTTGGATTGTCGTGGTTGCCCAGCGAGGCGTAAAACTTCACGCCCGCATCCAGGAGCGGCTTGTATGGCACTTCGAACTTTTTTTCAAAATCCTTAGGACTGCTGCCGCCGTAGATGTTGTCGCCGAGCATGATGACGAACTCGAATGGGAAAGTCTGGCGAACGGTGAACATGCGCTGAGCGACTTCATATTGCGGCGTCGCGCCGGTTCCCATATCGCCGATGGCCGCGAAGCGCACGGAGTTAGGCTTGAGCGGAAACTTGAATTGGTCCGCGCTCGCGAGCAGGAAGAAGACGCCGACCAAACTCAAAATGAGAAAGAGCCGTTTTCGCATGAGTCCGTCCGGGAACTTGAGAGTCTACGGAATGCTACCGGGAATGGTATCGACTACAAGATTTGCTTCTGAGTCCAAAAGAATGAGATCGTGGCCGACGATCCGGTACGTCACCTGGTCAGGCAGCTTCGGGAACTTGAGCAGCAGAGTCGGTGGAACGGTGGTGAACGGCACTCCGTCGGGGTACGCCTCATTGACGCGAAGCTGAGTCTCCTTGAGCGGTTCCCCTTGCCGAATCGTGGTGCGAGCTTCATGGCCCTGAGAGCCTCGGAATTCATCCTGAATTGCGCTCCGGAAAGATTTCTCGGCCTCTTCGGTGAAAATATCTCCGCGTTTGGCGTTTGACCGAGCCTCGCGAATCTTTCTTGCCAGCGCCTGCTGATGAGCCGTGATGAGTTCGGGCACGTCCGTGGATTTGAGAGCGGGAAGAGTCGACGATATCGACTTGTGCAAATCGGCGTACGTTTGCACACGCGTCAGGAATTCTTTGTAGCCCGCGGCGTTTTCCGGCTGCTCCTTCGGCAAGGCGGCTTGCTGGTTCCGGGCGGTGGACGCGCAACCGGCCGCAAGAAGTACGACCAGCAACAGAGAATGAAGAAGATGACATCCGATGCGTTGATTCGTTTCCATAGCTTAATCCAGACGCGGCGTTTCCGCTTTGAAAATTTACGCGGTACGGGAGCCGCGGGTTGCTTCCTTGACGGCCTGCTTTACAGCTTTCTTGACGACTTTCTTCACAGTCGACTTGACGATTTTGTCGTGGAGCACTTCTTCACCGGCCTTCGCCACGACCTTTTTTACCGCTTTTCTTACCGTGCCACTAAGTGGACGGAGCTCCTGAACAAGAACAGCGACGGCCTTTTCAGCTTCTTCTTTTTGGGCCACTTGAGGAGCTTCATCTTCCTTAATATCTTGCTGGCTGGCGCCTGGAGTAGTTTCCCAATCGCCTTCAAAACAGCCAAGTAGCTTTTTGACAACTTTCGAATCGCGAACGATGAGCCCGACTTCGCGGCGGGAGTCCAGCTCGGCGGGACGTAGGCTCTGGCTGCCAACGAAAGCTTGGTGGCCGTCGCGAATAATCGTGCGGGTGTGCAGGCGCATGTGCGTTAGTTTGTGAACTGGCACGCTGGCGCGGCCGCTGATCTTTCCGATCACCCGGACTTCAACGCCGGATTTGGCCCGATCCTGCAAAATGCCGATCATTTCCTTATCCGAAATCTGCGGATCATAGATAAGCAATTGTTTTTTCGCGCGCTTGAGGAAGCTGCGAAGCACTTTTCGCGAGTTCGTCGGACTGACGACAAACGTATCGAGTCCCGCAGAGTAGCTGCGTCGCGCGCAATCAGCCTCGAAAAGCTTGGCCGCCTCCTGGACGATTGATGCCTTCGTAGTGACGATTCCGAAGCCGCGGCTGTGATCGATATCCAAGTGGGTAAAGTTGAACGATAGCATGTAGAGAACGCGCCGGTCGATGACGACCATCTTATCGTGATAGCGGATCAAGTCGTCCGCAGTTCGCGCCACGGTAATGCCCTCTTTCAAAAAACGCATCTCGAGCTGGCGCAGGTTCTTCTCGCCGCCGCGATTCACATCGGCGATGAGCGCCGTGACCTTTACGCCCTTGGCGACCGCGGCCTTCAACGAGGATTCCAGGTCGCTGCGGTCGAAGCGAAAAATGGCGATCTCGATGCTTTTTTTGGCGTTCTTAATCGCGGAGAGAAGCGAGTCCGGTCCGTCGTCCGGCTGGATGATCAATTTCACGTCGGGGTTCCCGCCTTTCGCAACGCGCGATCCATATTGTTATTTTGCATCGAAGCGCGGAATTCCGCCACTGGTCCGCGACAGGACCGGGGATGAATAAACGCGAGAGAGTGGCGGGAAGCGCTCACAGTGCGTTCAACGCTGCAATTCGCCTCTGGACCTCTTTCGTATATCCGTCTACCTCGTCGTCGGTGTATCCCGCGGTGCGGAAACAGTCGCGGATTTGATTCTCCGAAAGCTGACCGAGTAATTGTCCCAGCCATTTGGCGTCGGCGCGAGGAATATGTTTGGTTACATTTTCCATATTGCTGCGCTTACTGTAGTTGGGAGCGTTGACGGCGGTGAGAATAAACGGGCGGCTATGCATAACGAAATCAACTTCTTCGGGCGTCTCTTTGTTGATGAATTTCGATTCTTCGTACCCTTTCAAGTTACTTTTCGATCTGCTGATGCTGTTGCCGGTTTTGCCGAAGGTCGCGCCCGCATCGCTCACCACATACCGGCGTTCGCCGTCGACCACATAAATTGAGTTGTTGATCACTTTCAAGTCCCAATTGTTGAGCAGGGACATCATCACGCGAAGGCCATTCAGTTCCTTCGTCCCCGTAAAGGGATTCTTGAACCAGTCCCAATTTCCGATCTTTTTTATTTCTTTGTCTTTTCGCTCGAGACGAGCCCGGCGGACGATGCCGTCTCCGGAGACGAATTCCTGACCTCGGTGAAGTTTTGGAAGTCCGGCAACCTTAACCTCGGGCAGGTAATAGTCTTCATCAACGAAGTATCCTGCGGCCCAGAGCAGTCGCGTTGCCGCTGTTTCAGCCTGAGGCTCCTGACCCAGCTTTATCCGCCATTTGGTACCATTTCCATCTTTCACATCGAATTTTGGGCTCGTTCCTTCCATGTCTTCTTTGTCGAATGTGTAGGTGCCGTTGGGATCAGGCGCGTGTTCGGCTCCGCCGGCGCCGTAAACAAGATTCAGAGTCGAAATGTCGCCCGGATCACGCCAAATCACCGCGGGAAGATCTGCGGCATTCTCTCTCTGTTCTTTCTGAGCCTCCTTCTTGTCCTGGTCATCGTGTTTTTTCTGCAAACCGAACGCCGCCGTGGACACGAGCATAAGGAGCACAAGAATCGACTTTAGAATTAACGTGCTTCGCTGCATTCGATGCCTCCCTGCGTGTGTGAAGAATCAGGAACACTTACCTGCGGAACCGCCGACGTTTGGATGTTGTGAAGCTCGGCGTAAACACCGCCCGCCGTAACTAGCTCGTCGTGGGTTCCGCGTTCCACGATTTCGGAATCCTTGATCACAAAAACGATGTCGGCGTGCTGGATGGTGGCGAGATGATGAGCGACGAGAATTGAAGTTCTGCCCTTCATCAGCCGGTCCAGCGCCTCAATTACCGTTTGCGCGGAAGCTGCATCCAAGCCGGATGTCGGTTCATCGAGAATCAGTATGGGAGTGTCGCGAATGACCGCGCGAGCGATAGCTATTCTTTGGCGTTGCCCGCCCGAAAGCGAGACACCACGTTCTCCGACCATCGTGTCGTAGCCTTCGGGCATTTTTTCGATGAACTCGTGGGCGTTGGCCAGTTCGGCAGCCTTCATGATTTCGGAGCGCGACGCACCCGGCTTACCGTAGGCGATGTTTTCCCACACCGAAGCGCGGAAGAGCAGAGTGTCCTGGAGGACGAAACTAATTTGCTCTCGCAGCGATTTTTGGGTGTAGCCGCGAATGTCGCGGCCGTCTATTTTTACAACGCCCGATGAGGGGTCATAAAAACGCGGGATTAGGCTAATAATGGTTGTCTTCCCCATTCCCGACGGACCTACGAACGCAGCCATTTGGCCGGGTTCGATCTTGAAGCCGATGTCCTTCAAAACCGGACTGTCGCTCTGATAGCCGAAATCGACGTGTTCGAACTCGATTTCACCTTTGAACTTCGGGGCGCGCCGTGCTTTCGGCAAGTCCCGGACCTGGCTCTCGATTCCGAGCACTTCCTGGATGCGTTCGTAACCCACCATCGCTTTCGAAACTGTGTCGGTCATCTTCGACAGGTCCCGCATGGGCTTGTACATCTTCCCGAGGTACAGAAGAAAGACGATCAACACGCCCGCACTAAGTTTGCCGGCTATCGCGAGTCTCGCGCCGTAGCCGAGTACCAAGCAGGTTCCGATCGCGACAATCACTTCGACGATCGGAGAAAGTTTTGCTTTCACACTTCGCGCTCGCAGGGCTATTTCGACATTTTCCATACTCTGCGTTTCAAACCGTTGCAGTTCGTAGTCCTCACGGGCGAACGCCTTCACCACTCGAATGGAACTGAGCACCTCTTGCACAACTGACGTCAGCTCACTCTCAGTCTTCCGGACGGCTCTCGAGGCACGTTTGATTTCTCTCGTATAGTAGTAAACGACGGCGAAAAGGACGGGGGCGATGGAAAGAGCTATCAACGTGAACCGCCAGTTGATATAAAGCATGACGCCGATCATGCCCACGAGTGTCAGAATATTGACGATGATTCCCAGCAAAGCCGAAGTTATGAAATCCTGAACCGACGCAACGTCACTTGTGATGCGCGTGATCAGGTCGCCCGTTCTCGCCTCTCCGTATTCGGCGAGCGAAAGACGCTGAATGTGATTGTAGACAGCGCGGCGCAAGTCGTGTGTCACCCACTGGCCGATGCTGGTGGTGAGATATTTTTCAACATAAGAACTGACGGCTCCCACTAAGGCGATCGCTGCGACGGTAGCAACGGCAAAATTCAACAACGCCATCTGGTTCTCGCCGAAGAATCGCAAAACAAATGCCCCGATCCAACCGGGCAGTTTTTTGTGCTGCAGAAGACTATCGACTACGATTTTGATGGGCCAAGGCTCGAGGATATCGGCCAATGTTTCGCCAAGCACGGCGACAAACGCCGCTATCAAAGCAGGCGAGTGCGGCTGAAGGAGGCGAGCAATGGTTATCTTCGAGGGGAGATGGGCCGGTCCGGTTTTGTTAGCGGCAGGAGCGCTATCTGCCCGTAACGTTTCCAGACTGCTCTCCGAACAAGCCATCGAGGCCCCTGAATGACGAAGATTTTTAAAAACGGCCGAGGTCGCACCGTCTGCGGCCGGTCGAGCGACGACAAGCACATTAAAGTCAGCTCCAATTAATGAAACGACCGGCCGCCTATATTGTCGATACAGCGAACCCTCTAGATTGGTTCGGACATATCAGGAGCGGTTTATTCGCGATGGTGCAGCTTATTCCGAAGATCGGGCCAAAATTCTCTAAATACATTCCAGCCTGCGCTAGTGGCGAGCGAGACCGAACCTCGCTCCACAGCGTGGGGCGCATCGGCCTGTGATTTGGGATACCAGGCGTTAGAGATGAATGCCGCACCGTATGCGCCTGCAAAGCGGGAAAACGCGGGGATAGGCGTACCAGAATCGGTGCTTGTAAAATAGGTTCTGAGGACGGCCCATTTTACGCGGGGTCCGAAACCCGATCGATTCGAAGGGACGTATCGAGGGTCTTCGTGGTCTGTAGCCGCGACGCCGAAGCGGATGGTGCGCGCGATTACTTCCCTTCCGTAATTCGAACCAAATCGTGTACCGAATCCCGCCGCTCCCTGTCCCCACTCTTTAGGGCTATTCAGTCCCTGATCGATCGCCGCTCCGAGCGCGGGGGCGATTACGGATTGAGGTTCAATAAATGTGTGCTCGTATAAATGGAATCGCTCGCCAAACGACAAGTGCCGGGCTCCAGATCGAGGCGAATCAGACTGGGCGACGGGGGCGTCCGGCAGGTTGTCTGGGCTCGTCTCGGTCCCAGCGGGAACTCGCCCTACTGGTTGTTGACCGCGAGCCGGATATGCGAATAATGCTAGCCCGCAAATTACTGCGCCTTGGACGATGCATAACCAATTCGATCGTTCTATCCTCACGATTTCCTCCCAACGCAAAAGTGCGCTTATATCAAGCGCTTTCCTGCTGGTTCCGGCAGAATCGCGAGGGATTCGCCGGGAGGACTTGGGGACGCTCGTAGCTTGTGTAATATAGCCCGCAAAGAATTCCGATCCATTGATACCTGTATCTGCGGGGGGAATGCTGGGGGGCCGACAACTAAGGAGTTAAGAATGCCGTTCTGCGCGTCTGCAAGAGCCGGACAATGCCACCGCTCAAACTGAGAGATCCGTCGACTTTACTCCGCAAGACTATTGTCGGTGTCTGCGATTTCAATCACAGATTTTTTTCCGGCAGCCACCACGGAGCTGGCCTGAACACCTTCTGTTTGGTTGCCGATTGTTTTCCAAACCTCATCGGACACACCATAGAACGCGCGTACGACATCGGGGTCGTACAGAATTCTTGAGCCGCGCTCGATTGCATCTCGCGCCGTTTGAAATGGCAGAGCGGAACGATAGGGGCGATCGGATGTCATCGCGTCGAGTGTGTCCGCCACGGCGAAAATCCTGGCGCCTTGAGGAATGTGCTCTCCCTTCAAGCCTTGCGGATACCCGCTACCGTTGTAGCGTTCGTGATGTGTGAGGACAATCTCAGAAGCCTCAGCCAAAAAAGATATTCTGTTTACGAGATCGTAGCCGATCCGTACGTGACCGCGCATTATCTCCCATTCCTCTTCAGTTAGAGGGCCCGGCTTGAGAAGAATCCGGTCAGGTATCGCCAGTTTCCCGATGTCGTGCAGCCAAGACCCCATGGCGATGCTTTTGAATCCATTTTCCAAACCGCCCATTTCTTTGGCAATTTCCATCGAATACAGGAATACTCGACGGGAGTGTCCGGCTGTTGGACTGTCGCGCAGATCGATCGCTGCCCCGAGGGCTTCCAGGGTGTCCTCGTAGCTCCTCTCAGTCTGCCTCAAAGCAGTTTGAAGTTGCTGAGTTCTTTCGGAGACCATTGCTTCAAGGTGACAGCGGTAGTTTTCCACTTCGCGCTCCAAGCGTTTCTTTTCGAGGGCGCGGTTGAGGCTAACGACGACGATCTCTAGGTCGAAGGGCTTCACAAGATAGTCGTCTGCTCCCTGATGCATGGCTTGCACGCCCACGCGAATGTCGTCCACCCCGGTAGCCACTAGGAAAGCCATATACGGATATCGCCGGCGGACCTCAGCCAACAGCTCCATACCGGAGATACCAGGCATCAGCAAATCGGATATCACAGCATCGAACCGCTCACTTTCAAGAAGCCTGAGCGCTTCAGCGCCGCTCGCAGCGGTGTTGCACAGAATGGCAGACTGCGTGAGCATTGCGGCCAAAACTTTCCGGACCGGAAGTTCATCGTCCACGACTAACACCCGAGAGACCAACGGAGGAAGGAGAGTGGCCAGATTAACTTTGTTGGCCTTGCCGGTAGCCGAAGCCGACACGCTGGAAGCCGGCACTGCCGAAAGTCGGAAGCGCCTAGCGCTGACCGCTATCATTACTGAAGGATCCACTCGCCGGTCTTCTCGAGAAACCGGAAAGCATAAAGAGTGGGGGAGCCTTCGTGCAGCTCGGCGCGAACCATGCGCGCGGTGCCCACGAACTTTTCAATTCCACGGAGGATAAAAACGTCGACGATTGAATCGCTCTGCAATTTGACCGCACATTTGCACAGAAAAGCACTTATGCTGACGTTTTCCGTGAAGGTTGTTTCTTTGAATTCTTTTCCGTGGATATCTTTCCCGGAGAGCGTCAGCTTAACGCGTATTTGAACTCGTACCTCAGTTCGTGGGAGCCGATTCTGGCGTTTTACTCCCGCCAGAGAGATCCTCAACGCGTCAAAATCGATCGGCTTTTCAAAATAACCCGATGTACCCATGCCGCGGCAGGATTCCTTCGCCTCGATACCCGTTTCTCCGCTGACAACGAATATGGGAATTGGCTGTGTCTTACTAATGGAGCCGAAGGCCCGGCATAAATCGAGGCCTGAAAACTTGGGCATTTGAAGATCCATCAAGATGGCGTCGGGCTTGTGTTCCATGGCCAGAGCGAGCGCTTGTTCAGGATCTGCCGTGTCAATAATTTCGTAGTTGTCGGATAGATTTATACGGAAGAGGCGGCGCATGGCGTCATCGTCATCGACGATCAAAAGTCGTTTCATTTCTAGTCTTGCCTCCAGCCGCTGATTCAGCTCTTAAGTTCCCGTCAGAATGAAAGGCTTATCGGGGATGGGCGGGGCGACTTTCTCTACGTCCAGAACCTCGCGCACTTTTCGGATGAGACTTTCCTCGCTGAACGGCTTGTGAAGCAAATAGGTTCCGGATTCAAAGACTCCGTGATCGACGATCGCGGCGTCCGTATAGCCCGACATGTAAAGCACTCTTATTCCGGGCTGAAGTAGCTCGAAACGCTCGGCGAGTGCCCGGCCATTCAGGCCGGGCATGATCACGTCGGTTAACAGAAGGTCGATTCGCTCCGGCTTTTGTTGCGCCAACTGCAGAGCTTCCGCGCCATTCGCAGCGGCAAGAACGCGGTAGCCATTTTGCTCGAGCAGCGTGTGGGTTAGTTTTCTCAGAGCGTCGGCGTCTTCCACCAGGAGCACGGTTTCCGCTCCGCGAAATGTTCCCGGCGCGGGAGCGGCAGGTTCAATAGCGCTTACTGGCTCGTCAATACGGGGTAAAAAAACTTGGAACGAGGTTCCTTTTCCGACGACGCTGTCTACCCAAATGTATCCCCCACTTTGTTTAACGACGCCGTAAACGGTTGCCAGCCCCAGACCGGTACCCTTGCCCTGCTGTTTGGTAGTGAAAAACGGTTCGAAAATGTGTGCGAGAGTTTCGGAATCGATCCCGGAACCGGTGTCGGTAACCGACAACATCACGTAGTCCCCGACTTTCGATCCGGGACGATGGCGCGTATACGCCTCGTCCATCTTTGCATTGGCAGTGGCAATTACAACTTTTCCGCCCTGTGGCATGGCGTCGCGCGCATTCACCGCCAAGTTCATCAGGACTTGTCCGATCTGACCTTGGTCCGCTTTCACTCGGCCGATCGCGGGATCCAGAGTGATGGCTAGCTCGATGTCTTCGCCGATAAGGCGAGGCAGCATCTTCTCCATTTCCGAGATCAGGGAGTTGAGGTTCAAGACCGCAGGCGCTAGAACTTGCTGCCGGCTGAAGGCCAATAGCTGCCGTGTCAGCACTGCGGCGCGCTGGCCCGCCTTCTCAATTTCGTCGGCGTGTTCGAAGACGGGGGTTCCAGCCTGCAGCGCCCTCTTGAGGACTTGGCTGTAGCCGATGATCACACCGAGCAGGTTGTTGAAGTCGTGCGCGATTCCTCCGGAGAGCCTGCCGACGGCTTCCATCTTGTGCGCCATGCGGAGCTGGCGCTCGAGCACCCACTTCTCAGTGACGTCTTCGGCGAATACTTCAAAATAAGCTTCATCCTGGCTGGCGTCGTTCACGATTCGGCCAGTGCAGCGCACTCGGATCGGAGTGCTATCTTTGCGCTTCCACTCCACTTCAACATCCGTGAAATCTTTCTGGCTCGCAAACAACTCAATCGATTTCCGGTGTTCCAGCGGGTCGCCATAAACGTCGCTAGCCAGATTCACTTGCAGTAATTCGGCGTTCGAGCCGTATCCCAGCATCTTTTGAAGGGCCGGGTTGACGAGAAGCAACTTTCCCGAAGCATGGGCACGATAAATCCCATAGGGCGCGTTTTCAATGACTGATCGAAAACTGATTTCCGATAGCCGTAGCGCTTCCGACGCCCGCTTCCGTTCGGTGACGTCACGATTTACGATGACCAGCTTCTCAGGTTCGCCCTTCGCGTTGCCGATGACACTGGAGGTCGATTCCAGAACTCGCCATGTTCCATCTTTGTGGCGGATGCGATATTCCAAGTTCTTGCCAATTCCGGTCCGGCGCGCTTCGGCCGCGGCGGCTTTTACGCCTTCGAGGTCTTCGGGGTGAATCTGATCCAGGGATGACGATTTCTTTAGTTCTTCGGGCGAATATCCCAGAATCTTCTGGTATGCGAGACTGTTGTAAAGCCGCCGGCCCTCCATATCCACAACGGCGATCATGTCGGCCGCATTCTCGCTAATCAGGCGGAATAATTCCTCGCGTTCCAAAAGTCGATTGCGCATACGGTGGATTTGCAGTTGCTGATAAATCGAGTAGATATCGAAAATCAGCACTAAGGCAACCAAACCGCGCACCACCGGAGGAAGCAGAAGGAAAGAAAAACCGGCTTCGTGCAGCCCGAGCCCTGGAAGAATGAAGGCCATCAACCCGAATAGCAAAATTAGCGTGACTAAAATAGCTACAAACCATAGTTGCCACTCCCTCCGTTCGATTCTACGGAGGCTAATCCGTGCCGTGTCGGCCGGAGGAGTGAGTTTGGATCGCAGGTTCAGTGTCTCTGGTAATTGCACGGTGCTCCGGCCAATACGATCTTCTGCTTTTTGCGTGTAGTAGCAAGAGCGCAACGCGCACGTCTACTGGCAAACGCAGAGCGGACGAGATGTCCATTGCACGATGTCAGCCAGAGGAGGATAGGGGCTGTTTTGTCGCAACTACTTGATTTGACAGGCGAATCCAACCGGAGACAAAAGCGACTGATAGGAAGGAGTCGATTCTGGCGATACGCTGCATGTTCCAGAGTGAACCGAAAGAACCAGATCGAAACAACCAGGAACTGTCATCGTTCGTCAGATGCCGGCGGTCCAGGACGGAAAAACCACCTGAGAGTCGGCGTGGCCGAGCTACGCAGCTGATTTTGCGCGGCCCTTCAATTTGCTCATTCTCCAACGAATAATTAAAACGGCCGCGCCGAGGAGAGCGATGCCAATCACGGCGTACAGGATTGGGTAACCAAATCGCGAGAACCAAGAAAGGATCTGTCGTCCATAGATGGCGCCGAGATACGCGAGAAGCCCATAGCGGATGAGCCGCCCCAGCGTCAAGGCGGCGATAAACCTTTGCAGCGAATACTGCATTGCGCCCGCAGCTACCAGAAAAGGGACCAGCGGCATGGGCGGCGGCAGTATGGCAGGAATGGCAATCGCGCCGAATCCCCAACGCGCGAATACCTGATTCACCTTTTCCACTTTCTTGCGCGAAAAACGTTTGGCCAACGCATTCTCGCCCTGTTTGCGGGCCAGCCGGTACGTAACGTAGCCTCCGACCACGGAACCTAGCGTCGCCATTGCCGCGTAATAGGCCCACAATTGCCGGTCGTGCGCGGCGAGCACAATCGTGAGCGCGTCCATCATTCCCGGAATGGGAATGACGGAACTGTCGACTAATCCCAGAGGAATAAATCCGAGCCCGCCGACGTGACGCAGCCATCTCCACACGCTTCTCGTCGCCGGTGACGCAAGGATCGCAACCGCATGGTGGCTAATCATTTTTATGAACGCCCGTCAAATTATGCGCGTGTTCCCGCACCTGTATCCATTCTTTTAGAGAATCTTCACTGCGGCGAATCAGAGGAGGAACGCGCCTTTGAAATTCTAGAAGCGCAGCGCCATGACGGCGTGCACGGCGCCCAATAGCAGCAACGCAAGTGATAATGGAATGTGCAGGATCAGCCAGCCATGCAACCAGCGGTGCATGCGCGCTTGCCGCCGCAGCTGCCGTTCTTCTTCGCAGATGTCTGCTAGATCTTTCACGGTCTCATGGACTTCCGGAGGCAACAAAGTTTGCAATCCGATGAACATCGCATGAGCCTTCGTTGAATCGGCGAGTGCATATCCCCCCGCGTTCGGCTTCTCGAGAAACGGGCGCATCTCCCGATCGTAGAATTTGCGCAACGGTGCAATGTCCGCCGCCGAGACTGCGGGTAGCTCCTCGGTGGCGATCGCGGCCGCCCGGCTCACCGCAGCGGTGGCCAGCGCACCTCCCGATGCCGTAACTCCCTCGACGAATTCGTCCGCCTCTTGAAGCAGCTGTCCGCGAACTCGATCGATTTGATCGAAAATCGTCTCGAGCGGAATATCGGACGTCATGGCGGGCGGCATATAATGCTGTAGAACGGCCCCGAATACTCCGCTGGTCACAACGATGATCAGAAGAATCATCAGGACGGACGTCATCACGCCGCCGAACCGGAATCCGCCGTGGAACAGTATCAGCGGCAGGCTCAGCAAACCCAGCCATAGGTGGCCGCGCATCCACGCCTGCGCGCGTCCCAGCCGCCACACCGGGACCTTCTTGCGCGCTCCGAGCAGAGCCGCAAAGATCATGAACGCGAAACCAACGCTGCCGAAAATCAGCCCGGCTACGCTCGAACCACTCGGCCCGTGCGGCGCCCGGATGACGTAGACGACATATCCGCCGGTCGCCGTCACCAAAACTAGCACCGAGAAAATCATCCATTTCCGATGTGTGCTGTCGATCCGCACTTCTTGTTCTGCTCCTGAGAATCGAGTTCGGGAATTCGAGCGCGAGGTGCTCTGCCTCGGCCCCTCGCTAGATTCGTGTCAACGTTTCGCTACTTGAACCGGCGCGATCCCCAGCAGCTCTGCGAAATGCTTGCTCGGGTCCACGCGATGCGCGGCATCGTGCGGACAGGCGTACACGCAACTGGGCTCCGCGTGCTCGGTGCACAAGTCGCACGAAGTTGCTTTCCGCTTCATCACGGCCTTCGTCTGACCGGGATGGTCCGGATCCTGCCCAATCACTTCAAATGGGTGCAGGTTGATGTTTCCGTACGGGCAGTTTTGCGCACACAGTCCGCAGCCGATGCACCAATCCTCAATGATCACTTCCAGCGAATTGCGCCGCCGGATCGACCCCACCGGACATCCCACCATGCACAGGGGATCGCGGCATTGCCGGCACGACGTTGCCACAAGATAATGGTCGAACCGCAATCCTTCGCGAACCAGCCGCGTGACTCCGTCGTGAGCATCCGCGCAAGCGCGCACGCACGCGTCGCACCGCGTGCATTTATCGAGATCGAGAAGCAGCAAACTCTGCGCTTCCATCAACCCCTGCGCCAGGAAGCTCTCGAGCGGAACGCTCTGCACCACAGACAGCCGCTCGCGATTTTGCTGCAGCCGTTCCTCTTCCACCGCTTCCATTTTCTTGCGTATATCCGGGAACTGCTTCATCATCCGGTTGAAATCTTCGCCGGAAATTTTTACCAGCTCCACGTGATCGAGCGCCGTGCACGTCGCGGTGCGCACGTCGCCTTGCAGCAATCCGATTTCTCCGAAATAATCGCCGCGTGAAAGGTAAGCCAGCACCATTTCGCCGCCCGGATGTTTCTGCGACACCTTTACGAATCCAATGCGCACAAGATAGAAGCTGTCGGCTACGTCACCCTGCCGACAGATCATTTGCCCTGGCGCGCAACGGATCAACTCCACCTTATCCCGCAGGCTAGCGATAAAGTCGTCCGTCAGCGACGCGAACTCCGGGACACCCTTTAAGTGGTTATCCAGCGCGCGCTGCCGGTACGACTTGTCGAGCATTGCGCGGAAATTCTTGTTGCGCTGCATGATGTCGAGCACGTTCCGCAACATCTCGAGCATCGTGCAATCCGTCTCGGCGCGCACCGTGGCCGACCGTGGATACAAGCTCATGCACGTCATTTCGCCGAACAGGTCGCCCGGCCCCAGATGGGCCACCGGATTTTCGTACGCCAGGTCGATCGGCGCATCAATGTGGATGTACTTTTGATTCGTTTCTTCCGAGCGCCGGTCATCCCGCCGTTTTGCCAGCCCGCTCGTCAATTTCTTGAAGAATCCTTTCGCTCCGCCATGCGTTTTTACATGCGCCATCGGGCTGGAAATGGAAACGGTGGCCTTTCCTTCGGTGATGTAGAACGCCGTCGAGCCGTATTCGCCTTCGCGGCAAATAACATCGCCGCGCTTGAAATGTCGGCGGACCACGGCGCCCTTGTTCAGGCTGAGGAAAGTGCCCGATACACCTTGAAACACCGGCAGGCTTTCCAGTTCCTCCGGTTTCACAGATTCGGCATCCGAGCCGGCAGCGAATGCCGTCCCCGTAACAACCTTGTTCGTCAGCGCTCCCGTGGGGCACGAGACCATGCACTCGCCGCAAGAAACGCAGGTAGAACTGCCCATGGGCAGGTTGTTGTCAAACGCGATTCCTGCCTGCCCGCCTTTGCCCATTCGGCCAAGCACGAAATTATGGCGAATTTCGCTGCACCCGCGAATGCATCGGTCGCACAAAATGCAGGAGTCGAAGTCCACAACGATGCTCGGCGAAGAATCATCCTTGCCGCGGCCTGTGGTGCGATGCGGATAACGCGGCTTTTTGATCCCAACCTGCTGCGCCAGTTTTTCGAGTTCGCAGTCGCCCGTATGCTGCTGGCGAGTGCATGGGCTCGGGTGGTCCGACATCAATAATTCCACAAGCGTGCTGCGCGACGCCTTCACCTTGTCCGAGGCGGTGTTCACCACCATATTATTTTCCGCAGGACGTATGCACGAAGCAGTCAGCACGCGCCCGCCTACGTCCACCACGCAGACTCGGCACACCCCGACGGGTGTTTCGTTCTGTTGGTGGCACAGCGTAGGTATCGCGACGCCGTTCAGGCGCGCCGCATCGAACACCGTAGTGCCTGCAGGAACGGCGACCTTTTTCCCGTCGATTGTCAGTTCAACAATTCCGGCCGCGCTCATGCTTTCCTCAGCGTAATGCCCCCAGCCGGCGGACGAGTCGGCTTAACTGAAATCTCTGCCCCGGGAGCCGGTTTCACCACTTCCGGCGAAGCAATCCGGTTCGGAACGCCCGAGAAGCAAACTCCAGACGGGCACTCTCGCCGCGATACGTGCGCTTCCACTTCTTCCCGGAAATATTTCAACACCGACGCGATCGGCACAGGTACCACCTGCCCCAAGCCGCAAATCGACGTCAGCTTCATCGCTTCCGATAAATCGTCGAGCAACGACATATCGTCAACGGTGCTTTTACCGATCGTCCATTGCGTCAGTATGTCCACCATCTTTTGCGAACCCAATCGGCACGGCACGCACTTTCCGCACGATTCGTTTCGGAAAAACTGCGTCGCGCTCAGCGCCATGTCCAGCATGCAAGTGCCTTCCGCGCAGACCACCAGCGCTCCCGATCCAAGCATCGAACCCGCATCCGCCAGTGATTTGAAATCCAGGTGCACGTCCGCCATCGACGCCGGCAGGTAACCCGCCGAAGGGCCCGAAGGCGCGAACGCCTTCAATTTCTTGCCTCCCGTAATGCCCCCAGCCTTGTTGAATATCACTTCGGACACCGGCGTGCCCATCGGCACTTCGTAAACACCCGGACGGATCACGTCGCCGCTCACGCCGATAAACTTCAATCCGGCGGTTCCGTTCAGCCCTTGCGCTTTGTACCACTCAACGCCGCGCACCAGAATTTGCGGCACGTGTGCGAACGTCTCAACGTTATTGATCACCGTCGGCTTATTCCACAATCCTTGTTGAACGGGGAATGGCGGCTTGTTCCGTGGCTCGGCACGCTTGCCTTCGATCGCTTCCAGCAAAGCGCTCTCTTCGCCGCAAATGTATCCGCCGGGACTGACGAAAAGATCCAGCTCGAACGTGAGATCGCTTCCAAGGACTTTTTGCCCCAGCAGTCCTTCCTTCCGGCACCGCCGAAGCTCTTCCTCCAGGATTCTTTCCTGATGTTCGTACTCGTGGCGGATGTAGAGAATGCCCTTGCGCGCCCCCGTAATCAGGCCTGCAAGAATCATTCCTTCGATCACCAGATGCCCGATGTGCGTCAGGATGTGCCGGTCCTTAAACGTTCCCGGCTCGCTTTCATCCGCATTGCAGACGATGTACTTTTCCGGCCCGGGTTGCGACCGCACCGCCTGCCATTTCATTTCCGTCGGGAAGCCGGCGCCCCCAAGCCCGCGCAATCCCGACGCCTTCAGCGCCGCCAGCGCGGAATCCCAATCGCGCGACTCTACAAGAGCCCGCACCGCCGCATAACGTTCCAGACCATGATATGGATCTGACTTGCATTGCACCTGCTCGTACCGCGCGAACGGCTCCTTCAATTCTCCCGTAGCGAGCACGCCCCGGATCATCTCCTCGAGTTGCGCCTCATCCACATCGGCATAAATTCGGTCGTTGACGGAAACAGCCAGTGGATGGTCGCATTGCCCCAGGCAGGAGACGCCGCGAATCGTCAAATCCGTCTCGCGCGCTCCGTGAAACCGCTTTTCGGTGTTCATGCGCAGCTTATCGCCGCCAAGCAGGTGGCACGACATGTCGCGGCACACCAGTACGTTGCACTTCGGCGGCGGCGCCAATCGGAAGTGCGGAAAAAAGCTCGCCACCTGGTGCAGGCGTGTAACTGGCACTTCGATTTTTTGCGCCAAAGCGCGTAGTTGATCGGCTGGCAGATAGCCGAATTGATGCTGGAGAGCTTTAAGTTCCTCGACGATCAAGCTATCTCTCCCCGCTCTGGGAGGTGATTCTGTCCTGGAGTAATTTGAAGCATATCCGAGAAACGCGTTATGTGCAGCACTCATATAGCAAATCTCGAAGGTCAAGTCCAGAACGCCTCGCCGCGTCGCTGCTTGCGTCGTGCACAACCGGCAGCTTTCCTTTCGTTGACACTTCAGAGTGCGGATAGTATAAAAACTCCGTTTTCCAGGAAAACTTTGCGGTCTGACCGATCTTCCCGCCTCTTGCGGAGCGTCAGCACCCAGCTTCACCGAAGCTCGATGCCCAAACGAACCAACCCGCTCACTCGCGAGCACGAGCGCCTGAACGCACCCGACGAAGGCCCGGTAGCTCCTTGGCGGCGTTGGGGTCCTTACGTCAGCGAGCGCTCCTGGGGCACGGTCCGCGAGGATTACAGCGCCGACGGCGACGCTTGGAACTTCCTGCCCCACGACATGGCTCGAAGCAAAGCCTATCGCTGGGGCGAAGATGGCATCGCGGGCATCTGCGACCGGTATCAGCTACTCGTATTCGCGATGGCCTTTTGGAATGGCCGCGACCCCATCCTCAAAGAGCGAATGTTTGGCCTGAACGGACAGGAAGCGAATCACGGCGAGGACGTGAAGGAATACTATTTCTACCTCGATAACACGCCGACGCATAGCTACATGAAGATGCTCTACAAGTATCCGCAAGCCGAATATCCATATTCACAACTTCTCGCCGAAAACCGGCGGCGCAACGGCGGCGGCGAAGAATTTGAACTGCTCGATACCGGCGTCTTCGACGAGAATCGATATTTCGACGTAGTCATTGAGTACGCAAAAGCCGGTCCCGAAGACATTTGCATCCGCATCGAAGCATTCAATCGCGGGCCGGAAGATGCGGTTCTCCACCTCTTGCCACATCTTTGGTTCCGCAACACCTGGGCTTGGACGAGTCCTCCGTGGCCCGAACCGGTGATTCGAGCCGGCGCGGCGGCTGGAGGGAAGCGCGGCGCGATAGCGCTCGAAGCCGATTCTAGCGGCGCAAAGCCTCTCGGAAACTTGCAGGCAGAATATCTTCTCGAGTTGATGCGATTGTATGGTCCCGCTGGCGGCGATTTGCTTTTCACCGACAATGAGACGAACGGTCCCCGCGTTTTCGGCCCGGGAAACGAAAGCCGCAAGCCCTACGTTAAGGACGCATTCCATCGCCACATAATTCATGGCGAGAGTTCCGTCAATCCCGGGCGCACCGGCACGAAAGCTTGCTTCCATTACACGCTCAATGTTCCCGCGGGAAAGTCCGTCGTGTTGCCCATGCGTCTCGCCACCGTTAGTTCCCAGATGGGCGCTTCACCGCTCGAGGACGTGGACGACATCGTTCGCGAGCGCAAGCAGGAGGCGGACGAGTTCTATGCCTCGATTCATCCTGCCAAGGCCTCGCCCGACGAGCGCATGATCCAGCGGCAGGCGCTCTCTGGAATGCTCTGGACTAAGCAGATTTATCTCTTCGACGTAGGGCTCTGGCTCGATGGCGACAATCCTCAATCTCCGCCGCCAGCATCGCGCAAACAGATTCGCAATTTCCACTGGCATCACCTGAATTCCATGCGCGTTCTTCTGATGCCCGACAAGTGGGAATATCCCTGGTTTGCCTCCTGGGACCTTGCCTTTCATTGCGTGTCGCTCGCTCTCATTGATCCCAAGACGGCCAAACAGAATCTCTGGGTGCTCCTCTTCGAGCAGTTCCAACACCCGAACGGCCAGATTCCCGCCTACGAATGGGAATTCTCAGACTTGAATCCTCCAGTGCAGGCCTGGGCTGCATGGCGAATCTATCAACTCGAAAAGAAGGCCAGCGGAAAAGGCGACCAGGAATTCCTCGAAAAATGTTTCCATAAACTCCTCATCAATTTCGCTTGGTGGGTCAACAAAGTCGATAGCCAGGGCCTGAACGTCTTCGAAGGCGGCTTTCTCGGGCTCGATAACATCACCGTCGTCGATCGCAGCACCAAGCTGCCCGATGGATCGATCCTCGAACAGTCCGACGCCACAGGCTGGATGGGATTCTTCTGTTTGCACATGATGCGCATTGCTCTCGAACTAGCCCAGGAACGGCCCGTTTACGAGGGTCTCGCCACGAAATTCTTCGAGCATTTCATCGGTATCGGCGCCGCCATGAAAAAGATGGGCGGGCGCGAGTATCAGCTTTGGGACGAAGACGGCGGCTTTTTCTACGACGTTCTGCGTGAGGCCAACGGAGACTTCCATAAGTTTCGCGTTCGCTCGCTGGTCGGTCTGATACCCATGTTTGCAGTCGAATTCCTGCGCGAAGACGAACTCAAGCACCTCAGTCATTTTCCGAGCAGCCTGAATTGGTTTATTCGCAATCGCCCTGATCTGGTCGGCAGCGCCTGCTACTCCGAGACCCGCGACGGCGTTCGTTGCCACGTTCTTTCCATCGTCGATCGCCACCAGCTCTCCCGCATCCTCGAACGCCTGTTCGATCCCGACGAATTCCTCTCGGACACCGGCATCCGCAGCCTCTCGAAATTTCACGAGAAGTCGCCGTTCTCATTTGGCGAGAGCGAAGTGCGCTACTCTCCGGCTGAAGCGGACGTCAAGATCAAGGGCGGCAATTCGAATTGGCGCGGCCCCATCTGGTTTCCCACCTCGTATCTCATTATCGAATCGCTTGTGAAGTTCAGCGATGCATTCGGCCCGGACTTCAAAATCGCCACCCCTGGCGCTAACGGAAAGCCTCTCACGCCGCGCGCCATGGCGGCCGAGATCGCCAATCGCATGGTCGGAATTTTCCGCCGCGGTGCTTCAGGCAAACGCCCGGTCTTCGGCGAAGCAACTAAATTCCAAAATGATCCTCACTGGCGCGACCACCTTCTCTTCTACGAGTATTTCCACGGTGACACCGGCGCAGGTCTAGGCGCCAGCCACCAAACCGGCTGGACGGGCCTCGTCGCAAATCTCATCGACGAGTGGCGCTCCTGAAAAAGATTTGCAACAAAGGCGTCGTAACGCCTCCCCTTCGTGCGATCTCCTTCTTTCTCAGCCCTAACGAGAACGAATCCTTGCATCGTTAACAGCGCACGTTTCAATTTCGCCTTTTCGTGCTAGCCTCGTAGCGTCATTTTGCAATTTGACACCGCGGTGGAACACGGTGCAATGGGATGGAGCGTGTTGAGAATGAACTAATGAACCAAGGACGAGGCGAGAACACCGGGAGGGAGATGAAAACGAGGTGAGAATGAACTGGCAGGAACGAGCGATTCTGCCGCGCCCGTCGGCGTTCACGCCGAACGTGCGGCTCTCCTGCGAGTGTGCGATGCAATTCATGCCAGTTTCAAAAATGGTCGATTTCCGACGATTAGAAACGGCGTCTATCCTTTTTTTTCAGCGAGTTACGGGCGTTTCTAATCAGCGCGAGAGCCGATTAGAATTTGTTCTTTTCGGAGGTCAATCGTGCAATCTTTTGACCTCGTCGTAATCGGTTCCGGCCCAGCGGGCGAAAAGGCCGCCGCGCAGGCTGCGTATTTCGGCAAGCGCGTCGCGCTCGTTGAGTCTGCGGCGGATCCCGGAGGGGCTTGCGTAAACTCCGGCACGATTCCCAGCAAAATCCTCCGCGAGTCGGCGCTTTACTTTTCGGGACTAAAACAGCGCGGACTTTACGGCGTTGATTACTCTCTGCGAGAAGGACTGACGGTCAAAGATTTCACCCATCGCAAAGATGTGATTGTTGATCTCGAGCGCGAAAAAATCCGCAAGAACCTCACGGCTCATCATGTGGATGTCTTCGCTGGAACAGCATCTTTCGAAGACGCGCACACCGTCGCTGTCACGGCCGCAGGAAGGTCCCCACTGCAAGCACGCGGCGAAGTGATTCTGATCGCCACGGGCTCGCGCCCGCATCGCCCGCCGGAAATTCCGTTCGACGACACATTCATTTTCGACTCCGACACAATTTTGAAGATGGACCGCATCCCGCAAAGCCTCGCAGTCGTCGGTGGTGGAGTGATCGGCTGCGAGTACGCTTCCATTTTCACCGCGCTCGGCGTGAAGGTCTCGCTCGTCGACGGTCGCGACCGCGTCCTTCCTTTCCTCGATGCCGAACTCTCGGCGCTTTTGCAAGAGCGCCTCGCGAATCTCGGCGTTGAGTTTTTTCTCGGCGAACGCATGGCGCAGGTCGAACGCTCTCCGAATGGCGTGCGCCTTGCGTTGAAATCCGGTAAGACGCTCGGACCCGAAGCGGCCCTGTTTGCGGCGGGCCGGCGCGGCACCGTCGACGGCCTTGGCCTTGAGAAGGTCGGGCTGGCGCTGAATCAGCGCGGCTACATCGATGTAAACGAGTCGTATCAAACTTCTGTGCCGCAAATTTATGCGGCAGGAGACGTGATCGGCTTTCCCGCGCTGGCATCTACGTCGATGGAGCAGGGACGAGTCGCCGTGTGCCACGCGTTTGGTTTCAATTACAAGCAGCGCGTCGCTTCCCAGCTGCCGATGGGCGTTTACACGATTCCCGAACTTTCCGCGATTGGGGAAAGCGAACAATCCTGCAAAGAGAAGGGAATCGAATACGAAGTAGGACGCGCACGTTACGCGAACAACGCCCGCGGCGCAATGGCGGGCGACACAAGCGGCCTTGTGAAGCTTCTGTTTCGACGCGACGACCGCCGGTTGCTCGGCGTGCACATCATCGGTGAGAGCGCTACCGAGCTAATTCATACCGGAATGATGGTCCTCGAAGTCGGCGGCACTCTCGATCGCTTCATCGATTTCGTCTTCAATTTTCCAACGCTCTCGGAAATGTACAAATACGCCGCGTACGATGGCCTCGGAAATCTAGCCGGTCACAAACTTCGCGAAGGTTGACGCCGAAGCTAGGAGCCCGATGCGACATCAAAACTTATAAATCACTTTGTCGCCCGTATCGGCCGTCGGCCCATACACGGACGGCACGGCGATTCCCAGCAGTCGCAAATAAACCACAAGCTGCCCGCGATGATGGGTCGAATGGTTCACGCGGCGCATAAACACCCATGCGCGCGAGCGCGGCACGTCGAAAAAGGTGGTAGGCTCGCGCCACCATTCGTCTGGCTTCGCCCGCAAAAGCGCGAGACGCTTCGTCGCGTCCGTTCGATATTTGTCGATGTAGCCGCGCTTCGTTTTCTCCGCGGGAATCGGATCTCCAGTGTCGATGCCAAGCATCTTCGGCATCCATCCGCCTTCCGATTTAACCTGATGCTCCATTTGTTCGAGAACCGTCCGCGATTTCGGGGCTGGCTTGAAATCCATCATGTCATCCGGGAACGCAGACCACAACCCGGTGATCTTCAGAATTTCGGTCTCATAAGTGTCCAGAAGAAATTCAAACGTGCCTTCAGAATGTCCGCTCATTGTTGATCGCCACCTCTTCCGCTTCGCTGTAAGAGTTTACAACGGGAATTGGGGGCGTTCTTTGTTTCTTATCGGCAACGCTCAAGCTCCGCGAGCGGCCGCGGCAACTTGACCCTTTGCGCTGCGCGTGGTAACCGTAGAAATTGGGGTTGCGCTTATGTCTAAACGTAGAAAGACGAATGTGCATTCTAAGAAGCAAACCATCTCGCCGGTTCGAAGTGCGGAGATTCCCGAGCCCCGGCCGCTGAAGCCCATTGAAGCCGTGGATGTCGTAGAAGAAGCTTCGCTCGAATCATTCCCGGCGAGCGACGCGCCCGCGTGGACTTTGGGCGAACCTGCCAAAGCGAAGGCAAAGTCCGCCGCTAAATAATAGTTGTCACCCTCGAGCCAGCCCCAACATCTACTATAAAGCACCTCATTCAAACTGTTCGGGAGGCAAAATGGCTATAACAGGGCAGAAAAAAGCGGCGCAAGATGAAACCAGGATCGTTCTGCAGGTGGGCAGCGAACTCCGCATCAAAAACAACGGCGACATCGTAATCGACAATCCGGAGCTCGAGCTGCTCGGAAATGACCGAGCTGCCGACGCCGTTTTGTTGTATCGCTTCGATTCGCAGGCGGGAGAGCACGTCCTGCGGCTTCTCGACCCCATCGCGGATCGCGCGCACACGAAGTCCCACAAACGCAACGATTAATCGAAACGCCGCAATTAAACTCAGTGACTCAGCCTTCGTTTTCGAGGAGCCGTCGATGCTTTTTGATCCGCTACGCCTGCGCGGTCTGACCGCGCGGAATCGAATCATGGTTTCGCCCATGTGCCAATACTCGAGCCCCGATGGTTTTGCGACCGATTGGCATTTAGTCCATCTCGGAAGCCGCGCTGTGGGTGGAGCATCCATTGTGTTCACCGAAGCCAATGCCGTGACAGCGGACGGGCGGATCAGCCCGTACGATTTGGGGATTTGGAAGGACGAGCACGTGGGGTTTCTCTCGCGGATCGCGCGCTTCGTCCGTGAGCAGGGATCAATTCCCGGCACGCAGCTTGCCCACGCAGGAAGGAAAGGCAGCGCTCGAGTTCCCTGGGAGACGCCCGGAGCCGTCCCCGTATCCGAAGGAGGCTGGGTTCCTGTAGCGCCCAGCGCCATCCCATTTTCCGGGTCGTACCCGAAGCCAGCGGCGCTCGATGAGAACGGCGTCAGAGCAGTTGTGCAAGCATTCGCAGACGCCGCTCGTCGTGCGCTTGACGCTGGCTTTCTGGTCATCGAAGTCCACGCGGCGCACGGATACCTGATTGACGAATTCCTTTCGCCGCTTTCGAACAAGCGTACGGACGCTTACGGCGGCTCGTTTGAGAATCGCACTCGAATCTTGCGTGAAATTGTTGCAGCGATTCGGGGTGTGTGGCCGGAGCATTTTCCTTTGTTCGTCCGGATTTCCGCCACAGACTGGGTGGAGGGCGGTTGGGATCTCAAGCAGTCGATCGAGCTAGCGAAGCAAATCCGTCCGCTCGGAGTGGACTTGATTGATTGCTCCTCGGGCGGCATCGTTCCCGATGCAAAGATTCCCATCGGCCCCGGCTATCAAGTTCCGTTTGCCGAGGCGATCCGACGGGAAGCGGGGATCCTCACCGCGGCCGTGGGCATGATCACAACCGCCGCTCAAGCGACTGAAATCCTTCGAGACGGGAAGGCTGACTTGATCGTAATGGCGCGAGAATTCCTGCGGCAGCCGTACTGGCCGCTGCATGCAGCGGACGAAGAGAAATTCCCCGCGTCGTGGCCCGTGCAATATCTTCGAGCGGCACACCGCGACACCCCAAGGCGCGAGCCCTTGAATGCGCCCGACTCAATCCCCGTCACAGCAGCGCGCCGCGCGATTCCTGACTAGACTGTCGAGATTGAATTGACGCACGATGTTTCAGGAGCGGCCGAGCGTATCCATCGCGCGGCCTAAAAGCGAGCGCGCCTCGGCTATCCCAAGCGCGAAGGTCACCGCGAAATAAATGGCTCCGTACGCACCCAGTGCGAGCACGGCGAGCAAAACGGGCGAGAGATGCCCGAAAAAATGATGGATCGTCCAGCCGACCGCAGCGCTGGTTAGAGCTGCCACCCAAAGCTTCGCGAGATATTCCGCGGGAAGTCCGGTGCGACCGATTCGGCGATTAAGCGTGCGTCGGAGAAGGGTGAACTCGACCCACGAAGATATTCCCGCGGAAATCGTAAGTCCGGCGACGCCCCAGCGAGGTTCGATGCCCAGCATCGGCGGCAATGGAATCGCGCAGAGATAGCCGAGAATCGTCGTCAAGACCACGCGCACAATTGCGAAACGCAGCGGAGTGCGCGTGTCGCGCAGCGCGTAGTAGGTAGACGAATACAATCGTCCGAGTGTTTGCGCGAGCAATCCGACGGTCGCTCCCGCCAGAATGCCCCACACATAAATTGCGTCCGCTTGCGTGAACCGCCCCGTCTGATAAATGGCGGCGACGATTACGTCGCCCAGCACAAGAAACGCTGCCACCGACGGCAATACAAAGAAGGCAATTTGCCGCAGGCCCGCATCAAGACGCCCGCGAAGCGCCGCTGCTACCTCTTTCTCGTCGCCAACCGCGCTAGACATTGCCGGCAGCTCAGCAGCCGAGACGGACATCCCGAACAAGCTCACGGGAAGCAGGTACAACGTCTGCGCGTAAGAAAGCGCTGCGTAAGCACCTGTCCCCAGTAAGCTGGCGAGTAAACCGTCGACGTAGGCGCTGATCTGCACGACGCCGCGGCCGATGAATACCGGCATGAAATTGCGGACGACCGTGGTCACATTTTCGGCGCGATAGCTGAGGGAAACTCGCAAGCCGTGTAGGAGCCGCAGCACGATGGGCAATTGCACCCCGACTTGCAGAGCGCTGCCGACAACCGAGCCCCACGCCACAATTCCCGCCAGCGGATACTGAGAGTAACGCCGCCCAAATCCCCACAACGCGGCAATCATTGCCGCGTTCCAGATAACCGGCGCGGTATAGGAGAGGAAGAAGCGGCGATGGCTGTTGAGGACTCCCAGACACCACGCGGAAAAAACCAGCAAGCCCGCGCCGGGGAATAGAATTCGGACCAGTCGAATCGTTAATTCGCGCTTCTCGCCATGAAAACCCGGCGCAATCAAATAGAACAGATAAGGCGTGGCGAGGACTCCGATTAGCACGATGATCGAAGTGGTCAGCGCCAGCAAGCCCGCCACAGCTCCCGCAGTGCGCCGCGCTCCTTCGTCGTCTTCGCGTGCAAGGAGGCCTGCGTAAACTGGGATGAAGGAGGCGGACAACACTCCTTCGCCAAACAAATTTTGAAGAAAATTGGGAATGCGGAACGCAGCTTTGAACGCGTCGGCCGCGTCTGAATTGCCGAAGTAATGCGCGAAGACGCGCTCGCGAACCAGTCCCGCGATACGGCTAAGAAGAATTCCCGATCCCACCAGGAAGGCATGGCGTTTCGACGTCTCGACTCGCGACGGCGTTTGAGTGGAAGTTGTCACGAGCGGATTGAAGACGGCGGTAGCATCGGCTAGATGCAATTCATTACAAGAGTTACCCGGAGAGATGTCAACCTTGATTCTGGCGGCTGTGCGGTGTTCGAAGCAGGCGGATTTACGGCTGCGGTTCAATAACCGGATGCAGGGTCAGCTGGCTGTCCTTCAGCACCTCAAGATCGCGCACCCAGGTTCGCTTGCCCGCAAATCTCACTTCGATGTGGTGCGAACCGATTGTTAGCCGAAACGTGGCAGGCGCTTGTCCCATGAATTTTTCGTCGACGAATATTTCTGCGCTCGCCGTGTCTGATGTGAATGTGACGCTCCCAAATTCGGGCGGAGCATGTTCAAGTGCGACGCGGGCGGTGTCATGCACGGGACGCAGCGGTCCCGCTTTTTCGGTTGCTTCGAACGAAACTTCCGTCGGTTTCGCAAGGGGCTCAAGCCGAATATCGAAGTGGTCGCTCGTCAACAGCCAGTACTTGCCGTGGCGTTTTCCGTTGATCGAAACCCAATCGAATGGCCCGTCCGTGACCGTCGTTTCCTTAACCGCATATCCCTTCATCGAAATACGCACTTTGATGGAATGCTCGAGCCTTTCGCTGAAAACACTGTGCGGCTTGTGAAAGTATCCGCCGGGATATTTGATGTGATACGGGGTGACACCGGCTGCCGAGCCGTCAATCTCGATCGTGGCCCCCGGAGGCGAACTTGTGATGGTCAGGTGTTCGGCATGCGTTCGCGGTGCCAACAACAAGGCGGCAAGCAGTGCGAACGATGCGTGGAGATTGCGACGCCTAAACCCTTGCATCGAGAAACTCCGTGGGAACAGGAGCGGCGAGAATGTCACCGACTTGGCGGCCGCGTCAATTGTGGGAACTACTGAGATGGAATCGAGCCGACGCGTTTCAATCGCTGGGCGAAAACACCCGCGGGGCGGCGCCGCAGATCGCACTGTAGAGACGCGAAATGTTGTGGGGATCAATGCATAAATTCCAGCTAAAACCCTCTATTTCAGATACTTCGCGAGCCAATCGAGAAACGTCGCGTACCAGAATTGGCTGTTTTGGGGTTTCAGGACCCAGTGGCCCTCATCGGGGAAGAGCACGAGTTTCGATGGCACGCTCTGCCGTTGCAGCGCCGAAAAGAACTCGAGTTCTTGCGAGTAGGGAATGCGGAAATCGAGCTCGCCGCCAATCACCAGCGTGGGCGTTTTGAATTTCCCGAGCCCAGCTGCATACTCCGACGGCGACCATTTCTTGTACGGCTCGGCGTTCGTCCATGGCGGGCCGCCGAACTCCCATTCCTGGAACCACAGCTCTTCCGTCGCGTACATGCTGACGGCGTTGTAGGGCCCTGCGTGGCTGATCAAACATTTGAAACGGTCGGTATGCGTAGCAATCCAATCGATCATGTACCCGCCATAGGAGCCGCCGGCGGCGGCCACCCGCGAGCCGTCGACGAACGGATATTTCGCAACGGCCGCGTCGACGCCCTTCATCAAGTCTTCGTAAACCTTTCCGCCCCAGTCGCGGCTGATCTCGTCCGTAAACTTCTGGCCGTAGCCGGTAGAGCCGCGCGGGTTGATCATCAGGACGACATAGCCCTGCGCGGCCATCACCTGCGGGTTCCAGCGATATCCCCACGTGTCTGCCCACGCGCCCTGCGGCCCGCCGTGGATCAACAAAAGCATCGGATATTTTTTTGATTCGTCGAAATGCGGAGGGCGAAGCAGGAGTCCTTCCACTTGCGTATTCTGCGCGCCCGCGAACCAGAATGGTTCTACGACAGGGAGTTCAAGTTGAGCGAGCAGCGCGCCATTTTGATGAGTGATCTGGTGTACGTCCGTGCCGTCCGAATTCGCGACAAAAATCTCCTCGGGCATAGTGAGCGTGGAGCGTGTGAATGCGATCGTATGCCCGTCCTTGCTGATGTCGAATTCCGAGTTGTGGCCGTTCGCAAGAATCGCGCGAGGCGAACTTTTCGTTCCGTTGATGTCGATGGCATAGATTGGCAACTGCGCTTTCTCTTCCGCCTGAAAGAGAATGGCCTTGCTGTCCGCCGACCAGGCGATGGACTCGACGCTGCGATCGAAGTTCTCGGTCAAATTTAAGTGCTTGCCGTTAGAGCGCTCGAAAAGCATCAGTCGCCAGCGGTCGGACTCAAACCCGGGCTTCGTTTGGGCGCGATAGGCGACCCATTTCCCGTCGGGCGAATACTGGGGTTCCCAGTCGTTCGCGGGATTTTGCGTGATGCGTTTCGGTTCGACCGCGCCGCTGACTGCGACGGTGAAAAGATCGCCGTTTGTGCTGAACGCCTCATCCTTGTCGGTGTTTGCTGTGAAGCAAAGCTCGCGGCCGTCGGGCGAGAAGGCAATTGCTTCCGGCGCGCCGACGTTGAAAGGAGGCACGTCGTAATCGGCGCCAGGGGTGAGGTCGCGTGGGACGCCGCCATCGTCGGGAACGACGAATAAGTGGCTGCGTTTTCCGTCGGACCAGTGGTTCCAATGGCGGAAAAGAAGCTTTTCATACACGTGCGCTTTCACTTTGTTCTTCGCTGTGGCCGCATCACGCTGCTCATCGCACGCGAAGTCTTTGCAGTCAGGGAACACGGCGGAAACGAAAGCGAGGGATTTCCCATCCGGCGACCACAACTCGTTGTCCGCGCCACCGGGAACGGCAGTCAGCTTGATAGCTTCGCCGCCACCGACCACCACCGTGTAAATCTGCGGTTCGCCGTCACGCGAAGACAGAAACGCAAGTTTCTTGCCGTCCGGCGACCAACGCGGACGCAAGTCACTTCCGCCGCGTGTCAATTGCCTCTGTTCGCCACCTGCCACCGGCACGATCCAGATGTTGCGCACGCTGCGATTGGCTTCGAGGTCGGGAGTAGCCACGGCGTACGCGATCGATTTGCCGTCGGGCGAGATCTGGGGATCGCTCAGCCGGTGCATGGAAATCAAGTCCTGAAACGCGATCGCGCGTTTCTCCGCCGGCGCCTGCGCATTCGCAACCGTTGCAATAAAGAGAATAACCAGCGCGATTCGGCCACAGCGCATTTGACGGTTCATTTCTTCCTCCGGAATATCGATTGAGCTGTAGAGGTGAAGATGCCGTGGAATGATTGCACTTCCAATCCGGATTTCCAAGCGGTTCGGCCGAGCACGTCGCAGAATTTTATTTCTTGAGCGGGATCCCCACCGCCCACGCGTAGCCGTCCGGATCCGTCACGATAACATCGCGCCACCCGTGCGGTTTGTCCTGCGACGGCTGAAGAATGGCCGCGCCGAATTGCTGGGCGCGAGCCTCGACGACATCGGGGTCAGTATAAAACAAGCGCAATTCCGCGCCCAGGCCGCGTCCTTCACCCTTTGTGAGCCGCGCATGCCAGGGGTGATGCTCGTATGCGTGATCGGCATGTAGCATGAACTCAAGATCCTTCACTCGCAGGGATGCGAAATCCGGATCGGAATAGACCATCGTGGCTCCCAATACCTCTCTGTAGAACGAAACCGATTTCGGGAGATTTGCCACGAGGAGGTTCACCGTGAAAACGGGAAGAGTGCGGCCGTAGTCGTCTGCGGTCATCCAGGGTTCGTTTGTGCGCTTGGTAGCCATCCGTGCCCGCTGTTCTTCTTATTTTTTAATTGTGCGTATGTTGTTCGAAACTCTCGATGGCTTTTCGCGCCCGCCAATGAAAATGAGTCCGCCGCCGGCCAGGACGAGAAAGCCACTCAGAAACCCCGGGATCTCGACGACTCGCCGAGTCTCGACAATCATTCGCTGGCCGCCTACTTGCAGGTCGTCCTGCTTGCCCGGCATGAGGATGCGCGGATGAACGAACCCGGCGATGCCCAGCACGACGAAGAGTATCCCAGGAATCACGAACGTTTTATCTTTCAACGCGACGCCTCACGTTCGCACACGCAAAAACTCCAGCACGCAAAATGCAGTTGAAGCTGTGTGCGTCAAGCTTCGCCGTCCGAAGTAAGCGAATTTTAGTGCGCCAACGGGTGAAGAATTTCGCCCAAATAGTCCGGGCGGCTTTCATCACGCACGATGTGCGGATAAACGACGCCACCGTGGTAATCCACCGAATAGGATTGAAAATGCGCACCATTCGCGACCATCAACTGAATCGGGTCGGTTGCCCCTTTTGCGGAACTAATTGCTTCGCGCAAAATCACGGGCGAATATTGGCGCCCGTTCACCGCCGCGATTTTCATTCCCGGCCCCAGCCCGGCGGCATACGATGGTCCGCCGTGAATCACGTCAACGATTGTTCCGTCATCGCTCACCGACACCCCTATCGAAAGCGAGAGACTAAGGGTCTTGCTGGTTTCTTCGGAATTGGCCTGCATTTCGTTTGGTTGCTCGCCGTAGATAAGCTTCCATCCGCTATTCTCGAGCGCTTCAATGGGTGTTTTTGTGGACGTCTGGTCGAGCCGCGTACGCAGGAATTTCGACCAGTCGTACGGAGCTAGGCCATTCAGCGTGGCCACGACATCCTCGAACGTATAGGTTTTCAGCGCAGGCTCGCCGCCAGGGCCGCCGTGAAAGATCCTGCAGAAATCGTTCATCGACTTCTGATCGTTCGTCAGCTTGCGCAGCGTCGTGTCTACATCGAGCCACAACAGCTCGCCTTCCTGGTAAAAATCTGTGCTGCGCCGCCAGTTCGCCCAGTCCGGCGTCGAGTCGTAGAGAAACGGAGCCGCATCCGCGGTATCCTGCAAGGGACGCCAATCGCGCCCGGGGCGATGTTCGTACTGCGCAACGAGCACCGCCAACTGTTCAAGCGATTGCGGCTGCGTTAGAAGCCCGCTGCGAGCCGTTAGAACGTCGCCGAGATATTCGGTGAGCCCCTCATAGACCCACAATAGATCGTCCTTCATAGGCTTCTGATAATCCGGAGTCGCGAGGCCGGCGGGTCGCCGGTATTTCCCGTTCCACGAATGGACGAACTCGTGCGGCAAAAGTCCGGAGAAGTCGATACGGCCGCTTTCGTCGATCAAATCGCGCTCGGAAACGCGATCATCGCTTGATTCGTGATGCTCGAGACCGAAATGCGCAACGTCGTCGCTCAGCGTCAACAGGAAATGATAGCCGCGATAGTGTCGGACGCCGAAGAGCGCTCCCGTTTCAGCCACCAGGTGCTTGAGCTGCGTTTCCGTTTCGGGCGTCATCGCCAGCGCCGCGGCACTGTCGGCCGCTATGTCGATTTCATGCGGAGGATTTTCGCCGGGCGTCAGTTGGATGGCGCGGAAGTATCGTCCCGAGAGGACGGGTGAATCCACCAGTGCATCGAGTCTCACCGGTGCAAACGAAATCGTGTCGCCAGTCTGCTTCGCACCAGGAAGCGCAGTGCCAAATTTCCAGCCCGCCGGGAGGCGAAGGCTGGGCTCGAACATCACGTCGTGGGCAGGAAGGGCCGGATAAAGCAAAACTTGATTCCAGCTCAGGATGTCGAGCGAAGCCGTCGCGGAGCCGCCCGCGGAAAATCCCGATGCCGCACCCGCGAGAAGAAAATCGAAGTCCACCTCAAGCATGCTCGCGCCCGGCGGAATTTCTAGGTGAAATGTAAACATCTCCACCAAATCGCGCCGCCACGGTATCGTTTTTCCGTCCGCGGTAAACTTCAGCCCCACCACTTCGATGATCGGACCATCGGGCATATGTTCGCCGGGAATCCATTGCGGGTAGTAAAGCGTAAGCGGCCCAGACTTCACGGGAATCTTCATGTGCGAGTGAAGAATTCTTTGCGGCGCCCGCGACGCGTCTACCGCGAGGCGGATCGGCCCCGCAGGAGTTTGAGCCTGCGCATCGGCGCTTGGTGCGCAAACTCCACCCGCAATGAGAACTATCCCGACAAGGATTATGACAACCGATCGAATCATGGATTCCCCTCGAATTTACGCCGCATGATGTCCCAGCGACACTCTAATTTGCGTTGACCCCGAGTTGTAAGAACAGAAAGCTGAGCGCCTGGGCATTTTCTTCAATTTGCTTGTTAAGCGGACGGCCGCCCGAGTGGCCGGATTTTGTATCATACAGCAGCAGGATGGGACGGCTGGAACCCGTCGCGGCCTGAAGCCGAGCGGCCATCTTTCGCGCGTGCAGAGGAGCGACGCGCGTATCGCCATCGCCCGTAACGAACAGCACGGCGGGGTATTTCACTCCATCTTTGACGTTCTGATACGGCGAATAGCTAAGCAGATATTTGAACTGAGCAGGATCGTCCGCCGAACCATATTCCGGCACCCAGAATGGCCCTCTCAGGAATTTTTGATATCGCAGCATATCGAGCAGCGGATACTGGCAGACGACCGCTTGAAACAGGTCAGGCCTCTGGGTCAGCATCGCCCCGACAAGTAGTCCGCCGTTGCTGCCGCCTTGAATCGCCAGCCTTTTCGAGTTTGTATAGCCGTTCGCGATCAGCCACTCGCCAGCGGAGATGAAATCGTCGAACACCGTCTGCTTTTTCTCCATCATTCCCGCGCGATGCCATGCCTCTCCGAATTCGCCGCCGCCGCGTAAATTCGGTTGCGCGAAAACGCCTCCGGCGTCCGCCCACACCACGGCTTCTTCAGAAAAAATGGGGGTTAGGTTGACGTCAAATCCGCCGTAGCCTGTTAGCAGAACCGGTCTCGCACCGTCCCGCGCCAGACCCTTCTTGTAGAGCAGGAACATCGGCACGCGTGTCTTATCCTTCGACTCGTACCAAACCTGCTCCACAGCGTAAACGCTGCTATCGATCGGCACCGATGACGCGGCCCACGTTTCGAGCCTGCCCGAGGTAAGGTTGTATTTGTAGATCGTGTCCGGAATGTTGAAGGAGCTGAAATCGATAAACACATTCGGGCCAGTCCAGTTGCCCCCCAAACCGCCGACAGCGCCCAGCGCCGGGAAAGCGATTTCACCAGCTGGTTTTCCATCGCTCTCAAAAATCTTCAGTTGCGACGTCGCGTTACGAATGTATTGCACCAGAACTTTACCGCCAATCGCGCGCACGTTTTCTATAGCTGCGTCGGACTCGGGGACGATCTCCTTCCACGTGTCCTTCGCAGTAACGTTGGCGAGGTTACCCAAATCCACCGAATAAACGCGCCACCGCGGGGCCTTCCAGTTCGTGATGACGAAAAGCCTTCCGTCCTCGATCTGTCCCTGAAAAATCGAGTCGGTATCGTTGACGATCGGCTTGACTCCATCGTTGCTCTTTAAATCTTCGAAATAAAGCTCCGAGCGCGTGATCCCGGACCCGTAGAATAAGTGAATCAGCAGGTACCGGCCGTCCTCCGATAGTGACGGGCTGATGATCTTGTCCAGTCCGTAGCCTTTTCCGAAAATCTCCTTGTCCTGCGCCCCCGGCATGCCCATCACATGGTGAAAAACTCGCGGACCGCTTTCAGTCTCTCTCGCGTAATAAACTCCGCGATTATCGCGTTCGATCGACATTCCGTCGTAATTTCCTTTCGGAAGCTCATCCGCCAGATTTTTGCGCGTGTTTGTGTCGAGGAATTTCACCGTCACTTCGTCTTCGCCGCCCGCGCGAACAAAATAGGCCGCCAGCGATCCGTCGAGCGACACTTCCATCAAGCCCGCACTGGTGGAATGATCGGCGCTCAGCGAATGTGGATCGAATAACACTTCGTCCGCACCGTTCAGTCCGCGGCGCTTGTACGTAACCAAGAGATCCTGGTCGGCCCGACGTTTCGCAAAAAAATACCAGCCGTTCCGCTCCCTGGGCAGACCGACGGAATCCACCTTCATGAGTTCGCTCAGCCGCTTTGTAGTTGCAGCTTTTCCGGGAAACGAATCGAGTGCCGCGCTCGTGCACCGGTCCTCCGCCTCAATCCACGCCCGCGTTTCAGCGCTGTTCTGATCTTCGAGCCATCGGTAAGGATCCGCAACGGATACGCCGTGAATCATCTCCTTCGTGCCGTCGTTGCGCGCGGCCGGCGGACAGCCGCTGCTCGCCGTTTTTCCTTGAGCGAGGCAGTTCACCGGAATCGAGCCCATCGCCAGAAGTGCTCCGGCAAGAGCGGCAGCCTTCCTCAGCCGGTGTCGCTTGAACGCGTCCAGGCTCGCAGAAAACAGCCCGTGATTTGCGGTCGTCATCGCTTTATTCCTTGTTCCGGCAGTCGCGTCCGGCTATCCAACGGGCGTTGCTGTTTTTCGAGCGGGATTGAAGAATGGGAGTTCCCTGGTTGTGGCCCGCACTTTGTGACGCACCGCTTCAACGGTGAGTTCCATCTGCAATTCGGTACCCGCTGCGGCATGTTCGCGGTGCAGGCTTGCCAGCGCGATCATTTTCTTAAGGGAAGGAGACCAAGTAGTCGAAGTCGCCTTGCCCACTTGCAGCCCACCCCAATACACGGGAACCGCCACGCGTGAGGCCGTGCTCTGCACTTGCGGCGCGAGACCAATCGCGTCGTACAGCCGCTCCACATCGTCCCAGTGGATGTCGAGCCCCATCAACAGCCGCTTGGGTCCGCGCCGATTTTCTTCTTCCAGCGCCGAGCGCCCGATGAAATGTTCCTTCTTCAAATCCACCAAACGCCCAAGCCCGATTTCGTATGGCGAATACTTCTGCGAATCGATCAGCGCTTTCTTGCTGCTGAAATAATCCACTTCGATCAATATCAGTCCCGCCTCAATGCGCGCGACGTCCAGAGCGATCATTCCCGCCGCATGCAAGTCGAATTGTGTGCCGAATTCAAAAAGCGCGTCCCAAACTTTTGGCGCTTCGTTCCACGGCATCCAGATTTCGTACCCCAGATCGCCCGTGTAGCCTGTGCGCGAAATGTCCACTTCCACGCCGCCGATCTTTCCGCGCGTGAACCGGAAATATTTCAAATTCGCGATGTCCGCCTCAGCAGCTTGCGTGAGCAGGCGCCCGGAAGTGGGTCCCTGGACCGCCAGCGCGGCCACCTTGTCTGAAATATCTTCAATCTGAACGTTGAGGCCGAGTGCGTTCTGTCGAAACCACCGCAGGCTCGGATCGGCCGCCGTCCAGCGATAGAGATTCTCGCCCAGCCGCGAGATCGTTCCGTCGTCAATCACTTGGCCTTGCTCGTCGCACCAGCAGCAGTAGATCACCTGGCCCACCGACACCTTGTTTATGTCGCGCGTAATCACGCGGTTCACGAATTTCGTCGCGTCCTTGCCGCTCACGAGATACTTGAAAAGAGGCGACACGTCGATCAGCGCCGCGGCATTGCGAATCGCGTTGTACTCGTGCTCGTGGTGCATCTCGTACACGCTCACCGCGTAGTAGCCGGACCACTCGCGGTAGTTCATGCTCTCGCACAACTTCAAAGTTCTCTCATGGACCGCAGTTCCAATCGGCACAATCGCTCCTATCCTCGAACCAAATCGCGCGCAACTCGCGCAAAAGGCGGATTCGCGAATTATAGTGCGCACCTTGCATCTCTCGCAAGGTAATGCGCCTGCGACGACGAAAATCCGTTTGGTTCTTCGGGACTCCGCGGGGCTTCCGGTCCTAATCCGTCATCGTAACGCTGGCCTCCTCCGCCTGCTCTCCTTGTGACTCCGCGTCAGGGCTTGTAGAATGTTTCGGCCCTCGCACAAAAACGCTGCGAAGCGCGACGCAAACTCAAGCGAAACTCATGTCCAAGCGATACGACGTCATTGTGATCGGCGGCGGCCACAACGGTCTTGTAAACGCGGCCTATCTCGCGCGCGCGGGGAAAAAAGTTCTCGTCCTCGAGCGCCGCTACGTCCTCGGCGGTGCCGCCGTCACAGAGGAAATTATTCCCGGATTTAAGTTTTCTGTTTTTTCATACGTCGTCTCGCTGCTGCGCCCGGAAATTATCCGTGATCTCGACCTTCCTCGCCACGGTCTCGAGATTCTTCCGCTCGATGGCACCATGACGCCCATGCAAAACGGCGATCATCTCTGGCGCGTCAACGACCACGCAAAAACGCGCCGCGAACTCGAGCGTCACTCGAAAGTCGACGCCGAAGCCTACGAAGAATTCGGCAAGTCCATGGTTGCGATGTGCCGCTTCGTGAAGCCGATTCTCGGAATGATTCCGCCCGACCCCACTTCCTTCGATCCGCGTGACTTGAAGAAGCTCGCGTTTCTCGGCAAGCGCTTTCAGGACCTGCCCGCGGAAGACAAATACAATCTCGTCCAGCTCATGACCATGAGCGCCGCCGATTTCCTCGATCAGTGGTTCGAGACGGACGTTCTCAAAGCCACCATGTCCGCATCCGGAATCATCGGCACGTTCCTCGGCATCCGCTCGCCGGGTACCGCCTACGTTTTGCTCCATCACTATATGGGTGAAATCGACGGCGCCTTCCGCTCCTGGGGATTCAGCCGCGGCGGCACCGGCGCGATTTCAAACGCCATCGGCGACGCCGCCGTAGAAGCCGGAGTAGAAATTCGCAAGGAAGCCTCAGTTTCGCGCATCATCGTCAAGAGCGGCACAGCGAAGGGCGTCGCGCTCGAAGGTGGGGAAGAGATTTACGCCGACATCGTTTCTTCCAGCGTTGACCCGAATCTCACATTCCTGAAATTCATCGAATCGCGCGAACTCCCGCCGGATTTCCTCGAAGAAGTCCGCCGCTACAAATATCGCGGCTCTTCAGGAAAAGTGAATCTAGCTCTCGATGCGCTCCCCAGTTTCACCTGCCTCCCGGGTCCTGGCCGCCACCTCCGCGGCGCGATTTCCATTTCACCGTCGATGGAATACATGGAACGCGCCTACGACCAGGCGAAATACGGCGAATTCTCGCGCCGCCCCTACATCGATATGGTCATCCCCACGCTCACCGACCCGTCCGTTGCTCCTCCCGGAAAACACATACTTTCCTGCTTCGTGCAGTACGCGCCCTACAAACTCAAGTCCGGACCGGACTGGGATCAGCAGCGCGACGCGTTTGGTGAAGCAGTTATCGACACGATCTCCCAGTACGCGCCGAATCTAAGAAACATCATCATCGGCAAGCAGGTAATCACGCCCCTCGACATCGAGCGCACCACCGGCCTCAGCGAAGGAAATATTTTTCAGGGCGAACTTTCGCTCGAGCAGCTTTTCTTCCTGCGCCCAGTTTCCGGCTGGGCGCGTTACCGCACGCCCATTCGAAAACTCTACATGTGCGGCTCCGCCACTCATCCCGGAGGCGGAATCATGGGCGCGCCCGGCCGCCTCGCCGCGCTAGAAATCCTCAAAGACACGGGGAAGAACTAGGTGGCCGCCGCGCGCAATGTCGTGATCGTCGGAGGCGGCCACAACGCACTCGTCACCGCGTTTTATCTCGCAAAAAAGGGATTGAAGCCGCTGGTTCTCGAACGCCGCGCCGTTGTCGGCGGTGCCGCGGTCACCGAAGAATTCGCGCCCGGTTTTCGCTGCTCCACGCTGGCGCATTCGGCGGGTCCGCTTTTGCCATCGATCGCACGCGACATGCAACTCGCTCGCCACGGTCTGCAAATGGTCGAGCCAGTGGTGAGAATGTTCGTCCCGTCGCCCGACGGTCGCGCGCTCGTCCTCTACTCCGATCACTCGGCGTCGGCGCGCCAGATCGGCGACTTCTCGAAGAGAGACGCCGCCCAGTACATCGAGCTGCATCGCGGACTCGATCGCCTGGCGCCGATCCTCGGACGCCTGCTCGAACTCACGCCTCCGGTAATCGAAAAGCCGTCGAAGGAAGACATTTGGAAGCTCCTCAAAGTAGGGCGGAAAGTCCGCGGCCTCGGCAAAAAAGAAATGATGCGCCTCCTGCGCTGGGGACCCATGGCCGTCGCGGACTTCGTTGCCGAATTCTTCGAAACGGACTTGTTGCGAGCCGCCATCGCCGCTCGCGGAATTTTCGGCGCTGCGATGGGTCCGTGGTCCGCCGGCTCTGCGGCGCTGCTTCTCCTTCGCTCGGCCACCGACTCGCATCCGGCCGGCAGCTCCGCATTTCCCCGCGGAGGAATGGGCGCGCTCACCGCAGCC
>Ga0210407_10000453_pt1 | contig 46762 bp, 42 predicted proteins | sample IncBWC27MmetaG_FD_150860 | JGI IMG/M metagenome (GOLD analysis project Ga0210407, IMG submission 150860) | Forest soil microbial communities from Barre Woods Harvard Forest LTER site, Petersham, Massachusetts, United States - Inc-BW-C-27-M | ecosystem: Environmental > Terrestrial > Soil >...
CTTGAAAGGACCGATTTTCGGCGTGTACCGCAACAAAACGGCATACACCCGGGTCATGAATCCCGTCTTCGCGTAATCCTTTCCCCACTCCTTCTCATAGTCGGAGCGCGACAGGCGGTAAAGGAATTCCTTTTTCGCAAAATCAGGCTTCTCGCGCATCATGTCCTTCTGATGGGTTCGCAGCGCGACCTGCGTCAGCTCCGGAATCATCCGGCTGATCGCAAAGCGATAGGAACCAACGGCGAGATCCTCGCGCGGCAACACGTCCTTCAGCTCCAATCCGTAAACCACGGGAAACGTCCGCTCTAGCAGAGGCTTGGAGACCTGGAATCCGATGAAATCGTGATATTGCTTCGACGCATAGCGATTCTTCGCGACCTGTACCATGTCAAATCCGAACTCCGTCTTCAGATGCGCGGTATGGTCGTAGGCGTACTTGACTGAATTCCCGTACTTCGCACGCAGTTTCGGATACTCGATCGCGACTGCTTCGTTCACCGCGGGATGCCCCGCAACGTCCGACGTATAGTGTGCCAGCGCGCCCAGTGCAAACGCGTACTCATTGGCGTCCTGGCTCTGCGCCAGCAGTTCCCGCACGAAGTCACCGCTGCGAACGTAATGCACTAAATTGCTGAATTCCACGCTGCCAAACGGATAGTAGCCGAGGTCCTGGATCACCGCGCCGCCATAGGCATAGGCGTGCGCTTCCGTGAGTTGGTCTTCGGTAAGGGTTGGAAATCGCTGCAGGAGAAGCGGGCGGAGCTCATCGGTCCACACCAAGTCCACGATTTCCTCGTGGGTCAGCACGGAGTATGCGAAGGAATGCCCGTTGCACAGGAGCACGGCGAGAACAATCGCCACGATGCGGATCGGCCAGCGGCGCCGGTTACCGATCGTTGCAGTTTGCGGGACTCGCGCCCTAATCTGATTTCCTGAGCTCATAGACGAGTTTCGTGGCCTCTTTCATTCTTTCTTTATAAAACGACGTGCTGGTCAGACCTTCGTTCGCGCCGCCGCGCACGTGCTCGCTGACGCCTTTCTTCGACAAAAATAGAGACAAGGCTGCGTACGTTTTGATTTCTTTCTCGAGAAACCTGACCGCTTGTTGTTTCGCGTCATGCATCGCCCGCCTCCGAGCTGACAGACTCGCTCTGTCTGAGAAATCGATTACTGCTACGTTCACCACAATTCTTCAAGCTTTGCTGCACGCGCGTCTGGCGACGAAGCGTCTAAATACGTCCGAGAATCACGAGAATCACAACCACCAGCAACACCAGGCCCAAACCGCCCGTCGGGAAATAGCCCCACTCGCGGCTGTGACCCCAGCGTGGGAACGCGCCTACCAGCGCCAGGATCAAAAAGATAATCAAGATCGTTCCAAGCATTTTTTTCTCCTCTTATCCGGTTGCAGCAGGTATGCAACTTTGTGGTTCTGCCAGCGCCGCTGGGGCGATTCGATCCGTACGGATCGCAATCGCCCCGGAAGCTGGCGTGGAAGGGGTTAGAGCACTACGCTGATCGACACGCGCGTATCCGGATAATACGGGTTGTACAGGTAATACTCGCCGTCAACGTAATCAACGTACACGTCGTCGGTGTAATACCAGCCCTCCGGCCACGGCTGCACAAATCCGAACCAAAAGCCGCCGTACTGAAAGCGCGAATATCCCCCGACCATCTCGGGTTGGCTGATGACGAAAACGTGCTCATGGCCGAAATTGGCACGGAAGCGATCATCAGGAATGCGAGCGCTGCCTCTGACGCTGAGCCGCAGTGCCGGCACCGCGCGTTGCCTCTTCTCTTCGTCCGGAGACCGTTGTGCATGTTGCCGATTATTCGATTTGGCCTGCTCTGGTTGGCCCTTCGCCTCTTGCTGTCTTTCAGGCTTGGCCGATTCCTGTTTTGCCTGGTTGGTCTGTTCCTGTTTCGCTGGCTTGGTCTCTTCTTGTTTCGCAGGTCTGGCTTCTTGCTGTTTTTCAGGCTTGGCCGCTTCTTGTTTTGCAGGTTTGGCCTCTTGCTGTTTTTCAGGCTTGGCCGCTTCCTGTTTCGCCGGTTTTGCTTCCGGCTTGTTTTCAGGCTTAGCTTCCTGTTCGTGCTGCTCCTGGCGTGCATATGCATTCGCAGTACTGCCGAGGAGCAAAAGCAACGCCGCTGTGCTGAGAACTCCGAATCGTTTCATGAGTCATGCCTCCATTCGTATGAATCGGTGCGCCGTCGCTGTTAGCATCCGGCGTGGTAATTACTTCGCCGCGTTGCGCCACTTTGGCGCGCGGCGGTTTTTCGAATTACGGTCAATTCAGGCCCGTTTACGTCCCCACGCGCATCCGCGACAGAGAGTGAAAAAGCCCAAAAATGTTCAGCAACCACAACACCGTGGCGATCACCACCACGGCGTTCAAAAGCGACTTGATCGATCCCGCCATCGGTATGAAGTTGTTCACCAGCCACAGCAGAACTCCCACCACAATCAGAACCATCAATATCTGAAGTAACGGCATCAGCTTTTTTACCCCTTTCTCTTTACAGGCAGACACTTCGGCCTGTCCCAAGTTGTCGTGCGAAATTTCTGGCTTGATCTAAAGACCTGTTACCGGCGGCTGCACTGAGAGGAAACTTGCGATCTCCGGTGTCTTTCAGGCGAAGGCTCTTGGACTTGGTTCTGGCCCGCTACGTTCGCTTCACCTAGGGCAACATCTTAGATGGGTCCCATGGGCATATCTGTTCACAACAGCACATTACCCGGATTTTGATTGTGCCGGTTCGCACCGGTGATAGAATATCGAATTCGCGAAAGGGATTCCAGCAGTGGCAACCAAAGCGCAAAGTCACCCGACGACCAGCAGGACGAAACCCGGCGGCAAGAAAACCTTCAGCGCCCAGGATTTTCTGGATTCCGCCGGCGTGGCGAGGAAGGTCGCCGAGTTTGCCAAGAAAGAAACGATCTTCTCGCAAGGTGATGTCTGCAAAGATGTGTTGTACATCCAAAAAGGTGGCGTGCGGCTCTCCGTCGTAAATGAAGCCGGCAAGGAAGCGGTGGTGGCGGTCTTGGGACCGGGCGATTTCTTTGGTGAAGGATGCTTGGCCGGCCAGCCGATCCGTATAGGGACGGCCACGGCGATTACCGCCACGACGGCACTGGTCATCGAAAAGAAGGAAATGATCCGCGTCCTGCACCACGAACACGAATTTTCCGACCGCTTCATTACTTACATGCTTTCGCGCAACATCCGCATCGAGGAAGATCTGGTTGATCAGCTTTTTAATTCCAGCGAGAAGCGCCTGGCGCGCACGCTGTTGCTGCTGGCCCGCTACGGCACCGAAGATAAACCGCAGCGAGTTCTTCCGAAGATCGCACAGGAGACGCTCGCGGAAATGGTGGGCACCACGCGCTCCCGCGTGAATTTTTTCATGAACAAATTCCGCAAGCTCGGTTTCATCAAGTACAACGGCGGCTTGCAGATCAACACCTCCCTCTTGAGCGTTGTGCTGCACGAATAACTTCAACGGAATACGTCCGGCATCTCCGCATGCCCCCATCGTCCGGCGCCGCGCAATTCCAAAGCGGCAGCGCAGCTGCTACGGGATCAGCACGATTTTGCCGTACGCGCCCCCGGCGACGATCGCGGTATGCGCGCGCGCCGCTTCGGCGAGAGGAATTTCCTGGCCGATCACAGGACGAAGCGTTTTGTTCTCCAATCCCGCAACCAGCGCGGCATGAACACTGATCAGTTCCTGCGGTGTCGCGTTCCACAGGCTCATCCCGAAAATCGCGCCGTCGCGTCCCATGATGTCCCGCGGGATAATCTCCGCGTTGCCGCGGCTGCCAACCACGGAAACGCGTCCGTGCGGCGCTAGAATCACGAGATCCCGCCCCAGATTCACGTTTGCAAGCATCTCGACGATCAAGTCGTAGCCGCGCCCGCCCGTTGCCGCCAGCGCCTCCTCAAAATGATTGGGCGCGGAATGATCGAGCACCTCGTGGGCCCCCTCAGCCAACACAAGTTTTCTCCCACGCTCCGATCCAACCGTGCCGATCACGTGCAGTCCCGCGGCGCGCGCCAGCTGCACCGCCGCGATTCCCACGCCGCCGCTCGCGCCGTGCACCAGCAAGGTCTCGCCGGCCACAGCGTGGGCGCGCTGAAATAGCGCGCGAAACGCCGTGGCATACGGAACGTGCATCGCAGCTCCCTGCGCGAACGACACATGCTCAGGCAGCGGAAACACGAATTGCTCCTCGCAAAGCGCCAGCTCCGCATACGTCCCGGACAAGCTGCCGGCCAAATACACGCGCTCTCGCGCTTTGAATCGCTTCGCATCCGGGCCGGTCGTTTCCACCGTGCCGGCGCCGTCCGTCCCCGGCGTATAAGGCAGCGTCGGTTTTCGCGGATAGATGCCGGCGCGCATATACGTTTCCACGGGATTCACCCCGGCCGCGCGTATGCGCACCACCACCTGCGCGCCAGACGCTTTTGGATCGGGCGCTTCTTCCAGCCGCATTACTTCCGGGCCGCCAAATTCTTTCACGCGAATTGCTTTCATGGCTTCTCCTTTTCTCGTGTGCGCCGCGAAATCACGCGAGAAATTTATCGTCCTAAAGTTTCAATAGCGTGGGCGCAGGCTTCCCGGCCAGCACCGCGTCAATATTGTCCAGGGCGAGCATGCCCATCGCCGTATTGGTTTCCAGAGTGGCGCTTCCGATATGCGGCAGCAAAAAAGTATTCTGCAGCTGCACGTACCCGGGATTGATGTTCGGCTCACCCTCGAACACATCCAAACCCGCAGCCGCCACCCGGCCGGACTTCAGCGCCGCGATCAGAGCTTCATCCTCCACCAGTCCCCCGCGCGCCGAATTGATCACAATCGCCCCGGCCGGCAGCAGCGCCATGTTCTGCGCGTTCAGAAAATGATGCGTCTCGGGCGTGTGCGGCGCGTGCAGGCTCAGGAACTGGCTGACGCGCAGCAAACCCTCCGCACTTTCGTGAAACACAGCGTCTACCGCAAGCTCCCGCGTCAGCGGATTGCGATTGAAATAGTGGATCTTCATGCCAAACGCGCGCGCCCGCCGCGCCACGGCCTGGCCGATGCGCCCCATCCCGAAAATGCCCAGCACTTTGCCGGCACAATCCCATCCCAGCAGCCGGTCACCAGAACTCATCTTCGCCCAAGCCCCGGTCCGCACCAGTTGTTGCGCCTCGTAAGCCCGCCGCGAAGCGCCCAGCAGCAACAGCATCGCGACGTCCGCCGTCGCATCGGTCAGTACGCCCGGAGTATTGGCAATCGGTATGTTCCTCGCAGTAGCCGCGCGCAGATCAATATGATCGTAGCCCACCGAAAAAGTTGCGATCACTTTCACCGACGCCGCAACGCGCCGAAAGAATTCCGCATCCAGCTTCACCACCGGGCTGATAAAAAGCGCATCCGCACCTTCCGCCGCGCGCAGCACGTCCTCATATCGAGTCGGCGCGTCACTGGATACGCGCCGCACCGTGAATTCCCGCGCGATCCGCGCCTCCACATCCTCGGTGAATCGCCCCAACACCACCAGAATCGCTCTGCTCAAATTCCCCCGCCCATCCCGCGCCCGCATCTTCCCCGCGCCAAGCGATTTTACCCGATTCGCAACAAGATGCCTGTAAAGGTAGCGGTAAGGCACGCCCGAAATTAACGAACGTATTGCCAGCCGGGATTTACAGGCGTACACTCTCGCCGATGGAATCCGGGGAAGCAGACAGCCCCTAACCATTGCTCGGTGTGTCCCTCCCCCGCTGCCTGCATCCCAACCTAGGAGAAGGACTATGCGAAAATCATTGCTTTTGGCGCTGTTCTTGGTGTGTCTACAGCCTGCCGCGTGGGGCCAGGCAACACTGATACCTGCGGGAACCCTGCTCCATTGCACGATAGACGATCCCACTATTTCTCCGAAAACCGCGCAAGTTGGCGACCCGGTGCTCTGCCACCTCAGCCAGTTCACCGAGTTCGGTCACGCCGCATTCCCGCGCGGCTCCTACCTGGAAGGGCGTCTGGAAGCAGCCAAGCAGCCCGGCCACTTCATCGGCAAGGGATATCTCGATATCGTCTTCGATCATATCGGTATGCCGAATACAGACGCCGACCTGAACGCCAGAATCGTGGCAGCGCAGGGCCAGCACGTGGATAAACAGGGCGACATCATGGGGCACGGCCACGCCAAGCGCGACATGATCGAATGGGCGATTCCCCCGCTGTGGCCCTGGAAGGTGCTCACCCTGCCAGCCCGCGGACCACAACCAAAGCTGAAAAGCGAGCAGATGATCACTCTAAAAGTAATGCAAGACGTGGAGCTGCCTCGGCTAACGGCATATGTATCCCCGACGCCGTCGCGCTACTACGGAGACCCGAATGCGCGTGCTAATGTAGCGCCGCGCGCGCAATCTTACGCCCAACCATCCAGCGGCCCGGTCGCGCAACAATCTTCGTCGGGTGTGTACTACGTGCCGTCACCGTCCAGCACTCCCGCCGTCGCCCCGCCCGTTTCGCTGGGCTCGCCGCAACCGGAACTGCCCAGCCGTGCGCTTACGCTGGTAGCGTTGAAGTCGGAGGCGATCTATCCAGCCAGGGATTACTGGGTCGCCGGCCGCCTGCTTTTCTACGTGCTGCCCGACGGCAGCGAGGCGTCCACCGACCTCAAGAGTATTGATTGGCAGCGCACCACGGACTTGAACGCTGAACGCGGAGTCCGCATCACGTTGCGGACAACGCCCACGGGGCTCTAGAGCTGAAAATTCTCGGCCCTAAGCGCGACGCTCCGCCAGCCGGAGGCGCCACGCTACAGCCTTGCCCGCGCCCGGTCGTTAGAAGTCATCTCGTACATGGTTTTCGTCAAGGCACGGCTTCAGCCGTGCCAAGAAGCCCTGGATATTCAGGGGTTTTAACCCCTGAGGGTCGCGGGCTTGTCGGCCGCTGCATCCATGGGACACGTTCCAGCCAGCATGAACTTTCTGATACGAAAAGCAACCCCGCAAGATGTCCCGCGATTGCGCGAAGTGATTGACGCTTCCGTGCGCGGCCTGCAAGCGGCACATTACACCCCGGCGCAAATCGCGGGCGCGCTCGATTCGGTCTATGGATTGGATAGCCAGCTCATCGCGGACGGAACGTATTTCACGGCGGAGGTCACAGAGCCTTCCCCACTAGTCACTAATCACTCATCACTAATCACTGTTCCAGTAGCCTGCGGCGGATGGAGCCAGCGCAAAACTCTATACGGCGGCGATCAATATGCCCAGCGCGAGGACTCCCTGCTCGATCCCGCCCGCGATGCCGCCAAGATTCGCGCCTTCTTCGTCCATCCCCAATGGGCCCGCCACGGCATTGGCACCTTAATCCTCGAAGCCTGCGAGAACGCCGCCCGCGCAGCCGGCTTCACCCGCCTGGAAATGGGCGCCACGCTAAGCGGCGTCGCGTTCTATCGCGCCAAAGGCTACGCCGCCCTGGAAAATCTGCAAGTGCCTCTCAGTAACGGTGAAATGCTCCCCATCGTGAGGATGGCGAAGGAAATCAAACGCGAGTTCTGAGAGCGATGCGCTAAGTTGTGCCTTGAAAACCGAAGGGCGCGCCGCCCGCCCGCTAACTGGCTCGTTCTCGACCGTCCATCTGACTCATAATCTGTAAGGCCCTGCGCCACAAACGCTGTGGGTACGGTTCAGACGTGAACTCCCTTCCGCTTTCCAGCAAGACGATCGCGACGACCTTTGAACCAGCGAGAATCTTTTGCGCAGGAACTCCGAGTCGCTTCGACGCGACGTCAAGTGCGCCCACTATCGCGGTTCGAGCCGTGGCGTTGCGTGGCTCAATGTGTATGGACCTTTGGGGTAAGATTTCCGAAGGGTCCTGGCTCTCGTCCGGAATAGCGCGACCGTTGCCGAGCCCGTTATAAAGCATTGTCGTTTTAATGGGAAGGTTCAGACTCTGCAGCTTAATAAGCGTGCCATCAATCGTAAATCCCGCTGCGTCGAGGTACACAGGGAACAGCGACCGGTTCTTGACGAGAATTCCCGGCGCAGGCCCGAAGTTGTCCACCGCGAGGACGTACTTGCCGTCGGTCCACGACTTTGTCTTGTACGTCACGCTGACGTGGAGACGCTCTTGATCGCGCCTCCAGGTCCACCAAAAGAGCAGCGCCGCGGGCACGCAAGTAACGAGCGCAGTAAAAAAAACAGCGGCAATGCCGACGACTATTTCCTTCGTCAATTCTGGAGTCATTTGAGGGAGGCTACTCCGCGGAGTACCTCACTGTCCGGTGACGAGGCCCAGGGTAGTAAATCATCTGATTTCCGTACCCTGAAGATCTCTCAAGCGGTCGCCGGCAGGACGCGCGTCGCTACAAAGTGCCTCGAATCTCGAGGCCGTGAAAGCTTGATCCAAATCCTGGCCGATAAGTCCCATTGAGGATGGCAAGCAGGTCAAACTTAATTCTGAAAAGTAGACATCAGCCCACCGCAGCATTGCGCCAACATTGTGCGCGCCCAGTTTTGCCGTCGCCGTCATCACCATTCCGTGGAGCAATCCGTGCGGTGGAAAGATCTCCGCATGCGGTAAGTCGGAATTAAATTTCCCTACGAGACCGGTGTCGTCAGGATGATTTCCTTCGCCGCGCAAGATTGCGGCACCGTAGAACCCGCGTTGAAATTGGTTATCTCTTATCAGATTCAAAGCTTCGAGGTCGTTGTAGTTCTCTGAGCGAAGTTCGAAAAACAGCATCGCGAGTATCGCGGACGAGGGTAGGAATCGTGGATATGGGTAGCCGGTAGGGTCGATGCCGCTCGTGAGCGGCTCGAGTTCTTCCAACTTCGCAATGGCCTCACGCACCGTGGCCCTGCTGAAAGACGACTTTACCTCGACAATGGCGCGCACGAACTCCGCTGGGATAATTTTGACCCGGCCACTCTCTGACTTGGCTTCGTTGTCCTCGATCCAAAGTATCGGCGCTTCGAGCTGCTCGTAAATAATAACGTCGAAGTTCTTGCTTTGATGAGGTTTCGGCAGACCCTGGGCGCGAATTTGACCGGTCGCGACACCGTAGCGTTTGGGTAGGAATGCTTCGAGCCAATGACGGACGGCTGCTTCGCCAACATCTCCGTGGTGGGTTTGTACGGCCTGCTCGCTTGCATGTGTCCGAGCGCGGTCATACGCGTCTAGCATTCCCTTCTTCGCGACCAGGAATTGCGGCCACGCCGCAGAGTATTGTTTCTCTGTCTCAGGCACTCGCGCGACTCCAGATCGCTCGTACCTCTTCGATTTGGGGTGTCTGGAAACCTACGCAGCCCATCAGAACTCTCAGAATTTGGCTTCAAACTCGCGGACAAACGTATTGTTGCGCATCCGGATATTTTGGGGCTTCCCTTTAATCATCATGCCGCGTCCGTGCGGGCCGATCATCATGTTGAAATATTGCCGAGCCACCGTCGGCGGGTGGCCCACCCGTCAGCCGCCCGCCTATCAGTGAGCGGCGGCGGCGGTCGCGAGCTGCTGCTGCAGCGCTAGCTGATCCCAGTTGTCCCAGCCTCGGATGATCTTGCCGTTCTCGATCTGCGCAATCGTGATTCCCGTGATCTTCACTCTTTTATTCGTCGCCGGAAACCCGAGCTGGTCGCCCGTGTGCGTCATTTCGGCGGACCAACGGACTACGACTTTGTCGTCAGCTCCCATGCTGTCTTCGATAGTCACAGTGATATCTGGAAACGCGCCACGAATCCGCTGATAGAATGCCTCGAATTCCCCAGGCCCGCGAATCACTACCCCGGGTTGGTCTTGACCGACAGCCACCGAGTTTTCGCCAAGCAAATCATAGATCGTTCGCACGCGCCCCTCATTCCAAACTTCTTTGAACCAACGCCGCATCAGAACAACATTCTCTTCGACAGACATGCGACACCTTCCTTTGAGAAAACCGAGGTCAGCTCGACGCCCTGCAGGCTTGGTATAGCATGAAGTTACGTTATGAGCCAGCCGATGCTATGCTCTCGTCGGGCCCGCGCTTCTGGCAAATTCGTTGTTGTCGAGGCCGGGAGAAGCATATGATGCGCGAGACAGAGGCCCAAATCGGAAGTCCCGGTTCAAATCAGCCTTCAATATTTGACAACGATGGATCATCACATGAAGGAGACCTTTTATGACTGAAACCACATCCGCCGAGGCGTCGCAGGCGAAGAGTGTTCTAACGAAGATTGCGGCGTTTGTTGCAGATCGAAATATTCCTTTCCTTGTTTGCAGCATTGGAATGATCGCGATGTTGCTATGGGCAGGCAAGTTCAAGATGACAGCGCCCGGGGCGGAGGGCATCATCCCGCTCGTCACTAACAGCCCATTTACCAGTTGGCTCTTCAAGGTCTTTGGACCATATATTGGGTCGGATATGATCGGGGCCACTGAATGGACAGCAGCAATCCTACTGATCATTGGCTACTTTAAACCTAAAGCAGGTATTCTGGGCGGGATCATTCTAGTCGGCATGTTCTTCACCACAAGCTCCATGTTGATCACGACTCCGGATGACACCGTCGTGGTTCACGGTATCCATTACATGAACAATCTCGGCCTGTTTCTCTTCAAGGACATCATCTCTTTCGGAGTTGCGTTCTATCTGATCGGCTATTATGGCCGAAGAGCGATCATGGCTGAAAATCACAGCTGAATACTTTTGTAGGTCAATATCGTTGCGGTCGACATCTCTCAAAATATCGGAGAGTTTTTACGTCGGTCTCGCCTTATGAGTGGCGGGTGGGGTACCCTTCCACACCACCTCGACGCACGCTTTTGATTTTCCGGGTGCCTGCCTGCCGCAGACAGGATCTCAGGACGAATCGCGCTGCAGCGCGACTCACAAAACCTGTACCAAACCTGTCCGTCGCAACTGGTACAGGTTTGGCGCGATTTCGGACAGGTGGTACTGGTTCTGCACCAATTCTGTCCCATTGCACAGCTGTTTCCGCCGCGCCTTCGCGCTACATTCGAACGGAAACCAAAATATGAAAAAGTTCACGGAATCACGGAATATTGGGGCGCGCCGGTGCTTGCCGGCGTTCACCGCGGAAGACTTTCCATTTTCGAATCGCGCCTTTCTGCGCGCGAGTTATGCATTATTAATCGCTAGTCGGCCAATTATTAAGAATCGGCGCAAATGATTGAAAACAAAAGACAGCGACCCATTCTAATCACTAGTTTTTTTGGCGCTTTCGGGGTTGCGCGGCGAAACAGCGCGAAACAAAAAATACACGGGCAGGCCGCTGGCGATAAGGACCAGCCCCGGCAGCGTCGTCGCAGCGCGATAGCGAAGCAGGACCACAAGAATCACGCTTGCGCCAACGATATAAAGCGCCGGCACCACGGGATAACCAAACGTCTTGTACGGCCGCTCCGCCAACGGCTTCGTGCGGCGCAAACGAAAAATTCCAATGATCGTCAAAATGTAAAAAATCAAAACGGCGGAGACCACGTAGTCCAGCAGATTGCTATAAAGGTTGCCATATTTTCCGCTGAGCGGATCGTAGGTGCGCGGCAGAACCAGAAACGCGGCCCACACGCCTTGCACCAGCAACGCGATGCCTGGCACTCCGGCGCGATTCAGAATTCCGGTGCGCTGGAAGAACAACCCGTCGCGCGCCATGGCGTAATAGGCGCGAGAACCGGTGAGCAACATGCCGTTGATGCAGCCGAAAGTGGAAACCATGATGGCCAGAGCCATCAACGTAACGCCCAGTCCGGGAAAGACGGCCTGCAAAGTGGCCGTCGCGACGCGATCGGATTCCGCGTGCTGTATCGCGTTGAGTGGAAGCGTGAAAAGATACGCGAGATTCACCAGCAGGTACAATCCAATCACCATGCCGGTGCCCAGCGCGAGCGAAAGTGGAATGTTGCGCCGCGGATTTTTCACTTCGCCGGCCGTGAACGTGATGTTGTTCCATGCGTCCGCGGCAAAAAGCGAGCCCACCTGCGAAACGCACAGCGCGACGAAAAGTCCGAAGCCAGTCGCAGCGCTGATTCCAGCGGCGATCGGAACGTAGCCGCTGCGCGACCATATCGCTGTGAAGTTCGCGTGAATCGCTGCAGCGTTGCGTCCAAACAGAATGCCCGCAATGATGAGGCCGGCCAGCGACGCGATCTTGCAGGTAGTAAAAACGTTCTGGATTGCCTTGCCGTAGTTCAGCCCGCGCGTATTGCTCCATGCGAGCAGCAGAATCACCAGCACCGCAACCAATTGCGCGGTGGAAAGTGAAATTGCATAGCCAGACGAGATGTGCAATGGCTCGATCAGGTAGTGCGACTCGCTCACCGTCGGCCACAGCACGCCGAGAAACCGCGCGAAACCAATTGCCACAGCCGCAACGGTTCCGGTTTGAATGATGAGGAACAGCGTCCAGCCGTATAGGAATCCCAAAGTCGGCGAAAACGATTCCCGCAGATACACATACTGGCCGCCCGCGTGCGGCATCATGGATGCCAGCTCTCCATAGGACAGCGCGGCAGTAATGGTGAGGACGCCGGCGATAACCCAGGAGAGCAACAGCCAGCCGGAACTTCCCAGCTGCCGGGACATCTCGGCAGAGACGATGAAAATGGCCGAGCCGATCATGGACCCGGCCACGATCATGGTGCTGTCAAACAACCCCAGACCGCGGCTGAAACCGCGCGCGCTCACTTCCTGAATATCGGCCGGAGCTTTGGGATCAGACGTAAGATTTCCCCCGTGGCGAAAACGGATGATACCACCGCGGTAGTGTAGTGAACGCAGAAGTCGATTGGTCTGTTGCTTTGCGGTTACGTTTGCGATTGCTTGGCGCGCGGGGCGTTAGAGAGCGGTCGAGACCGCGGTGCCTGCCGCGGCAAACACGGAGGTCATTTCGGCGCGTGCGAGCGGGAGGAAGCGCTCCACGACGCGCGCATCGAACTGCGAGCCGCTGGCTTGGAGCAAGCGGCGTTCGGCTTCCTCGAACGGGAGGCCCTGGCGGTAGGGCCGCGAGGAAACCATCGCATCGAACGCATCAATCACGGAGACGATGCGCGAACCAATCGGAATTTCTTCGCCTTTCAACCCGCCCGGATAACCTTTGCCGTCGTAACTTTCGTGGTGATGAAGAATGATCAGGCTGGCGCGCTCCATTCCCGGCACCTGGCGCAGCACCGCCCAGCCGTATTCGGGATGCTTCTTCATCAGCTCGTATTCTTCAGCAGTCAGTTTTGCTGGTTTGTTCAGGATGGCATCGGCGATGCCTATTTTCCCGATGTCGTGCAGCAGCGCCGCAACCTCGATATCGCCCAGGTAGCATTGATCCAGGCCAAGCTCTCCTGCAACGTGCAGGGCCCATTCCGCCAGCCGCGTGCTGTGTACTCCCGTGTTCAAGTCCTTCAAGTCCAGGAGTTGATTGAACGCGCAGATCAAAGAGCTGCGCAACGCGCCAATCTGTTCTTCCATTTGCTTCACGTGAATGCCGGCAGAAACCCACGGCATCGCGGTTTTCTGAGCGGTGCCTCCGGAAAATATGGCGTGCTCGGCGGCTTCACCGATTCGCGGAACCGGACTGAAGCCGCCTGCTTGTTGCATATCATTCGATGGCGTAGCACTTTGCATTAGTTCAATCTACTGCAGCAAGCCCTGGACGGGATTGAACGCCGACAAAGATCCGTAAACATCCAGGCGTCCGTTGCCCATGTTCAGGCCGATCCATTTCGCGTGAGCAATCGCCCACGACGCTTGATTCTCGCTGGTTGTGGATTGCATGTTCACGAGCAGGGATGCCGTTCCAGCGACCATCGGCGAGCTGAATGACGTGCCCCATCCCGCGGCGTACGTCGCAAAAGGATAAGTGGTGATTACACCTTCGCCAGGCGCTGCGACCCAGACGATCTGATTGCCGTAATTCGAGAACGTGGAACGCTGGTCTTGATTGTTCGTCGAGGCCACGCCCATCACGTTCCGCAATCCCGCTGGATAAACCATCTCCTGCTTTCCGTCATTGCCGGAGGAAGCCGCAAGAATCACATTGTGGCTGTTGGCATACTGGATCGCGGTGCCCAACTCGGTTGAGCTCGTGGTCAGATCGAAGCTCATGTTGATGACATTCGCGTGGTTCTGCACGGCGTAGTAAATCGCCGCGAGGATGTTCGAGAGCGATCCGTTTCCGTTCGCGCTGAAGGATTTCAGCGGCAGCAGTTTTGTGGTCGGCGCGACCAGGTGAATCACGCCCATCACCATCGTTCCGTGTCCGAACGCCGCGTATTGAGATCCATCCAGCATCGCAGCCGTGTGCTGATCGAGCATTGCCGCGGTGTGTTGATTTACGTACGCAGCGGCGCAAGTTGGACAGGGCGGCGGCGCGGACATTGATATATCGTTCAGTTCCGATCCACCCGGCTGGTTCCGCGTAAAGTCATAACCGGCGAGCAACACGCCCTGCAGCGCTGGATGGTTGGGATCCACGCCCGTGTCTATGTCCGCAACAATTCCCCCGCCGCTCACATTGAAAACACTGTGCGCTTGCGCAACGCGAATAATTTGAGCCGCCGGCTGATTCACGTAGCCGTGCGTAACCGAAGTCCCGTAGTAGTTGACCGGAGTCGTGTCCCACAAACCCTGCGGAGCGGTGGATGCAGTACTCGAATTATTTTCGTTCGGTGGAATCATCAGAGTCTGATCGGGTTCGGCATCGAGAATTCCGGTCACCAGCCGCAGCACGTCCGCCAGCAGTTGCGGCAGTAAACCCTGCGCTGGCCGGACCAGGAATAGCTGGTTCGCGCTTCCGTCGATGTTGCCGACCACCGTGCATCCATTGGACAAGCAAGCGTTCTGCAATCCTGCACGGCCCAGATTCGTCCGGACGATTACTCCCGGTTGCGGGTTCTGACCCGTCAGCACCTGGCTGACTGTATTGAGCAGGCCGCCCAAGAGTCCTTGAGCCCTAGCTGGCTGGCCCCAGCATCCCAGCGTTAGAAGTATCGAAAGTCCGATTAGACGCCTCATGGTTGCCCGTGCTCCTTTTAGTGTCGGCCAGTAGCCCCAACGCTGTGAAGTTGTCTCCGTTCCATTTTGGTCAGGCGACTGATTCGCAACAATGGTACAACTGGCTACTTTCCGTACCACCGCATCAATCTTTGGTTCTAGTACCTTTTTTTTTGATTCTCGAAGGCTTTCTAATCCTATTATTTTCATCTATTTGTGCGGACGACTCAGCTTGGATGAATACTGGTTCCACCAGTTGTAGGCTTACCTCTCTTCCGCCTGGCAGCAGTACCGCCAGACGAAAGCATTCCTCCAATCCGCACTCGATCTGAAACTCGCCGAACTGCGTAGTTACGGATTCAGCCAGTATCTTTCGACCCTTCAATAAATTAACCGGCAGCGCGGACAAGCGCTCGTCGGGGTCGGCTGCATTGAGCACCTGGCCGATCAGAACCACTTTTTCAGAGTCGATTTGTGGTTCGATTCGGACATCAATACGATAGTCTCCTGCACCGTAAAGCAATTGCTGTGAAGCACTTTCGGCCGATCGCACTCCGGCTAATAGCGGGCTGCGAAAGCTGTCAAACAGTAGCGACGCAACCTCCGCCTTCGCGTGATGCAACTGGCCGCCGAACCGGTTGGCGAAGCTGGCATTGACCATGCGCACGACACCGGCGGACGGGGTGTAGGCCGACTCTCGCCGCGCAACTTGTTGCAAACGCTGCCACATGCCCAATTCCTTCGAACACGCCGCGCATCCAGTCTGTAAGTGGCTTTGCATCCTTACCTTTTCATCCTCGCCAATCACGTTCCGTGCAAAATCAACCCACTTTTCCGACGAATAGTGTCGCATCCCATTCCCCCTAAATTGATATCCCTTCCTTGCCCAACGAACTGCCCCACTACCCAATCCCACCTACAACTCATAAGGGTAGTCACCTGCTGAAAAAATATAGGGGTATCGAAAAAAAATAGCCTGACGTCAGACGGGGGAAACCTTGCCAATTAGCGTGAAGGGGGCCCAGTGATATGGGTGGGGGTAGCGTTCGCGTAATTCAATCATCGCGCCCCGCAGGGTGGCGGCGTTGCCAGCACTGTCCTGGAAGCGCCGGTAGAAAATTGCCATAAAATCCGCGGTGCTCTGGTCGTGAACGTCCCACAGAGTCAAGAGCAGCGAGTGTGCTCCGGCATAAAGAAGTCCGCGAATCAGGCCGAGCAGTTCGTCTCCGGGAGTAACTACGTTCAATCCCGTGGCGCATCCGCTCAACGTCACCAGTTCAGCATTCAACTTGAGCTGGTAGAGATCGTAGAGATTCAGGTAAGCGTCGCCCAATCGAATCCCGGAAAACATTGGATTGTCCTGCCGGAATTTGCCATGCGTTGCGATGTGAATCAGCCTGCTTTGCGAGCCTTTTTCGCGCAACACCTCCTCGTTGGCTTGCGCGCCCAAGAACAATTCCGAATCAGGCACGATCTCCGCAACCGCGCGAACTTCCTCCAGGATCAGCGGCGCGCGCGCATCTGGAATCCCCAGAACAAGAGACCGACCGCTGGTGTGCGCAGGCTTTTCCTGGCAGTGCGCAAAAATACTGGCGCTCGGGGCATAAGAAATTGTGAAGGAATCGATCAGGTATCCTGTGTCGTCCATCAAAGCGTGGAACGGAAGGTAGTGCAGCACGCCGTGCGGCACGATGATCAGGTGTCGCGCGGAAATGTGCGCGCGAACCGGCGCGAATACTTCTTCGTAAAGCTGCCGCAAGTGCGCTTGCACCACGCCCAGCATGGATTTCTCAAACGTTCGCGCATATTCCGCGCCCAGCTTGAATTTCGAAATCTGGAAATGCAGCATGCGCAGCAGGTTGATCACCCGCGACATCGGAGTCAGCGGCACGATCTTCAGCCCGTCGTGTGTCACGACGGCCGCAATGAACTGATCCTTTAGACTGAAATACTCGACGAGCGCAGCGTCCGGCGGCATGCTTGCGCGAATCGTGGCCAGCGATCTGATTGCCGGGCCGTGGCTCGCGCTTTCCGATTGCGGCATTTCCCTCAGCACGTGCAGCAACTCGTTTTCATGCGCCAGAGCCTCGCTCTGGAGCTTTTCGATGCGCTCGGGCGACGGCTCTTCCGCCCGCAACTGCTCAATTTCAATGCGCCGGTAATACCAGTTGAGCTCCTCGCGCATTTCACGGATGTGGCGCACCAGTTCGCTCTGGCCTGTGTCCGCCGGCTTGATTGCCGGACCCGAGCGCATCAGAAGTTCCGCCAGGCTTCGCGACTTGGCCATTTCGATATAACCGAACGACTCCTCCGCCCCATCCGGCCTTTCCGTGCGTATCAGGCAAAGCTCGACCAGGCTCTCGTAAACTTCCAGCCGATTTTTCATGAACGCGATTTTCAGTTCTTCGCCGTGCAAGCTACTGCGCAGGGTCTCCAGGGATTCCCGCGCCTTCTGGCAGGAATCGTAAGCGTTGGAAAGATCTCCGGAAGCCTGCTGAATCTGCCCCATCAGAAAATGCGCCTGATAGTGCAGCACCGGAGCTTCCAAACGCGCGAGGCGCTTGATCGCGCGAGACGACTCCGCATGTGCGGATTCCAGCTCGCCGGTCCGCAGAGAGAGCCGAGCGAGCAGCAAGTGGCAAAGCACCGCCTTGCTTGGCAGGAAGGAGCCATCAAAAAATGCCGCCGCGCCCGCACACAGCCGTCGCGCTTCAAACAAGCGGCCTTCATTGTAAAGAACCACGGCCTGGTACAAATCCATCAGCCACGGCCACACCAGATTTTTCTCGCTGACAAATTTCGCGCGCGCCTGCGCAAACAATTCCAGGGAGCCCAACGCCTTTCCCATCTGGCTGGACGCCATGGCCTCGTAAGCCTGGCATTTCGCTTCCTCGTATCCCATTCCCAGCTTTTGGAAACGCAAATAGCCTTCGTGCGCGGCCTCTTTCGCTTCGCTACTCAAATTTAGTTCCAAATAAATTTCCGATACGTCTAAGTAGCAGAGTGCCAGCACGTGCGCGTCCCCATTTTTCTCGCACGCTTCGCGTGTGGAGCGCAGCATCTCGATGGCCCGGCTGTATTCGCCGCGCAGGTAATAAAGGTAGGCAATGTTGTAGTCGCTTTGCGTCACCAGCAGCGTCATGCCGTGGCTAACGCACATTTCCCGGGCGCGCTGGTAAGTCGCGAGCGCGCGCGGAAAATCATTCAGCGTAATCAGGCACACCGCCATGTTGTAGAGCGCCACCGCCAGCCCTTCGGAATCGCGAAAAGGCAGCAGCATCTCGTACGCGCGTTCGTAGCAGGCCAGTCCTTCCTCGAAACGGTCCTGCCGGTGGTAAATATTCCCGAGATTGATCTCCACGTGCGCCCAGCGTTTGTCGTCGCCCAATTGCTGGAAGATTTTCTTGGCGTCTCCCGCAGCTGTGAATGCATGGTCGTATTTTCCCAGCAGGATAAAAGGCTGAATGGAGGGAATCAGCGTGCGCGCTTCTTCCTCCGCGTTGCCAATTTCGCGAAAGATACACAAAGCTTCGGCGTGAAAATCCAGCGCCTGCTGATTCTCGCCCAGCATGTACAGAGCGTTGGCTTTCGAGCGCAAACTGCGCCCCAGCGACTCTTTATTGCGCAAGCGTCGCGCGATCGCCACGCTCGCTTCCGCCAAATAAAGCGCTTCGCGAGCGTTTTTGCGCAATTTGCCGCGCACCACTTCATTCAGTTGCTGCGCCACGCGATCTTTCAACAGTCGCGGATGGGCCGCAATGAATTTATTGCGGCTGGATTCTGTCGCGAGATTCGCCAGCTCGCGCAGAAGCTTCTGGGAAAGAGGGTGTTCCTTGGCTTCCGGCTTCACGCGAATCCTGTTTCCAGCAAGCGTTTGCGCAGCCGTTCTAGGCACCGCTGCCGGATGAATCCGATGGAGCCCACGGCAATCCCGAGCGTCGCGGCAATTTCCTGATACGGGCGGACCGGCTCGTCATAGAAAAGCATGTGCACCAGTTGGCGGCAGCGCGGCGGCAACTCAGCCATGGCCTGCCGCAAACTTTGCTCGTCTTGCGCCTCCCGCAAAATGTCCTCAGCGCGGGACGGAGTGCTTTTCTCGAATTCCTTGGCGGCCGGATCCAGAACTTCCGTGCGTTGTTGCTGTTGTTTCCGATGAAAGCATTTATGAGCTGTGACCTGCATGATCCATTTCGGCAGTGCCTGCACTTTGCGCAATTTTGGCAGCTCCGTCAAAAGATCCAGGCAGACCGCCTGAAAAATGTCCGTCGAATCGTCCGCAGAGAATCCGTACTTTACGGGGATCGAAAAAATGAGGTTCTTATACTTGAGGATCAGCGCGCACCAGGCTTCTTCACTGCCTCCGATGCATTCACGGACCAGGCGCGCGTCTGGCCAGGCCGCGCGCACGTCATCGTGCGCCGGAGTGTTTCGGGCTGCGTTGCGGCTCAGGCTCGCCATTTATTGCACGTAAAGCTGTTCGATATTCCACAGCGCGTAAGGAACCAGAATGGCCGGACGAAAGTTTCCCACACGATTGGCGGCGCCCACTAATATATTGGGGCTCACCAGGCAAATTACCGGCAGGTCCTCGGCGACGATTTCCTGCACGCGGTCGTATAAATTCTTGCGCTTGGTATAGTCCAGAGTGACGAGCTGCTGTTGCATCAAGCGATCCATCTCGGATTCCCACGCCGTGGCCGGCTTTTCCTGGCGGGGATGCCACAGGTGAGTTTCACCGCTTGATAGCCACACATTCATTTCCGAAGTTGGATCAGCATCGCCGCTCACCAAACCCATCACTGCGGCTTCATAGTTGTGCGTATTGGTCAGCCGGTCCACCATGGCGTGAAATTCCAGCGGCACGACCTGCACCGTCATTCCCAGTTGGCTCAAATCGTCTTGAACGATCGTCGCGATTTTTGTCCGCTGCGCATTCGAGGAACTGGTGAGGATTGAAAATTCCACGGGGGTGCCGTGCGGATCCACCAGGGCGCCATCTCTCTTCCAGGAAAATCCCGCTGATTGCAGTAGCTGGCGCGCGTGTTCCAGCGAGCGCGCCGCATGCGCAATTTTCTCGTCCAGCCACAATTTGTTTCCCGGCGTCACTTGATCCCAGATCGGAGTCGCGCGCCCGTTGTAAACCAGGCGGACGATTCCCTCGCGGTCAATCGCCGCCGAAACAGCCTGCCGGAATCGCAAGTCTTGAAACCAAACCTGCTTCTTGGCAATTTCGGGAGGCCCTTTCGCAGCCAGGTCGTTCATATTGAAGAACAGGAAATTGTATTCCAGCCCCGCGCCCAGATCATCAAGGTGATAGCCCTTCGTCGCTTGCTGCTTCTGCAGCACCGCGAAATTGTCCGCACTGAACCGGCTGAGCACGTCCGTATCTCCGGACTGGAAACGGATAACCTGCGCGTCTTCGCTGGGCACGAACAGAAAAACAACCTCGTTCAAATAGGGTAGTTGGTTTCCGGCGCGGTCAGCTTTCCAATAATATGGATTGCGCTCGAGCACCACGCGTTGCCCCGCGACGTATTCCTTCAAACGAAATGGACCGAGCCCGGCGAATTGGCTGGGTAGCATGGAAAGACTCCACGCCTGAGAAAACAAGCCATCGCGGTAGCCGCTCTCCAGCAAATGGCGCGGCAAAATGGCGATGCTATCGAACAACCGTTCGGCGGCAGCATAGGGCTGCGCCAATTCAAAGCGGACGGTGTAGTCATTCACCTTCACGGCGGTAATAGGCTTTCCGCCTACCACCAGGAGATCTCGCTGTGAAGAATCAACTTTTTCGTCGAGGTAAACCTGAAAACTGAAAATCACGTCGTCTGCGTTGAACGGTTCGCCATCGGAAAACCGCAATCCACGGCGAAGTTGCAGCGTGTATTGCCGCCCATCGCGCGAAACGCTCCACGATTGTGCGAGCGCAGGTTCAGTCTTCAGCGACCCGCGATTGATGTGGATTAAATCAGCGGTGAGGCAACGAATCACGTCGCGCGAAGGTTCATCCAACGCGAGCGCGGGATTCAGAGTTTTCGGTTCCGATCGCAAAGCAATCACGAGCCTGCCGCCGGCGTGGCCTGGAGCGCCCTCGGCGATCATCCGGTCGTCGCTAGCCTGCGAAGGGAGAGCACGCGCGGCCGCGCAGGCGCACGAAATCGCCACAAGCAACACAACGCACGCTTTGGCCAGCCGAATTCTCCTCACGCATCAACTCTTAGCAGAGATTTCCCGATTTTTACAGCGGCACGGACTTGTGAAGTTCCTGCAGAGCATCGGCGGCGGCGTAAAACACCACGAACAGTGGGATCAGGAGCAGCGCAGGCAGGAACATCCACCAGTATGAAGAAAGAACCGAATACCGCTGTAGAGACGTTAGCAATGCGCCCCAGCTGGGCATCGGCTCACCAACGCCCAGTCCCAGAAAAGTGAGCGTTACTTCCGCGAGAACGTATTGAGGAACCAGCAGCGTGACCTGCGTGAGCAGCACCGCATAAGTTTGCGGAAGCACGTGCCGCCTTAGCAGGTACGCATCGGAAGCTCCGAAACCGCGCGCTGCGAGCACGAAATTGCGTTCCTTCGCGCTGAGCACCACGCCACGAATCAGCCGCGCCGGACGTGCCCAGCCGATCAGCCCCATCACCGAGATGAGCAGCAGAAAAACTTGCCACTGCGAGAGGTGCAAAGGCAATGCGGCGCGCACCGCGAACAAAAGATAGAGCCAGGGCAGCGCGAGAAACAATTCTCCGCCGCGCATCAGAAGTTCGTCAATCCATCCGCCGTAATACCCGGCGATTCCGCCCGCAAGAATTCCGATCGAGACCGAAAGAATAGCCGCGATCAGCCCGGCGAGCAGAGAAATCTGGCCGCCATAGAGAAACCGCGACAATTGATCGCGGCCGTAACCATCGGAACCCAGCACGAATATGCGCGCGGGCCTTTCAACGCCGAACAAATGCACCCGCGACGTGAAGACGCCGGCGATTTTGTAAGGTGCGCCGGGAACGAACCAGCGTAGCGGATAGGGTTGATCTGAACCCTGTGCAGAACTCTCAGCACCCTGGCCTGAATCGCCCGGGCCGTAAACGAAGGGACGGATGTAAAAAGTTCCACCGGCATCCACAAAATGAATAGCGGTTGGCGGCGCAAACGGTTTGTCGCGATCCTGCGTCGCGAAATCATACGGAGCAAAAAAGCCGGCGAACAGCACAACGCCAGAGAACGCACCTAATGCGACGATTGCCCACGCGAGTTTTTGCCGTTGCGTCAGCACGTCAGTCCGTCCGAATCCGCGGATCTGTAGCGAAAAGTAATGCATCCGCGACGAGATTCCCAGCCACCAGAAAAAGAGACGAGAGCATCACCGCGCCGACGACCACGTAAACATCTTTCGCCAGGATTGCATCCACCAGCAAAGGCCCAACCCCCGGCCAGCTCAATACCATTTCCACAAGCAACGATGCGCTTAGCATTGCAGCAATCGAATATCCGAAAAGCGTAATCAGGGGATTGGCGGCAACGGGTAGTGCATAGCGTAGCAGCACGCGGCTTTCCGGAATCCCGTGGGCGCGCGCGGCACGCACGAAAGGAGCTTCCAACACTTCGATCATCGCCGAGCGCACATGCCGGACCAGCGGTGGCAGAGTGGCGAGCACCAGCCCGAGCGCAGGCAAGAGGAGATGAATGGCAAGATCCTTCACTTTCCCGGCAACGCTCAGGTCGTCGAATCCAGCGGACATCATTCCGCCCGTCGGAAACCATCCCGTGCGCACAGCCAGCAGCAGCAGCGCAAGAAACAAAACCAGATCCGGCACAGTAAGCAGCGAAGAAGTCACAATTCCGCCGGCGCGGTCGCTCCATTTTCCGCGGTGCGCCGCGCTCCATATTCCGAAGGGAATCGCGAGCAACCATGCCAGCAGCAGCGAGGTTCCGGTCAAGAGCAGAGTATTGCGCGCGCGCACGGCCAAAAGCGGGGCAACCGGCGTGCCGTATGCGAAAGATATTCCAAAATCCCCGCGCAGAACAGAACGCAGCCAATGCTCGTAGCGAACCGGCAAAGGCTTATCGAGGCCGTATTGCGAGCGCAGCGAGGCAACAGTATGCGCGGAAATCTGAGGGTTCAGGCTGATCGGTGTAAAAAAGTCGCCTGGCGCCAATTGCAGAATCGCGAACGAAAAAATCGAAACCGCGAAGAGCAGGAGCGCCGAGTGCACGAATCGTTGCGCAAGATATCTCATGGCGGCGCCTACGCGGACCGCTCGAACAGGATTGATTCCACCGAGCGCACGCTGGCGAGAAGTTCCCTGGTGTAAGAATGCTCGGGCGATGCAAATAGATTCCGAGTGCTCTTCGACTCTACAATCCGGCCCTCGTACATGACCGCAACTTCGTCGGCAAACTCAGAAACCAAACGCAGATCGTGGGAAATGTGCAGGAAGCTCAGCGCGTGCGCCGCCTGCAGCTCGGTCAGCAATTTCAGAATCAAAGTCTGGTTCGCCGCGTCGAGATTCGAAAGCGCCTCGTCTAGAATCAGAAGATGTGGGCCGAGGGCGAGGGCTCTGGCGATTGCGAGGCGCTGGCGTTGGCCGCCGCTCAACTCCAATGGCCGCTTGCGCTCCCAGGCGGGGTCCAGTCCCACTTGCTCCATCAGTTGTAATGCTCGCGCACGCCTCTGCGAGTTTGTCCCTTCGCCCTGAATCACCAGCGGCTCCGCGATAATTTCGCCGGCAGTCAAGCGGGGGTTCAGCGCGGATGACGGGTCTTGAAAAATGAGTTGAACTTCACGCCGCATCGAAAAAAGTGCCTTCCTACTGAGCGCGGCCAAATTCGTTCCTGCAAGTTCGATGGTTCCAGTCGTCGGACGCTCCAACAAGGCGATGCATCGCGCCAAGCTTGACTTGCCGGCGCCAGACTCTCCCACCACCGCGAGCGTCCTACCTGGGAAAACGGTCAGGGAAACATCGTGAAATGCATCAACAGCAATATTCGCGCGCGAAAACGGCCGCCGTCGCACGTATTGTTTGCCCAGGCCGGAGACGCGCAACAGCGGCTCGAGCTGGCTGCTATTCGATCGCGGCCCGGGATTCATTCTTTGCTCCTGTCGTACTCGCATCGCAGCGCGACAATCATTTAGGTGACCATCTCGAAATCCATGTCTTCGGCAACGCTCGCCGGCACCGCCGTTCGCAGCATTGCCCGCGTACAGGCATGGGAAGGATTGCGATAGAGTTGCTCAAAAGGTCCCTGTTCCACGATCCGGCCGTTGGCCATCACCATCAAACGGTCCGCGAGGCTCGCCTGGACTTCCGGCGCGTGGCTGATCAGCAAAATCGAAATTCGCAAGTCCCGCTGCAACTTCCGCAATAGCGCCAGAATTTCGCTCTGGCTGCGCGCATCGAGCGAAGCCGCCGGCTCGTCGGCAATCAGCAGCGCCGGTTTACACGCGAGCGCCTGCGCCAGGACAACGCGTTGACGCTGCCCTCCGCTCAATTGGTGCGGATACGCCGACGAAATTCGTTGCAGGTCGGAAAAGCCAACGCGCGCAAGCGCTAATTCAGCATCCGCGCGGCAGCGCTCCCTTTTCCAATCGTTGTGCGCGTGAATCACTTCCGCCACTTGATCTCTGATTTTCATCACCGGGCTCAGAGCGAGCTCGGGTTCCTGGAAGACTAGCGAAATTCCCGATCCGCGAATTGCGCGAAGCGAACTTCGATCCTTCGAGAGCAATTCTTCCCCGCGAAACTGGATTGAACCCGAGATGTCGGCCTGCTCCTCCGAAAGCAAGCCGAGCAAAGCGAGGGCAATACTCGTCTTGCCGCATCCTGACTCGCCCATCAGGCCCAATACTTCACCCTCGCCGATTTCGAAGCTCACTTGCTGTGCGGCGCGGTGCCGGCTCGGGCCAGCCCCGCGGTAGCAGACATCCAAGTTTCTTACTTGAAGCAAAGCTTCCATCAAGACCTTCCCGGGTGTTTTCGAAGCGCAACATTTGCCAGCCATTGCGCGCTGCAACGAGCGAATCGCAAGCGTACTTGGGCGAACCTGGGCCTAACTCGCTAACGGCGAGAGCTCTCTTAAGCTTCAGTTATAAAGGTAGGGATGCACTGCGCAGGTGTCGATGGGCCGTTGGCTTCGGTAGCCCTGTAAGTTACTGGTACTAAGGTACTAAGACGATGAAGGGCTGTGAAAAATGGGCCCTCATGCCGTCAGACCTGAAGTGCGTATTCACGACTGCTCGCGAGAGAGACACTCGTGCGTCGGGCCTGGCATCTCATCATTTTCACGTCGCGCGCAGCGACGCCGGCCTCGCCTGCTGCCGGCAGCCGCTCTATTCTCCGGGGAGGCGAACGCCCCATAAATAAGGATAGAATCCGGCTCTTGCTTCCGTTCGAGCGTTTTGGAGGTTTATCAATGGCCGCGAATTTCCGGCATATATTTGTCGTGCTCGTACTAATTCTGGAGGTATCGTTGCCGCTCGATAGTTCCGCGCAGCAGCAGCCGGCGGTCCCGCCCGTGCCGCTGCAGCTCACGCTGAAACAAGCCGTGCAACTCGCGCTTAAGCAAAATCCCCAGCGCGTCATCGCGCAACTTCTCGTTTCCGAAAGCGACCGCAATAGTCAGATTGCCCGCTCCGCGCTGCTTCCCCATGCGGACATCGAGGGGCAAGCCTTCATCAACCAATACAACGTTCAAAGCATCGAGCGCGCGCCGAAGCGCGGAGGGCTCGGCCCCTATCAGATCATCCAAGGCGGCCCTGCGTTTTCACAGACCATCCTGAACTTCCAGAAAATTCGCGGCTACCAGATCGGCCGCGAAGGCACGCACCAGGCGCGGGCCGACGAACAGACCACGCGCGAAATCGTGGTAAACGCCGTCGTGGACCAATACCTTCTCATTCTGAGCGCTCTGGCTACCCGCGACGCCGCGAATGCACGTGTCGCGCTTGCCCGGCGGCTCTACGACCAGGCCGGGGAATTGCAGAAAACAGGAATCGGTTTGAACATAGACACGGTGAGAGCCAACGTCGAACTGCAGAACGAGCGGCAAAACCTAATTGATGCCGAAACGCTGACGCACACCACCAAGTACGGCTTGGCCGCGCTGCTCGATCTGCCTCGCGACCAGGATCTTGAAGTCACCGACCGCCTCGATTTCTACGACCTTCCGACGCTCGACAAACAAACGCTGCTCGATCAGGCATTAACGGCGCGCCCGGAAATTCGCTCGTTGAATTCGCAGCAGCGCATCGCTAAGTTGACGACGGATGCGGCGGGCGAGCAGCGCCTTCCGCAATTGGATTTCTCTGGATACTGGTTCTATCAGGGATCCCGCTTCAACAACGGCATTCCGGCCTACAACTATGCGCTCTCTCTGGAATTTCCAATTTTCACCGGCGGCCGCATCCGGGCCGAAGAAGCGCGCGCCAAGCTAGAAGAGCAGCACGTCGCGGAAAATCGCCGCCAGCTGGAAGCACAAATCGTGAACGAAGTAAAATCCGCTCTCGATGAACTCATGGCCGCGCGCAATTCGGTGGACGTCGCCAATTTAGGCCTTACGCTAGCCCAGGAGGAAGTAGCTCAGGCGCAGCGCCGTTTTGCAGCCGGCGTCACCACTAACGTCGAAGTCATCACCGCGCAGGATGAGCTGGCTCGCGCCAGCGATAATCAAATCGGCGCGCTTTATCAATTCAATCTGTCTCGCGCGTCACTGGCGCGAGCCACGGGCCAGGTCGAAGCAATGTACACGAAGTGAAAGGTGAATCAGATCATGAGCTCCACACCTCCTACGCCAACGCCGCCGCCCGCCGCCGCAGCCCCCGCTCCCGCTGCCGTGCCGCCGATTCCGCAGGAATCTTTTTCGTTGCGGCACTGGTTTCAAAATCTGCACCCAATCGTGAAGGGAGCCGGCGTCGCCGTCCTCATCTTGCTCGCAGTCGTGTGGTACATCTTCACCGGGCGTGTCACGACGGACGACGCGCAAGTCGATTGCCACATCACCGCCGTCGCTCCGCAAGTTCCCGGCTACGTTGTGGACCTGCTCATCAACGACAATACTCCTGTCAAGGTAGGCGACCTCCTGGTGCAAGTTGATCCCCGCGAATACGATGCCGAAGTGGCACAGGCCAAAGCCAATCTCGAGTTCGCCGAAGCCCAGGCAAATTCCGCGAAAATCCAAATCGGTTTGACGCGCGAAACCACCACCCACAGCACCAGCGGCGCCGTGCATCAGAAGGAATCCGACGCCGCCGATTACGCCAGCTCTCAGGCGCAACTCGAGCAATCCGCCACCGCGAATCTCCAGGTCGCCGACGCCAACGTAGCTGCGAAACGCGCCACCAACGATCGCGCGCAGAGCGACCTGGCCCGTTATACACCTTTGCTCGGCACCGACGACGTCTCCAAATTTCAATTCGATGCCGTGGACGCCGCGGCGCGCGTGGCCAAGAGCGACCTGGCCGCCGCCGAGCAGCAACTTTCCGCCGCGCAACAAGCGGTCGTGATTGCCCGCGCGAATGCGCGCTCGGCCGAAGCGCGTGTATCGCGCTCGCAGGCTCAATTCATGGAGACCAAAGCCCGCGAGCAGCAAGTTCCCATCGCCGAAGCGAGCTACCAATCCGCGCTCGCCACCGTCGAACGCGCCAAAGCCGCCCTGCAACAAGCCGAGTTGAATCTAGCCTACACTCACATCACTGCCCCCATCAGCGGACAAGTCACCCAAAAGTCCGTGGACCTGGGCCAGTACGTTTCCCCGGGGCAATTACTTTTCACCATCGTCCCTCTCGATCAGGTGTATGTCACCGCGAATTTCAAGGAAACGCAACTCGAACACGTCGCGCCCGGTCAGAAAGTTCGCATTCACGTGGATACTTACCGCGAAGAATTCGAAGGCGTGGTGGATTCCCTCGCGGGTGCGGCCGGTTCGCGCCAAGCCTTGCTGCCGCCGCAAAACGCCACTGGAAATTTCATCAAAGTAGTGCAGCGCATTCCGGTGAAAATCCTGGTCAAGCCAAACAAGAATCCGAATCTCGTGCTGCGGCCTGGCATGAATGTGGAAGCGACTATTTACACTCGCTCACGGTGAAGAAACGCAATGGGCTATCTAGCTAGTAGTCGCCCAGAATCCTGGGAACTCGAAGAGGAACGGTTCCTCAACAGCGTAGTGCCCAGCCTGCCTTACGGCCAGCGCATTGCCGTCCTCATTACGGTTGGCATGGTTGCCGCCATCGAAATCTCCAACCGCCTCTCCATCAACGTCTTCCTCCCAGACATGCAGGGCAACGTAGGCGCCAGCTCCGATGAAATCAGCTGGGTGATTATTCTTTATAACGTCGGCTACCTCTGCTCCATTGCAATGGCGGCCTGGATGACGCGCGTGATGGGCGCCAGGCGTCACTTGCTGTTAAGCATCGCGATCTATGCCACGGGTGCGATGGGCTGCGTACTGAGCACGGGCAATCTGGGGCAACTTCTGACATCGCGCTTGATTATGGGATTTGGGGGCGGCGCGTTTCTGGTGCGCGTCGTCATTCTCTCCGGGCTGCTTTTTCCCGGAAAAGCCAGGATGGCGGCCGTCACCCGGCTTTACCTCGTTCTAGCTGCGTTTGAAGTCCCGTATCCGGCGGTGATGGGTTGGGTCACCGATACGTTTCACTGGAATTACGCCTTTCTGGTAGATTTTCCGTTTCTGGCCATCGGCGCTTTTTTTATCTGGAAGCTTGTCCCGCCGGGATTCTTGTCTGAGCGCCGCAAAGACAGCAAGGTTGACATCTGGGGAGCCCTTTTGCTGATCGCCTCGCTCGCCTGCGTGGAAACCGCAACCAGCCGCGGCGAGCGCGATCTGTGGTTCCAGTCGAACTGGATTACGCTAGCTCTTCTCGCGGCGGTCATTTTCTTTATCGCTTTTCTCTGGTGGGATTACCGACCGCAGAACCCCTCGCCGGTCTTGCACTTGCGGATGATCGTTCGGCACCCGTCCCTGCGCACCTACTTTCTGGTGATACTGATCGTCGGAGCGTTCTTCGGCGCCGGGCTTTATGTCGTGCCGCAATACCTTCGCTTCGTCCAGGACTACAGCGCCTTGCAGGCGGGCGGTTTTATTTCGATGTACACGCTCGGCCTTGGGTTAGGGCTGCAGTACGCTTTGCACTTGCTGGTTCCCCGCTTGGGTCCGGTGCGCACGCTAGTCGGCGGATTGCTGATCTTGGTCGCGGCGTACCTCACGATCTGCTATATCTGGACCCCCACCACCCCCACCATCGTCTTGGCGCCTGTAATTTTTCTGCAAGGCTTTTGCATCGGGCCCGTTATCCTCGCTGCCGGAAACGTAGTCTCCGCCAATGCGCCGATAGCCGAGGTCAATGACATTTCCACTACATACTTCTTCGTGCGCCAGCTCGGAAACACATTTGGCGTCACCGCGGCCACTGTCTTGTTCGATCGCCGCATGTCATTGCATTCCTCGCGCCTCTTGGACATCTCCAATCGTCTGGACGGCACTACCCGCTCCACTTTGGCCCAATACGCGGATCTGATTCACCGCAACGGCGGTGCCAGCAGCGATCCCGCGCTGGGCGCGTTGCAGCTTTTTCAAAATAACGTGATCACCCAGAGCAGGTTGTTCTCCTACATAGACATCTACTTCGGACTGGCGATGCTGGGTGTGGTCGCCTTGATCTCGATAGCCGTCACGCAAATCAGGTCTAAGATTGGCCCGCACCATTTTCTCCCGTGGTGATCCGCTCGCCCCGATCTCACATTGCAGTTTCTTGAAACTCACTGATTCGGTGTAATGTTGCGCATCGTCGCCCATGCCCGAGCGCATCCAGCCGCAGAACGCAGCACCTGCTGCCGCCGAATCCGGACTGATCAAAGGCCTAGGGCTGCTCGATGCCAGCATGATTGTCGCCGGCTCAATGATCGGCTCGGGAATTTTCATTGTGTCCGCAGGCATTGCCCGCCAGGTCGGCAGCTCCGCTTTGCTCCTGATCGTTTGGCTGGTCAGCGGCCTGATGACCACCATGGCGGCGCTTTGCTACGGCGAGCTTGCCGCGGCGATGCCCATCGCCGGCGGCGAATACATTTTCTTGCGCGAATCCCTCGGCCCGATGTGGGGCTTCTTGTACGGATGGGCTACTCTGCTCGTCATTCAGACGGCCACCATAGCGGCGGTGGCCATCGCGTTCGCAAATTTCACCGGCGTGCTGTTCTCAGTGGCGTCATCCTCCGCGTGGATTTGGAAGCTGGGGACATTCGGCCGCTACAAAATTTGGTTCGGTGCGTTGGGTCCGTACAATGTCGGGCTGAACACACTGAACTTGCTGGCTATCTTCTCCATCGTCTTCCTCACATGGATGAACACACGCGGCCTGCGCATAGGCGCCGTGGTGCAGAATATTTTCACATTCGCAAAAATTGCCGCGTTGGCCGGATTAACTCTTCTAGGCTTCGCGTTCGCGACGCAAACGGCACGCAATTCCAACTTCAGAAATTTTTGGCAGGATGCGAATATCTCCGGATTGCATCAATATCAAGCCGGCCAAAACACTGTGGGGATCAGCGTCCTGACGCTGGTAGGTCTCGCGATGGTCGGCGCACTTTTTTCGTCCAGCGCGTGGACCAACGTCACCTACATCGCCTCCGAAGTGCGGAATCCAAAGCGCAACCTGCCTCTCGCTCTGGCCCTAGGCACCGGGATCGTGACGGTTCTCTACGTTCTGGCCAACCTGGCATATCTAAACGTGCTGCCGCTGGCGGGAACTCCGAACGGAGTATCGGCGCTGGCCCGTGGGCTGGAGTTCGCTACCGGAGATCGCGTGGGCACAGCCGTCGCCGAAGTGATCGTGGGCCCGAGCGGCGCGGTCCTGGTGGCCATCGCTGTGGTGATTTCTACATTTGGCTGCAACAACGGACTGATTCTGGCCGGAGCGCGCGTTTATTACGCGATGGCCAAAGACGGCCTGTTTTTCAGAAGTGTGGGGAACGTAAACGGGCACAACACTCCTTCCGTTGCGCTATGGGTTCAGTGCATCTGGGCCTGCGTTTTATGCGTCTCTGGCACCTACGGACAATTACTCGACCTTCTGGTTTTCGCCGTCGTCATGTTTTACATACTGACGATCCTTGGTCTTTTTCTTTTGCGTTTTCAGCGGCCCAATATGGAGCGGCCGTACCGAGTCTTTGGTTACCCGGTGCTTCCGGCGCTGTATCTCGCGCTCGCTTTGTTCATCGAAGTGCAATTGTTGCGCTACAAGCCGCAATACACTTGGCCAGGACTAATTCTGATTTTATCGGGAGTGCCGGTTTACTGGTTGTGGCGAAAGTCGCGGAGCGCGAGATTGCGTGGAAACTCTGAGACGCAAAGCTAGCTGCGAAGATCATCGCGCAATCATCGCGAGAGCGCGCTGAGCGTGATGCCGGCCTGCCGCAACGCTTTCGCCACCGCCGCTGCGATCGCAGGAGCGCCCGGAGTATCGCCGTGGATGCAAATTGTCTGCGCGTTCGTGGCTAGTTCGGCCCCGCCGCGGGCAAGCACCGTCCCGCGTTCCGCGATGCGCAATGCTTGCTCCCCTGCTTCCGCGGGATCGCGTATCAGGGCATCTTCAAATTTGCGCGAACGCAAGCTTCCATCAGCCTCGTACCGCCGGTCCGCAAATGCTTCCGCGGCTACATGGAAACCCGCCTCTCGAAACACGTCCAACATCAGCGATCCAGCCAGGCCGACAAGCGCGACGTCCCGGTTCCAACGCGCGACCCCGTTGGCGATCGCTCCAGCCACCACACGATCGCGCGCAGCCTGGTTGTAAAGTGCGCCGTGGGCCTTTACGTGCGTCACCCGAGCGCCGCACTCGATGGCGATGCCGGCGAGCGCACGCACTTGCTCGAATACGGACTCGGCGATTATTTCCGGCGGCAGCTGCAATTCCAGACGGCCAAAATTCGCGCGATCTGGATATCCAGGATGCGCGCCCACGTCCAACTTCCAGCGCAGGGCCTGCTCGATCGTCGCCTTCATGGTTTGCGAATCGCCGGCATGTCCGCCGCAGGCGATGTTCACGGACGTCAACGACGCCATCAACGACTCCTGAGTACCGCCGCCAATCGCTTCCGGCAGTTCGCCCATGTCGCAATTCAGATCCATACGCTTCATTCCAGAATCAACTCCCGCGATGCCAGCAGTTTTTCCTGTTCGATAAATAAAGAACGTGCTGCGTCGAACGTCACCAGTTCAAATCGTATCTCATCGCGGGGGCGGAGTTGTCCGACGCGATGAAGGTCCGCGGAAATTACGTTCGCGATCTTCGGATAGCCGCCTGTGGTTTGTTGATCCACAAACAAGATAATGGGCGAGCCTCCCGCAGGCACCTGAATAGCACCGAGCGAGACGCCCTCCGTAATCATTTGACCGGCTCCGCGCTGCGTGACCACCGCGCCCTCGAGCCGAAGACCCATGCGATTCGATTGCTCGCCGACGCGATACGTACACGCATAAAATGAGCGGAGTGATGACTCGGAAAACCAATCAGCCTGTGGGCCAGGAGTTACTCGCAAGACCTCGCGACGCGACAAATGCTCCAATACATGCGGAGCGATAGCTCTTTTGCGGAATGACTCGGTCGTGGACCCGATGCGCAATACATCTCCCTTCCGCAGCGCTCTTCCTGCGAAGCCGCCCAGGCCACTCAAGATGTGCGTGGACGCGCTCCCCAGAAACGGCTTCACAGCGATTCCGCCATGCACGCAAAGATAACAGCGTGCTCCCGAACTCGTGGAACCGAGCCGAAGCGTTTGGCCCGGCCGCACCTCGACCGACGTGCCCACCTCGAGGCGGACATCATCCAACATCGCGCCGAAGTCCGAGCCTGCCAGCGCGAGGATCGCTGCTTCAGGAAAAGCAAATGTTCCACCGAGCAGCATCATCTCCAGCGCAGGCGCGCTCTCAGCATTGGCAACCAGCTGGTTTCCAAGTCGCAGCGAGATTGGATCGGCAGCTCCAGAGGGCGAAACACCAACGGGACCAAAGCCGTTTCGTCCCAGATCCTGCACCGTGGTCTGAAGACCCGGCGCCTGTACTTGAATCGTGCTCACGCGTTCTCCATCGCGGCGAATCGCGCTGCAGAAATCGGCGTAAAGCGCACGCGATCGCCAATCGAGAGAAAGCTCATGGCCTTGCGGTCCGGACGGAACATCGCGATGGGCGTGCGTCCAATCAATCGCCATCCGCCCGGCGTGGCAAACGGATACACGCCGGTCTGATTGCCTGCGATTCCCACGCTGCCCGGAGGCGTGGTTCGGCGCGGGCTATCGAGTCGCGGTGTCGCCAGCGCTTCAGGCAATTCACCGAGATACGCGAAGCCGGGAACGAATCCGAGAAAGTAAACGATGTAAGTGACCGAAGCGTGCAATTCGATTACTCGGTCAGGCGTCAATTCATGCAGGCTAGCTACTTCGATCAAGTCTGGACCAAACTCCGCTCCATAACACACGGGGATTTGCAGCTCTCTCCCTTCTGGAATCTGCATCGTGTCCAGCCGGTCGAGATATCCACGCAAAATTTCTTCCAACTTGCTGCGATTCAACTGCAGCGCGTCGAAACTGATAAGAATCGAGCAATACGCGGGATTGAGATTGTGCACACCGGCGATTGGTTCCTGCTCCAACAAGCGGAGCAATGTCCTCACGCGCTGGTGAGCGCCGATCGTAATTTGTTGCCCGAAGTAAACCAAAAGGGATTGGTCGCTCGCGGGTTGGAATAGCGCGCCGTCGGTCGTTGATGTCCGCATTTCGCGGGAATTATATAGTAGGTGCGATTGTTTGAAAGCGGATGCAGCATCGATTTAGGGGCGATGCGTCTCGCTCAGAGGCCCGACCGTCGCGAACCGCGGAGATAAATCCTATGGTCGGTGCGACTCGGGCTGCACAACCCGTGCCGGTCGCGTACTCCTAAGCGCGATCGCGAGACGCGCGCGTCCATTGTTCCCTGCGCTAGCAGAGATTCGGCTTCCGCTTTCCGGCGGGATCATCGGCCAAGATTATCCTCAATCTCAGGCCTTGGTTTGAGGATCATCACTGACTCACAGCGAAAATATTCTTTCGGCTACGCCATGCCCGCCAGGACGCCTCGCGTATAAGCGAAGCTGCTGATTACGCCGGGCATGGGATCGTCGGGATAGACCTCGTACTCCAGATCAACGAAGCCCTGGTACTTGATTGCGATAAGTGCTTCGAACATCGCGCGCACCGGCATAATGCCGTCTCCTACCGCTACCTGACTTTCCTTGCTTTGGAAGCTCGTGAGATCCTTCATGTGCAAGTTAAATAGCCTCGGGCCTGCTTCGTGGATCGCCTGAACCACGTCAGTGCCCGCACGAGCCGCATGCCCTACGTCAATGCAGCACCCGATACGCGGATCCATACTCTTGACCGCCTTTAATACGTCGAGCGGCGAAGGCCATAACCGATCTTCCGGCCCGTGATTGTGAATCGCGATGCGGATGTCGAACTCCTTCACGAACTTCTCAATTCGCGGCAGGGTGTCTGGGGCGGGGTCGCCTGCGACAATCACCGCAATACCTGCGCGCTTGCAGTATTCGAACTTGGATCGGATGTCCGCGTCTTCATCTTTCGCGAAATAGATGGCTCCCGCAGCGTGAAGCCGGATACCCGCCGCGGCGTAGTCCGCCAGCGCAGTCGCCTCCTGTTGCGGATCCATCGGGAGATGATCTTTGACATCCTTCACATTCAGCGCGAAGACGTTGAGCTGCTTCATGAAGCCGATCAGCTGCGCACGATTGAAGTTACGAAACGTGTAGCTGGCCAGGCCCAAACGAACCGGCGACGCTTCGACGGCTGTTGGGCGTTGCTGAGCCAGCGCGAAGACGTCGCTCGAAGCAGCGAACGCTGCTGCAGCGAGGGCTCCGGTGCGAATGAAATCGCGACGGGGGAAGCTATTTTTCATATAGGGCTCGTCACTCGCTCTCTGCTGAGAATGCTTGCATAATCGGCCGCTACTCTGCGTTTTTCTCGACCTGATATTCGCCCGGACGCCGCCGACGCACGCTATACACGCGCACGCTAGACACGTGGCGCCCAGCCATTCTCATATTCGCGGCCCCACATCTTCATCGCCTCCGGGTCGCCCTGGATCCGGCCGTCTTTCGTGTCGAGGCGCAGCTCGCGGTTCACTTCCCACGCGATGTTGGAAAGCTGCAGCATCGTGACCGAAATGTTGCCGACAGAGATAGGGGCGTTGAGCTTCTTGCCGTGGCGGATTCCCGCGATGAAGTTGGCGAAGTGAGCGTCCGTCATGGAATCGCGGCCGACAAGGTCTGAAGATGAGGTTGTACCGCCAGCCCTGAACTCGCTCGTCTTCTTGCCTTCGAGGTCGTATATCTCGTAGCCGGAGCGATCGAGGAGCACGGTGCCAGTCGTTCCCATGATTGTGCAACCACGATCACGGCCGTAATACTTCATTCCCTGGCAACTCTTACCCTCCCACGAGATCATCGTGTCTTGGTACGCGAAGCTTGTCACCAGCGTGTCGTAAAATTGCCAGTCGTCTTTGAACTGGTATCTGCCGCCTGACGAGGTGACCCGGTCCGGATAGTCAACGCCGAGGGCCCAGCGGCAGACATCAACCTCGTGCGTGCCATTGTTGAGTGTTTCGCCGGTACCGTAAATTTTGAACCAGTGCCAGTTATACGGGTGCACATTGTCACGATACGGACGGCGTGGCGCCGGGCCCTGCCACAAGTCCCAATCAAGCTGCGGCGGCACGGGCGCATCTTTTCCCGTGCCGATAGACTTCCTCACATTGCTGTACCACGCCTTCGCGAAGTACGGCCTGCCTATGATGCCTGCGTGGATCTTTTCGACGATTTCAATAGTGTGTGGCGAAGATCGCTGCTGCGTGCCCATCTGCACGAGCTTTCCATACTTCTGTTGCGCCTGGACCAGCATCTCTCCCTCAGCCGGATTGTGGCTGCAAGGTTTTTCCACATAGACGTGCTTGCCCGCTTGCAGTGCGGCGATGGCCATGGGAGCATGCCAATGGTCTGGGGTCGCAATGGTGATAGCATCCACATCCTTCTGCTCGAGGATCGTGCGAAAGTCTTTGTCCGTCGCAGGGGCCTCACCCATATCCTGCTGCACACTGTCTGCGAATTTTCTGAGAATCTTGCTGTCCACATCGCAGACATGCGAAATGCGAGCAGCGCTCCGGTTCACCTTGAGCGCCGAGAGATGAGCGTAGGCGCGCCCGTTAAGGCCGATAACGGCGAAATTGAGACGATCATTGGAACCGAGGATTCGGCTATAACTCTTTGCCGTAGTTCCTACGGCCAGGGTCGCCGCGCTCACCGCAAGTACATCCAGAAATTCGCGTCGTGTGGCCATAAGTTTCCTCTTGTCGGGCGGCGCTTGACGCTCCGCCGCCGGCTGACAGGTTAATTTGTGATCAGCAGGATATTCCAGCCTTCGTCAGCGTCTTCCGGAGTCCATCCATGCTGATACGGGTGGATGCTTCGGGCGTACCTGCGCCGCGCCAGTGAGTTTCGAGGCTAATTGCGTTGTGGTAGCCGTCGCGCTGCAAAGCCTGAAGTTGCCCAACCCAATCCACGATGCCACCGCCCACGGGAGCCCAGTCATATTTGTGATCCGGCTTGCGCACCACGTCTTTGCAGTGGCAGTGCCCAATCCGATTTTTAGATAGCAACTGGTAGCCGGTCGGATACGGCGTACTTCCGATAGCTGCGGCATTGCCGGGGTCCCAGTTCAACATGAAGTTTTTGTTCGGAATCGCATTCAGAACGGCAGCAGCCTCTTCGCCCGTTGCCGTGTTGCAGGACATCTCGTTTTCGAGCAGCAGGATGATATTGTCTTTGGCGCAGCGCTCCGCGGCTTGCTGCAGCTTGGCATTGATTGCTTCCCGATACGGCCTTTGATCATCCAGTCGCCAGAAGTCGAAACAGCGAATCCTGTCCGTAGCGAAAAAGTTCGCGAGCGAAATACACCGGTCCAGCAGCTTATCCTGTGCGCTTGCATCGAAGTCCGCGTGGAACTGGTCGCGGCTTTCGCTCTGAGACGACCGGGGAGCCCCAGGCCAGTCAGTCTTGAACAACGGGCTCGCGATATTGTTCACTTGCAGTTTGTATTCGCCGAGGAGCTTCCGCGCATCCTCCAACTCCTTCGCGTTGAGTTCGGTCAGGTTCTTGTCCCACGCCGAGCGCAGCTCGATCCACTGCAACCCGAAATCTCGAGACACGATCTGACATGCCTTCTCGAAGTCCTGCGTGATCTCGTCATTGATCACCGCCAGACGGAACGGGCACGTGCCTGTGCCCGTTTTCTCTGCCAGCTGTGCCATTGGTGAAAACGCTCTGGCTTTCTTCGCCAGCGGAGGCATCGCGGCCTCAAGTGCCGCCAGTCCTAAGGCCGAGAGCACCCTGCGTCGTGTGTACTCCATGCGTTCGTCTTCAGCACCTTTGAGAGTGATTGACGCTGTCTGACACGTAACGGTTTCGCGCTTCGAGTTCACCGATTGTCCGATCGGCGTTCCGGCCGAGATTATGCCGAAACCGTTCGCTCTGACCTCGTTACGATTCCGCAAACCGTTAGCGCCGAAAATTCGAGTTGGTTCCGCAGGATCGTCTTATCAGGGATCCGCGGACTGCGGCGGACGATCACCGGACCTTCGTCGCCCTTCGGCGTGAACTAAACCACGGTTATTTGCTTGCGCAGCCCGGCCGCGAAAAGGCTCTTGGGAATCAAGGCGTGGACGCCGCGCACGATGTCGACCACCTGAGTTACCCGGAAGCTTGCGGCGATGCTGCACAAAGCATAGGCATCGAGTTTGGTTAGACTGGCGCGCGTGGCCAGGAAGTTGATGGCATTCTGCGCCGCCAGGGTCATCGCCACGTTCAGATCTTTGTCCAAGCCCAACATGATCCAGTGCGTTGGAGTTTCAGCGATGGGCCACGCGAAGTTCTTTTGTTTGTGGAGAACCACCTGGATCCGCAGTTCCTGCATTCTCGTCTCGAGAGCGGTGATAGTTATTTCGCCGTCGCCTTGCACTGCGTGTGAGTCGCCGGTGAAGATCAGCGCCCCAGGCTTCCAAACGGGAATGAACATCGTCGAGCCTTCGGCCATCTCGCTCAAATCCGTATTGCCCGCATGCGGCCCCGGGGGAACGGAGCTGGTCACTCCCGGACTCAACGCAGGAAAGTAGCCATCGGGCGGGGCCACCCCAAGCGTCCCCTGGAACGGCTTGAGCGGAACATGAATGTCCCGAGCAAACTCCGCTGTCATTTTCGGAAGGTCGAGGTTCAAATATTTTATCTGTCCTTCGGAAAAATCCTGGGGCAGCAAGCCGGTTCCCAGCGAGCCGGGGTTATTGAACACCGCTCCCCAATTGAAGGGAAGAATGCGCTTGTAACGGACCTCCAGGACGTCGCCGGGCTCCGCATTGTTCACATAGATTGGCCCGATGATCGAGTGCGGTCCTTTTCCCGGATTGCTCACGCGAGTCTTCACCAGGGCTGCGATGGGGACTCCGGGCTGCATCTGGTTCAGGAAGTGTGACCACGTGTTGGGAAAGCTGAGCGTGTCACCAGAATCGATCTTGAGGATTGGCGGAAGCGTCGTGTCGTAGACCCCCAGGCGCACCGTCTGATCGTTGGAATCGACCACGTGGACGCGGCCTTCGTCCTCTTTGTTCTGCGTCGCAGCATTACTGTGTGGAGCGGCGGAGCTCGTTTTCGGTGTTTCCGTTGCACGCACAAGTTTCGTGAACCACGGCCCGATAGCCGCCAGCGCTCCCATAAAGCTGCTCGCGCGCAACAGCCGGCGGCGCGAACGGCCGCGGGCGCAGAGGTAATCGTCGAACTGCGCCTGGTTGATCTCGTCCAGGTGCAAAAGATGGTCAGCGGCCTTAGTTGTGAAGGCGGAATCTTTGATGTCCTCTCGGAGGACACCCGTGCCCTTTTCGTCTCCGCATCCGAATAGGTTGCCGCATGAATGCTGATGGGGTTGAGGCTGGCTTTCTTCCGGGTTTTGATCGTGTGCTGCCATCTTTTCCTCGACAGATCCTAAAAACCAAAATCTTTCCAGCCGCAGGACGCGGCCGAGATCGAATTGCGCGAATCATCCGGAATTTCCATTTTGGCCGACCGGATGCCCGACTTATACACCTCGCAGTTTGCCGAGTGAAGCAAATAGTTTCTTGGGGGCCATCTTCCATTTGGGTGATGTTGGGAATCGCGGGCGTGATGGCGATGGCGATGGCGGTGCAGTTCATCAATTCCTATGGCGCGATTTCTTACACCATGTCACACCGCAGGGTTAAATCGGATCGGTCAGGAGGTAGTCAATTAGAACTAGCCAGGTTAGCGTGCTGTTTGAATCAGTACTCGCGAACCGCTTTAGCATTTGAGACTGCGTCACGCGGGCGTTGCGCCAGCTTCGCGTCGTCCCATTGAGACCGCCTTTAACATTTTTCGTGATCGCCGCCATTCGTTTCTGGCTTGTTAGTGTTTTCGCGACTCGTGATCCGGCCGTGCAACAAAGACGCTAAGAGCGAGGCATCCCAAGAAACCAAGTCCGGAGAAAATCGCGGCGGGGATAACTGCTCCTGCGTGACCTGCGAGGAAAGTTTCCAAAGTTGCGCCCAGAAGCCAGATCTGAACAATTAGAAGAATGATAATGAACGTGATTGCAGCATTGATAGCCACAAGTCCGCGCCGCTGCTTGGAGCTTTTGTGATTGGACATATCAGCTTTCCTTTACGCCCACCGCAAGGAGTCTTGCACCATTTCTGTCGAGAGTGATCTCTGGGAGCGGACGCGGTGGAGGACCTTGCAAGACCGAGCCATCTCTTACCGAGAAGAATCCTTGGTGGCAGGGACATTCAAGCCGGTCTTCTTTTGCCGAAAAGTACACGGCGCATGAAAGGTGTGTGCACTTCTGGCTGTAGGCCACGTATTCGTCTTCGCCAGTGCGGATCAGAATGCAATGATCCTTTGGGGTCGGGTAGGTGAAGAGTTTTATACCCCGAACCGGGATTTCACCCGCCTCGCCAACCTCGACAGAAGGAAACGAAGGAGTCCTGGCAAAAAATGCCTTTGCCAGAACCCAAAGATTGCCGACGAACATACCGAGGCTCGCGAGCGTAAGAAACTTGGCGAACTGGCGGCGTGTCACGTAGCGCTCGTCGCTAGTGAACACGGAGAATTCCTCTCTCCAGAGCGGCTCCTTACTGGGGCTGCGCAAAAGCGACATCAGACCCCTCCCACACGTAGTCCAATGCATCGAGAGAAACTGTATCCGTCCCCGCGGGAACCATCATGTGCACGCGCGTGACGACCTTCTGATTTCCGAACCGAAACACGTTGGTCGGTTTTTCACGCCGTCCGGCAATTTCCTCGGGGCGAACGTAGGCAAGCGCCTGGCTGGGGCAAACCGTCGCACACATTGGCCGTTTATCCACGGACGTGCGGTCGTAGCACATGTCGCATTTCATCATCTGCTCGTATTCCGGAAAGATCTTGGGAATGCCGAAGGGACAGGCGAGGACGCAGTTCGAGCAGCCGATGCAACGCGACTGTAACGATGACTGCACGATTCCGTCATCGCCTTTCTTGATCGCATCCGTGGGACATGCCATGGCACACGTCGGCTCTTCGCAGTGCCAGCAGACATAAGCCGCGCTCGCCGTCGTTCCACCTCGATCAATGAAATCAAAATTGACCATCGACGTGCCGCGATGGGTGTCGCATTCCTCGCAGGCTTTGACGCACGACTGGCAGCCGATGCAGCGAGCAGGATCAACGTAGAATTCGTAGCCGTGCATCAGGATTTACCGTTTCTTGACTCGGATGGATACTCCAGCGATGAGAGAGCCCAGTCGGGAGGCCCGTCCGCACGTCGCAGCTGGCACGCGGATACCTTGTACTCGGGAATCTTGCTGCGTGGGTCGAGCGTGCGATGCGTCAGCCGGTTCGCGCTTCGCCCGCCGGGCCAATGGTAGGGGATGAACACTGTATCCGGGCGAATCGTCTTCACCACCATGGCTTGCAAGGTGATCTCGTTTCGGCGCGTGGTCACGCTGACCCAATCTCCATCATTTATCTTGTATCGCTCGGCGAGGCGCGGATGGATTTCCAGTCGTGGATTTGGATACTGCTCGACGAGACTGCCGATACGGCGCGTTTGCGTGCCGGAGAGATACTGACTCACGACGCGCCCAGTGGTGAGATAAATTGGAAATTCAGGCGCCACCGGATCTCCACTATCGCGCCATTCGGTGACGACGAAGTGGTGTTTGCCGTCCGGATGAAGCGAGCGTCCATCTTCGAATAACCGGGGCGTCCCCGGATGATCGAGCGTCGGACACGGCCAGAAAATGCCCATGTTCTCGTCGATCTTTTCGTAGGTGATGCCGAAATAGTCCGCAACCCCACCGCGAGAAGCTTCGCGCAGCTCATCGTAAATGTCTGTCGTCGAAGCGTACGGAAAGAATTGACCTTTCCCCAGCCGTTTCGCGAGTTCGCAATAGATCCAGCTATCGCCCTTAGCGTTGCCGGGTGGGTCCACCGCCTTCTGGATATGTATGACGCGGCCTTCGGCCGTGCAGCCGACGCCTTCCTCTTCTTCCTGCAAACTTCCGGCCAAGACCACGTCAGCGTGATGTGCGGTCTCAGACATAAAGAAATCGACGACGCCGAAGAATTCGAGCTTCGCCAAGGCTTCCTTGGTGAACTTGGCATCGGGAAGGGAAACGAGTGGATTGAAGCAGGCGGATAGCAATGCCTTGATCTCTCCACGATGAATCGCTTCCATGATCTCTACGGCGGAATAGCCTGCCTGCGGGATCTCGTCCGGGGAGATGCCCCAGACCTTTGCCGTGTGTGCACGGGCTTCCGGATCGCTGATGGATCTCTGACCGGGAAGCTGGTCGCATTTCTGGCCGTGTTCGCGACCGCCTTGCCCATTTCCTTGCCCGGTAATCATCGCGCAGCCCGCGCCTTCCCGGCCAATATTTCCGGTCGCAAGGCACAGGTTAATCAGCGCCGAACAATTTTCGACGCCTTTGGATTGGTGCTCGACACCACGAGCGTGAAGAACGATGGCACGTTCGGCCTTCGCAAATAGGCGCGCCGCTCGCTCGATGGACTCAGGCGGCACTCCGGTCTTTTCCGCAACAGTGCGCGGGTCCCAGGCGCGAGCCGATTCGGCAACTTGTTCGAAGCCGGACGTATGAGCCGAAATGAAATCTCGCCGCTCCAGACCATCGCGAAGGATGACGTGCAGCAAACCCATGTACAAAGCTAAGTCGGTGCCCGGCCGAACGGGAAGATACATGTCCGCATTGCGGCAGATCGGTGTCATCCGCGGATCGACAATGATCAGTTTTCCGCCGGCGTCGCGGCACCGCCACAGATAATCGGTAGTGATCGGGGCACACTCCGCGACATTCGCGCCTGCCACGAGCACCACTTGTGCTTTAGGGATATCGCTCCACGGAAAAGGACTGCGGTCCACGCCAAACGCCAGTTTGTAAGCCGCACCGGCCGAAACCATACACAGTCTTCCGTTGTAATCAATGTGGCGGGTGCCCAGTGCAACGCGAGCAAATTTTCCAAGCAGGTAGGATTTCTCGGAAATCAGGGAAGCTCCGCCATAGATGGCCACGGAATCTTTGCCATATTTCTGTTGAATCTCCCGCAAGCGTCTCGCCGTAAAGGCCAACGCTTCATCCCACGAAGAAACCCGAAATCCCTGCGGCGTGCGCAGCAAAGGATCGAGCAACCGGTCAGGATGTCCACCTTGCATGTAACGCTTCACACCCTTTGGACAGAGCATTCCACGGTTGAACGGGAACTCTTCCCAAGGCTCAAAGCCAGTCACTTGATTGCCGCGGACTTTGAGCTGTATCCCGCACTGCTGGCCGCAAAAACAGCAATGCGTTTTGACCAGATGCTCGACGGGGCCATGTAATTCGTTTTGCCAGCCACCTGGGGGGACGTATGCCGGGTGTGGACCAAAACGCTCCAGCAAGGACTCCAATGAAATCGGCAGCTCAGCCACGCGGTTCCTCTCTCAAGTGCATTTGCGCGAGAGACAATGACTTCCGCTTGCATGCAGGACAAATCTCCTGCCACGTGAATTCTCTCTCACTCATGTGATAGTCGAATCCAACTTGGGGGAGGACACGGTTCAAATCGTCTATATGCATTCGCGCAGCGAAACGCTTGCCGCAACGCTTGCAGGTTGCAGGGTCGCCTGCTGCTCCGGCCGCTTGATAGAACTTCACGCCGAGCTGAGCGGGACGCTGGAAAATATGGAAAAACTTCCCGAAAGGGAGATAGAGCAGCGTGCCGATCACCGTGATGGCGTGCAGAATCGCGAGAAAACCGTAGAACTCTCCACGCAGCCACTTCTGCGAAACTGTGAGCGCAAGTCCTGTCACCGAAATCGCGAAGAGCAGAATGAGCGGCAAAAAATCCACCGCGAACGACTGCACTGCTTGCGCGCCCCGGTCCCGGAAGCGCCTCCACAGTGCCAGACCGATTCCGCCGAGTACCAGAATTGCCGCGATATCAAGTCCATGAAACAGCAGCGCCGCAAAAAGCGTGTGCAAGCAGAAAGTCAGAGCCGGAAAACCGTAGACCAGCACGACATAGGTTTCTTGATCCGTCGGCAGTGTCTGGAATGAGATCCATCCAAACACCAGTGGAAAAGTAATCAGAACAGCGAGGATGCATCCCCAGCAAAGCAGTTGGTGCATCCACCAGCGCAACACCGAACGGCGCTTGATGAAAGTTTGAGCCGCGAGGTTGATTGTTGCCAGGCGTGCCAGCCGCGCAATCCCGCGAAACATGCCTTCCTTGCGGAAAAGCTCCCAGCCTCGTTCCCAGTAAACGCGCGTCGGTGGTTTATCGAGCCACACGCGGAAGTGGTAGACGACTCCCCAGGTCGCAAATACCACAGCAAAGGTGTAGATCACCAGCGCTGCATCGAAATTCTGCAGGTTACGCGATCCGATGACAATTGCGGCTACCAACAAGCCGGTGAAGAATGTGGCCGTAACACCTGCTCGAATGCGGTCTGCCATCCGGCTGAACGGTGCTAGCAGCGTGAGTTGCGTGGCTTGCGGTCGGGCCAAGAAAACCACTGCGTTGGTACGCCACAGAATCGCGGAAAAAAAAGCAAGCAGCGCGAAGCTGGGCCAAATAATGTGCAAGTAGTCCCGGGAAAACCCCAGCAGCAAAGGTGGGAAAAACCCGCCGAGGCCGCCCATTGCTCCAACCAGGCCGGTTACTGTTCCGACCTGCTTCGGAAAATATTGCGGCACGAGTTTGAACACTGCGCCGTTACCATTTCCCAGCAAGAAGGCGCACCCAAGCGCGCCCACGGTAAACGGCAACATCGAACTCCACGCCATCAACAGCGCGAGTGGAATGATCCCAAGGAAAACAATTTGGAGCACGCGAGCTCCGCCGATTTTGTCCGCTAGCCTACCGCCCAGCGGGCGCGCCACTGTTGCCAGCACCACAAAACCGGCAGTACGAAACCCGGCGTCCGCAGGTTTCAGCCCGAACTGGTCTTTCAGCAAGACCGGCAGGTAGATCGAAAATGCAACAAATCCACCGAAAGTCAGGAAGTAAAAAAGGGAAAGCACCCACGACAACCGTTCGCGCGAGAGAAGTTGCAGCATTGCGCTCACGCTGGAAGGCCGCACTGTCTTTGGGGAATTGCGCGCAAATAAAAAGAATGCAATTCCCCAGATCACCAGCAGCACCGCCACACCTCGAAAAATGTTTTGCCAGCCCACCGCTACGGCCAGAACTGGCCCCAGGAATACGGCCGCCGATTGACCGATGTTGCCGAGGCCGTAAATGCCGAGCGCGCCTCCCTGTCTTTCCTGTGGGAACCAACGGGAGACAAATCCCGTTCCGACAGCAAACGAGCTCCCAGCCGCGCCCAAGAAAAGCGCGACGTACAAGAGCATCCGATAGTTGGGCACCGTGGGCACGATATAAGCGGGCGCGGCGACGGCAATCATCAGCAACGCAAAAACCGCCCTGCCGCCAAAGCGGTCTGCGAGCATCCCGGTTGCAATCCTCAGCAGCGCCCCGAGAAGAACAGGGACGGCTATCAGGAAGGCCGTCTGCGTCGCGCTCAAGTGAAACTCTTCCCGGAAACGCGGAGCGAATGCGCTGATCAGTCCCCATGCGGCAAAGCAAACTGTGAAGGAGAATGTCCCCAGGGCCAGCTGCAAGTTTGGCTGATAGGTATCTTCGCTACGGTGTCCGCGGAGAGGATTTCGCTCTGAAGTAGTCGCCGCCTTTGGCTCGTACATCATCTGTTCCCCACTGAATTTCCTCATTGATCTTCTGCATGCGTGGAATGTGCTTGGAGCAATGGATGTATGCTTCCACGACGGTTACCACCACCCACAGCTCCGGTCTGGGTCCAGTCGTGGGAGGTTTATCCTCTCGGACAGTTTCGGACGCAGCCGCATCTCGCAGGAACTGATCATTCTCAACGATGCGCGCGCGTCCATTCACATGGAGCCCGATCTTGGCTTCGGTGAAATCCACGAAAAGAAGCCCCACGTGCGGATTCTCGGAAATATTGCCGAGACTCGACATCACTCCGTTACCTCGATACTCAGGATACGCAAGCGTTTTCTCGTTAAGCACGCGAACGAATCCAGGCAATCCCGCGCGAAACGAAGTGTCCGCTTCTCCGTGCTTGTCGGCAGTCCCAACAAACATCATTTCCTGTTTGCTGACGAAAGCCAGCATCGTGGGGTTGAGGTAGTCGAGTACTTGATGCCGGTAGAAGCCCTGTGCACGCGGCGCTGTATTATATTTCTCCTGAAGCTCATGCTCTCCATCGGACCCGGGGAGGGTAATTGGCTTTGCGATGGGCCCTTCGTTCACAACGGCTCCTCGACTACTACTGTTCTGAATGAATCCAACTTCGCCCTACACAAGTAGGACGCGCGAGCAGCAGCGGGAGAATGTAAACAGTTTGTCAAACGCTTTTCGAAAATTAGCCCGGAATATGCGCACGCAGCTAAAGTAACGACGCGATACCCTGCCCTTTGTAAAGCAGCGGACTCACCATTCCGGCCGCAAGAATCAAGAATGGTTTCGGGATTTTCTTGAAACTGACCAGTCCAAAAGTCGTCGGGGCGATTGAGACCGTTTGTAGATCAATTAACGAACGCCTGCCAAGAATGAACACAACTGCCGTGAGCGCTCCCACCGCCGCCGCCGTCACGCCCTGAACGAGCGCCTTCTCCTGCAAGTGTTTTTGCGAAACTGCGATAGTGCAGGGCGCGCGCAATCACGATTGGACATGGCGTTGCAAGAACAGCGATCGCTGCCATGGCAACTCCGGCCGCTCCTGCAATCAAGTACGCTATGAAACCAGTCGTGATCACCACCGTCCGGAGACAGGAGAAGTCAATGGCGGCCGAATTACTCCTGTATCGTCGTCAATCCCGAAGTAATTCAGACGCGCAGCGGGCGATCGACACCGGGAAGTCGGCTAGTGACGAGAAAGCAGAATCTGAATGGGACCCAAGTCAACTTACAAGAATCGATAAACACAAGGGCGTATCTCGTTACCTATCTGGTGAAACTTCCCACGAGCTGACTAGAACGAAGCCGCCCGTGCGGCGGACGCTTCGCGTGAGGCGAACGGAGCAGTTTATGGCGAACGGCTGAAGTAAGTTGTCGGGTCATAGGAGGTCCCCATGACCCGACTTCGCAAAATGATGCTCGAA
>Ga0210407_10000457_pt1 | contig 46423 bp, 37 predicted proteins | sample IncBWC27MmetaG_FD_150860 | JGI IMG/M metagenome (GOLD analysis project Ga0210407, IMG submission 150860) | Forest soil microbial communities from Barre Woods Harvard Forest LTER site, Petersham, Massachusetts, United States - Inc-BW-C-27-M | ecosystem: Environmental > Terrestrial > Soil >...
TACAAACGCCGCTGCGCTCCTCCGCCAGCTTGGTCAGTTCGTGATAATGGGTCGCGAAAAGAGTGCGCGCCTTGATCTTGTCGTGCAGAAATTCTGCGACACTCCATGCGATGGATAGCCCATCGAATGTCGATGTTCCGCGACCGATCTCGTCCAGAATCACGAGGCTGCGCTCGGTCGCGTTGTTCACGATATTCGAGGTCTCGTTCATCTCGACCATGAACGTCGATTGGCCACGCGCGAGATCGTCGTTCGCGCCGACGCGCGTAAAAATGCGATCGACCAGACCGATCTCGGCGCTCGCCGCCGGCACGAAGCTGCCCGTCTGCGCCATCAACACAATCAGCGCAACCTGGCGGATATAAGTCGATTTGCCGGCCATGTTCGGGCCGGTCACAACCGCCAGTCGCATGTTTTCGCCATCGAGTGAGGTATCGTTAGGCACAAACTTTTCTTCGACCAAATTTTGATCGAGCACCGGATGACGGCCATCTTTAATAGTGAGCCGAAATGATTCGTTGAGCCCCGGCCGGCAATAATTGAAGAGCCGCGCCGTCTCCGCGAGCGCGCAGATAACATCGACGATTGCGATCGCCGCCGCTGTCTCCTGGATCGGACCGAGGTCACGCAGCGTCTCGTCGCGCAGTTTTTGGAAAAGCTCGTACTCCAGATTTCTCGCGCGCTCATCCGCCCCAAGAATTTTTCCTTCCATCCCCTTCAATTCCGGAGTGATGAAACGCTCGCCGCCGACCGTCGTTTGCTTACGCGTGTAATGCGCGGGCACATTGGCCAGGTTCGATTTCGTCACTTCGATGAAATAGCCGAAGACCGAATTGTAGCGGACTTTGAGTGACTTAATGCCGGTGTCCGCGATCTCGCGCTCTTGCAACTGGCTGATCCAGTTCTTGCCATCGCGCGAAGCCTGACGCAGCTCGTCAAGATCGACATCGTAACCGTCGCGAAAAATTCCGCCTTCCTTCAGGGTCAGCGGCGGATCGTCGACGAGGGCTTTCCCCAACTTCTCGGCCAGCGCCGGCATTTCGTGGATTTCATTTTGCAAACGCTGCTGTAGTGGCAGGCGTGCCGCCTGCTCCGCCGAAGGAATTGCAGCCGACACGGCTGCCTCTACAGATTCCATTGGCGCGCCCATTGCCAGTCCGACTGGGACCGGTCGTCCCCTGCCAAATTCCGTCCGCTCAATTAGTTTCTGTAATTCCGCCTTCAGCTTCGGGATCTGTTGCAACGACGTTTTCAATGCGACAAGATCGCGGGCGTTGCCTGAAGCCTGGCTCAAACGGCCAACCGCGCGTTCGATGTCACGAATCGATTTCAATTCGTTACGAATCGCTGCGAGCAGGTCTGGCTCCTGCAAAAGATCGGCGATCATCTGTTGCCGGCATTCGAGTTGGGTAAGGTCCCGCAGGGGTTGCAAAATCCAGGCTCGGAGCTTGCGTGCGCCCATCGGTGTAAACGTTCGGTCGAGCACCGCGAGGAGACTCGTGTCCCGCACGTTGCGAGATTCGACCAGTTCCAGATTGGTTTGCGTGGCCGCGTCGAGAAGAACGTAATCACTGGGCGCATCACAACGGAGCGAGCTGAGATGATCGATCTTTCGCCGGAGTTGATGCTTCAAGTAATGAACGATCGCGCCCCCGGCGGCAATCGCTTGCGGCATGTGCGTACAACCAAAGCCATCGAGCGATTTAACGCGGAAATGTTCGCACAACGTGAAGGTGGCGTGCTCCGGCAGAAACGCGTAACTGTCGTACTCGAGCGCGTGATCGATTTCGCCGAGTTGCTCTTTCTGCTCGGCGCTGATCAATAGCTCCGACGGCGAGATCCGTGCAAGTTCGTCCACGAGTGATTGCCGATCTTCAACTTGCGTTAATCGAAACTCGCCGGTCGTCAGATCGGCATAGGCGAAACCGTAAGTGTTGTTGTCGATATAGACCGCGCCCAAGTAATTCGCCCGTTTCAGTTCCAGCAGGTCGAGCTCGCTGATCGTTCCCGCGCTGATGATTTGGGTAATGTCGCGCGAAACAATTTTGCCCGGTTGCGGCTCACTAGTCTGATCGCAGATAGCGACGCGCCGGCCAGCTTTGACTAACTTGGCAATATAACTTTGCGCCGCGTGATGCGGCACGCCGCACATCGGCACCTCGTTCCGCTTGGTCAGCGCCACGTTGAGGAGCGCCGATGCCTCCTTCGCGTCCTCGAAGAACAGCTCGTAAAAATCTCCCAGCCGAAAAAGCAAAAGCGTATCGGGCGGAATACTTTTCCGCAGCCGCTGATACTGCTGCATCATCGGAGTGAGCGCGTCCTGCATCACACCAGAATTAAATCAGCGAAGGAGAATTGCGAGTTTGGAATTTTCCGGGGAGCGGTCGCCGCGGCGACCTGGCGATGGCGCCTCGCCATCGCGAACTTTTGACTTCGGCGTTGAGCGCCTGTCGCGCCGTAGCCTTGGCGAAGGCGGGTTGAATGTTGCTTCTTATCTCTCTCAATCCCGAAGCGTCTTCATTCCGTGCCGGATGATCCGGTCAATCAATTGCGGATACGGCAGGCCCGCCTTGTCCGCCGAGAGCGCGAAGTCTTCGTCCTCCGCGAGATGGGGATTTGGGTTCGCCTCGATGAAATAAACCTCATTGGCCGCCGTCAGCCGCAGATCGATGCGGGCGTACCCGTCGATCGTGAGCAGACGGTAGATGCGTTTGCACGTCTGCTCGATGTGGGCGACGAGCGCCGGGTCGAGCCCCTGGGCGAATCGATTCTGTAAGCCCCAGCGTTTGCGATATTCCTCGTCCCACTTCGCACGATAGGTTGCAATCTTCGGCTCGTCCGGCGGCACTTCACGGAAGATCAGCTCGCGGATCGGAAAGACGCTCAGCCGGAGATTGCCCATCAGGCTCACGTAGAGTTCACGGCCCGCGATGTATTCCTCGGCGATTACGTCGGCATCGTGTTTCTCGTGAATAAAGGCCACGCGCTCGCGGAACTCCTCGTCGGTCTCGACGAACGACGCTTGCGAAATGCCGTACGACGCCTCTTCTTTCACCGGCTTCACCAGGATTGGGAACTTGAGCTGCTTGGGCCGTGCGATGCGTTGGCCGCGCGAGATGACTACGAAGTTCGGCACGTGGATGCGGTGATAGCTGAGGATTTTTTTGGAAATGCCCTTGTGCTTGCAGAGGGTGAGACCAGTCGCGCCGCAGCCGGTGAAGGGCACGCCCTGCATTTCGAGCAATGAAACGATGTTCTGGTCGAACCCGGGGTTGTTCTTGAACTGTTCGACGAGGTTGAAAAGAACATCGGGCGCGAAGTTTTCTAGTTTCTGCCGCACCAGATCGAGATCATCAAAGATGGCGAGATGTTCCGCCGCATAACCAAGCGTGCCGAGCGCGGCCATGACGTTCGCCTCGGTTTTCCAATCCTCCGTCTTCATCTCCTTGCTCAAGTCCTGATCGATCTTGGTGGGACTGATGCCGTCGAAAAGGACGAGGACTTTGAGCTTCTTTTTCACGCTATTTGGTGCGCTTGAACTTGCCGGTGAACAGATAATTCATTACCAGCGTCGTGATGAAAGCGGACACGCGAAAATCCTGCTGCGGGTCGTCGTTGAGCACGTGGAGCCCGAGCTGGTCGCAGCGTTCGATGAGCCGCGCGAGGAGTTTGTTCACCCGGAACTTTCTCTCATTCGTCCACTGGCAGACCGAGTTCATCAGCCGCCGTCGCCGCAAGCGCAGATAACTGCTTGCTTTCAACCCGGCTGGCGCGGCGAAGAGTTGGCGCAGGTCGGCATCGTAAAAATCCGGATACGTATCTTCGTAGAGTTTCCGTTTGCGCGCATAGTAGGTCTTGAGCTTGAGATTCAGACAATCGTAGTCGGCTACGCGATACTTCGGCGCATGCACTGGTTCCATTCCTGCCAGTGATTTCATCAATTCATCGACGTATTCTAGTTTTTGCAGCGCCTTCCAGCCCGCGTAACGCTTGCGCCAGTCGAGCTCCGGTGTGAGCCAGACTGCGAAGGTCTCCGCGAAATCTTCATCCGGATGCGCCTGCGCGTACCAATCGTCGAGATGCGCGACGTAACTGCGGCTGAACGGGCGCGGCCGGTAAGTATTCGGCGTCTCCTCGCGCGACGTGTGCCCGAAAGTCCGCTGCCATTTCTTCTTTCGTTGAAGCTGATAGGCGTAGCTGTAGGCGTGAGCCGCCTCGTGCCGCATGAGTTGCATAAACCACTCTTTTGTTCCTCCTTCGACCTCGAGCATCATCGTCCGCTCCAGCGCGCGCAGCCGGTCGTGCACAAGAAAAAACGGCACAAAGATCGCCGGGATACCGATGGGCACGAACCATTCATCGCCGATGTGACATGGCGGATGAAACAGCAGCCCGTGGGCCGAAAGCTCGTCGTAGAGCTGCCGGATGAGCGGTTCGAGTGTCGTACCCTCGAGCCGCAAGCCGAGCTTAGAGATGCGGCGTTCGAGAAGTTCCTCGTCGCTCAGTGACGCCCAATCGGCCGTTTCCATTTCGCGCACGGTATCAGTCCGAGCATGACAGCCAAAAGCAAAACTGATGCCGATCGTAGTTCGTGATCGCCTACTACTCTTTTCTTTTTCGACATAGGCGAAAATGTCAATCGAACCTGCGATCGTATTCGCGCGATACGCGTGTGAGAACAGAAGAATATTCCATTTCCGTTGTGCCAAGATCGACCCATTCGAACGGGAATGGCTTAGCGTTTGTTGCGCGGAACCGGAGAATTTGAAATTCGTCGAAAGTAGATTGTGCCTTGTCCTTAAGTCGCTGTTCGGCCTGGGCGCCTTCCTGGATGGGGTGTTTGTATTTCTTGCCGTCGGTTGGCCATTTCTTCTTTCCTTCGAACGAAACGTAGCGCTCGGCAAAGTTGATTCCGACGAAGGCGACGCAGATCGGATTGCCTCCGCTGCGCCTGAACTGCGTGGCTTGATTGAGGAGGTCGCTGATTACGCGGTCAATTTGTTTGATCATCGCTTTTGCGAGGATCTTCGTTTCCGCGCCGATCTCAATCGTGGCGACGGGGCCGCGCGCGACCAGCATTCCTTTTTCAGTGATTGCCATCGCCGCTGGAACTAGCTCACCAAATGTTCCATCGCCGCGTCGTCCCGGTTTGCCGGTCATAAGGTTCTTCAGGTTCACCACACGTTCGTGATGCTGGACCCGCTCAACGAGTTTCGCCGATTTCCCGAGGGCGACTAAGTCTTCGTAGAGGTGCGAAGCTACAAGATCGCCGAGATTCGCAATGCGATGACGGTAAGCCTTGCCATCGAAGAGGCTGCGGAACGTCCGGAGAAGCGCATACTTCTCCTCATTCATCGCGCTACGTGGAGAGTCGCATGAGTCGCTCCGAACATACGTGGCATTGCCGTCGCGAGTTGAATGCGCTGTTTAGCAATCTTTAGATATGCTGGTTCGATTTCATTGCCGATGCTGTTTCTGCCGGTCGCAACCGCCGCCAGATTGGTGGTACCAGTGCCAACGAACGGGTCGAGAACGGTGTCGCCGGCAAATGAAAAGAGCTTGATCAAACGTTCGGCCAGAGTCTGCGGGTACGGTGCGGGATGACCGCGCCGCGTCGATTCGCCTTTGATATCAACCCAAGCGGAACGGAGCCACGATTTCATCTCGTCCTTCGTCAACATCGAGAGCGCCTTTTGGATCGATGAGGGCGAGCGGTATTCGCCGCCCCTTCGCAGAAAGAGAATGTACTCAACGTCGTTCTTGATGATCGCCCCAGGCTGATAGGGCTTGCCGTAGAATCCTGAGCCGTTGCCTTTGGCTTCGGTGACTCCATTCGCGATCTTGAACCAGAGAATCGGCGTCAACGCGTCAAGCCCGACAGAACGCGCGCGCACCATGATATCGGCATGCAGTGGCATCACGAGATGGCGACCTTGTTTGCGCGGAATGCAAACGTCACCCACGACGCAACAAATTCTTCCACCTGGAGCCAGCACTCTTGCGCACCCGCGCCAGACTTTATCAAGTTCAGCGAGAAATGCGTTGTAATCCTCGATTTCGCCAAGCTGGCGCGCATTCTTTTCATACTTTTTCAGCGTCCAATAGGGCGGCGAGGTGACGATGAGATGAACGCTTTCATTTGGAATCCACGAGAGATCGCGCGCATCGCCGAGGCGCAGACGATGTTCCGTTCGGTCAAAAGGCGCGGGCCATGGATGCGACCGGTAATATTCGTTAAGCGCCAGCAGTTTGTTGATCGCGCCCCTTTCATTGTCGGCGTAATCGATTTGCGCGTTAGCGGGATCAAGAACTGTTGGAGCGGGGGCGTCTGCGCGCTTTTCTTTCGGCCGATGATGGCGAAAACCGTTGCCGTTACTCGGCGTGCCGCTCTCTGATTTTCGGACGAGGTAGAGCTGTTCCTGTTCTTTGACATGGGCCCGGTTTTTTGAACTGGTCGACGCGTGGAGAGTCTTCGTCGCAACGGGGGATTTCCGCATGTGGATGTTTAACACGTGACCGTTTCGAAGGCTACGAAATTGCGCCCCGAGCTGGCAATCCAACTCAACGCCAGGTGAGCCGCGATTTCTATGATAAAAACTCAACGGGAACGCAACGGAATCCCGATTCCGCTCGTTTTGACGATTCCGTCGGTTGACGGTTCGTTCCGACGTTGGCGGAAAATTACAGCTTCGCGTAAACGCCGAGCAAAGGACGGGGCGAGGGCGTTCTCGAACGGAAATCGCTGACGAAACCGTCCCGGGTACGAATCTCGACGTGACCGGGGGTGCGGTTGGCGCCGTACACGAGCACCGAACCGAGCGGCGCGGCGAATGGATCGCTCACCGATAATTTTTTGAATCCGTAATTACTGACGAGGTCTTGGGCGGCGTCTTTCGCGAATTCGCTCTTCGGGCGGGAATCGATGACGCCGGAAGCGAGCAATGCCTCTTTTACATAATGCCAGCACAGCGAGCGCGAATGCGCATGCGCCCGTTCCTGCGCGATCGTCGCCGCTTGCATCAGCTTGCGATCGATGTGCCGATCGACCTTGGCCAACGGGTAAACGATTCGCTTCGGATAATACTGCGTGATGACGGGCGCTGATTCTTTCTTCCCCGCTGGGGTTTTGAAGCTGAAATGGAAAGTAGGCCGGGTCGGCGCGCTTGTGCTTTGTTGATCCATTGGTCGCACTGGCTCTGCCGCAAATGTTCGCACCGAATCTTTAGTGATTACTTGTGCCGGCTTTTTTGTAATCACTGGCACCGTTTCTTTCGTTATCACCTTCGCCGGTTTCTTCGCATTTACTTGTGCCGGTTCTTTCGTGATCGCTTGCGCAGGCTCGTACTTGGTCTCCTGCTCGGAACCCGTAAGATGCAATGTTGACGGGGCCAGCGCCTGCGCGTGCGCAGCTGCGCTGGAAATGACGAGAAGCGATGTAGTTGCCAACGCTAAATAAGCCGGTCCCCGCACGGAGGCGAGGATTGCCGGGAATTGTGCAATTGGGCAAGCGTTTTTTTATTTAAAAAGATTTGGCCGGAGAAGCTTGTGCCGAAACGCGAGACGCCGGCCAGGCCAATAGAGCCATGGGAACGCTGGCGCATCTCAATCCAGATGGATCTGCAGTTGAGACAGCCGCCACTACAGTTCAGACGACTTCACCGTCGCCAATGATGCGGTTATCGATCTTGGTGACGCCGTCGCGATGATGTGATCGATTGACAAGTCGCCGGGCTGGCCTATAGAGAGGGCCGGCTCGCCGCGGCGAGTCGTCGTCAGAAGTTCGCGCGCAGTAAGGGCTAGCGCGCCGGGGCTGTTCCGAATCTGAAGTAGAAGCTGCATTCCTGCGGCTTTCGGCATCGAGAATAGCTTGCTCACCCGAGGCTCGGCAACATCGGAGCAACGCTGGAACACCATGAAGCTGTTTTACACGGTCATATTTTTATTGTCGTTGGCCTCCGCCGCTTTCGCGCGCGATGAATCGGTCCTGGCGCGAGTCACCAGTTATTGGGCAGGTGAGGGCTCCAAATACGCCAGTACCGGCGCACGGTTGCGCCCTGGACATTGCGCGGTCGATCCAAAACGAATTCCGTATGGGAGCAAAGTTGTCTTTCCTGATCGCGCCTGCACCGCCGTCGATACCGGACCGGCAGTCATTAGTCGCAAAGCCGCTCGTCTATGCGGACGAACTGCGAGCCAACTCAAGGCCATCGTAGTTGACCGATTTTTTGAAACAAAGCGAGAGGCGATGGCCTGGACGAACGCGCATTCCGAATTCATGATCCTTCAAGTTGTTCCGCGCGGGTCTCACTCAGAAGCGACCGAGCCGGAGGCGATTACCACCAAGAGTGCCCTTTGCCGCCGAGGACTCCGAAAGGGTTGACTCGTGCGCTCCCGCTTACTTGGTCTCTCGACTCGCCCATCTATGTCGCTCGTATCCCGCCGATTAGCGAGCGCGCACCGACCTCTGCGGCTCAACAACCTGCATTCCTTCGGTTGCAGTGCTGAGAGCGCACGGGGGGGTTAGCCAGTTTGGCATCGAGGCGGTCCGTTCGAGAGACTCCGGGCCAGGCTTTCTCGCGGGGTTGATGATTCGATTTTCAAAATATTCATAATCGTTTTTGCCACGACGATAGGGACTTATGACTATGTCGCGCCAGGACTCTGGACAGAAATGCAAACGACTATAAAGTGGTAGAGATGAATACGATCAACGCGCCAATGCGCGCCGTCCGCCACGGCGGGCAGGCTGCATAAAGGCTCGCTAGATCTCACCAAGTTGGAGCCCGCAATTCGCGGCACCCCAGTGGTCGAATCTTACCACGCGCGGGTTTTTTGCGCCGGTCCGCTCGAACCGCATTTAGGAATCACACTTAACAATTTAGAAATTTATGAAACCAACACTTCAAATTAGTCCCAGTCAGCACGCTTCTGGGGGTTTTCCGTTAACCGATTACTCCTTCCAAGCGACCGCGGAAGCGCAGGCGAGTTCTTCCGCCGATCTTCCGGCAACGAAGTCGCCCGCGTTCTACAAATTAAGCAGCGAATTCTTCGCCACTGAAATGAGTCGCGATTACGTGACTCATTTTTTGCTGTTCACTATTATCGGGGGAATCTCAGCATGGCCGATTATTTCGATGCTCCTTGCCGTGACTCGCCTGGTCCGTGGATGGTGAAGTACATCGCGCGCGAAGTAAACTCTGGGCAGCGAACGCGCCCTCGCGTGCTGGTTTCGGCGCCTCGCCGAAACAATCTTTTATAAAAATTCGTGATGGCGAGGATGTCCTCGCCAACACGCGGGGTCCGAGCCGGGACCACCGGTGCAGGTTTATGGATGAAGTATGTGACGCTGTGCCGATCCGGTGCTTTCGTTTGAGGAATGTCGCAGTCAAACAGCAAACCACTGTGCGAAACAGAATATCTCCTGCGTTCTCCCGCGAACGCGCGACGGCTGCTTGCCGCGATCAAGCAGGTTGAAAACGGAGAATCTTCGGCGAGGCGCCGAAGACGACACGCGAGAGCGCGTGCGCTCCCAGAAGTCTGCAGCCGACACTGCCGCCACTACAGCTCAGACGACTAGCACGCCTTCGGTAGCGGTGCGTTGAAGATAAAGGTCGCTTAATCGCTTTGTCATCGGGCCGACTTTTCCGTCGCCGATCAGGCGGTTGATTGGTTCGCCTCCCGGCTCGCCAACCCTCGCGGGCTCTCCCGTCCATGTCGCTCGGCTCCCGCCGCCTCCATTGTCGATTATTTTAACAACGCCGGCGAGCTCGCCCATGGTTCCGGTGCAAAACATTTCGTCTGCGCCGTAAACGTCGACCGGTGACAAATCGGTTTCGACGCAGCGGATTTTTTCGGCGGCGCAAATTTCGATTATCGTCGCGCGGGTAATTCCTTCCGGGCACGCGACCGCGCGGCTCGTGGCCAACTCGCCTTTACGGACAATGAAGATGTTGGTCGCATTGGTTTCGGCCACAAAGCCATTAGTGTCGAGCATGAGCGCATCGTCCGCGCCGGCGTTGTTCGCTTCGATCTTGGCCAGAATCGAGTTCAACAAGTTGGCGTGATGAATCCGCGCATCGAGAACCTCGGGCGGAGAGCGGCGCACCGTTGCGGTGACCAACTTGAGACCGTCCTTCGAATAAACCGGAGCCTTGTGTTCGGCGAGGATGATCAGAGTTGGTCCGCTTTGATTTAATCGCGGATCCATCCCGGAAGTAATTTTCACGCCGCGCGTCAGCGTGAGGCGAATGTGCACGCCGTCGCGCATTTTATTTGCGGCCAGTGTGCGCCCGATTTCATCGATGATCTTTTCGCGTGGCGGAATTTCCGGGAACGACAACGCGTGGGCGGAGCGGTCGAGGCGATCGAGGTGTTCTTGCAATTTGAAAATGCGGCCATTGTAAAGTCGCAAGCCTTCCCAGATCGCGTCGCCGCCTTGCACCACGGAATCGAACGGACTGATTCCCGCCTCATCGCGATGGATGAGCCGCCCGTTGATATTTACGACCAGGTCGCGGTTCTTTTCGTTAAATTGCTGGAGCATTTCGAATTGTAGCGGCGGTCTGTGACCGTCGCATTCTTCGTCCGACGCTCATCGAGCGCCGCTACAGAAGTCGGTACTGATACAACCGATCATAACATTCGCGGCAGCGATCATGGATTTCGCGTAACCGCTCGGGGACCGGTTCGTTCTTCGGCCGATATGGTTGAAACGATGTCGATCTTGCCACTTCGTCGTACCAATATTTCGCCCAGATGCCGTCGGTGTCGCGGACGCCGGGTGGCCAGGAGAGCATTGCATCGTCGAATGCGACGCCAATGGCGTCGCAAAGGAGTCGCAACATTCGCTCAGGATTTTCCAGCACGTCTTTTGCGTCAATGACGATTGCTAGGGACGGCGCGCTGCGACGTCCTCGGATATCGCGGCGCGATGTCTTTACCACGAAATCGAAAATTTCCTCCTGTTGCACGAAACCCAGATCCTCAAGCGTCGGATCAGGGTTCTTCTTAATATAGGAAGCGATCACTTCGCGCGGATCGCGGATGAGAAAACAATTCGTGACCGCACCGAGCCATTGTCGATCTACTTGCGGCAAGAGGTGATGTGTCATCTGTTTCTGGTAAAGAATGCGTTTGCCGTCTGGGAGTCGTCCGGCCAAACGTTCGACCACTTTCCGCCAATTGGTCTCGCCACTTGCGATTACTTCATCGGCGCCGGGATGTTTTTTGCCGGTCGCCTTCAGGTAAAACGCGTAGAATGGTTCGTCGATCACGACGGTGTCGGCTCGATTTCCCCAGGGGCGCATCATGGCAGTGGAGATATTGCGCGGGCCCGACCACATGGCGATGCGGATTGGTTTGTCAGCGTCGGACATGTCCTGAAGTTCAGATCACCCGGCAGCTCATTGCGAGTTTCTAATTTGGTCGAGGCGTCCGGAGCAAAGGAACCGTCAATACGTTGTGATGAAGGGCAGGTGCCAATCGAGCCTAATGCGCGACATGTCCGCAGCCGCCGCCGGGGCACCGGCGAACCCGCGGTCCTTCACCGGCCGGGTTGTGATCGCGGCCCTCAGCGGCGCCACGCTCTTGATCCACTTTTTGCTCAACGACGGTTAGGGCTATTTCGCGATGAGCTCTACTACATCGCTTGCGGACAACAGCTTGCATTTGGTTACGTCGATCTTTTCCAGGTGAAAAAGCTCGTCTAAACCGACTGTTTTTACGCAATTAACATACATAGATGGAGCCCGTTATTTCACCCATTTGCCCAACTGGGGGGCGCAGGGGCTGCTGCAATTAATAACATGAAGCGATTCATTGCGTCGATAGCGCCCGTGTTCTTGTTCGTGCCGCTCGCTTTTGCGCGCAGTCGCACTCCGCCCGCGCCGCGCGAGCAATCATTGCTGGCGCGCGTCACCGTTTACTGGGCCAGCGGCGGGCGTGGTTCTGATCGGGATACGCGGCGGCACAAATGCGCCACTGGCGTGCGATTGCGGGTTGGACATTGCGCGGTCGATCCGCGCCGGATTCCTTATGGCAGCAAAGTCATCTTCCCGGACGGCGTCCTCACCGCGGTCGATACCGGCGGCGCTGTGATCAAGCGCAAAGCGGCCCGGCGCGCTGGCCGGACAGCTCTCGAACGGAGTGCACTCGTGATCGATCGTTTTTTTGAAACCAAGGGGCAAGCTCTCGCCTGGGCGAAGGCGCATCCGGAATTCATAATGGTGCAGGTTCTTCCGCCGAATTATCGCCCAGCAACAGCGCAGTCCGGAAAGCTTCCGGGGCAGCAACCGAAGGTTCAAGGCACGCAGGTCGCGGCCGGAACTGTCCCGCAAACCAAACGGATCGCCGACAATGCATATCTTAGCGGAGCATTTGGTCGGATGCGCCGCCATTGAGGTTGTAGGAAGCCGATTTTCGGGGAGCGGCGGACGCAGACCACAGCATTGACCAGCCGGGGGTCGCTCAAAACGCGGAAACTAGTTCGACCATTTGTTGTCGCTGCTTTGCGGTCGGAAGGCGGCCGCTTCCCGCCTCCATGTTGTCGTGCAAATGCCGCACATTATCCGTGGCGGGAATTACACAGGTGACGGCCGGATGCGCCACGATCCATTTCAAGAAAAACTGCGCCCAGGATCGACAATCGAACTCGGCCGCCCAATCGGGCAACGCTTTCGCCCGCACGCGAGCGAAGATATCGCCGCCACCAAACGGGCGATTGATGATGACGGCGACGCCACGCTCCTGCGCGAGCGGCAGAATTTTCTCCTCCGCCTCGCGCTCCATGATGGAATAATTGATCTGGAGAAAATCGAGCTTCTCGCTGCGCAGAACTTTTTCTACTTCACCGAACGCGCTGGAATCGTAATGCGTGACGCCAATGTAACGAAAGCCACCTTGCGCCTTCCAATCGCGCATCGTCGCAAGCTGCGTCGTAACATCGACTAGATTGTGCACCTGCATCAAATCGATACGTTTCGTTCGTAAGCGCTCGAACGAGCGTTCCATCGACTCAATTCCAGCTCGGTTGCCCCGTGTCCAAACCTTCGTGGCTAGAAAAAGTTTTTCGTAGAGCACAAGCTTTGTCGCAAGCGTGCCGATTACTTCCTCGGAGCGTCCATACATCGGCGAGGAATCGATGACACGCGCGCCCATTCTCACGAAGAGCGAAAGAACATCGCTGAGTTGCTTTTCATTTTCCGGCGTAAGATCGACATCGAACACTTTCCACGTGCCGAGCCCGATGACGGGAAGTTTTTCACCTGAAGCGGGGATCGAGCGCATCAGCATCGCTGATGATTCGCTTTTCGTCTGCGCGCGTGATGTGCTTATTGGAAGAAGCAACCCGGCCGTGGTCGCGCCGATCAACTTTGCCGCTTCACGACGCGTTATCCGGCTCATGTTGAACAATACAATAAACCTGCGTTCGTAATCACGAAACATTGAATACGACTCGCCGCCAATTCATCAGAGTTTCCGCTGCCGCTGGCGCGAGCGCCGCTCTCGGCGCAAGATCGACAACTTTGTTCGCGGAAAAACCGGTGAAACCTTTGCGCATTCTCATTCTCGGCGGCACCGGATTCACCGGACCGGCTCAGGTTCGTTACGCGCTCGGCCGCGGGCACAAAGTGACGACATTCAATCGAGGAAAAACGCATCCCGGGGAATTGCCTAGCGACGTGGAGCAACTGGTCGGCGATCGCAACGGAAAGCTCGACGCCTTGAAAGATCGACAATGGGATGTTGCAATCGATAACCCGACCACCCTGCCGGCTTGGGTGCGTGACGCGGCTCAGATTCTCAAGGGAAACGTCGATCGCTATGTGTTCATCTCGACAATTTCCGTTTACGCCGACACGAGCAAAGGTGTGGATGAAAGCGCACCGCTTCAGAAATACGAAGGTGCCGATGCATTCAAAGAGACGCTCGAAGCGATGCGTGCATCCGGCTACAAGACCTACGGACCACTCAAGGCTTTATCAGAAAAAGAGGCGGAGAAATGGTTTCCGGGAAAGGTGCTGATCATTCGACCGGGATTAATTGTCGGGCCGGGTGACGAGACCGACCGTTTCACTTATTGGCCGGTGCGAATTGAGCGCGGCGGCGACGTGCTTGCGCCCGGGGCGCCTACCGACCCGGTGCAATTTATCGACGCACGCGATCTCGCCGAGTGGACGATCCGAATGGTCGAAAGCCGCGAAACGGGAACTTACAATGCGACCGGTCCGGCCAAGCCGCTCGGGATCGGAGACATGCTCGGCAAAATTAAAGACGCGCTAAGCGCGAACGCGAATTTCACGTGGGCGAATGCCGAGTTTCTCAAAGAACAGAAGGTTCAGGCCTGGTCGGACATGCCGGTTTGGGCAGGTGACGAACTCGGATTGGCGCGAACAAAGATTGGTGGCGCTTTAACGAAAGGTCTGACATTCCGTCCACTCGCCGACACGGCGCGCGACACGCTCGCCTGGTTCAAATCGCAATCGCAAGATCGGCAATCGCACTTGAAAGCCGGTCTCGCGCCGGAGCGCGAAGCCGAAGTGCTCGCTGCCTGGCACAAGCAAATTGGAATGACGAAATCCGGATGACGAATTACGAAGCCCGAATAAATGGCGGCGATTCCGTTTCGTCATTTGGATTTGTCAGTCCCTCGTCATTCGTCATTCTGAATCTTCGATGAGGCGTGTCCTCGAAAAAGTCGTCGATGTTCGCGCGCAGGAACTTCGCGCTCTCGGACTCGCGTTTGTTTTTAACTTCGTTGTTCTCGGGAGTTATTATGTCGTCCGGCCGATCCGCGACAATATCGGCGCCGAGGGCGGGCTCGAGAATCTTTCATGGATGTTCACCGGCACACTGGTCGCGATGCTGATCGCAAACACGCTCTTCTCGGCAATCGTCGCCCGCATGTCACGCCGGCGCTTCATCCCGATCGCCTACCGGTTTTTTATCGCAAACCTCGTTCTTTTTTACCTGCTGATGCGCACGCTCACGGCTGCGCAGAATGTGTGGGTCGGCCGCGCTTTCTACGTTTGGGTAAGCGTGTTCAATCTTTTTATCGTCACGGTCTTCTGGGCGTTCATGACCGATGTCTTCAACAGCGACCAGGGGAAACGGCTTTTCGGTTTCATCAGCGTGGGCGGCACACTTGGCGGAATTGTCGGCGCGACTATTACTGCGTCGCTGGTTCGGAAAATCGGGACACTCAATCTGCTTTTTGTTTCGGCTGTCATGCTCGAGTTAGGCGCTTGGTGCGTCCGATTTTTCCCGGCGGAGTTTAAAGGCCGCCATCGCGACGCAACCTCGGATAAAGCAAAAACGGACGAAGCGCTCACCGATGCCGAAGTTTCACAAGAACCGCCCGAAGATTTGAGCCGTGCTGGCAGCGGCGATGCCGAGAAACCGATCGGTGGCGGGATCATTTCGGGAATCTCACACGTGTTTCGCTCGCCTTACTTGCTGGGCATTTGCGCCTTTATGTTGCTGCACGCCATCACCTCCACGCTCGTCTATTTTCAACAGGCCGACATCACCGCACACCAATTCCACGAGCGCGCGGCCCGCACCGCGTTTTTCGCACAGATCGATCTTTCGGTAAACCTGCTCACCATCGGCGTGCAGCTTTTTCTTACTGGTCGATTACTGAAATGGTTCGGCGTCGGCCTCACCCTGGCGTTTTTGCCGGCACTGAGCATGATCGGCTTCCTCGCCATGGGCTTTGTGCCGGTGCTCGCGCTGCTCGCAATTTTTCAAACGCTGCGGCGAGCTGGCAACTTCGCCGTTACGCGTCCGGCGCGTGAAGTCCTCTTCACCGTATTGCGGCGGGAGGACAAATACAAAGCCAAGAGCTTCATCGACACGTTCGTTTACCGCGCCGGGGACCAGATCGGCGCGTGGTCATATCCCCTACTAACCTGGCTCGGTCTCGGTCTGACCGGCATCTCGTTTGTCGCCGCTCCCCTCGCCGCACTCTGGTGCGGCCTCAGCCTTTGGCTGGGGAGAAAACAAGGCATATTCGCTCGCGCGCAACAGCACGCCGATGCCTCGGACATCAGCAACATCGCTGCCCCGCTCGACAAACCATCCGCTGCCTAGCACGGGGTGCGGATGATCGAGGGCTGACCCGACTCGTCGCTCTAGCAGCTGAAGGGGCACTATGACTTGGCGTAAACCCCAAGCAGCGGACGCGGCGACGGCTTCTTCGAGCGAAAATCGCTCACGAAACCCGCCTTCGTGCGGATCTCGACGTGACCCGCCGCACGCTTGGCGCCGTAAACGAGCACCGCGCCCACCGGCGCCGCGAACGGGTCGCGCACCGCGAGTTTCTTGAATCCGTAGCTGGTCACCAGCTCTTGCCCGGCCTCTTTCGCGAGTTCACTTTTGGGACGCGAATTCACCACGCCGGCGGCGACCAGCGCCTCTTTCACGTAATGCCAGCATCGCGAGCCCGAGTGCGCGTGTGCGCGTTCCTCCGCGATCGTCGCGGCGCGGCACAGCTTCGGGTCGATCTTCGGATCAACTTTCGCAAGCGGGTAAACGATCTTCTTCGGCTGATATTGGGTGACGATCTCGGCCGACTCCGTTTTTCCTTGGGCGTCTTTGAAGACAAAGCGCGGCTTCGAAGGAGCCAAATCGGCTCCAACCGCGGTCGTAGCGAGGATAACAGAACCAGCGATAACGACCAAAGGAGGCGAAAAATACCGCATAAAAGCCGGTTCTTATGCAGCAGGACGGCTGCCGCCGCAACCGGTTTTTTGAGAAAAACCATAATTCTTCGAGACACGTCCGCCCGGCCGCCGCGGCGACGATCTACGTTAGCGCCGTGGCCACAGGAAAATAAGGATCGTTTCTTCCAGCGCGAGAGGAACTTATGACTGGAATCATCCCGGCCTGCTCGACAGGCATGGAAACGGCTGTAAGGAGCGTGGAGATGAAAAGGACCAACGCGCCAATCAGCGCCGCCCGCAACGGCGGGCAGGCTGCATAAATGCGCGTTTAGGTCTCGCCAAGTTGGAGCCCGCTTTCGCGGAACCCCAGTGGTTCGAATCACCCGACGCTCTACGGCGGGGGTTATTTCCAAATCCAAAGCACCGAACAATTAGAAAAAACTTATGAAACCGACACCTCAAGTCAGTTCAAATCAGCGCCACCCCCGTGGCGATAACAGCGCATCCCGCGATCACCGGAGCTGTCCATTAACGGATTACTCCTTTCAATCGACCGCGAAAGCGCTCAGCCGCTCCTCTGTACGTGCGGAAAAGGGAATCGCCGAGCTGCGCACGTTCCGCAAAGTTAGCCGCGAATACTTCGGCGCCGAAGCAGGCGGGGAGCATCTCCAAGAAGGAATATTCTTCGCCTCGATCGCATGCGTAGCAGCCTGGCCCATCACTGTAATGATGTACGAGCTGACGCGAATGATGATATAACTCGGGAGCGAAGAAATCGCATTTCGATGTTGAAATTGGTTTGCCGTTGTAGGACAGGCGCGTCGCCTGCCGAACGAAAGACAACCGGAGCGGTTGCCCTACAATTCTGGTACCAAGCCCGCGGCCGGCCATAGCAATTGCTCATCGAGACGAATTTCTTCTAGAATACCAGATTCTGCTGGTTCTCGTTGGAGGTAACAGCCGCGAGTCCTCCAAATTTCTTCATCAAGTCGTCGAGCTTGGCGATATAGTAGTCGATATTTTCGTCGCGGTTTTGCGGATCGAAGCTTGAAGCGAGCTTGGCGTTTTCGTAGGCGGCAAGTTTTTTTCCAGTGCCGGTAATATAATAGCTGATCTGGTCGCCGGGCCGATAATTGCGCCCGCTGGCGAGCGCGAGCTCGTAGGCAGCGGCGCGGTTGCGCACGGAGCCGGCGATCTTCGCACGATATTTTTCGAGCGAATCCTGGAGTGTATCGGTCTTCATCAACATGTCGATGTTCCATTCCCGGCCGCGAATCTTTCCCTCGAATTCATCTCGCAGTCGGCTAATCGCTTCTGGTTTTCCTTGCATCAGAAGCTTGATCATCTCCTCGAGGAAAACGCGCTGGAATTTCTCGAGCCCCCGTGATTTGAGCGCGCCACCCCTGATGATCACGTCCCCCTCGCACGTGAGCAGCGCGTAGTTTTTCGCCTTGTAGCTGAACATCGCCTCGAACTGCTCGTCGAACTCGACCTCGATGCCTGGTGGCAATTCTTTTGCCAGGCCACTGCGTAATTTGCCGATGTCCTCGGCTGTAGTGGCAGCCGTGTCGGCTGCATTGGGTCTGCGCTTCGCAGGCGGCACGCCCGCCTCCACAGAAGAAGGTGGTACGAAATAAATCCCGTCGGTATCAACTTCAACGACGTGCGCACCTTGTCCGTTCAGCCAATCGATCATTTTCTTCAGCAGATCGCGCCCGATCTGCGTGACGCGCGCAGCGGCGTCGAAATCGGCGAAATGTCCCTGCGCGAATCCGAGATAGCCGTAAAAGCTGTTGATCAGAATTTTGAACGTGTTTTGAAGCGCATGAAAATAGCGTTGTCGCGCCGGATCGTTCGATGCCGCGCGCATGCTTGCTTTCGCTTCAAGTCGGAAATTGCGCAGATCAGTCAGCAGATGCCGGAAAATCTGGAGTCGATCAGTCGCGGGAAAGCAATCGAACTGCAACATGATCGATGGATAAAGCGACGCTACGTCACAATGCCAGACGTTGCGCGCGACCCCGGCGAAGAAGATGTCGGTATAACCACCCTCGAAGGTGCGCACCATCGGCATCTCCGGAATGGAATGACGTTGCCGGAAATATTCACGCAGAAAAAGCGCGTTAATCCGAGTAGCGTTGCCGCGCACGATCACATCCTGATAATTGTATGGGAAAATCTGCGCCTGGATGAAATAACTCGGGCTGAGAAGCTCGGCGACGGCGCGCGTTTCGCGGACGGCGCAAAGGGCACGCTGCCGAAACTTTTCGTCATTCTCGATGTAGGCACGTTGCAATTCCTTCGCGGTAAGGGACGAAAACTCTTCGCCATCGCAAAAACCGAAATGCCGTGCCACATCGGCACGCTCGAAGCCCGATAACGTGCGCATGCCGACGTCGTAAAACTGCGCAAGCAAAAATGTATCGACGAAATGCCGGCCATCGACGCTGAACTTCGGGTAATCGATCGTTTTCTCCGCAATCTGGAGTCGCGACGGACGCGACCGCAAGAATCCGTCGCTGCGTCCCCAATCGAGCTTCGTTTTTGTTTTGCGCGCACGAGTGACGAGATACGGCAGATCAAAGCGGAACAAGTTGTGACCTTCGATCACATCCGGATCGCGTTCTTTGATGAAACTCGTTAGGCGCTTGAGCGCGTCTCTCTCCGACTCCTCGACGTTTTTTGGATCGACAATTATCAGTTCCTCCCAGCCCGAGTTGTCAGAGAGCGCGATGCTCATGAGATGGTCGGTCGGGCCGGGGTCAGCGACCCCGGCTACGGGCTCAGCGAATGACAGGACTTCGAGTTGCATCCGCTTGAGCTCCTCGAACGGTAGCTCTTTGAAAAGCGTTCGGCCACTCGCGGTGAGATAATGTTGAACCGGATCGGTGAAGGCAAAGAAATCGCGCCCGGCTTTTTTGAGCCCGTTACGCAGCGCAATCAATTCCTTCCAGCTATCGATGGTGACACGCCAACCGTATTTGAGATCGCCGGCGAGTTTCTCAGCCTCGATGCCAAGATCGACAACATCCGAGTCGCACCAAACGAATGGATGGAACGGCTCGACGTCGGCAATTGTCGAACCATCTTTTTCACGCCGGTAAACTTTTACCGTGCCAGTCTCGCCCAACTCGATGGCAACAATGCGCGGCGTCGAATCAGCGCCGAAGAGCATCGTGTTCTTCTCAAAATCCATGAGTCATCCACAGATTGCGCAGATTTTCACAGATTCAAAATCCGAAGGACCAAAGTCTGAAAATCATCTGCTTTAACTTCTTTAATCTGTAGATAAGTCAGAAACGTTCGTTTCGGCCGGCGCAAGACCAGTATGCGAGACGCGTGCGCTACCTTAACGGTTCTGTTATAAGTGCAGGATGAAGATTTGTTCGTTGTCGATCTTGGGTCTGATCTTTTCGGCCTCCGCGTTCGCGCAACAGCCGTCGCTCGAAAACATCGCGGCGAGTGAGCTGCCCTCGTTGCTGGCAATCTACAAGGATATTCACAGTCATCCGGAATTGTCGGGCCACGAAGAGCAAACATCGGCGCTGGTGGCAAAGGAACTGCGCGCGGCCGGCTGCGAAGTAACAGAGAATTTTGGCAAGTACGATAAGCCGAATCTGAAATGTTACGGGGTTATTGGCGTCATGAAAAACGGCGACGGGCCAACCGTTCTCGTGCGCACAGACATGGACGCGTTGCCGGTGCATGAAGAGACAGGCCTGCCCTATGCCAGCAACGTCACGACAAAAAATGACGAGGGAAGAGATGTCCCGGTTATGCACGCCTGCGGACATGACGCGCATATGTCTGCCTTCATCGGCACAGCCCGAGCATTGCAGCGATTAAAAGATCAATGGTCTGGCACAATCATCTTCGTCGGCCAACCGGCAGAGGAAGCGATCGGCGGTGCGCACGCCTTGCTCAGGGGAGGGCTATACAATCGGTTTGGAAAACCGGCCTTCGCCCTCGGATTTCACGACAAGGCCGACTTGGAAATCGGACATATCGGTGTCACGGAAGGTTACACCTACGCGAATGTTGACTCGGTGAATATCACGGTTCACGGCATCGGCGGGCACGGCGCGTATCCGCACAAGACAAAGGACCCGATTGTCCTCTCGGCTGAGATCATCAATGCACTCCAAACGATCGCGAGCCGCGAAGATAATCCGCTCGATCCAATTGTCGTCACGGTCGGCTCAATTCACGGCGGCACCAAACACAACATCATTCCTGACGAAGTGAAGATGCAGCTAACGGTACGCACCTACAAATCAGACGTGCGCGAGCGCGTGCTTGGGGCGATTGACCGGATCGCGAAAGGTTGCGCGATTGCAGCGGGAATTCCGGCAGATCGCGCGCCGACCGTTGACGTTCTCAAGGATGAATTTGTTCCGGCAACTTACAACAATCCGGATTTGACGAAGCGGCTGGTCGCCGTCTGGAAGAAGGTACTCGGTCCGCAAAACGTCGATATGGTTGATCCAACCATGGGCGGTGAAGATTTTTCCGAATACAGTTTGCCCGATCATTCCATTCCAGCGGTTGATTTTCATATTGGCGCGGTCGATCCCGCGAAGATTGCCGAGTTCAAGAAAGCCGGCAAAGAATTGCCAAGCTTGCATTCGAGCAAATTCGCGCCGGTGCCTGAACCGACCATTCGCGTCGGTATCGTCGGTATGACGAGCGCGGTGCTCGAACTGATGAAGAAATAATTCTGCGGCGCGGGATTATTTCACGCGGATATTTTTCCGCAGGAAGGTCGGGACGTCCAGATCCTGACCTTCCACAATCGTCGGCTCGCTTTTTTCAAAGCGGCCACGCGTGACCGGCTCAAATTGCAAGACCTCCTGCTTGGCTTGGACGGATTTTTCCGCAGCTGGCTTCGCTTCCTCGGTCGGCAACTGTTTTTCCTTTGGAGCGATCAACCGCGGCGCACTAGCGGGCTTTTTCGCTACTGGCACTGGGGGCAGCGGTTCGATCGCAGCCGGCGCCGGTTCCTCAAATGGAACGAGATCAGCTGGCTTCGAGCGCGTTTCAGTGACAGTGGGTTCCGGTACGACGTCGCTCTTCGGCGGCGGTTCCTGCTGTTGTTGCCAGACCGGTGGCATCGAAACGCTGCTCTGCGCCGGCTTGGTCTGCTGGATTGAATTACTATTGGCAGCGAGCGAGCTGATGATGGTGACGCTCAAGCGGTTTCCCATTCGCCCGTCCACCGCCGTGCCAAAAAGAATCTGCGTCTGGTCATTCACGTGGCGCCCGAGCTCGTGCATCAAAATTTCCACTTCCGACAACGTCATGGCGGACCCGCCTGCGATCTGAACGAGCACGTGCGCGGCGTTCGCCAACGCGCGGCCGCGATCCAGCAGCGGATTTTTGAGCGCCTGCGCAAGCGCGTCGTGCGCGCGGTTGTCGGAATCGGATTCACCGAAACCAAAGAGGCAACGACCGTCGCGACTGCGCAACGCTGCCAGCAAATCATCGAAGCCGATGCGGATGAGTCCAGGCCGCTGGATTAGATTTACAATCGAGCGCACGCTTTGACTGATGGTGATGTCTGCGACGGCAAAGGCCTGATGAATGCCCGCTTTCGGCGCGACCATGTCGCCCATGCGATCGTTCTCGAAACAGATAACGGCGTGAGCGATTTCGTTTAGCCGCCCAAACGCTTCCTGGGCTTGGGCGCCGCGGCGTTTGCCCTCGAAGGAAAACGGCAGCGTTGCAAAAGCGATGACGAGTGAGCCGGCTTCGCGCGCGAGCTGTGCAACAAACGGCGCAGCGCCCGAACCAGTTCCACCGCCGAGGCCCGCGCAAATAAAAATCATTCGAGCATCAACCAGCGCCTGCCGGATCTCGTCGGCCGATTCCACCGCCGATTGATAACCAAGTTCCGGATCGCCACCGGCGCCGAGACCGCGCGTAACCGAGCGACCAAGCTGCACTTTCTGCGGGGCCACTGAACTGGCCAGCGATTGTGCATCGGTATTAATCGCAATCAGGTCGGCTCTCTCCAAGCCATCGAGCAGGACGCGATCAAGTGCGTTCGAACCAGCGCCGCCCACGCCGACCACTTTGATCGGGACGATTTCTTCCTCACGTTCGGGCAAACTGTAATTTTTGCTGAGCTGAATCATTGATTGTTCATTCTAAACCTGGAGGGACGGGCGCTGGGCCGTCCCTGAAATAGTGGGATACCACGGCGTGCGTCCCTCTAAAATAAATTCTTGTCTGTTCATCGCATGCCGCTGAAAAATTTCCCGATAATTCGGCCGATCCCGCGCCGCGGCCGGTCGGCTTGCACCGCTTGCGCGTATTTGATCAGTCCAATGGCGGTGGAGAATTGCGGGTTCTCGAACGCGGAGGTAAGTCCCGACATGGTTTGGGCGTGCGCCACGTGCGCCGGCATTTCAAAGACCTCACCCGCGAGATGATCAATACCGTTAAGAAGACTGCATCCGCCGGTGATGAAAATGCCCGCGCCGAGGTAATTGATGAACGATTCCTCCTCGAGTTTGCGTTTGAGCAGTTCCAAGCTTTCACGCAGACGCATATGAATAATCGTGTTGAGCGTTTCGCGTTCGACTTCTTTGCCGGCAAAACCGGAATCGTCTTTCAACAGGATCGTTTCGCCCGGCAAGCAATTACCGAGAAGGACGCTTCCCTCCTCGATCTTTAATTTTTCGGCACGGGTCATGGGGATGCGCAGTCCCATCGAGATGTCGTTGGTGATGTGATCGCCGCCTACGGCGAAGACGCCGCTCTGCTTCACCGCTCCATCGACATAAAGAATATAATCGGTCGTGCCTCCGCCAATATCGATGACAAGGGCGCCGAGATTTTTTTGGTGCTGGGTGAGCACAACCTGCGCGGAAGCAAGCGCGCTGAAAACCACGTCCTCGACATCAAGCGGCAGCTCTTTCACGCACCGGATGGTGTTTTGAATGCGGGTGCGCACTCCGTGAATGATGTGAAAATCGGCTTCCAGTTTTTCCCCGAGCATCCCGATCGGATTGAGAACGCCATCCTGTCCATCGACATGGTAATGCTGGATGATTGAATGCAGGAAGGCGTTTTGTGCAGGGATGCTTACTTCTCGCGCGCTGATTTTTACATCCTCAACGTCCTGCTCATCGATCTCATCGTGGTCTTCCGGACGTGTCACGCAGCCACGGTTATTGAAACTTTGAATGTGCGCCCCGGCCACGCCGACGTAAACGCTCCGAATCATGACGTCGCTCTTTTGTTCTGCCTCGACCACGGCTTCGTGCACGCATTTCATCGCTGTCTCAAAATCGACGATCTCGCCCTTGCGCACGCCACGCGAAGGCGCCTGGCCGACACCAAGGAGCTTGATCGTGCCATCGGTGCGGCCTTCACCAACGACCACGCAGATTTTCGACGTGCCAATTTCGAGACCGACCATCAAATCACTGCTCGCCACGTTGGTTAGTCCTTTCTCCTTTGTTCGGCTGGAATGCTTTGCGCGTCGGCACCGACTTCGGATTCGCGTGCGCTTTCGGGGTAGAGGCCGCACTCCTTGCTGCCGGCTGCACCGGTATGGCCCTCAAAATGCGTGGCTCCGCATCGGGGTCGATCGTATCATTGATGATGCTGGCAGCCGATCTGGTGAAGGTCACTGGAATGTTTCGTTGCACGACCAAGTTCACGGTCTCGAGTTCGCGCTTCGAATCATCTGAGTAAACCAGAAACTGCTCCAGCCGCTGCAACTGCGCCTCAAGATTCTCAAAGCCGAAAGTGACGCGCGTATGATTTTTGTCCGTCACAAACAGACAATAACCTTTGGAGACATCGATCTCGCGAATCTGGAAACGCGTCTGCATAAAGCTGCGCGTGCTCAGACGCAGAAGTTCCAGCGCCGCTTTTGCTTCGAACGATTCGACGACTTTGCCGGCCTCGAGCGGCTCGCTCGCGCATCCGGTAATGAGCGGCAGTCCCAGATATTCCGGCAACAATTTCTTTTCTTTCATCAAAACTCCGCGCGCGTCCACTAGAAAAGCGGCGCCGGAGGCAAACGGATCGACAATTTGTTTTTCATCCGTGATCCAAGCCACCGGCTTTCGCTCGATCACATGAATATCGATTTCGCCCGGCAATTTACGCATCACTAGCACCTCATCGACTTGCGGAAGCTGTTGGAGCTGATCGTGGATGCGGGCGAGGTTCAGGCGAAAAATATTCTCCCCTTCACGCACAGCAGCCACTTTCAAAATCTGCTCCCGTTGCAGAGTGCCGTCTGTCTGCACTTCGATCGTGCTCAATTGGTAATCCGGATTCTCAAAGAACAAGCGCTCCGCTCCCCACCGCACGCCGATATAGAGACCTACGCACACCACGCATGCCAGCACGACTTTGGAAATAACCACGAGCACTCGCCGATTCCGGTGCTGCGTCGCTTTGCGCGAGCGCACTTTCACGTCGAGCAAATGTTGCTGGCGTCGCTGCCGCCGATTCGAGACGCGCCGATTGCGGGCTCGAGGGGGTTCCGGGCGGCGTCTCATTTCGCACTCCTCCCTCTCCGCATGCGTGAGAGTTCGATGATGCGCACGCAAAGATCGACATAATTGACTCCGGCAGCGGCCGCTGCTTCCGGCAAGAGGCTGGCCTCGGTCATTCCCGGGATCGTGTTGGCTTCCAGAACTGTGGCCACGCCGTCTTCCGGCAAAAGCACATCGACACGCGAATAAACCTTTAGGCCGAGGGCCACATGGGCGCGCAAGGCGAGATCCTGGATCTCCCTCGTCTTTTCAGGATCGATCCTCGCTGGGCAAACGTGCTCCGCCCCTCCCCCTGCCTTCGGATTAAGGAACGGATACTTGTTGGCAAAATCGTAAAACCCGCCCTTTGGAATGATCTCCAGAATAGGCAGCGCTTGATCGCCTAAAATTCCGACCGTCAGCTCCCGTCCCGGAACAAATTTCTCCACCAGCAACTGGCGGCCGTACTTCGCAACCTCCGCCATCGCGGAATCAATCTCGCGCTCGTTCCTTATAATATAGACACCCACGGTCGAACCTTCTCGCGGCGGTTTGATGACCAAAGGAATCGGAATGGTTGGCCGCTCGTCGACTGAGATCACCTGCCAGGGTGGTGTGGTGACACCCCGCGCGCGAAATTTTTCCTTGGAACGAATTTTGTCGAAGGCGGTTTCGCTCTCTTCGATGCCGTCCCCGGTATAGGCCACACCGCATTCTTCCAAAATTCTTTGGAGCTGACCGTCCTCTCCGAATGTCCCGTGAATAGTGAGAAAGGCGAGATCGATGTCGGACGGGAGCTGGAAATTCTTATCGCGAACATCGATATCCACGACCTCGGCGCCTAACGAGCGCAGCGCTTTTGAGACACCACGACCAGTCGCGAGCGAAACTTCGCGTTCTGTCCCCGGCCCACCCATGAGCACGGCAATTTTCTGGCCGGAAATTTCCGACGTCATGACATCGCCCTCCAGCGTTGCGCGCCCTCAATTAGGGAGAGCACGCAGGCCGCGTGCGGGCGATGGCGCCCTCGCCATCGCGAACTCCTTCGAACTGGCGGCAGCGGCATTGTCAGTTTTACGACGCCCATGAAAGATCGTTGCGGCGGGCCGCCGGAACCAGCATGCGAGCCGGGTGCGCTTCCCAGCGTACCGCGCAGTCGCGTCTGAAAAATCTGTTTTTCATCCATGTTTCATCTGTGGCTAAGGCGTCTTCTATAAATCACGCCGGTTCTCCCACGATTTTAACTTCCGTCTCCAGCTCGATCCCACGCTTTGCGCGCGCGGTCGCTTTGATTTTGTCGATCAACTCAAGCATTTCCGCCGCGGTTGCGCGGCCATCGTTGACGATGAAATTGCCATGCACTTCGGAGACGCGCGCAGTGCCCACGTGCGAATCTTTTAACCCTAGTTCATCAATAAGTTTTCCCGCCGGACAGGGGCCTGGATTTTTGAAGATGCAGCCCGCGCTTTTGGCCATCGGCTGCGAAGTGCGCCGCTTTTCCTGAGAGGCTTCCAGTTTGCGAACGATCTCCTCGGCCGGCGCGGGCTGGCCGTGAAAAACCGCGCGGACCGCATAGTTTTTTTCCAGGATTGGCACGTTGCGATAATGCACCTCTAGTTCGTCGCGGTTTTTCGTGTGCGCTTCGCCGTTGGAATCGAGATAACGAAGACGCGCCACGTTTTCAAAAGTTTGCGCGCCCATCGCGCCCGCGTTCATGCGCAACGCGCCGCCAATCGCGCCGGGAATTCCCTCCATCCATTCGAGGCCAGTCAAGCCGGCCGCTTTTCCGACGTATGCGAGTTCTTTTAGTTTTGCGCCGACGCCAGCGGTGATTTCAGTTCCCTTGATGTCGATCCTGTCGAAATCGCCGCCACACGGATGAACCACCACACCGCGGATGCCACCGTCGCGCACGAGCAAATTTGATCCGCGGCCGATGACGAAAAGCGGAAGAGTTTCGTCCCGGCAAAAGCGAATCAATTCTGCGAAAGCGGTTTCATTGCGCGGTTCAACCCAAAACTGCGCCGGACCGCCGACGCGCAGAGTCGTGTGCTTAGAGAGCGGCTCGTATAGCCGGACATCGCCCTCTTCCCCGACGATCGCTTTCAATCTTTCTGCAACGACGAGATCTGCGGCCAGGATCGATAATTGCTCGTGAATGTTGCCCGCGCCCAGGCTCAACACGAGATCGCCGGAATTCAGCATGTTTCCGACATCGCGATGCATCCATTCCAAACGCGGCTGGTAACTCACGCCGCCATGACCGTGTGCGACAATTTCATCCGCGATGGTTTGACCGCTGATTTCGGGAATCGGCGCCTCCCCTGCCGCGTAAACATCCGTCACGATGACCCGGTCAGAATCATCGAACGCGCTTCCGAACTCTTTGCGCAGCGCTTCCGTTCGCGAAAAACGATGTGGCTGAAACATGGTCAGCACACGCTTGCGCTTCGTTGATTTCGCCGTCTTAAGCGTGGCGCGAATTTCCGTGGGATGATGAGCGTAATCATCGACTAGGAGAAAACGATCGCTGGCGTATTTGATTTCAAAACGGCGACGGGCGTGCTCGAACCTGCACAGCGAGGCGGCAATCTTTCCAAAAGGAATCCCGAGTTCGGTGGCGAGCGCGATCACGCCGATGGCGTTGTGAACGTTGTGCTGGCCGGGGACATTCAGCACCGCTTCGCCCAGTTGTTTGCCTTGACGACAGACGCGAAAAACGGACGCGAAATCGCGCAGCTCAAGAGCGACGCCGCGGTAGTCCGCTTTTTCAGAAAAGCCGTAAGAGATGGCGGCTTTTCGCTTGGCGCATAATTTCGAGGCGTTCGCGTCATCGGCGCTGTAAAAAACAGTTGCGCTTGTTTGCGCGATGAGCTGAGCAAAAACTTTTTCGATGGCGGCAAGATCGGGATAAAAATCGAGATGCTCTTCTTCAAGGTTCAAAATGAGAGTCAGTTCGGGATGAAAATACTTGAGCGTCCCATCGCTTTCATCGCCTTCCGCGACAAAGTATTCGCCGCGCGGGTCCCAGTGCGCGTTGGTTCTGAGAATCGGGATTTCCGCGCCGACGTAATGCGACGGATGCAGTCCACCTTCGCGCAGAATGTGCGCCGCCATTGCCGAGGTCGTCGTTTTTCCGTGCATTCCAGCGATAACGATGCCGCGTTTGCCGTGCATAATGGCGGCGAGCGCCTCGGCCCGGCGCAGTACCGGCTTTCCAGAATCGCGCGCGCTTAGCAGGATCGGATTGTCGATCCTAATGGCGGAGGAGAAGATGACGAGCTCGGCGTCACTCGCATCCTCCGCGCGATGTTTTTCACGAAAACGCAGACCGAGACGCTGCAATCGATCCGTCTCCAATGTGCTGACTTTATCCGAACCGCTAACATCGTGCCCGAGCTCGAGCAAAAGCGCGGCGATTCCGCTCATTCCACTCCCAGCCACGCCGATGAGATGAATCTTGTGGTGCTCACTCATGAGCAGCTTCGTCAGGTCCATTTCAGAGGCGCGCGTCATGAGTGGTATATTTTTCCATGGTTGCAACCACCAGCCCTGCGGCGTTTTCCGGCGCCAGGCGCGAACAGTTTTCGGACATGCACCGAAGTTTCTGCGCGTCGCCGATCAATTCCTTGATTTTGCCGGCCAGCAATTCGCCGGAAAGCTCCGATTCCTTCAGGAGAATCGCGGCCTCCGCGCGCGCAAAGATTTCCGCATTGCGCGATTGATGATCGTCGGCCGCATAGGGAAACGGGATTAGAATGCCCGGCAGCGAAAAAGCCGCGAACTCAGCCAGACTGGCCGCGCCCGCGCGCGCCACGATAAGATCGGCTGCACTATAAACCTCCTCCATCCGATGGTGAAAAGCGGCGACAAAAGCGGGAATATTTTCGCGGCGATAATTATCCGCGACCAAACGCTCGTCGCGCCCACCGCAGAGATGGATGACCTGGAGCGGGACATCTTTCAACGAGGGCAGCGATTTGATGATGGCCTGGTTAATCCCGCTCGCGCCCTGGCTCCCGCCCATCACGAGCAGCGTCGTGGGGTCTTCGCGCAGGCCCAGTCTTCGACGTGCAATATGTCGATCCAAGCGTTTGAGCTCGGTGCGAATGGGTGTGCCGGTGACTTCAGTGCGCGCTTTTGGAAAAAAAGGCGCACATTCCTGGAATCCGAGAAGGACGGCACGTACCATTCGCGCGGTGAGGCGGTTGGCTTTTCCGGGAACGGCGTTCGATTCGTGAATAAAAGTGGAAACGCCGCGCATGCGCCCAGCGAGGACGGGCGCGGTAGAGGTGAAGCCGCCCATGCCGAGAACAACTTGTGGTTTGAACTTGCGGTAGATCGACCGACAAAGCGAAAGGCTTGCGCCGAATCGCCGGATAAAGCCCAGAATCGCAGGCGAGAATGGCGAAGGCAATCCGACTGTGGGCAACTTTTCGAATTGGAAGCTCGCGCCTCCGGAAAGCGCGAGCGTATCAATTTCCTTTTCCGAGACCAAGAGCATGACTTCGTGGCCGCGATCGCGCAGCACCTCGGCCACGGCGATGCCGGGGAAAAGGTGTCCGCCGGTTCCACCACATGCGATCACTGTGTTCATGGAAATGAATTGTCGATCTTGCAATTAAATCCGCGGTGTCATCCGAACCGGCATCGTCGTCTGTTTCTTGTCCAACGGTTCAAGAATCCCCTGACGATAAATGTTCAGAAGTAAACCAATCCCGAACAAAGACGCGGCGAGGTTCGAACCTCCGTAGCTGATAAAGGGGAGCGGCAGACCTTTGTTCGGCAAAAGCGAAGTGGTCACGCCAATGTTCACCGCCGCTTGCAAAGCCAGCAGCGAAACAACGCCACAGCCAAGCAGCAAACCGAACCGGTCTTTGGCGTGCAGCGCGATCATCATTCCGCAAACGATGATGACTACGAACAAAAAGACCACGAGCAAGCTGACCCGCAGACCGAGCTCTTCACCGATAATCGGGAAAATGAAATCTGTGTGGGCGTAGGGGAGGTAAAGCATTTTTTGCCGGCCGTTCCCGAGGCCGAGCCCTTCCATTCCGCCGCTACCCCAGGCGATTAACGCCTGCATCTGCTGCAAGCCGGCATCTTGTTTGAAGCGTTGCGGATCGAGAAACGCGGCCAGCCGGCCCATTCGTTCCGACATTTGCGTGGCGAGAAAAAGAATGCCGCCTACTCCGGCAAGCGAAACCATGCTAAGCAATATTGGATTTACTCCGGCGACGAACATCACCACAAATGCGGTCGCTCCGAGCAGGACGGTCGTTCCGAGGTCCACCTCGATGAGAATAAGCGCGAGCAGCAAAGTGACGATCGCGAGCGGAAGAGCAAAGCCGCGGAGCAGACTACCGGTTGCCTTTTCGTAATGCGAAAACCAAGCGGCGAGAAAAAACACCGCAGCGATCTTCGCGGCCTCAGAAGGTTGAAAACCGAACGGACCAAGGCCAACCCACCGGCGCGAACCGTTAATGCGCATCCCGAGATGAGGAACGAAGCAAAGCGCCAGCGCAATGAATGCGAGACCAAACCAAAGCCACCATGTCCGCTGCCAAAAATGGTAATCGATGAGCGCGGCGACCATGCAGACGGCCAGCCCGATTCCGAGCCAAATCGCCTGGCGTTTGATGAAGAAGTAAACATCGCCATGACTGTCGCGCGCAAAGGCGCTCGTGCTGAAAAGCATGACGATGCCGATGACGAGCATGGCGAGCACGGCCAGAAACAGGATGTAAGCGCTTTTACGATGCATTAGGCTCTCGGATCGGGGAGGCACACGTCTCGGGTGCTGGTTGCGGCGTCTCGCCGCAACGATCTTTCCCGTTTTGCAGACTCAACTCAGGGTTCACTCGTCGGATTTTCTCGATTTTGTTGTTTTTGGAATCAGCAGTTTTTGTCCGATTTGCAATTTGCGCGGGTCTTCGATGTGGTTGAGCGCAATCAAGTCGTCATAACAAACTTTAAATTTCTTTGCGATCGCCACCGGGTTATCGCCTTTTGCGACAACGTAAACTTTTCCCGCGTCTGCGCTCTTCGCATTCACACTTTGTTTTGGCTTACCTCCGTCTTTCGCGACCTGTTTGGCTGGCGGGGCATCCTTTTGGACAACTGGCGGCCGTGAACTGGCAGCGGCAGATTTGATGGTCGATCCAACCCCGAAAGCTTTCGGGGCAAGCGCAGCGTTCTCTGTCGATATGGGCGCCGGAGCAATCGACCCTTCGCGAGTTTTGATCGCGTTGAAAGCGATAATTCCGGAAACAGCCACGACATGGAGAACCAGAACAATCAGCAATGCGCGCGACAACTTCATGTTTGGTTCCGCCATTTCCTCGTAGTCCGTTTGCGCGGATGCTCGCAGGGATGGGCGCCCGGCCGTGGCCCGAAGTTTTTTTCGTCGGAGCAGTTTGGGGAGTTTCATGATTTTATTTCGGAAGAGCTTGGACAAGGGCGCGAAATTGATCGCCGCGATGGGCGTAGCTCTTGAACATGTCGAACGAAGATGTGCCTGGTGAGAAAAGAACAACGTCGCCGGGCCTGGCGACCGCATGCGCGCGCTCGACCGCGTCGGCGAGGGAATTGGCGATTTCGGATTCGACCGCGCCGCTCCAGGCGCGCGCGATGCTCTCGGCCATTTCGCCAATCAAAATTGTCGATCGAACTTTTTCTTTCACGAGCGGCCGGAGCGGATCGAAGGTGAAACCTTTGTCCTTGCCGCCGGCTATGAGAACGACTGGTTTGGTTTGCGCGCGCAGCGCCTTTTCCACGGCGTCGAGATTTGTCGCCTTGGAATCATTGACGTAACCGACGCCGCCAACTTCGCGCACAAATTCGCAGCGGTGCGGGCGCGGTTCATAGGCGCAGAGCGGCGGGACCATTTGCCGAAACGACAACCCGCGCGCTACGCCCGCGGCCAGCGTCGCCATCAAGTTTTCGATGTTGTGCGATCCCCGCAGTTTCGTCTCGGCCAGACGCAAAACGATTTGGTTTTGATAAACGATCGCCCCTTCGGCCAAACGAAAATCGGCGTGATCGGCGTAAGCACCAAACGTAATTTGGCGCGGGCGAATTTTCGGCAGAGTCTCACTCGCATTTACGATCGCGACATCGTCCTCGGTTTGATTTTCAAAAATGCGCAGCTTGGCCGCGCGATAATCGGAGACGGAGCGATAACGGTCGAGATGGTCGGGAGCGAAGTTGAGCCACAGGCTGATCGATGGCCGGAAAGTTTGGATCGTCTCCAGTTGAAACGAACTCACTTCGACGGTAAGCACGTCGAACGAGTTTTTTTCGCGCGCGACTTCGGAAAGCGGTTTGCCGATGTTGCCGCAAGCGATGGTCCGTTGGCCGCACGCGTCCAGCATCTGCGCGAGCAATTCAGTGGTAGTTGTTTTGCCGTTTGTGCCGGTTACGGCGATGACCGGAAGTTCGCAGGATCGCCAGCCGAGCTCGAGCTCGCCAATGATTTCTATCTTGCGCGAAGAGAAATTGCGCGCCAGCGACGTCGCCGGATCGATTCCCGGACTCAAGACCGCCAGTTGGTAACTGGTTGAATCCTCGTCTGCCGCCGTTCCGCAAATTATGCGAACGCCTTGCGCGCGCAGATTGTCGATGGTGGACTTGAGTAAATTCTTTTCCTCGGCGTTATCGAGAACGGTTACTTGAGCGCCTTCCGCCTTGAGCAGAAGCGCAGCCGCCCTTCCGCTTAGACCTGCCCCGAGAACCGCGACCTTTTGATTTTTGTAGCGCACGTTTCTACCTCAACTTCAGTGTCGCCAGGCCAAGCAAGGCGAAGACTCCCGAGAGAATCCAGAACCGCACGATGACGGTGTTTTCTTTCCAACCGACCAGTTCGAAATGATGATGAATTGGCGACATGGCAAAGATGCGGCGGCCGGTCAGTTTGAAACTCAGGACCTGCAAAATCACCGAGACCGCTTCGACCACGAAAACACCGCCCACCACCATCAGGAGCAGTTCCTGCTTACAACAGATCGCGACCACACCGATCATGCCGCCGATGGCGAGCGATCCGGTATCGCCCATAAAAACTTTTGCCGGATAGCAGTTAAACCAAAGAAATCCAAAGCCGGCGCCAACCAGCGCCGCGCAGACAACCGTCAGCTCGCCGGTGAATGGATAAAACGGAACCTGCAAGTATTCCGCGATGCGAAAATTTCCGGCCGCATAAGAAAGCAGGGCATAGGCAAACGCTACCGTCACGGTGCATCCGATAGCGAGGCCGTCCAGGCCGTCGGTCAGATTGACCGCGTTGGACGATCCAACAATAACGAGCGCAAAAAACAGGAAGGTAAACCATCCCATGTTCGTGATGACAGGCGCTTTGAAAAATGGCAGGTAAAGCGAACGCGCCTGCACCTCGAGCAGCGGACTGGTAAGAAAGACGGCGGTGACGATGACCGCGAGAATGATTTGGAAAAGCAGTTTGAATCGGCCACTGATGCCGGCCGATTTTTTCTTCGTAACCTTCAGGTAATCATCTGCAAATCCGACCGCACCCAGAGAAAGCATGCTGAACAAAGCGAGCCAAACGAAGCGATTGTCTGGACGCGCCCAGAGAAAACTGGAAAGGAAGACGGCGCCGATGATGAGCACGCCGCCCATCGTCGGCGTACCTTGCTTGCCAAAGTGCAATTCTGCCAGCCGGTGGACTTCTTCCGCCGAGCGAATCGGTTGGCCCAACTTGAGCGCCGTCAACTTGCGGATGACGAAGTTCCCGAAGATCAAGGAAACGGCGAAAGCGGTGACCGCAGCCGCCACTGAACGGAACGTTACATAATAGAAGACGTTGAAGCCGATGAACTGATCACTCAACCGATGGAGGTAATACATCATGAAGGAATGCCCTCCGTCGGTTGCCGCTTTGCGAATTCCTCGAGCACACGCTCAGTCCGCGCGGCCCGGCTTCCTTTAATCAGCACCAGATCACCCGGGGCGGTGATCCCGGTTAACATATCGGCGGCTTCGCTTATCGATCCAACTGCGGCAGTTCTTGCCAACCCGGCCTGCTGCGCGGCTTGCGCAATCGTCGCGCCCATGCCGCCAATCGCAATCAGTTGATCGATGCCAAGCTCTGCCGCTGTTTCGCCAACTTCGCGATGACCGCGCGCAGATTCTTCACCCAGTTCACACATTTCCCCGAGCACCGCGATTCGTTTCCCATCCGCATCCAGCTCCATCAGCGTATGCAGCGCCGCTTTCATCGAATCGGGATTCGCGTTGTAGCTGTCATCGATGAATTGCACGCCGTTAATTTGTCTGATTTGCAAACGCGCCTTGGCCAGCGGCGCGGCGACGAGACCGGCCGCGGCTTCCTCCAGGGAAAGACCGAAGACGCGACCGGCGGCGACGGCCAGCATAGCGTTTCGCACCATGTGCAAACCCGGTACGGGCAATTGCGCGCGGCAGCGATGCGCGCCCTCGAGAATGGTAAAATCCGATCCATGCGCGCTCTGCGTAATTTCGCCGGCGCGAATTGTTCCGGCAGTTGTCCCAGCAAAAATGACTTTGGCGTGCGTACGCGCCGCGATGTTTCTACTAAACGGATCATCCGCATTCAAAATGATCGAGCCTTGTGGCCCGATGGCTTCGGCAAGCGCCCCTTTCTCGGCCGCGATTGCTTCGCGCGAACCCATAAACTCGATGTGTGCAATACCGATGTTTGTGATGAGCGCCGCATCCGGCGCGGCGATTCTCGCGAGCGCGGCAACTTCACCGGGATGATTCATGCCAATCTCCCAAACGGCGACTTCATCTTGCGACGTCGCCTCCAGCATGGTGCGCGGAAGGCCGACGTGATTGTTGAAGTTGCCTTGAGTTTTGGTCACGCGGAAACGGCGACCGAGGACCGCCGCGGCAAAATCTTTCGTGCTCGTCTTGCCATTGCTTCCAGTGATCGCCAGGACTCGAAGCGGAAGCGATTTCCGGTAGTTCGCGGCCACGGTTTGGTAGGCCTGCAAAGTGTCTTCGACGCGAACGACCGTAAAGTTGTCTGGAACCTTTCCCTCCCAGTCACGATCGACAATCGCGCCTGCGGCGCCGGTTTTCACGGCGGCTTCAACGAATTTGTGTCCATCGAAATTTTCCCCGCGCAAGGCGACGAACAATTCGCCGCGTTTTAGCGTACGCGAATCGGTGCTGATCTTTTCGATGGAAACATTTCCATCTCCGACTGAGACGGAAGTGCCCGCAAACTCAGCAATTTGAAAGATCGACAATTTATTCATCTAAAATTCCACGGGGCGGTCCTCGATTGCGCGGCGCGCGACTTGAATATCATCGAAGGGCACGGTGTGATCGGCGAACTCTTGATAAGTTTCGTGCCCTTTGCCCGCGATCAAGATAACGTCGCGCGGTTGAGCAAGCGCAATCGCGCGGGCAATCGCCTCGGTGCGTTCGGCCACTTTTTCGTAACGATCCGAGCCAAACCCTTTTTCAATCTCGGAGATAATCGCGTTGGGATCTTCTTTGCGCGGGTTATCGGAAGTGATGATCGAGTAATCCGCATTTTGATCGGCGATGCGGCCCATGAGCGGCCGCTTCTGCCGGTCGCGATCGCCGCCGCAACCGAACACGGTAATCAAGCGACCCGGCTCGAGCTCACGCAGGGTTTTGAGAACGTTGACGAGCGCGTCCGGCGTGTGCGCGTAATCAACAAACACCTGAAACTGACGCTTTGCCGGGACCATCTCAAGCCGGCCAGGAACTTGCGGCGATTTGCCGAGGCTAAGAACTGCTTCGCGCAGGCTGAGGCCGAGCGCGTTCGCCCCGGCCAGCGCCGCCATCGAGTTGGCGACGTTGAACCGGCCGATTAACGGAACGCGCACGAGATAACTTTTGCCGCGGGCGTCGAGCTGATACGATGTGCCGCCAAATTCCATGCGGTAATTTGAGGCGCGAAAATCTGCGCGCACGCCCATTCCAAACGTGATCACGGAAATCTTCTTGTCGATCTTATCAAGCAATTGCTCGCCGTAGCGATCGTCCATGTTCACAACTGCGACGGGCTCTCGTTTTTTCTGCTGCTGCGCCAGTTGAGTAAACAATTTCGCTTTCGATTCGAAGTAATTTTCCATCGTGCCGTGATAATCGAGATGGTCTTGCGTTAGATTAGTGAAGACAGCGACGTCCCACTCGAGGCCGCGTATGCGCTCCTGCGCCAGCGCGTGAGAAGAAACCTCCATGGCCGCGGCCCGACAACTGGCGTTGGCCATTTGCGCAAGCAACTCTTGCAGGTCGAGCGATTCCGGCGTCGTCCGCGCGGCGGGCAAAACGCGCTCGCCGATTTCGTAGCGCACCGTCCCGATCAGACCGCAACGCAAGCCGGCCTTTTCACAGATGTGTTTGATAAGAAAGGTGGTGGTGGTTTTTCCATTGGTGCCGGTGACGGCCGCGAGTTTTAATCGCCGCGCCGGCTGTCCGTAAAACGTTGCAGCCAGATCGGCGAGGGCAGAGCGCGTGTTCTCCACGACAAGGCAGGTGACACGCGGATTTTTCTCTTCCCGCTCCGCGACGATCACCGAAGCGCCTTTTTCAATGGCTTGGCCGGTGAATTCGTGCCCGTCGTTTTTCTCTCCACGCAGCGCCACGAACAGACCATTCCTTTGCACTCGCCGCGAGTCATACGCGATGCTTTCCACTGCGCGATCAAGCGGCCCGATGACCTGGCGGACTGCAATCGCACCGGCAAGAGTTTTGAGCTGCATGAGAGTTCAGCATGCGGGCGCAAGGCGCTCAATGGGGCGGGACATTGGTTAAGGCAACTCGCTCCACCGGCAATGCTTTGCGAATTTCCTCACGCGGCTGAAGATCGAGATAACGTGCCGCTTGCTCAGCGATCCGGGAAAAGATCGGACCGGCGACGTGCCCGCCGTAGTTCAACTCCGGCTTGCTCGTGTGCGCATCGTCCAGCACAACAAGGCCGACAAACTCAGGATGCTCGGCGGGCAGATAGCCGCTGAAGGAAACGACATACTTTCCTTTTTCGTAGCCACCTTTCGGATCGACTTTTTGAGCGGTACCAGTTTTGCCTGCAATGGTAAAGCCGGGGACGGCGGCGGCCGCGGCGGTGCCGCGATCACTCACGACACCGCGCAGCGCATCGCCGATTTGTCTGGCTGTCTGGGGAGAAATTGCTTGGCGCAAAACGACCGTCGAAAACGAGCTGAGAGTTTTGCCGTCGTCGCTAGTAATGGATTTCACCATGCGCGGAGTGATCAATTTGCCGCCGTTGGCGATCGCCGCCATCGCTACGGTCATTTGTAATGGGGTTACTCCGATTTCATGGCCCATCGGAATCCGTGTGATCGAGATTTTGCTCCAGGACTGGGGCGGGCGAATCAGACCGCTGATCTCACCGGGAAGCTCGATCCCGGTACGCTCACCAAAACCGAAGCGGCGAATGTACTCATAGAATTTTTGCTCGCCAACGCTACAGGCGAGTTTGGCCGCGCCGATGTTGCTCGATTTCACGAGAACATCCTGCACGCTCAACTCCCCGAAAGGCTGATGATCGTGCAACGCGCTTCCTCCGAAATTCCAGACGCCGTTCTCGCAAAAAATCATCGAGCCAGGACCGACCTTGTGCTCATTGAGCGCGGCGGCCGCAGTCACAATCTTGAAAGTCGAACCCGGCTCCATCATGTCGATGATGGCGCGGTTTTTCATTTGCTCCGGTTTGGCGTCCGCGCGCAGATTGAGATCGAAATTGGGTCGGTTGGCCATCGCCAGAATCTCGCCCGTCTGGGGTCGCATCAGAATGATGGTGGCTTTTTGTGGGGTGTATTCACGCATGGCAGAGTCGATTTCGTTTTCGACGATATTCTGCAGGTTAAGATCGACAGTCAGATGGACCTGATAACCGTTGCGCGGGGCGCGTTCCTGCCCGCGGTAGAGGACGATTTCCTGGCCAGCACGATTATGTTCGATGTAACGGTAGCCATCTTGGCCGTGCAGATATTCTTCCATGGAAGCTTCCACACCCTGGATACCGCGATGATCGAAGTCCGTGAATCCGATCACGTGGCAAAGCATGGAGCCATTCGGATAAATGCGGGTGGCGTCGTGCTCGAAATAGACGCCGCGCAGATTTCGCGCCCGTAGCTTCTCGCGCAGCGCCACAGCCAGCGCTTCCGGCACTTCACGCTTGATCACGATGTAACGGCGGTCACCGCGTAATTTTGCCGCCAGCTCGCGCGCGGGAATCTTCAGCTCATGGCCGACCAGATCGATGATAGCGTCGAGATCGTTCAGATGGGTCGCATCGGCCACGACAGTTTCGATGGGCACATTGTGCGCGAGGACTTCATTGTTTGCGTCGAGAATTGCGCCGCGCTCCGCGTAAATGATTTGTTTATAAACGTGTTTTTCAGCAGCCAGCCCGGCGTACTCGTCGTGCTTGATCATCTGGAGATAGATCAATCGAAAAGAAAAACCGCTGAAGAGGGCGGTGAAAGCGAGGCACACCAGCGCGCAACGGATTCGGCTATTCCACTTCATCGGCCGGCGGGTTGATTGGCTACAGGTTGGATCGCATCTTCGCCGTTGGGCGACGCGGGCATCGTGAGTCGCACGATGTTATGCTCGGAAATTGGGATCATTTTCAAATAGCCTTCCTTCAGGCGGCGCTGCAAAGCGGATCGCGAGGTCAGCGCCGCGATTTGGACGCTGGCGACATCGTTCTGGGTGCGGAGACTGGCCAACTCGTTCTCAAGCGCCTTTTTACGGTCGCCGAGATGGTACAGTTGCAGCGTCAAATAGACGTAACTCAGGCCGGCGAGTGCGAGAAACGCGGTCAGCACAATCCAACGCGCCAACGACGCTGCATCGACTCTGTTCCAATTTCTGTGACGTGACCGGTTCATGTGATTTTTTCGGCGACGCGCAATTTTGCGCTGCGGGAGCGTGGGTTGGCGCGTTGTTCCTCTTCGCCCGGTTCTACCGGTTTCGGCGTGATCAATTTCAGATCGTATTCAGGATTGCGCCGCGGCGCGGGCCATTCCGGCCGGTCGAGCCATTCCCGACTGCGGTCGCGGAAGAAATTTTTTACGATCCGATCTTCCAGAGAATGAAATGTGATAACAGCAATGCGCGCACCGGTCTCCAGTCGGTCCGTCAGAACACGCAGGCCTTCTGTCAGTGCGCGGAGCTCATCATTTACTTCCATGCGCAACGCTTGAAAAACCTGCGTTGCCGGATGACGACGCCCGTGCCGCTCGACGACTTTTTCGATCGCACGCGCGAGCGGGAGGGTTTCACGGAAAGGCGCACTCTTGCGCGCCTTAACGATGAAACTGGCGATGCGACGTGCGGCTGGTTCCTCGCCGAGATCACGAAATAAGCGAGTGAGTTGTTCTTCGCTGTAATTGTTAACGATATCGGCCGCGGTCAGCACGTTGCGCGGGTCCATGCGCATATCGATCGGTCCATTACGCATCACGCTGAAACCGCGCTCCGCATTTTCAAGTTGCCGCGACGAGACGCCAAGGTCGAGAAGCGCACCACCGATTGTTGTGACTCCGAGCTCGTCGAGAACTTTGTCCGCGTAGCGAAAATTCGCCTGCCGCAACGTGATCCGCCCGCCGAACCTCGCCAGTCGATCGGTCGCATGTTGGATTGCTTCGGGATCTTGATCCAAAGCCAAGACGTCGGCGCCACTTCTCAAGATGGCTTCCGTGTGGCCGCCGCCCCCGCAGGTGGCATCGACCACGAGAGAACTCGGCCGCGGCGCGAGCAATTCCATTACTTCAGCCGCGAGTACCGGGCGGTGATAAGTAAAGTCCTCCATTTCCTGCGCCTCCTCTTCTAGAATGAGCGGACCGGATGCGAACCAGACCGGCCGCTCAAACAGTAATGCGTTCATATTTTTCCTGGCCGATGGCCACTTACAAACCGATCACATTTGCAACATGCTGATAGGTGGGCGTTTCCTCTTCATGCGCCCGTTTCCAGCGTTGCAAATTCCAAATTTCAAAGCGCCCGCGGCCGCCGACGAGCGCAACTTCGCCTTTCAATCCGACCTTCTTGCAAAGCTCCTCGGGCAAAACGAGACGACCTTGTCGATCCGCTGCGCCGTGCTGCGCACGCGAATGCAGTTGGCGCAAAAAAACGCGACGATCGGGCGCGGAGACGTTTGGGTTCGATTCCGCCGCTGAACTCATCCGAGCAAACTCCTCCGGCGACATAACGAGGAGAAATTGATGACTCGCTTCCGCCAAAATGATGAACTCTCCACTTTCGTCGCGACGCCAGCGTGCAGGAATGGTGATGCGATTCTTATCATCAATGAAGTGACGAAATTCGCCGGCGTAGAGGAGTTGAGTTTGAGAAAGAGGATCCATGGTAAGTGGAGAATTGGTCCATTCCAATCCACTTTCCTCCACTTTTAACCACCTTGCGTGTGAGGGTGTCAATAAAAAATTAACGCCCATTTGCAGCCCCTCTCCCCACCCGTAAACCCTGCCTTCACCCCCAATGAGCCTGTGCGCGCAAAATGGACATGAGCACGGCTGTACAAGATCCTTTACAGCCGCTATTTGGCAGGAAAGCAGACCGGCTATGCGATTTTTCGACGCCTCCGGCAAACTGATCGGGCCGGACATGGACGCCGTTACCGAGCGCTTCTGTTTCACCGTAAAAGGGCGCAAATAGCGGCCGCACAGTTGCTCATGGCTTGCCAGCGTCCGCAAAGAGGTCTAGAGGGGATTAACGTGATTGATTACATCCAGAAGGGTGGTTTGCTGATGTGGCCAATTCTGGCTTGCAGCATCATTTCGATCGCCGTCTTCGCCGAGCGCGTCTTTTACTTGCATCGGGCGACGATCCATGTCGGTGAATTTTTAAAGGGGCTTTCCAATCTCATCCAGCGCCGCAACTTTGCCGAAGCGTTACACGAATCGGCCGGCACACCTGGCCCAGTCGCGCGCGTGATTCATTCTGCGATCATCCGGCACGATGCGCCGCGATCGGAGCTGCGCGAGATTGTGCAGGAAGCCGGACAGCTCGAGGTACCGAAACTGGAGCGATTTCTCGGCGTGCTGGCCACGCTCGCTTTTCTCGCGCCATTGCTCGGATTACTTGGAACCGTCGCAGGAATGATTGATGCGTTCGGCACAATCGCGTCGCACGGCGGGTATGCCACTGTGACTGAACTTTCCAGCGGCGTTTACAAGAGTCTTTTGACGACTGCTGCGGGCCTGGTCGTCGCCACGCCCACCTTCGTCGCTTACAGTTATCTCTCAGCGCGCGTGAACACGATGTTGCACGAAATGGAACGCGCCGGGATTGAGATTGTGCACATGTTGACAGAGAGCCGACCGCTCAGCGGGATCATCAGCTTTCAACAGCCCGCGGAAACAACCGCCGCCGATCGGGAAGCAGGTCTCGATCGCTAGATCGACAATCACTTCAGCGCGCGCATGAAGCTCAGCCGGACGAAGGAATATAACTTCGGCTGGCTCGTCCTTTTTCCGTTACTCGACGTCGTTTTTCTCCTGGTTTTCTTTTTATTGCTCAGTTCGAATTTTATTTTGCAGCCTGGAATTTCTGTTTCGGTGCCGTTTTCGCGGTTTACGCTCGGTCCGCAGATCAATCAGCAAATCATCAGCATCACCGGTGGCGCAGCTCCCGCGATTTATTTCCGGGATCAAAGAATCACACTCGATCAGCTTGGACCGGCCTTGGACGCAGCCAAGCACGAAGGCCGCTCGATCATCATTAAGGCGGACCGCTTGACTCCCTACGAAATAGTTATCGAGGTCGCAAACGCCGCGCTCGAACATGGAATCACGTCCGTCGCGCTGGCCACAGCTCCGCCGCGATGAACACCTCGTTGTCTGCGCCTGCGCCCACACCGCTTCTTTTTAACTGGGAAGCGCCGCCGCGCCGGAAAGCAGCGATCACAGCTTTTCTCGTTGCGTCCTTAATTGCACACGCTCTTTGTTTTTACATTTTTCAAATTGTTTATCCGCCGACGGTCTCGCTCCTGCCGCCGCCAGCCCGCGTCAGTTTGATCGCGCCCAATTCTGAAGAAGGCCGCACGGTACTGCGCTGGGTTGATGCGGAAGACCCCGCGCTCGCTTTCGCCACGCAACGTCCGCCGGAGGCAAGGCTGCACGCGTTGCCGAAAGTGCGCCACATTCCATCCTATCTCGCGACGGAGCCGGCCCTGAAAGAGGTTCCGCCGCTAGTTACCGATCTTCGCACGCCGAGTTCGCAGCCCCCAGCGGCCGTGCCGATTGTCCACCAGCAAGCTGCCCTCGCCACGAGTGCAACGCCGACATCTGTTTCGTTCTCAAAGGAGTTCGATGGTTTGGGCGCTCCGAATTTGCCGACACCAAGTTTTTCCGCATCGAGCAACGAGCCACCGGAGAGCGTCCGTTTTCGCGTTGCGGTCGGCGTCCGGGGAGAAATCCGCTACTGCTTTCCACTGAATTCGTCAGGCGATACGGCCCTAGATGAGCAAGCCAGACATCACCTCATGCTCTGTCGTTTCTCTGGAGGACCGACAACCGGGGAAAAAAGCGATCAGTCTCTCACTTGGGGTATCGCAACGATCGAGTGGGGCAATGATGTCGCGCGCCCGTCGGCAACACCGACGAGCATAGGTTCACCGTGATTCGGGTTAGTCTGGCCACACTCGTTACGATTTATCTGCTGCTTTTCCTTGCGGCGGTTTTCCTCTTCTGGATATTGGGAGAGTGGAATCGACGACGCCGCGAACGCCGAGCGTTACAGTATCGGCTGCGTTGCGTCATGTGCGCGTTCGAATTTGAAGATCGAACCGACGCTTTGCTTCCGCGGTGTCCGCGCTGCGGAAGTCTAAACGAACGATTTAGAATGGAGCGAATTTAAAAATGGGAATGTGGATCGGCCGCAATCGCAAAGCCCGCGTGACCTACGGTTTCGATGAAATCGCGCTCGTGCCTGGTCGCGTCACGATCAATCCAAACGAGGTCGACATCACCTGCCGCTGGCCGCGCAAACAAGCGGACCCGCTCGTGTTAAAAATTCCAATTCTCGCCAGCGCGATGGACGGAGTGGTCGATGTCCGCTTCGCCATCGCCATGAGCAAACTGGGCGGACTAGCGGTGCTTAATCTGGAAGGCGTGCAAACGCGCTATAAGAATCCCCAGGAGGTCCTGCAAAAAATTGTCGAGGCGGACAAATCTGAAATCACGGCGCTGCTGCAAAAAATTTATCAGGAGCCGGTCCAAAAAGATTTAATTGCGGCACGAATTCGCCAGATCAAAGACAGTGGCGCGTTGGCCGCGGTCAGCTCTATTCCGCAACGCGCGACCGAATTCGGCGAGATTGCGGAAGAGGCAGGGGCCGATGTTTTTGTTGTCCAAAGCACGGTTTCAACCGTCCGCCATATTTCATCGGAATATAAATCGCTCGACCTGGAGAAATTTTGCCGTGAGATGCGCATCCCCGTAATCGTCGGCAACACCGTCGGCTATGAAGTAACTTTCGAGATCATGGAGTGCGGGCCGGCCGCGGTCTTGATCGGCGTCGGGCCAGGAGCGGCCTGCACCTCGCGCGGGGTGCTCGGGCTGGGCGTCCCGCAAGTTACGGCGACAGTGGATTGCGCGGCAGCGCGCGACGCTTATTTCAAAAAAACTTCGTGCTATGTGCCGATCATCACCGACGGGGGCATGAGCAAGGGCGGTGATGTTTGCAAAGCGCTCGCTTGCGGCGCGGATGCCGTGATGGTCGGCAGCGCGTTTGCCAAAGCGCAGGAAGCGCCTGGCTGCGGCTACCACTGGGGAATGGCTACGCCGCATGCGAACCTTCCGCGAGGGACGCGCATCAAGGTCGGCACGACAGGTTCCTTGAAACAAATTCTCTTCGGCCCGGCTGAAGTTGACGATGGCAGCCAAAATCTGGTCGGTGCAATCACGACCTGCATGGGAAATGTAGGCGCCCGCACGATCGCAGAGTTGCAGCAAACGGAAATCATCATTGCGCCATCGATCAAGACCGAGGGGAAACTTTTTCAAACTGTCCAGAGCGTCGGAATGGGCAGCGGGTGAAGAAAGTGACAAGTGATGAGGAATAACCGATAAGCGTCCAAGAGCGAATTACCCTTTCACCTCTCGTCTTCTTTTTTGCCTTTCACTTTTCACTCATCACCCATCCATTCCCTAAATGAATACGGATCGAAGAGTCGTCATCACTGGTCTGGGTGCGATTACGCCGGTCGGAAACAACGTGGAGACGTTCTGGTCGAATCTTAAGAAGGGCGTCAGCGGCATTCGCAAAATCGAGGCCTTCGATACTACCGGCTACGATTGCCAGATCGGCGGTGAAGTGCGCGGCTTCGACCCGAAACCATTTTTCGGCAACCCGAAAGATATACGGCGAACCGATCGTTTTGCGCAACTCGCGCTGGCCGCGGCGAAGATGGCGCTCGAAAACAGTGGGATCGATCTTGAAAAGCTCAATCGAGACCGCTTCGGCGTGATTGTCAGCAGTGGCATCGGCGGCCTAAAAACGTTGGAGGATCAATACACGGTCCTAGTGACCAAGGGGCCGTCCCGAAACTCCCCTTTCACGATTCCGATGTTGATCAGCAATATGGCGAGCGGTCTCATCTCGATGGAGTACGGGCTGCATGGTCCAAATTTGTGCATCGTCACCGCCTGCGCGACCTCGAACAACGCCATCGGCGAATCGTGGCGGATGATTAAGTTCGGCGATGCCGATGTTTTTCTCGCTGGAGGATCCGAGGCTTCGATTGTCGCGATTGGTCTTGCAGGTTTCTCGGCCATGAGAGCGCTCAGCACGCGCAACGACGAACCCGAGCGCGCTTCGCGACCGTTCGACCGCGATCGCGATGGCTTTGTCATGAGCGAAGGGGCCGGTGTTCTTGTTGTGGAGGAGCTGGAACACGCGAAAGCGCGCGGCGCGAAGATTTATTGCGAACTCACAGGCTACGGACTTACCGCAGACGCCTACCACATGACTGCTCCGCCACCGAACGGCGAAGGCGCCGCTCGCGCCATGCAACTCGCGCTCGACCATGCCCGCATTTCCCCAAACCAAGTTGATTACATCAACGCCCATGCCACCTCTACAGACATAGGCGATATTTGCGAGACCCGCGCGATCAAGAAGGTCTTCGGCGATCACGCCCACAAAGTTTCGATTAGCTCGACCAAATCGATGACCGGCCACTTGTTAGGTGGCGCCGGCGGCGTCGAGATGGCGGCCTGCGCGCTTGCCATCCGCGATTCCGTAATTCCGCCCACGATCAATCTGGAGAATCCGAGCGAGGAATGCGACCTCGATTACACGCCAAACGTGGCGCGAGAAAAGAAAGTGCGTGTCGTGTTAAACAACTCGTTCGGCTTCGGCGGCCACAACGCAACCCTCGTCGCGACGGAATTTACCGGCTGAACCGGCGCCCAGTTCGACTTCGCTCACTGCAGACCTTCTCTCTTAAATTCGGGCCGGTGCGCGCGTCGCCGTGGTGCCAAATCAACACATTGGCGTCGCGAAGACTGACAAAACAAAGAGCAGCGGCGCGCCTGGCTATTACCGAACGACAGAAAAATCCCAGGCAAAACATTTCGCGATCTTTCATAATTCGGTCGCGAATTTCAACTCGCGAAAACTTTCGGAGCCAATTCCAATCGTCAGGGCGCGCTCCGATTCTCGATCTCAGCGATCGGCAAAAATTGGCACGGCGGAAATGTCCGAAGCGTCGAAGGTAAAACCCTGGTTAGTGGCCCGAAGCGATTTTAGAATCACGGCCACGCTTTGCGCCGCGGCGACAGAATAATATCGCACCAGGCCAACGTTCGTGTCCGTTCCAAATACCGTGATCATGATCGTGTCGTCATCGACCGAATTCATGAACATGTGGCTGCCATTGCCTTGATGGTAGAGAGCATTGAATTCGATCTCGCCGATCCGCCGCGCGAGTTCGCGCGTTGCGGCAAAGGAACCGGCGGCGAGCGCGGCGAAGATGGTGACATCCATCACGCTCATATCGCCAAACTGCGAGATAACGTTGCCGCCGCGATCGATCACGACCGTTAAGTCTGCCTCCGCTTTTTTCAAGAAATCCCCCAGCACGCCGTCGAGCAGCGCGACGTCTTTAACGGTTAAGACCGGAATCGAGTTCATACGGGAGCGCTCCGCTTCTTCGGCGCAGGCGTTGGCGGCTCCACCGGGATCGCAACCGGCGGAGGCGTGGTTTGCGGCGCCTCGCTTTGCTTGCTGAACCTGTGGGGC
>Ga0210407_10000458_pt1 | contig 46386 bp, 38 predicted proteins | sample IncBWC27MmetaG_FD_150860 | JGI IMG/M metagenome (GOLD analysis project Ga0210407, IMG submission 150860) | Forest soil microbial communities from Barre Woods Harvard Forest LTER site, Petersham, Massachusetts, United States - Inc-BW-C-27-M | ecosystem: Environmental > Terrestrial > Soil >...
CGGCCAACATGGTGATGGTCGATCTCGGCATCCCTCCCGGTTTTGACCTGCTCAGCGAGGATCTGCAGGATTACCAGGAGAAGAGCGCCCACCGCAAAAGTGGTCATCTATCGAAGTTCAGCCTTACGGCGACGCAAGCGCTTCTCTACTTCGATTCGTTTGCTCCCGGAGATGTGGTCACATTGAAGTATCGCCTCCGCGCCAAGTATCCCATTCGGGCTCGAACATTCAAGTCGCAAGTCTACGAATACTACGATCCCGAAATAGCTTCAGTTGCGCGGCCGGTGCAGTTGGAGGTGCGCAAGCGGTAGCGCATCAACTGGGTCTTCTCGCAAGAAAGCCCATGCGTGATCGTTGTTGCCGAGTCACGGGCTGACCACGCGAAGCCCGTTTAGCGTTACTAATCCTGGAATCCGCCCGCTAATGCTCGGTCTGACAAGTACCACGGAAAGGTCTTCCAAACGATGATACCCTCGGAGTCAGTGGGGGCTTATGTCTGGTAGGCACGGGCTTCGGCTTCTAGCGGGGTTGGGCTTCACGGTGGGGCTGTTGGCAGCGGGGCTATCGGCGCTCGCGGCGAAGGGCGCGAAGCCGGAGTTCGGAGCTAACGTACTGATCTTCGATCCGTCAATGCCATCGCAGGCGATCCAGAAGCAGATCGATGCGGTGTATGCAACCCAGCAGCACAATGAGTTTGGTCCGCAGCGGAATGCGCTGCTGTTCCTGCCCGGAAGCTATTCGGTGGACGTACCGGTGGGTTTCTACACAGAGGTAATGGGGTTGGGCGCATCCCCCGATGCAACGCGGATCGCGGGCAACGTGCACGCGGATGCGAACCTGGAGCACAACAATGCGACGACGACTTTCTGGAGAGCTGCGGAAGGGCTCTCGATAGAGTCGGGCGACACGATGCAGTGGGCGGTCTCGCAGGCGGTGTCGCTTCGGCGTGTGCATGTGCGCGGCGACCTGGTACTGCACCAGAAGCGAGGCTGGGCAAGCGGCGGGTGGATGTCGGATTCGCTTGTGGACGGCAATATCGACTCCGGCAGCCAGCAGCAGTGGATCTCGCGCAACTGCGATTGGAAGAGTTGGACGGGCGCGAACTGGAACATGGTGTTTGTCGGCGTGGTGCATCAGCCGGAAGGCGCATGGCCTTCGCCGCCGTACACGAAAGTAGCGCGGACGCCTATTGTGCGCGAGAAGCCGTTCCTACAGGCGAACGCTGCGGGCGAGTTCAGCGTACGTGTTCCTGAGTTGTATCGCGACAGCGTCGGGATCACATGGCGCGGCGGAGAAACGGCCGGAGAAACGATTCCGATTGAGCGGTTTTACATTGCGCGCCCAGACGTGGACACGGCGGAGACGATCAGCGCACAGCTTGCCAAGGGCAAGAACCTGATTCTGACACCTGGGATCTACGAACTAAGCGCACCGATTCGCGTGACACGGCCGCATGCGGTAGTGCTGGGGCTGGGGTTTGCGACGCTACGTCCGATGAAGGGGACGGCGGCGATGACGACAGCCGATGCAGACGGGATCGAGATTGCGGGCCTGCTTTTCGATGCGGGACCGAGCGAGTCTCCGGTGCTGTTGGAGGTGGGGCCGGAGGGTAGTCGGGAACGCCATGCGAAAGACCCTATTACTCTGCACGATGTTTTCTTTCGCGTTGGTGGCGCGGGAGTCGGCCGGGCCAAGGTGAATTTGAGGATCAACAGCAACGACACCGTAGTCGACCATACGTGGATCTGGAGAGCGGACCACGGCGACGGCGTGGGCTGGGAGCTGAATACCAGCGAGAACGGGCTGGTGGTGAACGGAAGCGGGGTCACGATCTACGGCCTGTTTGTGGAGCATCACCAGCAATTCCAGGTTCTGTGGAAGGGCATTGGCGGACGAACGTATTTTTATCAGTCCGAGATTCCTTACGATCCTCCGAACCAGGCGAGCTATACGAGTGCGCCAGGGGTGAACGGCTGGGCCTCGTACAAGGTGGCGGATGGAGTAACGAGTCATGAGGCGTGGGGGCTGGGCGTATACAGCGTCTTCAAGCACCCGGACGTGGTGCTGACCCGGGCAATCGAGACGCCGAAAAGCCCCGAGGTACGATTTCACGACATGATCACATTGGCACTGGGCAATCACGGCGGGATCAGCCACGTGATCGACGACACAGGCGAGGCGACCGCGATGCATCCTCGCGTGACCCCGAAGGTAACGAGCTTTCCGTGAACGGCTGCGCTCAATCCGCGCAAGGGATGGCCACTGGCGCGAGCGGATATTCCGGCGATCAGTACCGATGACCCGGTTTGGCGCAGATGGCTCCGCCAAGCCTCGATAGCTGTTTTCCCTCCCAAAATCTTTGGTTCGGATAAGAATATTGAGGAATATTCAGACGGAATCGAGTAATCGTTACTTCGGTGAGTAGCCAAAGCACGGACCGCGACTATACTGCGGGGCATGGGAGCTCTTCGTCACTTACTCATTGTTGTGGTTATTGGCGTAGTTTTTCGCTGGCTTTGGAGATCATCGCTTAACGAGCGCGCGAGTGTTGAAGCCGGTCGCACGGTCTTCCCGCCGACTCGCGCCATCCGCGTTCTTGCTGTATTTTTTGGTGTGGCATTTATGTCCTTGTTTCTTTGGTCTTGGTTCGCGGTGCGCAAACCGGATGAGTGGTGGGTGCCGTATCTATTCCTTGGGTTTCTCGCCCTCACTCTATGTATTTACCCGCCAGTTTTGTCCATCGAGGTGGATGGCGTTGGATCGCGTTCTTGGTTGGGAGGCGAAAAGAAGATCCGCTGGGAGGATATCGCAGGCTTACGGTACAACACCGGCAACAAGCAATTCACTGTGTGTGCTAACGACGGCCGCAAGATCACTCACGGTGGCTTCAACGCCGAACCTGGCCTGTTTCAGCACGAAATTCAGAAGCGCACCCGTTTTGCCTTAAAGGTCACGCGGCCGGGAACTTGGAAGGCCGAAACCTTCGAAGTTCCGTACGAGGAAGTCGAAACCGAAGAAGAAGTGACCCACAACGCGTTGTGATTTTTGCTTCCCGTCCCGCTTGCAATTGGCGCATGGTAGTAACCGCAGATTGCCAATCGGACGGGCCATCAGGAAAGAGCCCGATTACTTCTCTGACGCCAAGAAAATACTGAACTGAATTGGTTCAGACAAGCAATCTCAGTCCCGGCCAATCTTAATCCGAAAAACGCGACGTCTTGCCTACAGGCACAATCTCCTCGGGTGGACCATAACCGCGATCGTGTGCCTGATTCGAGACCGCATATAGCTTCAGGTCGCTCCAACTCCATTGACTGGAAATGGGTGGCCTCCCGCAGGCACAGTACAGCGTCCATTCATCTGCGAATCCTTCAGCCAGCGGCATCAGGTACGACCCGTTACGGTACGGGCTGAAGCCAGGCAAATATCGAGTCAAGCATTTTGGACACTCAACGCAATGGCGAACACGGGAAGCCATGGCATGTGTCGGTGAGCTCCTTCGAGGGCTCTTCCCATCAGCTCCTGTCGTAAACAATCTGGGTCACGTCGATATTCGCGTGAACCCATGTTGTACCGCACGATCTCCGGCCTTGCGCCTTCGCGCAACATATGACTGAAATGCATGGTGCGGAAGCTTCGAAAATACCTTTATTGCTCGAATCGGCCGCGTCCGAATCGCTGCAAAACCTGTTTGTCAACATTCGCGGGCAAATTGGATTTCGGGAGCGTACGTACGACATCTGCCATCGACGTGCCTATGCTTGCGTGTACAGGGGTTGCAAGATAGGCGTGGATGTCGCCCGTATGCGGCCCGCTGACCACCCATGCCATACCCGAGATTTGTCCGCGATCATTGATATTGCTAGCCGAGATTACTGAGAGGTTGGAATCCCCGGAAATTAGCGTGTTGATGTCGGTCATCACACCGTTCTGCCAAACGAAGCCGTGGGTCCAGTTGAAGTTAGAGTCAAAGTCGTTTCCCACCACCTGGCCCCGGTTGTTGATGCCGGTGGCGAAGGCGTCAAGATCTCCCGGCAGAGGCTCGTGGGTTGTGAGTGTCCCGTCCGGCTGCCAAAAAGCGGCTACGTAGTGTGAGTCATCAGCGCTGCGGACTTTCCCAGCAATTTGGCCCTGGTTGTTAATGACGTAGGCGACATTGGAACGTGTACCTCCGAGGTCCTTAAGCACGAAGGCAGTGTTGTTTTTCCACATTACGGCGTGCGTCGCAAAGGAGCAGTTTCCCGAGTAGCCTACGGCCTGGCCTTGCGCGTTGATCCCGAACGCGACACCGTCTGGATCGGTACCTACCAAAGGAAGAGGCTGGGCATGGCCTTTTTCCCACAACACCGGCAATGCAGTAGGGGCAGGCGGGCATGTGGGGTCAGTGTTAGCCGTTTCCGCATATCCTACGACTTCTCCGCGGTTATTGATGGCGCTGGCCTGCCCGTTATTTCCGCCCACTGTCGGGAGAGCGCTCATGTGGCCCTTTTTCCAAAGAAACGGAACGCACGTAAGGTGTGTGCCGAAGCCGCAAACGTCTTCGCCGTCCGGATCTGGAACAGCCGTTTCGGACATACCGACGGCTTCCCCGCGCTCGTTGATCCCACCCCAGTTGATCCAACTGTTGCCGTCGGGTTTTCCAAGCGTGCCCAGGTCGATGTTCAGTCCGTCAATGTTTATCACCGCGCGGCCCCTTGCAACCGTCGTAAACAGATTATTCTCGGGAGGGTTTACGAACCCATCCATGTTCTCCGCCCAACCGTGATTATTGAGGCCCATGGCCATGCTAAAGTTGTCGTTGCCGTGGTTAGTGCCCAAATCGGTAACTGTGTAGCTCATTTGAGCGACCGCATCGCTGAAGCAAGCCAGAACCATCGTCGCGACCCATGGTATCCAGCTATTCCGCAACCGTCTAAGCGTCCTCATATGTCCTCTTTTCCTCCGGTAAAGTCGTGGTGCCGGATGTACGAATTAATACCGACTGGCGATTTACGTCAGCTACACTCGGCGCTCGGACAGTTAGCGTGCGATTGAGAGCAGAATTGGCTCACAACTTCGCAAACTCCTGCTGAGTGAGAACTGAGGGAGCATGTGGTGTTCCACGTTCACAACGATTACGTGAGACAACAGGCCCAACACTTCAGAGTTCGAAAACGAGTGGCGTACTAACAATCTCGTGGGACGATCCCAAAACGGCTAGAGCGACTGTTTCTCCAACTTTTCACACACGCACTGGCGAGAGGTTATGAAATTCGAGAACGTCAGGAGTCAAAAGTCAGGCCGCTCAATTTGTGATTGATTTTCAGATGATTTAACATACATACTGGTTGGTATGTTGGCAGCACGCAAAAAGCCGAAACAGAGTTCGAAACCTGGAGCGACCAGGCTGCGCGATTCTGAGCGCACTCGGGAGCGCTTGCTGCAGGCGGCATCCCGCGAGATCTACAGATCGGGTTTCCAGAGTGCCAGCCTGGACACCATTCTGGCCGTAGCTGGGGTCACCAAGGGCGCACTGTACTACCACTTCGACAGCAAGGAAGCCTTGGGATACGCCATCGTCGAAGAGGTCATCGCCCCCGACGTTCGCGGCAAGTGGGTGCGCCCTCTACAGGGCGTCAAGGACCCTATCGCCGCTTTGATCGGCGCTGTTCAACGTATACCCGTTCGGCCCGAGGATGTGCGTGGTGGCTGCCAGCTGAACAATCTGGCGCAGGAAATGTCTCCTCTTGACGCCGGATTCCGCAAGCGGTTGGAGATCATCTTCCATGCCTGGCGCGAGGCCGTTGCCTCCGTTTTGCGAGAGGGCCAGGCCCACGGAAGCGTTCGCCGCGACGTGGAACCCACTGACGCCGCCGGCTTGCTGATCGCGATGGTCGAAGGCTATGCGTCGATGGCAAAGAATGCTCAGGATCCGAAAGTGATGAAAGCGGGGATCAACACCATCGTGGGCTGGCTGCGGTCCCTGCGCGCGCCGGGCAACCGCAAGCGAGGTTGATTGCATCGGTGTCTCAAGGAGCAGTTTGGGCACTATTACATACCAACCGGTTCGTATGCTCGCCGGGGAGGTTCGCATCGACCGCAGGCACACCGAAGCGAGAGGGGAGGAGGGACTGATGGAGTGAGAAAAACGGTCAGCCGTCCCTCTGAATAACAACTGCTGTGAGATTCAGCCAACATAGGAGGAAGTGATGAACCGAAAGCGATTCCAGGCGATCGCCTCTCTAAGCGTCGCACTGATTCTTATTCTGGACGCGGGCTGGCAAGCGCGAGCACAGGACGCCACAGGATCCTATCCGAGCATGGCTCCCCTTGAGCAGTACTTAATGGATCGAGACGCCGAGATTGCCCTGGCGCGGAGCGCGGCGCCGGAGGCCATCTCGCGCTATGCCGACGTCCTCGTGCTCGGACGGCATGGCTATGAAACCGCAGTCAAAGGCAAGAATGGTTTCGTATGCCTCGTGGACCGAAATTGGATGGGCCAATTCGAGGGCGAAGGTACTGATACGTTTTGGAACCCTAAAGGTCGAGGACCGGTCTGCCTCAATCCGCCGGCTGCCCGCTCCATCCTGCCAATTTCGATTAAAAGAACGGAGATGGTATTGGCCGGTCAATCCAAAGCTCAGATCTTCGAGGGCATGAAGGCGTGGGTAAAGCACGGGATGCCGCCCCTGGAGCCTGGAGCCATGTCCTTCATGATGTCGAAAGAACAGCACCTGAATGATGGCGCTCACCCCAACTGGATGGCTCACCTGATGTTTTACACTCCGGTCCTGAACGGTTCCGTTTGGGGTGCAGATCTGCCCCTTTCTCCTGTGATGCTACATCCACACTTCAGGGGCAATCCGGAACCGGTCGACGAATTCATGGTTCCCGCGGGCTGGTGGTCGGATGGAACGCCGGACCCGGTCAAGCCGGAGTAGCAATGCGAACCAATGTGAGCGGACAGTCAGCATCGCGATCGGGCGAAACGCTTCACAACTAGATCATGAACTAGATCATGAAAAGGAGAACGAACAATGACCGGGAGAACAATGACAATGACAAAGATCGCAGTGTCGCGCAGGAATCTGCTCGCTACGGGAGCATGCGCGCTGGTTGGTGCCGTGAGCCTGCCGGGACAAGCAAGTGGTAGCGCATTGGAAGAGCAGAACTTAACGAACGAGGAGGTAGTCCGGAAGTGGTACGCAGCCTGGGAGAAGAGAGACTGGGGCCCGGTGGATAGCCTGCTCGCCGACAACTTCACCTTTACAAGCGCGGCCGGCGACGACCACATCAGCAAGAGCACTTTCAAAACGCGATGCTGGGAAACACAGATCGATTTCATTGGACATTTTGACCTGGAGCGAATCACCACTGGCGCGGAGGATGCTTTTGTGAAGTATCTTTGCCACACCAAGGACGGTAAATCGTTACGGAACGTGGAGTATCTCCGAATCAAGAACGGACAGTTGCAATCTATGGAGTGTTACTTCGGCGCGCAATCCAGCTTTCCCTCAGCCGTGAGCGCTGGGCAGAAGTAACCTACGGGTCTGGAAGGTAAGGCATGGGGTGCCGATCTGCCGAAATCACCGGTGATGCTGAATCTTACTTCGGGTAGCAGGAAGTCGAAACCAGAGAGCAAGGGGTTCCATCATGAGCGCCCGCGAAATTCAGGATCAGAAGGCCATTGCGCGTGAGATGTTTGTTCAACAAGCTGCTCACGCTAATGCGGGTGTTTCGGCTAGCCCGCCGCAGGCTGCTACGATTTGCTCCACCAAGATTTGCTCAACCGAGAGTAGACGGGATTACACTCTTGAATCGACAGCAGGCGAGTTCTGCGAAGCTGCAGATACATCATTGCTTCCGGTAATCCGAGTTGATGCTGCAAACCTCATGCGAGTCTTGCGGCAGTTGGAGGTGATAGCAAAAAGTATCGCGAAACGACAGGCGCCACGAATCGCGTTCAAGGCAAAGGGTAGCATCCTACTTTTGGATTTACCCGACATCCTGGCAGTGCAAGCCGAAGGTAATTACGTTTCGTTGCAACACCGAGCTAATCCCTACTTGGTGCACGAGTCCCTCTCGTCCGTGGCGGAGAAGCTCAAACCCTACGGTTTTATTCGCATCCACCGCTCGGTCGTCGTGAATATTTCGGCCGTGGAGGAGATCCAACCTTTACCGACGGGGGAGTACAGGCTGCGCGTAAACGGTGGGAAGGAATACTTGGTAACGCGTACATACAAACACAACCTCAGAGATCTGGCACAACTGTGGCTAGGCTCAGAGCGGCTTTGCGGCTAACAGGCAGCAAGAGGTATAACCTCGTTATTCCAACGTAGCCCTCCCGAGGATCGAAAGGTCTGGCGGAGAGGGAGGGATTCGAACCCTCGATAGAATTGTTAGACCCTATAACGGTTTAGCAAATTCAACCCGTCCCCTACCTATTGCACGGAATCAATCGGTTACGGTCAACTCAGGTGCCCTTAGTCGGGCAGAAGCAGGGTGTTCGGCTGACGTGTATGCACCTGAGTATGCACCTCGTGGAGCCGAAATCGAGCAACTCGGACTCGAACGTCCTCCAAAGCTCGTTAGCCGCTGTCTCGACGAACTCCGCCGACATCCCAGCTACGTCCGGCTTGCACTTTCGCCTTCAGCGGCCCAATTTTCCGGACTGGCTGTCATCGGTGAGCTCGCGTTCCGCGAGCCAATTGTTATCACTTCGAACGGGCTAATTGTCGATGGCTATGCGCGATTTGAACTAGCTCAACGACAAGGGCGAGCGACCGTGCTATGCCTCGAATACGAGTTGTCAGAGGAGGAAGCCCTCCGTTGGTTAATTCAGCGCCATCGTCCTTCTAAAGGCTTGACCGCCTGCAATCGAGCGCTCCTGGCCCTGGATCTTGAGCCCTCCCTCCAAGAAACAGCTCGTGCAAACCAACAATGGGGCGGTCAGAACAAGGGTTCGTCAAGTTTGACAGAAGCTCAAACTCTCAATGTTCGTTCGGAAATCGCTGCTGCCGCCGGTGTATCTCCAGGAACTTTCGACAAAGTTAGAAAAGTGAAGTCTGCGGACCCGGCGATCCAAGAGGCCACTAGAGCTGAGGAAATTAGTATCCACGTGGCGTCGCAGTGGTGCCGTCTATCGGCCCGCCAACAATTGAAAAAGTTGGAGGAATACCGCGGCCAGAAGGGCACGAACTTGACGAGTCGTCGGCTCATCCAGAAACACGCGCGGAGACTAGCACCGACCCAACTAATTCCACGGAGTCTGGGCGATGTCCTGAGGCCGTTCGTTCCGAATAGGTCACCAGCGCTAGATTCGATCGTTGTCGCCGAAATCGCTGCACAGGGAAGTTACGCGTAGTTCACCAAGAATGCCTTACGAACCTTGAGTTCAATGGAGGAAACAAATGGGCGATCGCAACTTACTGAAACAGATCTTGGAGGCATCACGAGATGTCTGGGATCGCCCGGAGACTCGCTCGACAGTCCGTAAGAACTTTGCCAAGTTGCTTGATTGCGGAACGGCGGCTCTGGGCTGGGAAGTGTACGCCTCCGACAACGAAGAAAAACGCTGCTACCACAGGTGTAAATCCAGATTCTGCGCCAGTTGCGGATATCGGGCTACACTTCTCTGGCTCGAATATCAGCAGGCGGCGCTCCCGGACATGCCCTATATAGGCATCGTCTTTACGATGCCTAGAGAGCTTTGGGGTATCTTCAAAAGAAACCGCCATCTCCTACACGACCTGCCAGTGCTTGGTGCTGAGGTAATTCAGCAATGGATAAATATGAAATACGGCGTCACCGTACTCATCATTGTCGTTCCGCACACTTTTGGCGGCGACCTGAAATTCAATACTCACCTGCATATCCTGATCTCGGCTGGAGGTCTCTCAAAGTCGGCGGGGCGCTGGATTCCGCGCATTGAGTTGCACAAAAACGCCCTCATGCGGATGTGGCGCTACGCAGTGATCACGCACGTCCGAGGCGCACTCAAAGCCCAGGTACTTAAGTCTCATCTCGCAGCAGAAGATCTCAAGAGAATTCTCACATTTGCTTACGAACAGCATCCCCAGTGGATTATTTTCATAGATAAAATCGCGTCGAAATCACATTTCTTGCTATACGCAGCACGATACATTCGCCGCCCGCCGCTCGCGAGCTGGCGTCTCCTGGAAGTCAGAGATCGGGAAGTCGTGTTTGTAGCAAAGGACACAAAAACGAAGACTTTGGTCCGCACGCGACGTAACTTCTCGGACTTTGTGCGCCTTCTGGCACCACACGTACCGGACTCCTACCGACACTCTGTTCGCTACTTCGGCCTATTGTCGCCACGTGCACGACGCCGGATGCAAGCTGCTCTATTCGCTCTGCTCGGCCAACGTGTAAGGCCTCGTCCAAAACGCCTGAGCTGGCGGGATTCTCTGCGGAAGTACTTTGGGGTGGATCCGCTGGTGGACAGTTATGGTCAAACAATGCGTTGGGTGCGATGGGAGCGTCCGGTTATAGGATAGGTCCCAACCGCTAGCATGCTACTCTGCCGCCGTTCGCTCAGAGTCATGGAAGATTGTCGTCCTTATGTGCTCTGATTTTCACTCCTCCACAGAGACAAGTAAGTAACCTCTTGCCGGGTAACTTGGTCCAACTTGTGAAGACTCTCGTTTGAAGATGCAGGCAGTTGGGCGCCCACCGTCTATCGCCCGACTCTGGAAAAAATGATTTTTGTTTTTCCTATAGCTCTAGCCTTACGCCTTACCATCCCATCTCGGTGCTGGCCTATCGGACCATCTTCGTGACTTCGCTGCTGGCAATAGTCGCCGGGATTGTCGGAAAAGGCCCGTTGGAGACGCCGACTTTCGTCTGCTCTCTCCTGTGCCTTCTGGTTCTCGCTCTTGCTTTGTTCGCAGCGTGACCCTCACCTGGTGCGGATAGTACCAGATCATTTCGCGCATTGAGAAGTGGCTGATCCGAGTCAATGAGTCAAATGGCGTCAACCATCGGGCTGAGACGCCGCTAACTCCTCCGCCTTCATTGATTTGCTCTGCCTTGCGGGAAGACGCAAGCCACTCGCGGAGAGCGCTGAACAGGCTCTTCGCGATTCTTTGGGCCCGTCTTTTCGGGCGGACTCGATCTCGGTCATCCTCCGCGCGCACGAGAGGGCCTATTTGGTAACGCCGACCTGGCTCAGCAGCCAGGCGCATTCAAACGCCCGGTCGCGGATCTGGTCGTAACGGCCGGAAGCGCCGCCGTGGCCGGCAGGATCCATTTTCATCTTGAGCAAGATCGGGTTGTTGTCGGCCTTCAGCGTGCGCGCCTTGGCGACGAACTTCGCCGCCTCCCAGTACGCCACCTGGCTATCGTTCAGACTTTCCGTCAGCAGCATGGGCGGATACGCGGCTTTGTGCAGGTTGTCGTATGGACTGTACTTCAGAATGTAGTCGTAGGCCGGCTTTTCATTCGGGTTTCCCCATTCCGGATAGTCGGTCGTCGTGAGCGGCAGCGATGGGTCCATCATGTCGTTCATGACGTCGAGGAACGGCACGGCCAAGTGGACTGCACGGAACAGATCCGGACGCATGTTGACCACCGCGCCCATCAGAAAGGCCGCCGGCGCTGCCGCCTTCGATCAGCAGACGATCCGTGGAAGTCCACTTCTGCTGGATGAGGTATTCGGAGCAGTCGATGAAGTCGTTGAACGTATTTAGCTTGTTCATCAATTTTCCGTCGTCGTGCCATTGCTCCCCCATATCGTTGCCGCCACGAATATGTGCGATCACATACGCCAGGCCGCGATCGAGCAGGACCAGCCGCGAACTCAAAAAGGTCGCGGGCACGCCGAATCCATAGGAACCGTAAGCGTAGAGAAAGAGCGGACGTGTCCCGTCGCGCTGAAAGCCCTTCTTGTAAACGATCGAGAGCGGCACCTTGACGCCGTCCCGCATCGTTACCCACTGGCGCTCAGAGACGTACTGCGAAGGATCGTAGCCGCCGAGCACCTCCTGCTGTTTCAGAAGAGCTGATTTGCCGGTCTGGGTGTCGTAGTCAAAGACGCTCGGAGGCGTGATCATGCTCTGGTAGTTGTAGCGGTAGGTGGTTGACTCATACTCAGGCGTGTCGCCGGGAAACGCCGCATAGACCGGCTCCGGAAACCGGATCGAACTCCATTTGCCGGATTTGAAATCGAAGATGCGAATACGTTCCAGCGCCTGCGATTTTTCGACCGAGACGGCAAAATCGCGGAACAGGTCCATATCCTCGACCAGAGCGTCCTTGTCGTGAGGGACGAATACCTTCCAGTTTTTCGGATCGGGATCATTGTCGGGCGCCGTCAGAATCTGGAAGTTCTTGGCGTTCTTGTCGCTTCGGATATAGAAGAGATTTTCGCGATGATCGAGGAAATAGCGGTGTTGCTTTTCGCGGGGAAGGAAAAGGGTGAAATCTGATTTTGGCTGATCGGCCTTAAGATAACGGACCTCGCTCGTGTCTGTGCTCACCGAAGAAAGCAGGAGGTATTTCTTGTCGCGGGTTTTGTCGATCCCTACGCGGAAGGTCACATCCTTGTCCTCGTACAGAGGCTCGAATTCCTTCTGGCCAAGAGTGTGGCGCCACGCACGGTTGTCCCGCTTGGTTACCTCGTCCTCGGTAGTCAGGAAAAGGGTTCGGTTGTCGGCAGCCCAGGCGATGTTGTCCACGCGCTCCATCGTGTCGGGGAGAGTTTCTCCAGTCCGCAGGTCCTTCACTTGAAGGCTGAACTGACGATAGCCGACGTAATCGATGGTGTAGGCAAGCAGATTTTGATCGTCGCTGACGACGAACGCCCCCAGCCCGACAAACTTCTTCCCATGCCCCAGAACGTTGAGATCAAGCAGCACTTCTTCCTTCCCGTCCAGACTACCCCTCTTGCGGCACTGGATTGCGTACTGCTTGCCCTCCTCGGTGCGCGAATAGTAGTAGTAGTTTCCGCGCCGGACAGGCACGCTCAAGTCCGTTTGCTTGATGTGGGAGAGAATTTCGTTATAAAGCGTATCCTCGAAGGGCTTCAGGGGCTTGGTCATCGCCTCGGTATAGGCGTTCTCTTGCTCGAGGTACTTGATGACTTTGGGATTCGACTTGTCGCGAAGCCAGTAGTAGTTGTCGACCACAACGGTGCCGTGGCGCGTTTCCTGGTGCTCGATGATCGGCGCGACGGGTGGCTGCGGCGTTTGCCCAAACAGTGGAACGGCAGAAAACAATCCGGACAGCATCAGTGATGTGAGAAGACCGCGAATCAGCGACATGCTTCATGTCCCTTTTCAGCCTGTTGTTAGGTCACGACATTCTAACAACAAACAAAATTGGTGGACTATGGGGGGGATCACACGATCAGGCTTTCGGCCCCCTCCGCCCTGACTCTAATTTGGTACAGTTTCGACTTCCCGTGTGTTCACTCCTCGTCAATTGTCGAAATCAGGCGATTACACTCAGAACGACTTGTTCCGATTCCAGCACAGCGCCATCCAGCTTTTCGCCCAGGCTAGCCTGTGCCTTAATTCCATGCTGCGGAGTGGAGGCCGCCAGCATGCGAAAGCGAAAAGCCAAACTGAACTATGGTCGGATCGTACTCCGACTCCCCGACCTCGACCATTCTAAAATGGCCGTGCTCAACAGCCTCACATCGCCGGGTTCGCGCCGGGTCTATCAGTTTGCGATCAATCAGTTCATCACCTGGTACTGCTCCGAACCGCGCTTGGCATTCAATCGCATCGTGGTGGTGCGCTACCGCATGTACCCGGAATCCCGTAGGCTCGCGGCCAACACCATCAATCAGCAACTGGCCGCCGTGCGGCGGCTGGCGCACGAGGCCGCAGACGCCGGGCTGCTGAGTCCAGACCTGGCAGCCGGGATCAGTCGAGTCAAAGGCGTGAAGCAGCTCGGGCAGCGCTCGGGCAACTGGCTGAGCCTGGAGCAAAGCTCGCAGGTGCTGAACCGCGCCCGAGGCGACCTCATGCGTGAGAAACGCGACTATGCCATGCTCGCGTTGCTTTTCGGTTGTGGACTCCGCCGATCCGAGCTGGTCGGGTTGGAGATGAGCGATGTGCAACAACGGCAGGAGCACTGGGCCATCGTGGATTTAATCGGCAAGGGCGGGCACATTCGCACGGTTCCCATCCCGGAATGGACGAAGCGAGCGCTCGACGAGTGGACGGTGGCTGCCGGGATCAGGGACGGAAAGATTTTCGAAGAGTGAGCCGGACCGGAAAGGTTTGGGGCAGAGCGATCTCTCAGAACGTGGTCTGGTACGTGGTCAAGGGCTGCTGCGAAAAAGCAGGGCTGGAACGCATCGCGCCGCACCATCTGCGGCGAACATGCGCGAAGTGGTGCCATTCGAGTGGCGGGGAGATCGAACAGATTCAATTTCTGCTCGGCCACGCCTCTGTGCAGACGACCGAACGATACCTGGGCTGCAAGCAGAACCTAGGGCACCCTGTAAACGATCGCTTCAACCTTGCAATTGTGGCCGCAGCTTCTGGTGATCAGCAACAGTCGGAAAGCATGCAAGCGACGGGGGCTGGAGATACAATTCGGCGAGGAGAGTGCGATCATGCCCAGCCTGCCAAGGCCCTTAGCTCAAGACATCTATTCGAGGATGCGCGACCTGCATTGGTCACCGAAAGAGAAGACCATTGCGCGTCGGGCATTCGATCGCGCCCTGCATCGCGAGTTGGAAGCGACGATCCGAGAAGCGAAGCAGATGGCAGCGCGTATCAAGGAGCCAGACGAGCTGTGGGAACTTGAACGTCATTTGACCGAGCGTCGGAAAGAGATCGACGCCAAGTACGAATTCAAATATTCGGCGCTTCTCCTGGTGCTGGCTGATCTCGTGCGGAAAGGGTGTATCAACCTGGATGAGCTGCATGGTCTGGCGGAAGACAAGCTGCATATCATTCGCGACCACGTCGAATCGGCTGCCTGACGCTGCCGGGCTCTGAGTGAAATCGCCTGATTTCGTCAACAATCGTTCACAGCTTGGCCGATTATCGACCAGCCGTTAGAATCATCGTACTCAGATGTTCTTCAAAACACCCCTCGCATTCGCTGTGGTTGCGGCCATTTCGGCATCACTAATGGCACTGCTCGGCGGACTGTTCGCGCTGGGTATTTACGGCGGGTTGGTTCGGTTTGCAGTCATCCCAGCTGTTTCGCACTTCAACCTGTCCGGCCTCGTCGTATTCGTTGTAGCTGTTTTCGGGCTTAGCCTTCCGATTGAAACCGTATATGCACGCCGGAGGTTGTTCAGCAAGGAGGGACACCACGGCGCGAAACCGGCCTTCTTGTTGTTTCCCGTGGCGATAGCGGTCGCCATCTGTTCCCGAGTGATTGGTTGGCGGCGCAGTTCTTAGTGAAATCGCCTGATTGTGTCAGGCGTCGGCGTCTGGCTTGATTGTTCGTCGGGCGAAGCCTTTCCAAATGCCCGAAAGAATCAAGAAAACACAGCCGATACAGATAGCGATAGTAGTGACGTGTCCGGCGACGGCTTGCGTCTGGTTCTCATACTCCAATGGCTTCACACGGGTGGGAAAAGGGTGGAACTGAGCAGTTGCAGCACCGAATATCAGCACGGCCCCCAGCAGCATTCTCCCCCATCCGAACCGCGCCTTTGGTCGCGGGGTCCCTTGCGCGATCGATATTGCGCGCCGTCCGACTGTAAAAAAATAAGCGGCAAGCGCCAAAAATAGCACATAGCCTAGGAGCAACCAGAAGGCTTGGGGATGGCCTCTGGATCCTTGCGTGATCCCGATGAAGATTCCTCGAAGGAGCAGGAGCGCAAAGCCATAGCCAGCGATGACAGACAGCCAACCGAATATCTGAATGCAGCGATGTTTCGCATCCATAGGAAACCCTCTCGCCGAGCCATTCTAGCCGATAGTTGGCGTAACATCGCGATTACACTCATTGACCCCGGCTTCCTGAATCTGCTCCGTCTCGGGAACATAGCACTGTCCAGAGGTGTCCTATGCTTCAGACGCAAGTTTCTATGGTTCATGCGTTCCAGGATCGAAAGGATAACTATGGTCTTTCAGACATTCTTCAGAGCAACGGGGTTTTGTTCATTGCTTTTCATTGCATCAGCATCAGCTCGGCCATCTGACCCGAGTATCAACCTGACATCGCTGCCGGACGCGGATGTCAAAACGCTGACCGTCCAGCTGGAACGAACTGCGTGTTACGGAGATTGTCCCGCATACACCGTAACAATTCATGGCGATGGGCGGGTGGAGTATAACGGCAAAACGCACGTGAAGGAAAAGGGGCTTCGTGAAGGCCGTGTAGAGGCCGATCAGATCAAAACTCTGCTAAACGACTTTGCAACAGCGAAATTCTTCACACTCTCTGAGGACTACTCTGGGGAAAATTGCACACGATATTGCACAGATATGCCCACGGCTGTGACGGAAATCAACGTGAGACAAGCCAGCCATCATGTGAAGCACTACTACGGTTGCGGAGGCGCCCCTAAAGCCTTGTTTGATCTTGAATCTGCAATCGACAAGCTCGCCAACGTAGAACGTTGGACAGGAGACGTGAGTAAGGCCGGGCCATTTGGAACCACCTGCATGGATCGACACTGAGAATCTCGCCCTCTCACTCGACGGCATCGGAACCATAACTGTCGATAAATCCCCATATCACTCATCGAGGGGTTTTGAGCGTTAACGCCTGTTAACAACAGTTACTGCCGGTTTGCGCGTCACCGAGGACTGGTTTAGCCTTTGGGTGCGAAGGGTAGGAGCAATGGCAGACAACAAAACCAAGCCCACGAGCTTAAGTGTGGCGGCATTTATCGATGCGATCATGGACCCCACGAGGCGTACAGATGCCAAGGCGCTCGTCAAGGTGATGCAAAGCGCGTCTGGAGAAAAGCCGCGAATGTGGGGACCATCCATCATCGGCTTCGGCAGCTGCCACTATAAATACGAAAGTGGACGCGAGGGCGATATGCCACTCATTGGCTTTTCGCCACGAAAGGCCGCAAGTGTTCTGTACAACGTGATCGGGTCCGAGGACTGCAAGGCGCTGCTCGCGAAGCTAGGCAAGCACACGACCGGCAAGGGCTGCCTCTATATCAAGAAGCTCGCGGATGTGGACCAACATGTGTTAGACGCCATGGTCGTCAAGTCCGTAGCCGCCACGCGAGCGCGGAAGTCCAAAACGACATAACTAGTGTAAACAGCCTGTTTTCGACAATTATTCGCGAACCTCGCACTGTAGGCGAGAAACCTAATTGATCTGCGCGGTCTGCGAGGCCACAGCCAGCCATTTGCCATTGCGCTTCACAAAAACATCAGTCCAGAGTAATGGTTGCTGGATTTCTTACCGTCTTCGCTGCTGACTTCATTATCCGTGCCGGTGACCACGGCCGTGTCCCCGAAGACCCGCACCTTCATGTCGTCCAGCGTGGCCGAGTCTATGTGCCCGGCCTTGATCTCCGCGGCTCTCTCGGCCTTGGTCTGGCTCTTGCCCTCCGGGGTGATGGCGATCCAGTCATCGGCCACTATTTTTTCGAATGCTGCCACATCGTGATTTTTCTCGGCATTGAGCCAGGCCTGTTCGATAGACTGCAAAGTTTGCGAGATTTCGGCATCGGACTCGGCTTTGGGCTGCCTGGCCTGTATGGGCACCGTTGCGGAAAGAACCAAAGTGAGGAAGCAGACGGGAGCGATGAATCGTCGGGGCATAGTGAGGCTCCTGTAAACGATCGCTATTATACGTTAGCAAGCCAGACTCACAGATGCCTATACTGAGGATTGATGGCGATAAATCCCGATAGCGCTCATTGACCCCTGCGAGGGGGTTTTGAGTGCTATCGCCTGATTACAACAATTACTTCCGGTTTGCCCGTCAATCGGGAGCAATCCGCTTCGACAACTCAGGTTTAGAAGTCGGCTTATATTATCCAGCGTGAGGGCAGCGCAGCCGTTAGTTAGTAGCTAAGGACCGGACAGGTAACACGCCCCTGGCATGTTTCTCCTGGCTTCAAGTTAACGACGAGCGTCCGCGTCTGTCCGTGCCGCAGAAGTCGTAAAATCGGGCTAGTCCGATTTTTGGACTAGATGAATGGCGGGAGAGTGGAGGAGGATTTCCGCATGTTCAAGTATCAACAATACTGCCCTGTCGCTCGCGCATGCGAAGTTATTGCCGATCGTTGGACACCGCTGATCGTGCGCGAGCTACTGTGGGGCAGCCGCCACTTCAATGAACTCCAGCGGGGTTTGCCCCGCATCTCGCGATCGCTCCTCGTTGCCCGTCTCCGGCATCTCGAAGAAAACGGCGTCATCGAACGGCGCACGGGCGCGCGGCCGAACGTCACGGAGTACACCCTCACCGAGGCGGGAAACGACCTGGCGGACGTGATCAAACAGTTGGGCACGTGGGCAATCAAATGGGTGTTCAACGACCCGAACCGCGATGAGTTGGATCCCGCGCTGTTTCTGTGGAAGATGCATCAACGCGTAGACCATCGTGAACTCCCACGCCGACGTACTGTTGTCCAATTCGATCTCACAGGCTGGAAAGGGCGAAGGGTATGGCTCGTCCTAGTACCCCGAGATGTCTCATCGTTTTTGAAGCCTCCCGGTTTTCCGTCAGACCTGATTGTGCGAGCGGACGTTTCCGTGCTGTACCGCGTATGGGCAGGTTTTGTTGATTATGAGGACGCAGTGCGTCAGAGAGAGATCGTCCTGGAGGGACTTTCCGCATTGGTTCAAGCGTTCCCCCGATGGTTCATGTGGAGCCCGCTCGTGGACGTTGCACGGGAATATCGGGAACACCGGATACAGCGCTTAAAGGTCAGCAAGAACCATCCACTGCAAATCGCGTCGCGCGTGGTCCGATTTTAGAACTTGCTGGCTCGGGAATGCAATCCTATATTCGTCCCACCTAAGCCGCTGATCCCGTCGCAATGCGCCAGCTGCGGAGGTACAACATGGGGAATCCGCGACTGGCTCACTCTCGCCATACCCGCTCAGGTGATCTCATTTTCGGGTTCGTCGACAAAGAATGCAGCCATTCGCAATTCCGTTATGCGGAACGGCGTGCTAAGGACACGAGTCTGTTCCCGAAAGGAGATACAGAAATGTACACATTCAAGAAGTCGCTCATTGCGTTCGCTGGAATGCACTGCAAGAGGTCTATTCCACCTCTTTTGATTGCGGTCGCAACTGTGTTGCTGGCGTGCACAGTGTCACAGGCTGCACCAACACTGCCGCCGGGAAACACCGTTCAGCAGTGGAACAAGATTGCTGAGGACACAGTAGTTGGGTCAGGCGCTTTCCAGGCCGAGGGCTTCTCTGCCCAAAGGTTGCACTGAGAGGAAAAGGAGGACTCCATGATTCGCCACGTTAGCTTCCTTTGCACAAGTTTCCTGATGTTGATTTGGGTCGCCCTTCCGGCCCATGCAACGACTACATGTTCCTACGATTTCTCCATCGGTAGCGGCAACACTTTCCTGAGCTACTGCGTCACGGCGAACGGAAATATTCTGGAGATTCAGACGCCGTTCGGACAAAACATGCTAGGCCCCAATGGTGAAGGATATGGCATTTGCGACCAAAATGTTGGGCCAATGAATTACACCGATTACGGCGTGAGCGATACCGGCAACTGGGGAAGCGCCACCGTTTTGAGCCATAGCTCCACCTCGGTTAAGATTGTCCGCACGACCGCTGACGGGCACTGGACGCTCACTCAAACCATCACCAAGGTTCCGAAGACGTACTCAATCACGGTTGTGATGGCGCTTAAGAATAACCAGGCGGTCGGCGACGTGGCGTATCTCGTGCGCTTCGCCAACGCCGAGCCTCCTCTAAATCCTATTTATGGTTATAGATTTTGGGCCGGAAACCTTAACAGCGCCCTTACAAGGACAGTCCAGCCGGATCCTAACTACGGACTGCAGCTCTCAAACGTGGGCGTTCCACAATTTGGTTTCTGGCAAGGCTACGCACAAGGGGTTGAAACGGGACCGAATGCCTGTGCTTTCGCCTTTAATGAGTCTAACAATAATTTTTCCGAATCAGGCACACCCGGATCGATAGAGATGGCTTACGTCGGAACAATAGCTGCGGGTCAGACGAAAACCTTCACTTTGAGTTATCACGGCCTATAGAGGCATTGGGCGACCTTTGGCCGCAGTGGACCATGCTGCAAAGTCCTAAAAGAGTCCAAAACGCGCCGGAACTGGTCTAGAATATAGACCACAATCGATATCTAGCCCTAATGTGGTCGCGAGCGGGTGGTCGGCAAACCCGAAACTATCCGGGCAGTCGGCGAAAAATCGCCTTTACACTCATCGACCCGGTTTCTGAGTGCTCGCCTGATCTCAACAATCGTCCAGACAGGCTCTGCACTAAACACAGGGGGATCACCTATTCCTCTGGGAGTTTGTCTTCGAGTTCACTGGCCAGCTTGTGTACGTCTGTAGTTTTACTGAATGATTGAACCTCTTGCTTGGAGGAATCGACGTTCACGCCCATGTGTTGGCAGAGTTTCTGCAACATCTGAAGGATGGTGGTCAGTTCTTGTTCAGAAAGCATGCCAACTTGAAGATCGAGGTGCGAGCGCCGTTCCGATTGACGGGCCATTCGACTTTGACTGATCAGCACGAAGATGGTCAAAAACACGCTTTCTGTAGAGACGACCAGCGCCAGTACCCCGAAAGGAAATGGATCAAATGCTTTGATTCCAGGGATTACGTGGAGATTTGCCAGGCTCCAGGCCGAAATCAGAATCAATTGAGCGAGCAAAAATCCCATGTTGCCGACAACTTTCATAATTACATCGCTAGCTCGCTCAGTAAGAGTCCGGCGATTGACGGCGTCATGCTCCAGCTTGGCGATTGCGTCAATGTTGTATTGCGTAGGATTTGCGGCAACTTGGCGTGGCAATTGATTTTCCATCGGTTAGCTCCCAGAAGCCTCGATTTTGAGGCAGTGAATTCTAGAATAGCGTTTGTAATGTCGCAGGGGCGGTCACATCTTCGACAATTGGACGGGGTTGCCGAACGAGGTGATCGGGAGGCGACTTCTTGGAGCGGTTCGAGGATAGCTGTTGATAAATCCCGATTCCACTCATCAAGGACTCTCCGATGAGTGAGTACCACTGATCGCGGGGGTTCGGTGACGTGACCTATTGAACTCTCTCCCAGACAATTTTCCAGCGGGCAACTGAGGGGTCGTCTCTCTCAACGTCGCTTAGAACCAAACGTCCGCCTTCGAAGACATAAGGCCGGACTTGGCGCGATCCCACGTACCCGGGATCGGTGGCCACTTCCGGGAGATGAATGATTTGCTTTTGTTTGGCGTCGATCTCGTAGCGGCCACAGTAAGCGAATGTGCCGTCGGCGGCAGCGACCTTTTCCTCAGGCGTGGTATGCACTGGATCGGCCCATTTTGGACGGTCGGGATTCACAAGGTCAGCGCACATGTAACCGTCGCGCTGGTACATGAGGAAGCCCTTACCGTGGGGTCCATAGGTAGGATATGGACGAGTGGTCCCGTCTTTCATGATGTCTACTGCGGAAACCAACTTCCACGTGCCCACGATTCGATCGCGAATTTCCGATTCGGTTTGACTGAAGGCCAAGCCGGCGCAAAGCACAAATCCGAACAGCAGCAATAGGGAGGTTTTCATGTTGGCTTATTTCTCCGGGTCGATACCATTCCAGCGATGAGGCACAGAAGCGTATCACGTTTCCCCGAGCGCCGACTGTGCCCGACTGACTAGCCGACGCAGGAGCCAAAGTTGAGGATAAATCCCGATAGCACTCATTGACCCCTGCGAGGGGGTTTTGAGCGCTAACGCCTGGTTTCATCGACCACTGTCTTTGGGGATACAATCTCAACCGTGAATGCTCCGCAAACCGTGAGTCCTTTGTCCACGAAGACGCATACGTCTCTCTCGCCGCGAACGAACTTGCTCTGATTGGCCTCTGGGGGATGGTCGTTGTTTCCGAAGTGCCTCTGAGATCGGGGAAGGCTGCGAGGACAGTGAAGCGCTGCCTATTTGCGAAACGCGAATCCGGGACCCTGAGCAATCCTTCAATGTTTGTGCTTGATAGTAGTTTTCCTCTTATGCTACGGTAAGCGTCCAAGCACCCACGGTGGAACATGTCACAGTCGTTTTCGACGGACTTAGTCCCTGTCTCGGACCGATTGGAAGCCTGGCTGTGCAATGCCAAACCAATTTGCGGTGATTGCCGCTTTCATTTTCCCAGGCGGCTTCCCTTCCATGGCTCGATCGAGCGCAGGGCACTCGCCGGGCTGGCCTTGACGCGCTTTGCCTCTACGCCCGTTTCGTTTGCCAAATTTCCGATCGTCGCCGGGAACTCCGAAGATCGCGGCTGCATCGTTATTACGCAGCTTGAAGGGGTGCGCCAGTATTCCCAGAGCGGGGCCATGGCGCTGCTGACCCCGGGTGACACAACTTTGATCGATTCGGGCCTCCCCTGGACATCGGATTGTGCCGGGGATTGCGCCAGGCTTTATCTGCGAATACCGCGCTGGCTGGTTCACGAGCACGCACAGACATCTTCGCTGCCGGTGTTGCCGCGAATTTCGGGGAAATCTGGACTTGGAGTGGCATTGTTTCGCCTGGCGACGTCTCTTTACGAGCAGGCCGAAGAGATGAATATCGAGGATGGCTTGGTCGCCATTCGAGCCTATCTGGACATCTTGGCCGGCTGCATTTCCCGCCCCGAGGCAACTTCAACCAAACTGGGATGCTGTGCGCAACTCCGGCCGCGCGTCGAATACTTCATCGAGACACATTTGCAGGAACCTACTCTCTGCCCCGCCATCGTCGCGGCGGCGGGGGGCATATCCGTGCGGCACCTGCACCGGCTGTTTGCCGCCAAGAGTTGCACGGTCGCGGAGTGGATCCGTGAAAGACGGCTGGAACGCTGCCGCACAGATTTGTCAAACCCGCATCTGCGCGAACGGAACATCACAGATATCGCATTGGGATGGGGCTTCAGCGACTCGGCGCATTTCAGTCACTGTTTCAAGCAGGAGTTTGGCGTTTCCCCACGAGAGTTTCGCGCGCACGCCAGTTCCTGGAAGCTGGCCCACATTCCTTCGACACCTCACGGACAACCCGGCGCGAACTGACTACTTTCTAGCCGAGACACTCTCGGCAGTCGGCTCAGACAGCCTCTTTTGCCGCTCTCCGGGCACTCTGATCATCAGGCCGAGAACCGCCCAGATGGCGAGCGCGATCCATTCATGGCGCGTGAAGTGCCCCGGGACAATCGGAATCACTTTCACAAGAACCATGAGCGAAGTGACCAGCAGTCCAAAGACAGCGGCCAGGCGCCCGCTCAAATGGGGCTTCATGCAGTAGTACGAGGCACAAGCCGCCAACCAAGCCACGGCTGAAGCAACGGCTCCGACCTCGAGGATCGGGATCAGCCCGGCCTCTCCCAGGAGCATCGCAGCGGCCGTAGCCACGCCCACTGCAATGACTGCGCGCGAAGGTGTCTGATTTACCGGATGAACATAACCCACTTTAGGCGCAAGCAGGTTGCGCCTGCCCATGGCAAACAGCAATCGAGACGAGGCGATCATGTTGGCGTTAAAGGCCTGCACCAGCGCGACCAGGGCCGACGCCATGATCAGCACAACAATCCAGTGCGCATGCAGCGCGCGCTCGAACGCAACCGCGGTCGGAAATTGCTGATTGCTCTTCAGGCTTTCCCAGGGCGCGACGTAGGCGACCGCTGAGATGACGACCCAGAAGAATGCCAGCCCAGTGCAGATGGTCAGGGCGATGGCGACGAAAAATCCGCTGTCTTGAAAGTCTGAGCTCGCCTCCTCAGCGTACTTGCCAACCGATTCAAAACCTGCCAGCAGCCAGGGCACAACTTGCCATACCAGCAAAATGGAAATCAAGGGAGCATGACTGAACAGCGGATGAAAGTTTGCCGCGTTTCCATGCCGCCCTCCCGCCAAAGCAAAGAGAATGACGAGCGTAAGAAATGTGAAGGTGGTGATTTTTCCCAGGCGCGCCCCGGCGCGTATGCCGCGATAGTTCACCCAGGTTAGCGGGATGGTGATCGCCAGCCCCAGCAGAATATGCGGGAGGTAAACGGGGTAACCGCCCAGCCGGTACAACTCATGAGTATTCAGCGACGGGAACAAATATCCTGCGATGCGTCCGGCGGCTAGGCCTTCAAAGGGGCAAGTGAGAAAGTAGCTGAGAAAAACCATCCAGCCAGTGGCGAAGCTGACGCTCGCGGGAAAAAACTGCGCGACATAAGCTGCTTCTCCAGCCGCATCGGGGATGGCTCTCACCAGGTGTCCATAAACGTATCCGATAGGCAACAACATCAGTGCGCCTGCTGTGAAGCCGAGGAGCGCGCCCAACGGACCGCCGCGCTGCAGGATGTCATCCATCACCACGAGCCACGCCGTCCCCACCATCACGCCGAAGGCCAGCGCAAAGTAGTCCACCAGACGCAGCTTGCGTGCGAGAGTTGTCATGAGATTGAACCGCGGCCTTGCCTGCGCGTGTCAGGGAAGAATATCAAGACTTTCTGGTGAAGGGCGGCCGTGGAGAATGGCCGCCCGAGCCCGGTGTGAGTCGTCAGAATTCGTACCTCAAGGCGAACTGCATGACGCGCGGTTGCGTTAACAAGCCGGTGTAATTGCCAAAAGTGTTCCCACTCGTTGCCGCCTGCTGCTGCAGTGAGGCAATGCAGTCACACGCTTGGGTTCCTAAGCCAGATAGAGCGTTGAAGCGGTGCTGGTTGGCGACGTTGAATACCTCCCAGCGGAACTGCAGACTATGGCCTTCGATGGGCATCCTCCAGCGTTTATTGAGTGCCATGTCCAAGCCGGCGTATCCGTCACCGCGAATCGCGTTCCGCGAGCCTGACTGGCCGGGGAAGGGCTTTTGAAAGTCGTTGAAAGCAGCCACTGGATCGGCGAACACGCTGACGGTTCCTTTGGGATCGATGTGATGGCCGATTTTCGGTTTTGCGATCATCTGCGCGATGCCTTGCTCGTCCCAGTTCGTTGCCCAGTTGTTACCGTTATCCACGGTAAAGGGATATCCGCTGGTCCAGCGGGCCACGCCAGAAAACTCCCAACCGCCGATCAAAGCCTCCACCACCGGGCTGGTATCAGCAGCGAAGCGCCGGCCTCTGCCGAACGGCAACGCCGCCATCCAGTTAGCGTTGAACTGGTGAGTAGTGTCAAAGTCCGACACCGCCCGTCGCGCATTGGGAGAAAACGGATTGACCAGGCGCGTCCCAGGGGCGCCGACGTTCACACTCGAACTCCAGCTGAGACGCGTTGCTGAGGAAGTGATGTCGATCGATTTGGAATACGTGTAATTGAAGTCGAACTGGAGCCCGTTGCTGAACTGCTTTCTCAGGGTAGCCTGGAGGGCGTTATAGTTTGATTTCCCGATGGAACTCCATGCGAACATGCTCGTTGCCTGGTTGTTCAAATAATCGCCACCCCCTCCGCCGGGCCCAGTGCATCCCGGATGGAGGCAGGGAGAGTAAGTAAATGCTGGGCTTCCCCCGTTATCACCTAAACCGCCATAGAGGTCGATGTTGCCGATGCCGACGACTTCGTTGCCGACATACGACAGAGACGGATCGTAGTAGAGATCGAAAACGGATTGGATCAGCCCTGCGTTCCCGGGAATCGTGCTGGTAAATCCCGAATAGCTCGTGTATGCAGTGCCCGCTTGCAATGGAGGCAGCATGTCGTGCCAGTAAGCTGCAGTTGGACCGACCACGGCGTCAGTGACCTTGGTGGGATCAATAACGCAGGGGGCGGGGGGCGGAGGGCATGCCGCCAGTTGGGCGTATGCGACCTTGGCCAAGGCTGTGGCTGCCGCGTAGTAATCAATTTTGGAAATCGGATCCACGATGTCAAGGGGCTGCCGGAGGTCACGCTGCGTAAGCAGATTGCGACCCAATCGACCCACATAAGCAACCTGGAAGGAAAACTTCTTCGGCAGTTCGCGTCCTATGGAAAAGTCTATGGCCCAAGCGTGAGGCGTCTTGATCGACTGATCCACTCCCCAGGTAATCGCCTGGAGGCCTGCTGGAGGATTCATCGCTGGCGGCGGCGGTTGAAAGAAGACCTGGTTGTTCGGGTCCGAACAGTTATCTACCGGACCGCAGATCGGAATGGTGTGGATATCCGATATGCGCGGAACGTGTGCGGCGTCGTCGTAGCCCGGGGTGCAGCAGAAGTTCTGTATGGTCGCGCCGTAGCCACCGGGAGGGTTCGCGTCAAAGGTACTGAGCAGTTGCATTCCCGAGCGATCGTAGACCTTGCTGAATCCTCCGCGAATGACGGTTTTGTCGCCTTCGCCAAAGAGGCTCTTCAACCAGCCCCCCGAGGGGCGGGGCGAGTAGGCGAAGGAGAAGCGCGGCGAGAAATCCGACTTCTCAAAGTTGTACCACCCGGGTCCGTTGTTGGCCGGCCCTCCCGGGACAAAATTCAGAAGCCCAATGGAGTAATATCCCACCCCCTGATTCATGTTCTTGACGAACTGATTGAACTGCTGCCCAAGGTTGACATCGGGAGACGCTTGGTATCCATTGACTTCCCACGGTGGAGGGAACAGCGACCAGCGTAAACCGAAAGTTGCCGTCAGGTTCGGCTTAATGCGCCAGGAGTCCTGTCCGTAGAATTCATACCATTCCAGCCCGTAATTCCGTTTTATGGGAGTGCCCTTGGGCAACACATTCAGCTGTTTGTCGTAGTTATAGTTGCCAACAATGTCCGAGACCAGGCCCATCAAGCCCAGCACCGGGTAGTCATAAGTAATGACGGAGGCGGGCTCGGCGAGCCCTACGTTCGCGGGGTCCAGAGGGCTGCCGGTGTTGGCGAAGCCGGTTGGCGACATCCAATTCGTAGCGCCTTTCCCCACGCTGAACGAATGTTCCAAGCTCACGCGAGGATCGCGCACGATGCCAAAGTTGCCGCCAAACTGCAAGGTATGTTTCCCCTTTGTCCAGGAGAAATCATCGAGAAAGTTATTCACCGGCACCTGCGCGTTGTGGCCGTAAACAATCCCCTGATCCAGACCGTAGAAGACATTCCATTCTTGATTGGTGTTTCCCACAAAGCCCGTGCTCTGTCTCGTGAATCCCCAAGTGGCCGTGTTCACCATGGTGCGACTGAGAACCGCTGTGTATCCCAGGGCAAAACCCTTACTGTGATCAACTAAAGTCTGCTCGGGAGGAGATCCCGGCAAGAACGGGGCCTGCGGGTTGGACAGATTCTGTAGGGCGCCGCGCCAGAACAATGAGTGCTTGCCGTCAGCAGAGAGGTGGTAGTCCAGACGGGCGATAAAGACGTTGTTGTTTTCCTTTATCGGGGCGCGAAAACGATAGCCGGAGTAATTGAAGCCATCGCCGACGGAGGGGGCATTGGTACAAAATTGGCCAGTGCAGAACGTCTTGTCGAAATAGCCGGTGTGGGTGGCGTTCTCGATCGCAGGATTAATCCCTACGCCGAGGGGATCGAGTTGCTGCAAATCGGAAGCTGTAACCGTAACCGGGTTGCGAGACCCGTCCAGGTAATTGATGTTGCCGGCACAGAGGGACGGCGACGGAATCGTCCGCACCGTGCTTTGCTCCTCACGGTCTCTCGTCCCTTCGTAATTGGCAAAGAACAACAGACGATCCTTCCGGACCGGCCCGCCCACTGAAACTCCGAAGATATTTCGTATCAGCTTGTCCGGCACATTCGGGGCGCCGGTCCTAGCTTCCGCGCCCTTGACAAACCAGTCGTTGGCGCTGGTGATGGTGTTGCGGTGGTATTCGTAGAGAGAGCCATGGAAACTGTTTGTCCCGCTCTTGGTGACCAGCGCAACCTGTGCTCCTGATCCGGTCCCCTGGTCGGCGTTGTAGTTCGCAGTGGTGACCCTGAATTCCTGCACGGAATCGAGTGTCGTCGGCAAAACGGAAGTGAATGCATAACCGGCGACCTGGTCATTCACATCGACGCCATCGAGTGTGATATTGCTCTGGTCACTGCGCGCGCCGTTGACCGATCCGCTGCGCGTGTCCTGGTCTTTGTCGATATCTTTGCGGTTGCCCGTGTAGGCCACGCCAGCCTGCAGGCTCAGTAACTCCGCAACGTTGCGGCCTTCGATCGGGATCTCCCGGACCTGCGTCTGGTCGAAGGAGTTTCCAATGGAGGCATCCACTTCGTTCAATACGGGTGCTTCGCCCGTGACCGTCACGTTTTCGCTGGTGCCGCCGACCTTAAGCCGGACGTTGGCCGTGGCTGGAGTGTTGACCAGAAGTTGCAGATCGGTCTGCTGGTAACCTGAAAAACCTTTCGCGGTCACGGTCAGCGTGTAAGTGCCAGGGGGAAGTGCGATGAATCGGTATTCCCCCTGCATCCCGGTCTCGATGGTGCGTTCCAGCTTCGATTCGCTGTTGGCAAGCACGACGGTAGCCCCGACGATCGCGCTCCCGCTGGGATCCGTTACCGTGCCCTGCAGCGAAGTGGACGTGGTTTGTGGAAAAACCGTTGCGTTGACAGTCAGTACCACCAAGATCGACAAAAGCAGACATTTAGCGCGGTTCATCGTCCCCTCCCCGGCCGCCGACTCGCATGCCGCTACGAACCATGAATGGCAACGGCTAGGCATACCACCGGTTCTCACGCCGCCGTCGTCACACACTCCGGCATCTGTCCGAATCGGGCTGAGACAGGGTACCCCGGCCCTACCCTGGAAACTTGTCTGGGAGCGACATGAACTGCCGTCTGGTTTACAGGCGACTTCCCAGCCCTCGAACAATGCAGACACTCGACCCCATGGTTGTTGATAAATCCGATTACACTCAAAATGCCCGAGCAGGGACCTGCCCGAAAACCCTATGCCTCAGACAATCGCAAACCTTTGAATTGTATGGCTCGGGAATTCAGTACGTCGGGTGCCCACAAACAGACGTTTCTGGGCATTACTGGTAGAGCTCACGATCCTGAGTCACTCGTAGATAACAGATCGAAAGACAGCACACTTTCCCGCCCTCAGAAAAAAAGCATTCAAATTCCAAAACAAAGGATCGCGACTGACCGACAGTCAGTCGACTCCTGCCCCGAACGCTGCCGAGACGCCTTGGGCGCGGTTTTTTTCGAAGGCTTACAGGATCGGGCGGAGCACCGAATACCGCGCAATACACACAAGACATGACAGCTGGACACCGGCCGGCAATGAGTCAATGACTCAAATGTCCCATGCAAAGCTAATCGCAGAAATTCCCACGACCACGGGACCAAGGCACCGAGATCGGAACTTCGAATCGAGGATTTGCGGTTTTGGTGTTTTGGTTGAAGGAAGATTCGGAAAGATAATTTCGAATCCTCTCGTCGTACCCAGACAATCACAGCTATGCAGACCGGGCGTGCTTCAGCCCTCGGTTGCGTTGCAGCAACTATATCCTTATAGTGCAATTCAGTATCAAGTCTGGTCCGCATTAGCAGGGAATAGCCTGTGCGTCCGATAGTTTGGCTTCACATTTCGGATATCCACATGCGGGTAAGTACTGCCTGGTCGCAAGACATTGTTCTGCGCGCAATGTGCGAGGACATCGCGCGCAAACGCGGCGAGGGCATCTCATTCGACTTCATCCTGGCCACGGGCGATCTCGCATTCTCCGGAAAAGCCGATGAATATAAGCTGGTGGCGCAGTTTTTTGACGCCCTCAGCGCTGCCTCAGGGGTCCCGAAGGTCAGGATATTCTCGATCCCAGGCAACCACGATATCGAGAGGGACCGCCAGAAGATGTGTTTCCGGGGCGCTCGCAGTTCCCTTCTGAGTCAAAACCACATCGACCTGCTGCTGTCCCCCTGCGACGACTTTGAAACATTGCTCAAGCGCCAGGAAGGTTATCGCAACTTCCAGAACTCATACTTCACGGGCCAACAGAGAATCCCCACTGGAGACGGCCTTGGATACGTTTCGCACTTCGTTAAGGACGATGTGCAAGTGGCCATCCTTGGTGTGGATTCAGCGTGGCTGGCAGAAGGAGGCATTGAGGACCACGGCAAGCTGCTAATAGGCGAGCGGCAAATGATCAATGCCATTGCCCTAGCGGGCGAAAACCACCCCCATGTAGTCATTGGGATGGCCCATCATCCATTTCATGTGCTGCAGGATTTCGACCGAAGATGCGTCCAGGCCCGAGTGGAACGTTCATGCCTATTCTTTCATTGCGGGCACCTTCACGAGCCCGAAGCCCAGGCGACCGGATTCAGCAGCACCGGATGCCTGACGCTCGCCGCGGGCGCCTCGTTTGAGACGCGTCAGTCTCATAACACCTACTCGGTTGTCACACTCGATCTACTCCGGGGAAAGCGAAGAGTGACCACTGTTCAATACAATCCAGCCACTGGCATGTTCTCATTTGAATCTCCCGCCGAGTATCCTGCCGAGATAACCGCGGCCACCACATGCGCCGTAGGCGAACTCGCTCGGGTGATGACAGCATATTGCGCATCCCTGTCCCCATTTGCCTACTATCTTTCCGCTCTACTCCTGGATCAGAAACTGGAGTTTCCGTTTGCCCGCCCGAAGGGCCATGTTTTTGGATCATTCGCGCTCTTGCTCGATCAGCCGGAGGATGAGCTGCAGCGCAAGACGGTGGAGTTCGTCGCATTTAAGAACGTGCTGCGCGTGCTCTACAACCGTAGGGCGCTGCGCGAGCTCTTCGCCGACTATGGGAACGTAATTAAGGAATACGGAGCCGCCCTAGAGAAAAAGTGCATCGCGGATGCCGACCTGAAAGCTCGCCTCGCCGACCGGGAGAAGGACTCTAAATCCATGGCGACGGAGCCACAGCTGCCGACTTTTTCTCATACGATCACCCTTCTTGCCGAACTTCACCGGCTTGGCGTATCCGATACGACAATCCAAAGGATCTTGCGGCATGCGAATGTCGCTGTCACGCAGAGCTGCTACATCAAAACCGCGGACTCAGACGCCGCGGCAGCGATGCAGCAATTTGAGCGATCTCTCGAATATGCACCTAATATGCACCTCTTGGGTGGCGAGAAACCGCGGGTGATGTAGTCAAATCGGAAGATTGCGCGAGGTAAACTCTTATGGATACGGGAGATAGAAAATCTGGCGGAGAGGGAGGGATTCGAACCCTCGATACAGGTGTTAGCCCGTATAACGGTTTAGCAAACCGCCGCCTTCAGCCTCTCGGCCACCTCTCCGGCGTTGCGGAATTGTAGTTTACCACTGGCGGTGCTTCCGCTTCGTGCCCGCTGCCGTTTTGAAATCTCACCAAGCACGAATTTTTCCCTCGTCCCTCCGAAGCCACGGCGGTTGCGTTATGCTGATCGTTCCTCATACCAGGGGACATCCTCTTTCGCATGACCAGCCCTCGAGCCGAGTTGTCTCAGTCATCATCGAATCGGTCATCATCGAACCGATCATCTTCATCGTCGAACCGCAAGCTGATCCTCGCCGGCCAGATTGCCTTCCTGCCTACTGGCATTCTCCAGACGCTGCTCGGCCCGATGCTTCCCATCCTGATCGCGCGCTGGGCGTTGAATGACACTCAGGCCGGCAACCTGTTTCTGGTGCAATTCCTGGCATCGCTCGCGGGCGTCCAACTCTCGGGACTTCTGCTGACGCGCTGGGGATTCCGTCCCGCGTTTCTCTGGGGGCTGCTGTTGATGGCTGGCGGAGTGTCCACTCTTCTCCTCGGATCGTCCGCGCTCGGGATGGCTGCAGTCGCCGCGTATGGTCTGGGCCTGGGCCTGCTTGTCCCTTCCGACAATTTGCTGATTGCGGAAATAGGGCCAAGGTCTGGCTCCAGCTCGGATTCGGACGCAGCTTCGCAGCAAAGTTCGCAGCGAAGTCCGCAGGGAAGCTCGCAAAGAAGCGCGCAGGCCAGTTCTCAAAGAAGTTCGGAAGCAAGCTCGCGCGCCAGCGCGGTAAGCCTGCTGAATTTTTTCTGGGGCGTCGGAGCGGTGTTCTGCTCGGTCGCGGTGTTTTGCTCGGTGAAGCTGGCGTGGGCGGCGGCGCACCATTTACTGCCATTTTTTCTCGGATCGGTGGCGCTATTCCTTCTGCTGTTGGCGTTTGCCATGCGCAATCTGCCGTTTCCCGCGGCCGCAACTTCCTCAGCAACTCCCGCCGTAACTTCCACCGCAACTCGCGCCGGATCTTCGCCGTCGTCTTCTCCGTCATCTTCCTCGTCAACTTCCGCGTCGTCCCCTTCCTGGCGCAACCTGGCAAAGAGTCCGGCGATTTGGATTTTCGCCGCCATCTTCTTTCTATATACCGGAGCGGAAACGGCGGTCGGCGGATGGATCGGCTCCTACGTTTCGCGCCTCGGATCGCGCGGCGCCGCAATGGCCTCGATCGCCCCTTTGATGCCCGCATTTTTCTGGACAGCGCTGTCGGTCGGCCGCGCCCTCGGCACCGTTTTTCTGCGTCACTTCTCGGAACGCAGCGTCTTGCGAGCCGGCTATGGAGCGGGAGCGGCAGGCATCGGCCTGATGCTCTCGGCTCCAACGCTCACCGGAGTGATTGGCGGGGCGCTGATTACCGGCCTGAGTTTCGCAACTTTGTATCCGATCACCGTGGCCCGTCTTTCGCAGCGCTTCGGCGTTGCCGCTCGCAAGATTGGCGCGGTCATGTTTTCTCTGGCGGCGGTGGGGCCGGCGGTCATTCCGTGGATGGTCGGCGTCATCTCGCATTCCACCGGAAGCCTGCGCGCCGGACTGCTGCTGCCGCTAGGGGCGACCGTAATTCTGTTTGTCGTCCATCTTTTTGAGTGGTGACGCGTTAAGTGTGGCGCGGACCTGCCCTGAGCGAAGTCGAACGGGTGGGATTCCACGGTCGCCGCCCACTTGGGATCTTGATCCCCGGTTGACGGACACACCTCTACCCCTTGCACCACAGGTCGATCCCATTGTCGCCGACAGCCGGTTAGGCATCTGCGATGGCCGTCACACTTGCTTGTGATGAAAAAAGTCGGCCCGGAGAAACGGCGAATTTCAGCGACGGGACGTTTCCTGTTGCCTTTACTTAAGGAAACGCCCCGTCTGTCCCCGACTAACTTGTCCCGATTTGCTCTTCTAGAACGTGATGCTCGCGTGCAACTGAATCAGTCGCGGCGAAGCGTCCGCCCCCAGGAAAGAACCGAAGATGCTGGTTGGTGAACTGACTGGGTTGATGATACTGCCGAACGTGGAAGAAGCAATGTCTGCGTCTGGCTGGTCGAAATGCGGGTGGTTCAGGACGTTAAAGAACTGCGCTCCAACCCCGAGCAACCCCCCCTCCCAATGCGGGATCTTAAAGTTCTTCGATATCGCCAGATCAGTATTGAAGTAGCTCGGTCCGGTGAATTGGTTGCGGCGTTGCTGGCCGAAGCCGTTCACAGCGGGGCTGAAATTGGAAGCGAGCAGGCAGGGTGTCGTCGGATTAGCGGCGCTCGCAGTGCATGTCTGACCTCCAGTCCCCGAGAAATTCGCGGGCACGGAGACCGACGTAATGTTCGTGAAGCCGTAGTTGAAACCTTGCAGAACACTGAACGCGTGGGAATCGACGACGGTAAACGGCAATCCAGTGCGCGCGAAAGCCGTGCCCGAAACTACCCATCCCCCGAGTAACGCGCTCGGCCCGAACTTATGAGGCACGTTATAGACGTAGTTCAGGCTGAAGTACTGCCGAGTGTCATAGTCGGAGTTGCCATAGTTTGACCGCAGGTTGAAGGGATCGAATGCATTGAGGGGACTAAAGTTCGTATTCTGTCCGAATTGCAGGATACCGCCATTGGAGATCTCATCGAGTGCGTGGCTCCAGGTGTAATTTGCCTGCACGGTCAAACTCCTGGTTCGACGAGTAAGAGAAGCCGTCAGCCCGTTGTAATTCGATACTCCTGCGGAGCCGATTTCGGTAACCGTCGAGAACCGCTTATCGGTCGCTGCCGTCGGCAGGTCTCCGAAATGCCCTGCGGTAGTGCCCAATTGTCCTTGGCAACTGGTGGCGATTGTCGGATTGCCATCGCAAAAGGCGTTCAGGCTCGGATTCTGCACTACCTCGTGAACTCCGTGATTGCCCACGTAATTCAGCGAGAGTGTCATCTTCTGACCGAGCGCCTGTTGCAATTCCAGATTCCACTCCTGGTAGCGCGGATTGTGGATCTGGTTCGCCACCGTGTTAATCGTGGGCGGGGTGAATCCAGGCACCTTTTGGAGGCTCGCGAGGGTTGCGCCGTTCGCGAATCCAGCCTGGAACGCGGCATTGCTTTGGGCAGCCAGTTGCGCCTGGTTTCCAGTAACTGCGGGGGATAGAGGTCCGCCTGCGATGTTGAAGCCAGCCTGCACAGGCGGATTACTCAACAACTGGTCGGCGACAGTGCCGGGGAAAGAATCCGCGAACAAGCCAAAGCCGCCCCGAACGACCGTATTCTTAAGGCCAAAGGGCGTCCAGGTGAAGCCAAAGCGCGGCAGCCACTCAACCGCCGTGTAGTTCGGCAGGACCTGGTGCTGGCCAGAGACAATGGCCTGATTGTACGGCTGGTTTACGTCGTGCGAGATATTGAGGAAGTCTCCGCTCAGCCGCGCAAAACAATTGGTCTGGCACACGGGATTGGAGAAGTGCTCACCTCGCAGCGAGAAGGTCAACTTTAGATTCGGTTTCACGCTCCACTCGTCTTGCGCGTAGAAGCCTAAAGCGTAGAGGGCAATCGGCTGGCTGGCCTTCGACGGAAAACTCTGGAAGTAGGTTCCTCCGTCTCCCTTAAAGAAGTTCTGCAACGACGTCCCTTCGCTGGCTCCGACGGATCCAATGCCCGGATCGAAATCGGTAATGTCATTGCGCCGGAAACTGAGTCCCACCTTCACTGAGTGATTTCCTTTCGTGATGGAGAGATCATCGACGAATTCGTACTGAGTGACGTTTCGTCCCTGGGGCACGGCGTTAAGCAACCGCCCCAGGGAGGAGAAGGCCCCGCCCTCGAAGGCCAAACGGAACGGCTGGGCCTGCAAAGCCGCTTGGAGATTGGGCACATTGAATTGTGCCGAATACCACTGGCCAGATGCGATGAACTGATTCACGGCATTCGCGCCAAGACTATGGGTTTCCTCCAACTGTCCTTCATATTGCGGCTGGGTGCTGCCCAGGTTGAAGATCGGTGAGATGACGTCGGTGATTGACGCCTGGACGCCGTGGTCGGTGCGGAAGTGCCCGAACAGGCGGTCGTTGGTTCCGATATTCTGATCGATCCGTGCCGTGATCAGATATTCCGTGCTCAACTGGCCTACGGTAGACGTAAACCCTAGCGCGCAGGGCTGGGTAATGCCGAGTCCGCTATTGGGATCGGTAAACCCGCCACACCCCAGGTTGCTCAGTGGAGTCGCCCGGCCTGCACCGGGTGCGTTGTGATAAAGGTTGAAGACGGACGTATAGAACGGCACCGACGCCGGGCTCGCGTTAGCCAGGTTGGCCAGTGTGGCCGTCTGAAATTGCGGGCTTGGGATTCGCACATTGGTGCTGGTCGGCAGCACAAAGCGTAGTCCTTCAGTGTCTACGAAAAAGAACGTCTTGTCTTTCTTGATCGGTCCGCCAAACGAAGCCGCCCACTGGTTGGCGTTGTCGAATGGCCGGGGCGCGCCGCTCTGGTTGTTGAAGAAACTGTTTGCGTTGAGGGCCCGTCCATTCCACCAATAAAGCGCATTCCCGTGGAAGTCGTTAGATCCTGACTTAGTCACATAGTTGACGTTGGCTCCCGCCAATGTCCCGTACTGCCCCGAATAGCCGTTAGTCACGACCGTCGCCTCGCGGACCTCGTTGTTGCCCAGGAGCAGATTCGTCGCGCCGGAATTGTTCACATTGAAGAAGGGATCATTTTCATTTTGTCCGTTGAGGGTAAACAGGTTCGAAGTGGCCGGAAGTCCGTATGCGGAGAAATTACCGCTGCCGGCTTGCGTGTTCTGAACCACACCTGGGGCCGTCTGTGCAATGTAACTCAGGTCGTTACCGGGGTTGGGCGTCAGGGAGATTTGTGTTTCGCTGAAACTGGTAGAAACGTCGGAGTTTTCGGTTTGTAACAAGGGAGCGTCCGAGGTCACTTCTACCATAGATGAGGCCTCGCCAAGAGTCAGAGGTATGTTGACGGTCGTAGCCTGGCCGATAGTCACCACGGCCGTTCCATCCGCTTTCTGAAAGCCGTCGACAGCGACGGAAACTGTGTAACGTCCTGGTTCCAACAACGAGAACCGATACACACCTCGAGTGTTTGTGGATTGCGCCTGCGTGCTTCCATTTTCCTGGCTTTTCAGAGTTACGCTGGCATTAGGCACAACCGCTCCAGAGGGATCAGTAACCAGACCCACAACGTCGCCGGAGGTGACAGATTGAGCACCAAGGTGCGCTGGGGTCCCCACCAGAACTGTGAGAAATAACATAACGACCGAAATTGTTAGCGAAGGCGACAAAAAAGCGGGCCCTCTCTGCTGATTACGACTTCTTGTCTGTAGTTCCCGTACACAACTGAACTTCACAATGATTCTCCTCATTTGATATTCAGGATTGTTAGACAACTCGCCATGATCGATAACTCAGGATCGAGCGAGATATTCCCGCGGTGACCAGTGATTACGGAAAAATAATCGTAGGAGGGTGAACCAGAATGATCTTCAAGTTGATAGCGCCGACAGTTTGACATCCGTGTGGCGCGGACCTGCGCTGAGCGAAGCCGAAGGGGCCCTCGCCCGCGGCTGTTGATTTGGGTGGCGCAGAGCTCCCGGCTCTGCGGTGAGTTATGGGGGGGTAAAACCCAACTCGCCTCCGGAGTCCGTGTCCAGTGCTGGTTTCAAGCCAAAAGGAGTCAAGCCAAAAGAGTCAACCAAAGAGTAGGACTCGCACCAGCGATGTTTTTTCGCCACCGCCCCGACCGCTTCAATTGTTGACCGCTTTAATTGCTTCCCTCCACGGAGAAGGCGAGTCCCGGAGTGGCACGAAAAACGTACCAAGCGTTGTGCGCACCGGGAAAGACCGCGAGCTTTCTTGGATGCACCTGATCGGTGTCATCGACATTCCAGGCATCCACGGTATCCAGTTGATTGGCGTTGGTCTTCACCACGACCCAATATTGCTGTCCCGCAGTTACAGGGATGCCGGACGTGTCGAGTCCCGCCACCAGCGCGCAGCAGGTGCCGAAGGTAGGCAGGCCGGAGAGAGTCCACGACTTCAGCCATTTGCCGGGTATTCCATTGTTGTCGTCCTTGAGACCGAGGACAGCGCCATTGATTGTTCCCTGCGAATAGCCCACCGCGACCGTGATTTTCGTGACGGTGTGATTGGCGTGGGCGGTGAAGGCAGCGGCCATCCACTGCTCGCCGACGCCGGAAGACGGGCCCATGATGTTGTAGCCGGTGCAGCACCAGAACTCTCCGTTCGGATATTCACTGGCCAGATTGCTGAAGATCTTGACCAGGCCGGAGTCGGGAGTGTTCGTCTTCGCGCCGTTCGTGTTCGTACTGGTGATCGTTCGGGGCTGCTCGGTCACTACCGTCATGGCCGCGTGCTTGCCCCACACCGTGGTTCCGTGTGGCTTTACATTTCCCTTTACGACGGATGCATTCTGAGCGCCTGCAATGCTCCACGCGGTGGCTAACATTATCGCGGTTGAAATCGGAAATTTCTTTGAGAACATTTTTGTTGCGGGCATTTTCGCCGACATTGCTCGTCGTTCCTCCTGGGATTGAATCGCGAGGGTCCATTGGGTCAGGTTGGTCGGCCGCGATTCACGGCATGTTACATGACGCGCGGGTTGCGGGCAATCGGGTTGTGCGGTGAATTTAGATACCTGTCGCGTTGCGGGATCAGAGCCGCGATGCCTTCGAGCGTTTTTCTGCGGCCAACCGAAACGGGGCTGTGGACGCCACTTCTACGCGGTTCCTGCCTTCGCTCTTGGCGCGATAGAGGGCCTGGTCGGCTGATTGGATCACTTGCTCTGGCTGGCGAATGCGAGTGCTGGGCTCGGCGACTCCGATGCTGACCGTTACTGCAAGGCGATCGGATAGGCGATCTGATGAACGATCGGATGAGCGGTCAGGCGACTGGCTAGCAGGCTGCGGGAAAAGCTCCCGCTGTTTGCTCAATGACCGCGCGGCGGCGGTTTTTCTTTTTGCGGACTTTCTGCGATCCGAGTGGCTTGTTCCTGCCCGGCGATTTGCGCTTTTTCCGGCACTTCTTTCAGCGGCTTTTTCGGCTCTTCTATCCGCGCCGCGCACTTGAAACGTGGATTTCTCGATGACTTTGCGCAGCGCGTCAAGATGTTCGAACGCTTCTTTGGCGGACGTATTGTGAAAGACTATGGCGAACTCTTCTCCTCCGCAGCGGAAGGCCTGACCATAGCCGCCGACATCGGATAGCCGCTTGGCCACCATGCACAAGACCTGATCGCCGACGTCGTGTCCGTAAGTGTCGTTGAACTTTTTAAAATGGTCGATGTCGACTATGGCGATGGCGTATTGCTGGTCGAGCGAAAGCAGGGACTCGTTGAAGGCGCGGCGTCCGCGAATGCCCGTGAGTTCGTCGTGGTAGGCGAGCACGTAGGAAGTCTCGATCAGCGACGCAGCCAGGATCAGAGCAGCAGTGGCTACGTAGGCGTCCGACATCTTGCCGACCGGAGCGAATTGCAGCCACAGGAAAACAGCAACTGTGGACCACGCAAATCCCGGTTCGATCGGCTTGCGCGTTTGTACAAAACGCCACACGAACACTGCGATAGCGGCGACAAAGCTCAACGGAATCCAGAGCGGGATCGGGAACGCACCCGGATGAAGCAGGTTGACAGGGCTGTTTTCCGGCCGGCACAACACGGCGAACACGACCGATTCCAGGAAGAGCAATCCGAAGCGAGGCGCAATTCCGGCGACACTCAGTCCACGTTCGCGCATCTGGGCAAAGGCGATGAAGTTCAGCGGGATCAGGAGCGCGGCGAGCGCTACGGCGATGCGTCCAGGTCCGGTGAGAACGCTTCCAGTTGGAAGCGGTCCATTGGAGAAGAAAGCGACCGCGCGATGCGCCAGCAGCAGAACCAGCAGGGAAAACAGAAGGCGGCTGGAATTGAAACGCCAGGCAAGAAGCAATCCAGCGGCGAACACTGCAACGTAGTAGAAGCCGATCGACGGCGCAACCTGGACAAACAGAGAACTGTTGACAAGCGCCGCCGCCAGCGCCAATAACAGGCCGCCAGGGACAAGCCATGCCTTCCAGGTTCTCCCGTGCATTGATTCAGAATACGGCAGTCGGCGGCGCGAGGCGGTTATGTTTCGGGCACAGGGCGGTGCCTAGAGACCGGGGAATTTGCCGAGAAAGATCAGCAGAATATCCAGCGTGTCAGAAATTCCGTGTGCGATGATGGGCACCGAGAGATTCTTCCCGGTGCGGAGATAGATCAGTCCGAGCAACAAGCCGGAGAAGCCTTCCTGGATAATACCGGTTATTCCCTGGTAAGAATGAGCGAGTCCGAAGGCGGCATGGACTACCACCAGACTGCAGAACCATGCGAGGCGTGTTCGGTTGCCCAGGTCGGCGACCCGATTCATCACGTACCCCCGCCACACGAGTTCTTCTCCGAAGGCTGCGAGCGTCCACGTCAAAGCGAGTGCGACCAAAGTGTATTTAATATTTCCCGTTAGGATTCGAAAGTCCGCCAAGTCCGGCGGCTTGCCTGTCAGGCGGGTCAGGAAAGGTTGTGTGACGAAGAGCTCGATAATCTCCAGAATGATGCCGGCTGCAACACCCAGCGCCAGAGTGATCGACCAGCTTCGCTTGCGCACGAATCCAATGTCTCGCCACCTTAGTTTGCGCATCCGCAGTGAAACCCATCCCAGGACCAGCAGGTAGAGCGTCTTACTCACGTAGATATGGTGATAGGCGTCCGCGACAAAGATCAGAGCCACGATTGCCAATTCGGCTAGCGCCAGCCATTTGCTCTGACGCCAACCTGTTGGCGCTCCTGCTGCCTCTGGTTGATGAGTTTCCTTAGCGGCGTTTCCTGTGCTGTCGGCTTGGTTTGGAGTGTCCATTTCTGGTCCTGATTGCGTTTTCCTAAGTCAGGGTGCGCCGGGACTTGCTACATAGTATGTCAAACATTTCGCCTTGGCCCTTTCGAGTGGTGATCCGCAAAAACCACTACGCTACTGCCAGGCCGCGCGCGGTGGTAGTCTTCCATGTTCATCTTCCGCACCCATGGCTCGCGCGTCGCATTCCGAACTTCATTCGGCACACCGGCCGGAACCAACATCAGAGTCAAAGGCCGCGGGCGTGGGCGCCCGCGCCACACGGGCAGTTCGCATCGCAATCGACACTGGAGGTACGTTTACTGATTGCGTGTGGGTGGAAGACCGCGCGCTCAAGACTCTCAAAGTGTTCTCGACTCCGGATGATCCGTCGCGCGCGATTGCCGAAGCGCTGAGAAAGATTGGCGAGGGTGGAAAGAATACTGGCGCTGGGCTCACTTTGCTGCACGGCACGACGGTCGGGACCAACGCTCTGCTGCAGCGAAAGGGCGCTCGCGTCGCCCTGATTACGACTGCGGGATTTGAAGACGTCATCGAGATTGGACGCCAGGCGCGTCCTCGGTTGTATGACTTCTTCTTTGATCGGATTGCGCCGCTCGTCCCGCGAGAACTGCGATTCGGCATCAAGGAGAGGACCGATGCCGAGGGCCGAATTCTGGAGCGCCCGTCGGAAGCGGAATTGACGCGAGTGCGGGAGGCGGTGCGGCTTGCCGATCCGGATGCCATCGCCATTTCGTTGCTCTTCTCGTTTACCAACCCGGAGAACGAAGCGGCCGTGGCTGCGGCCGTCGCGGAACTTGGCAAACCGTTATCTGTATCTCATCGGATCCTGCCGGAGTTTCGGGAATACGAACGCACGAGCACGGTCGTGGTGAACGCCTATCTACAGCCACTTATGCAAAGCTATATGGAAACGCTGGCGGAACGCGCGACGAACGCGGGAGATGCGCGGATCTTTGTCCCGCGAATCTTTGTGATGCAATCGAGCGGCGGGATCACGGCGCTGGAGTCGGCGGCGCGGGAACCGGTGCGCACGCTGTTATCGGGCCCGGCTGGCGGATTGGTGGGCGCAGCGGCTATGGCCGCGCGCGGCGGGTTCCGGAAGATTCTATCTTTCGACATGGGAGGAACTTCGACCGACGTGGCGGCGGTGATCGGAGAGGTTCGAGCCAGCGGCCAGTCAGAAGTGGCCGGGCTTCCGGTGGGAGTTCCTATGCTGGAGATTCACACCGTGGGTGCGGGCGGCGGGTCGCTGGCTCGGTTTGATGCGGGTGGGGCGCTGCGCGTAGGACCGGAATCGGCGGGCGCCGATCCGGGGCCGATCTGCTATGGGTGCGGAACTGAACCTACGGTGACTGACGCAAACTTGCTGATGGGACGGCTTCGCCCCGACCGTTTTCTGGGCGGCGAGTTCACGCTCGACATTGAAAGAACGCGGCGGATTACATTGGAATGGCTGAAGAAACAGGGCTCGCGTTTGAGCCCGGACCAATTTTGTGCCGGTGTCGTGCGCGTGGTGAATGCGAACATGGAGCGGGCTTTGCGCGTCGTTTCCATCGAACGGGGTTACGATCCGCGCGAATTCGCGCTAGTGGCGTTTGGCGGCGCGGGAGGTCTGCACGCCTGCGAACTGGCGGCGGCGATGGCAATCCCCACAGTGGTGATTCCGGCGCGGCCGGGCGCGCTTTCGGCATTTGGAATCCTGGTGAGCGATGTGGTCAAGGATTATTCGCGCACTTTATTGTGGCGATTCGCAGGGCGTGTTCGACAGGAAATAGGGCAAGCGTTGCCGCAGTCGAGGCTGGAGAAAGAATTTCACAAGCTGGAGGTGGCGGCGCAAAAGGAATTCCGCGCCGAACGGTGGCGCGGCGCTCTTCATTATGAGAGGAGTCTTGATCTGCGGTATCGCGGTCAAGGCTATGAACTCAACGTGCCCGTCACGGCGAATGTCGCCGCTCGCTTCCACGACGAACATCAGCGCCGATACGGGTATCACCACGGGGGGCGGGAGATTGAACTGGTGACGCTGCGTCTGCGGGTTCGTTTGCGGACGCCGCCGTTGAAAGTTGCGCGGCGACGAGCGGCGCGAAAGGCGCCGGCTCGAGTGGCGGCGGTCGAACACGCGTCCGTGTTCTTTCACGACAAAGCCGTGACCGCGCCCGTATTTGAGCGTCGAGAGCTGGTTTCCGGCCGATCGATGCGGGGACCGGCGGTGATCACGGAATACAGCGCGACCACGGTGATCCCGGCGGGAAAGAAGTTTTGGGTGGATGTGGCGGAAAACCTCATTATTAAAATCGGTGATTGAGATCGGGTGATTACTCCGGTCCGGTTGTGGTAAGAGAAGAAGTTGAACCACAGAGGGCACAGGCGACCACTGGGGAAAGGACCACTGGGGAAACCCTCAAGCGCAAATCACTCTTCTTGTGGTTCTTTCTTTTCCTCGATGGCCATGTCTTTCAATTCGCTGGACTCGAAAACGTCCCCACACTCCTGACATTCTACGTATTCCGATTCTTCATCGCGGGAGACGATCTGCACTCGTGGATGCTTGCACAGTTCGGGGCTGACTTTTTTGGGAGGAGACTGCGACGGCTGGCTAGGCGTCATAAACTTGTTGACTGTTCGACTCTTGGGGGAATTCGCGCGTTTTTCCTGTAATTGGCGATATTTTGCGGCGGATGGCTAAGGATGTCAAGTACCCATCGAACGCACTAATGAGTCAATTTGACGATTGAGCGCAGCAAAAACCCTGAACCACCAAGGAGACGAAGGATCACTAAGGCTTTTGCGCCCGTGAGGGCGCCATATCCAGGGGAAAGCTTTTCAGGGCAACCTCGTGCGAACGGGAAGACGTTCTCTTCGCTTCGTCAGTTGTGCTCTCGACGAGAGTTCCTTTCAGCACATAATATGCTTCGTCGCCCCGACTCTTGCCGTCGCCTCGCTCGACCGTCCCGCGAAATTCGAACGATACGCCATGAACGGTGTCGGTAGTAAATGCGAGTTGATTTCCATCGAGTTTGCCCGATTTAAAAAAGTGATCCAGAAAAACGCCGCGATCGCTCTCCGAGTCGCCGTAGCGCGAAACAAAGCCGGTAACTCGTCCGCGGTCTTCGACGGTGATCTGTACGAACTCGCCATCGCGCAAAAAGCTGTACATGCCGGAGTAATCGGCTCCGGGACTCGAGGCCCGTTTCTGCGGATTCGAGTTCGCCTGTGCGCCGGCTAGCGTCCAAACCAAAAGAACGAAACATGCGAGTTGCAGGGGATAGAAGTGTGTTGTGCTGATGGGCATGAGTTATTGCGCTCCGGAAAAAGCTACTATTGGAGCGACTTCGGCTCCGACTTGTTCCTGGGCGACTTCGCATCCAGCCGGGAAACCAGCTCATGCGCGCAGGGCGGAACGCCGACTTTTCCCTCGCGGATAATTTGCCTGGCGGTCAATTTTCTTCCATAGAGATTCTCGTTGGCGCCGCCGTCGGAACGCAGAGTCGAGCCTTCCAGCGAGACCCCGGCGAACAGTCCCTTATTGCGCGAGTAAGAAAGAATCTCCGCGTTCATGACAATATCCGTCGCGCCCTCGGCCGTGCGTCCCTTGGGACCAGCGGCGGCGGAGGCATCGGCGCCCAGCTTTACCTTGCTGGAGAGCAATGATCGAGCGCCTTTGGCGTTCATAACCAGAAGCACAAAGTCGGTGGCTTGGCCGCCCAGTTGAAACCCGATGCTGAGTCCCTCCAGCGCATACATGGCAGGGGGTCCCCACTTTCCCGTGTAATGCTCGCCACTGCGGCAAACCATCACGCCACGGCCGTAACTGCCACCCACTCCAATCGCTCCCTTAATCACGGAGGGCAATATGATCACGCACTCGGCCTTGTCCAGCAGGTCCTGGGGGATGTCGTCGGGAATGTTCAGAATTTCTTTCAGCACCTCGCCTGCGTCCTTCACGCGCTCTTGTTCCTTCCGGTCGTTAGCCGCGAACGCGGACGCTGCCGTCAGCAATACCGCCATGAAACACGCGGTGGTCCTCTTCATAAAATTCATGTTCATGAAATTCCTCCGGAAAATATTGGTGATCAGGCATCCCCACAGGCATCATCTCAGATCATAAGTATGAAATGAAGGTTGTCAAGCGAAGCCACGAACCCTGCCACGTCGTATCCGCTCATTCGCAAAGAGGAACGAATGAGCGGAGGCCCGCTGAAGCGATAGTTTCTGTTTCCCGTATAATCTTGCTACAGAGTAGCCGTCCGTGGCGAGCGAGCGAAAACGCCTCGGATCCCGCCTACCGGGGCACCGTTGTCGTAGGAAATTAGGAGTTGGCTAGAATTCAACTTGGAGCGAGATGGAATCCCCGGGAAAAGACGTGTTGAGACTTTTGGTGGAACGCGATCCCGCGAGCCCGGAATTCCGGAGCGGAGTTCGGGCAGCACTTCATCCCGAACCTCGCCCGGCGCTGCGCCCGACGGAGTTGCCTGTCGACAGCGAATTCGACCTATGGCGCGATGTGTTCGTCCAGCAAAAGCTGCCATGGGGGCGCTTCCTGCAATCCGCGCTGTTGCACACGGCGGCAGTTGCGCTCATATGGACGATTTCGCTCTCCTGGATTCGGCAGCAAAAAATTCTGGATCATGCCGCATTTGACCGGTCGTCGCTGGTAACTTATTCGCCGGAAGAATATCTGCCACCGCTCGACACGGGCGCGTCCGAAGCTCCGAAGGTGCAAGAGGGAGATCCCGCTTACGCGAAGCAGCCGATCCTTTCGGTTCCGCGGGAAGCGGACAACCGGTCCCAAACTATCGTGGTGCCACCCGATCTCAAGCTCGACCGCGACGTTCCCTTGCCCAATATCGTTGCCACGGGCGCCATCGTTCCGGCGATTCCCCTCGATGCTGCGCGACCTTCATTGTCATTGTCATCGAACCGGATCGTCGCGCCCGAGACTCAGGTAGTGGCGCCGGCGCCCGACGTGCAATTTGCGCGGGATCGTGTAGTGCAAGCGGCGATGAAATCGGATGTGGTTGCGCCGCCTCCGGAGTTGACGCAGTCTACAAAGGCGCGAGTCGGGCTGATGAACATTGGCCCGAGTGATGTGGTCGCGCCCGCTCCACAGCTCACGTTGACGGAACAACGTTCGCTGGCGGCGCGCGGTAAAGGAACTCTGCCGGGCGGTAGCGTACAACCGGTGGGCCCTCCGCCGAGCATGGCAGCGGCTGGCGGCACCAGCGCGGGCGGACGGCTGATCGCGTTGGGGATTCATCCCGTCGCGCCTACCGGACCAGTTCCTGTTCCCGGCGGCAATCGCCGGGGAACATTCAGCGCGAGTCCGCAGGGGAAGCCGGGCGCTTCGGGGACGCCGGATTTGGCGGGCGGAGGCAAAGGAGACAGCGGCTCCAAGACGCGCAACAATGGCCATGGTCTACCGGCTGGCTTGCATGTTGGCGCGGCAGATTTCGGAGCAACATCGCCGGTCGAGCGGAACGGGGGTGCGTCGTCGCACGGGAATTCGAGCGGCAATGGCGCGGACGGCGCACGCGAGGTGGCTAGCCTTTCGTCGTCGGGTGCGACGCCGGGCGCGCGATCGGGCGCACGGGCTGCATCCGCGGTTCCCGACGATAAAGCCACCGACGTTGACCGCCAGGTATTTGGCGGTAAGCGCTTCTACGAGATGGCGCTGAATATGCCGAATCTGAATTCCTCGACTGGAAGCTGGGTGATCCGGTTTGCGGAACTCGATGCGGGACGGAAACAAGGGGAACTGCTGGCGCCGGTGGCCACGCAAAAATCGGACCCCGGCTATCCACTGGAATTGATGCGCGCCAACGTGCACGGCATGGTCACACTTTATGCGGTCATTCACTCCGATGGCAAGGTGGGTGAGATTCGCGTCCTCAACAGCCCGGACGAACGCCTGGATTCCTACGCGGCACAAGCTCTGGCCCGCTGGAAATTCGTGCCCGCAGTCCGAGCCGGGAAACCGGTGGCACTCGAAGCGGTGGTGCTGATTCCGTTTCGAGTTCGGCATAGTTTCTGAGCGGGTAATGCTGCTTACCGGGTGGAGTGCCGGTTGTCACCGCGGGCGGGCGAAACGCGCGTCGCTCCATCACTCTAACGTTGAGCGGACGCGGATTCTTCTCCGGATAGGGCGAGGTACACCGCGGGGTTTGCACAGACTTCGTAATACCAGCGGTCGGTCCAGCGCAAGATGGATAGATCGCGGACATCGACTTGGGCAATACGGTTCTTGCGGATCGCAATCTTGCGAAAAACTCCGTTAATAATGGGAACGGTGCCGACGAAGAACTCGTGCTGCTCATCGACCCACGGCCCGGTA
>Ga0210407_10000460_pt1 | contig 46310 bp, 46 predicted proteins | sample IncBWC27MmetaG_FD_150860 | JGI IMG/M metagenome (GOLD analysis project Ga0210407, IMG submission 150860) | Forest soil microbial communities from Barre Woods Harvard Forest LTER site, Petersham, Massachusetts, United States - Inc-BW-C-27-M | ecosystem: Environmental > Terrestrial > Soil >...
AACCGATCGATCTCCACTACGCTGCCATCCAAACCGCCATGCGAGGCGTCTTCCATGAACTCGGGCTCGCCGCCTGATCATCGACAAAGTTTTTGCGGGGCTTCGCCCCGAAGCGCCTAGGCGCGACTTGCCGTGGTGGAGGCAGCACGGTCGTTCGGCAACCCTGCGGGCGAAAACCGCGCAACAGTCGACCGGCTCGCTCAGAAAGCAGTGCCGCCAGAACACCTCGATCCACCCGATCACGAGCCCTGCCGCGCCGAACATAATCCCGGGCGCGATGCGCGCCAGCTCCATCCGCGTCGGTACACGCGCGAGCTGAGCCTTGATGAAGTCGACCTGGTCTTCGATCGCGGCGAAGTCGGCGCGCGCGAGGCCGACCTGGCGCAATGTGAAGGGGTTCTCGTCTGGTATGCGCTCGGTAGGGGTCGCCTCGGCGAGCGTTTTATCAATCGTTAGGCCGGTTCCACGAACCTGCGCCGCCTGTGCGCATCGGAGCAGTGAATGGACCAGGCGACCGTCACATTGTCGTTGAGCATCGTTGGAACTTCTGTCGCGCTCGTATTGGCAGCCATCCGAGTGTGCGAGTTTTTCCGGGATCGGCGACCAAAGCTATCGGTGGTCGCGCGCCTAACCTCATGCGAAGTGGAAGGAAACGACATGATCGTGCTCAACAACTCCAAGGTTCCCGCTAACATCTACTATTTTGACTTGGTGTGGGCGAAACAAGGTTTTCTGGGAAAGAACGTTGGATTGGGAAGACGGTTTTTGAACGAGCAGGATCCTCTAGGAGGTGACCCCTGCGACATCACCGTTCCGCCACATCAGCAATATTCGTTGAACTTCAGTGAGCAAAATCATTTCGGTTGGCGCAGCGAAGACGACCTTTATTTGCGGCTCTCGCTTGTTGGCCGCCGTTCTCCGCTGTGGCTTTGGGTTTCGGGTCCTCGCAAGGCCCGGAGACGCCCTCCAACGCACGCAATCGAATGCGATGACGTAATCTAATAGGAACCGGCGATCAGGCCCGTCTCCGGCCCGGAGGAAAGAAAAAAGCGCCGGCCGCGGCCGGGTGGAAAGGTCCGAGCCGCCGGCTGTTGGGGTTATTCTCATGACGCGGGCACTCGCCGACTGATACCGCGTCCGCCCTTATCCGCTCGCGCGGCCCCCCGGTGGCAGGGGGGGTGTCGCGCAGGCCAGCAGCAGCCGCGACGCGCGCGGTCCGCGACCGGCGTCGACCTCGATGACCACGCGGACGCTCCGCCCGGGGACGAGGTCGGCGTCCGTCGCGCCCTCGACGGCGGACCGGCGGAAGAACACGTTGTCACGCGCGGAGCCGTCGGCGAGCCGGACGAACCCGTGGCCTTTCTCGGGGTAGAATTGCCGGATGGTCCCCGCGACAAGGGCCTGCCGCGGAGCGTCGCCGATCATCGCAAGCAGACGAGCGGCGAACGCGCGGACCTCGGCCGCCGTCATGGTTGTGAGGAACCCAAACCTCCCAGGGGTCTCGCCAGATTACCGGCCGGCGTGGCTTCGCCGTGTGAGGCCGATCACACCGCCGCGATTTTATGATTAATCAACTTAGCGAATTTCCGTCGGTGGGTGAGGGTCTTCCGTTGACATAGGGGTATATGCGCGTATATAGGCGTATATGCACATGGAAGCAGAACGGAGGAAGCCGCGATGACCCCCGACCCGCAGTCCGAAAAATGCAATTGCCTGGCCGTCCGCCAAGCGGCCCGGCATGTCACCCAATTCTACGATCAGTACCTGGCGCCGAGCGGGTTGCGAACGACTCAGTTCTCAATCCTGACAAGGCTGAAACGGTTGGGGCCGATGACCATCAACACCCTTGCTGCCGACCTCGTGATGGATCGAACGACGCTCGGACGCAACATCTTGCCGCTGCAGCGTGATGGCCTCATTGCCGTGGTGAAAGGAAGCACCGACCGCCGCAGCAAGGAATTGCGGATGACCGAGGCTGGTGCCGAGTGCCTGCGCACCGCTGTCAAGGGATGGATTGAGGCCCAGACCCAGTTCGAGGCGGTGTTCGGCGCCAAGCGCGCCGCCGAGCTGCGCGCCCTGCTGCACGCCGTCGCCGCGAGCGACCTCGCCGCCGTTCGCACCGAAGCCGCACCCGCGGCCTCCTCCTAATCGGAGATTACTGCGATGAGCACCGCAGTCGAGCTCGACGCGGGCCCCGCCCAGCTTCGGCTGGTTGCCACTCCGCCCCGCCGTGATCTGAGACCAGCGATCCGGCGGCTCGTTCTGTCCGGCCTGGTGTTTGCCGTCGCGCTTGGCGCGGCATGGTACGGGCACCAATGGTGGACAGTTGGACGCTACATCGAAACCACCGACGACGCCTATGTCGGCGGCGAGGTTACGGTGATTGCACCCAAGGTCGCCGGGTTGATCGCTGCGGTGGCGGTCACCGACAACCAGGCAGTGCACGCCGGGGATTTGCTGGTCAAGCTCGACGACCGCGACTATCGGGCTGCGCTCGCCAAGGCGACGGCGGCCGTTGCCGCTCGGCAGGCCGCACTCGCCAACCTCGATGCGACCCGCCGCCTCCAGGAAGCGATGGTCGCCCAGGCCGACGCCGAGATCGCAGCAGCGGACGCCGAGGTCGAGCGCTCCCAATTCGATACCATCCGCTACCGCCGGCTCGCCTCGGACCAATATGCTTCGGTTCAGCGTTCTCAGCAGGCCGATGCCGACAGTAAGAAGGCGATCGCTGCCGCGGACAAGGCTCGCGCGGCGCTCGCGGCAGCGCAGCGGCGGCTCGACGTGATCGATACGCAGAAGCAGCAGGCCCAGGCGGCACTGGCCCAGGCTGTTGCCGACCATGACCTTGCACAGCTCAACCTTGGTTACACGGAACTGCGCGCCCCGATCGACGGCACGGTCGGCAACCGCAGTGCGCGCCCCGGCGCCTACGCCATGGTCGGCGCCCAATTGATCTCGCTGGTGCCGGCGGACGGTCTCTGGGTCGACGCCAATTTCAAGGAGAGCCAGCTCGCGCATATCCGTCCCGGGTTGCCGGCCTCGATCGAGGCGGATGTGCTGCCCGGCCAGGTGTTTCATGGGCACGTCGCCAGCTTGGCGCCGGCGACGGGCGCCCAGTTCAGCGTGCTGCCGCCCGAGAACGCCACCGGCAATTTCACCAAGATCGTGCAGCGCGTGCCGGTGCGCATCCTGCTCGACGGCGATGCTTCGAAGCTGGGCCGCCTGCGTCCCGGTCTGTCGTTGACCGCCGGCGTGGACCGGCGCCCGAACACGGACCGCGCCTCATGAGCGCGGCCGCAGCACTCCTGGAAGAACCGTCCACCGAGCCGGTGGAGCTTTCCTTGCGGGCGAAGGTTTTAGCCTTCGCCGCCATGTCGGTCGGCTTTTTTATTGCACTCCTGGATATCCAGATCGTGTCGGCTTCGCTCGGCGATATCGCCGGCGGATTATCCGCCGGGCCGGACGAGATCGCCTGGGTGCAGACCAGCTATCTGATTGCCGAGATCGTCGTCATTCCGCTCTCCGGCTGGCTGTCCCGCGTGATGTCGACGCGCTGGCTGTTCTGCGCATCGGCTGCCGGGTTCACTGCGACCAGCTTGCTGTGCGGTTGGGCGTGGGACATCCAGAGCATGATCGTGTTTCGCGGGCTGCAAGGTTTCCTCGGCGGCTCGATGATCCCGACCGTATTCACGACCGCCTTTGTCTATTTCGCCGGGCAGCAGCGGGTCATCGCGGCGGCCGTTATCGGCTCGATCTCGTCGCTGGCGCCGACCTTGGGACCGACCATCGGCGGTTGGATCACCGAAAGCTATTCCTGGCATTGGCTCTTCTTCATCAATCTGGTCCCCGGAGTGTTCGTCGCCGTCGTGGTGCCGATGCTGGTGCGCATCGACCGCCCGAACCTGGCGCTGCTGCGCGGCGCCGATTATCCCGGCATTGCGCTGATGGCGCTCTTTCTCGGCTGCCTCGAATACACGCTCGAGGAGGGACCGCGCTGGGATTGGTTCGGCGATGACACGATCCGCACGACGGCATGGATCGCAGCGATCGCCGGGTTCGCCTTCATCTGGCGCAGCTTGACCTACGCGCAACCGGTCGTCGATTTGCGCGCACTGAAGAGCCGCAACTTCTCGCTCGGCTGCTTTTTCTCCTTCGTCACCGGCATCGGGATTTTTGCGACGATCTATTTGACCCCATTGTTTCTCGGCCGGGTACGCGGCTTTAGCGCGCTGGACATCGGCCTCGCTGTGTTCTCGACCGGTGTGTTCCAGGTTCTCGGCATCCCGATCTACAGCCTCTGCACCCGGTACATCGATCTGCGCTGGCTGATGATGGTGGGCCTCGCGTGCTTCGCGCTCGGGATGTGGAACTTCACCCCGATTACTCATGATTGGGGCTGGCGCGAGCTGCTGTTGCCGCAGGCCTTTCGCGGTTTTGCGCAATTGTTCGCCGTGGCGCCGACCGTGACGTTGACCCTGGGCGGCCTGGCACCCGATCGACTAAAGCTGGCATCCGGCTTGTTCAACCTGATGCGCAATCTGGGAGGCGCGATCGGGATCGCCGCCTGCGGCACGATCCTCAATGATCGCGCCAATCTCCATTTCCTGCGGTTGGCCGAACATCTGAACACCACCAACACGGCGATGACTGATCTGCTGCAACGCGTCACCACCGCAGATGCGATAAAACGGGGCGGCGATGCCGTGCACGGCAATGCGGCGGCGTTGAAGCAACTCTGGTCCCTGACCTGGCGCGAGGCGCAGACCCAGACCTATGCCGACGCCTTTCTGGTGATTGCGGTCTGCTTCGTCATCGCCACCCTGATGGTGCCGCTGATGCGCAAGATCGTCCCGCCCCGGTCAGCGGCGTCAGAGGCGCATTGACCGGTGCGGCACCGCGTTTACTCGGCCGGCTGCGAACGAGCTCGAGAAAAAATGCCAAACGGTCGGTCATTCCGGGGCGCGGGCGCAGCCTGCGAACCCGGAACCGATGCACACGGTCTCGTAGACACTGTGGATGGGCGGGGTGTTCATCGGTTCCGGGCCTGGCCCTCTGGGGCCATCCCGGAATGACTTCTTATGAGAGTGCCGAGACGGGTCCCGGCCTGCAGTGGGACGACTGTGAGCGTCACACCGGGGCCAGCGGCTGGTGGGGCTCCGGCGGCAGCTCGACGCGGATCGGGTCGCCGGCCTGGACTTCGCCGGCGGTCAGCACGACAGCCATGATGCCGGCCTTGCGCACGAGATTGCCATTCGGGTCGCGCTCCAAGGTGGCACTCATCAACCCGGGCTGGATGCGGTCGAGCTGGGCGCAAGGATTGCGCAGCCCAGTCACTTCGATGACCGCCGTGTCGCCGAGACAGAGGCGGGCGCCAGTCGGCAGCCCGAGCAGATCGACGCCGCGCGTCGTCACATTTTCGCCCATCTGCCCGGGCGAGACGGCGAAGCCCCTCGCCCTCAGATCGTCATGCAGCTCGGCGTGGATCAGATGCACTTGGCGCAGATTGGGTTGGCTCGCAAAGCGCGCCAATCGCGAGCGGTGCTTGACCGTGGCGCCCGCATGTGCATCGCCCTCGACCCCGAGCCCGACCAGCAGCCGAATCTTGTCCTGGTTCGGCTTGGACAGCGTATGGCCGGGGCTGCGGCTGACCGCCGCCACGATTGCACTCATAATCTCCCGATCAACGGCGTGCCTCGGCATCGAGCAGGCCGAGAGCGTGGTGCACGGCCGTCCGGCGGATTGCCGAGCGGTCGCCGGTGAAGATATGCAGCTCGGTCCGGCAAGGCCTACCGCGCCGCGCCAAGCCGAAAATTACGAGCCCGACGGGCTTTTCGGCGCTGCCGCCGCCGGGGCCGGCAACGCCGGCGACAGAGACCGCGAGGTCGACCGGCGCGCGAGCCACGGCGCCCTCGGCCATTGCTGCCGCGGTCTCGGCGCTGACCGCACCATGCGCGGCGATGGTTTCAGCCGGAACCCCGAGCAATTCCGACTTCGCTTCGTTCGAATAGGTCACAAAGCCGCGCTCGACCACATCCGAGGAGCCGGCGATCGCGGTCAGCGCCCCAGCGACGAGCCCCCCGGTGCAGGATTCGGCGGTCGCCACATGCCACCCGCGGGCCCGGCAGGCATCGAGAACCGATTGCGCAAGTGTCAGGGTTTCAGCTTCGAACACCGGATACTCCGCCGAGCGCCAGCAGAACCAATAAAGAAAGCATAGCGTAGAGCGCCGCAAAGAGATCGTCGAGCATGATGCCGAGGCCGCCTTTGACGTAGCGCTCGGCCCACCGTGCCGGCCAGGGCTTCCAGATGTCGAAGATCCGGAACAGCAGAAAGGCGAGGGCGTAGGGGAGGGGGGCAGGGGGTGCCGCTAGCAATACCAGCCATTGCGCTGCGACCTCATCGATCACGATCGCGCCGGGATCCTCGACGGCGGTCGCCTTGGCGACAGTCGCTGCGGCCCACCAGCCGATGATGAAGGCAATCGCGGCGGCGACGCCCAGTCCGGTGATGCCCCACAGGTTGGTGATCGCCCAGGCGAAGGGCAACGCGGCGAGTGATCCCCAGCTACCCGGTGTGATCGGCAAGAACCCTGCGCCAAACCAGGTGGCGACCAGCACCGCCGGATGCCAGAACGGCAGCCCCAGGGAGCGGCGGACGGGCGCTCTCAGAGCGGCAGGCGCACAGTGGCGACCGCCTGTGCCGCGATGCCCTCGCCGCGGCCGGTAAAACCGAGCCTGTCGGTCGTCGTCGCCTTGACGCTGACACGAGCTCCGGCAATGCCGAGGATCGCGGCGACCCGCTCGACCATCGCTGCACGATGCGGGCCGATCTTCGGGCGCTCGCAGATGATTGTCACATCGACCGCGGCGATCGCCCCGCCGCGCGCGCGAACGAGGGCGGCCGCGTGGCGGAGGAACTGGTCCGAGGCCGCACCATGCCAACGCGGATCGCTCGGCGGGAAGTGCATGCCGATATCGCCGGCGCCGATCGCCCCCAGCACCGCGTCGGTCAGGGCGTGGAGACCGACATCGGCGTCGGAATGGCCGGCCAGGCTCGCGTCGTGCGGGATCTCGATGCCGCATATGCGAACCTGGTCGCCGGGGGCGAACGCGTGCACGTCGAAACCCTGCCCGACGCGAACATCGCCCTGCCGCGCCGCGATCAGCCGCTCGGCAATCGCGAGGTCCTCTGCTGTCGTTACTTTGAGATTGTCTTCGCTGCCGGCGACCAGCACCGGCGCCAATCCCGCCGCTTCTGCCACCGCGGAATCGTCGGTCAGCTGGCACCCCGCCGCAGCGCGATGCGCGGCAAGGATCGCGTCGAAGTGAAAGCCTTGGGGCGTCTGCGCACGCCACAGCGCGGAACGGTCGACGGTCTCTCTGATCACCCCGTCTTCGGCGCGCTTGATCGTATCGCATATCGGCAGGCAGGGGATTACCGCCGATGCCCGGTCGAGCCCCTCGATGACCCTGTCGATCAGCATCGAATCGGGAAAAGGCCGCGCGCCATCGTGGATCAGCACCCGCTCGGGGCAATTCAGCGCTAACGCCTCCAGCCCGAGCCGCACGGAATCTTGGCGTGTCGGGCCCCCCGCCACGGGTGCCATGACGCCGAGACCGGCGACGGCACAATCGAACAGCTCCCTATCTTCGGGACGGATGGCTACCAGCACATCGGCGACCCGCGGATGCTCGGCAAACGCCGCGACGGCATGGCGCAGCAAGCTTACCCCATCCAGAGAAAGGTATTGCTTGGGTAGAGCTCCTCCGAACCGGCTACCCCGACCGGCTGCGACGACGAGGACGTACACGGAAGCCATGTGCGAATTTAGTTTAAGTTCATCCGTATCGCCATCGCGCGGAGGTGTCGTGCGCCACGGCAAATGCGCGCTCAGGGGCTGGATGCATCTACACCCGCGCTCGCTTCTCTTGAGGGAGCAGTGAATGATAGATGAATTCGTTCGTCGGGGCGGCAACGCCCTGTTCTCGCGCCAGTCGAACGACCGCACCATTCCAGTATTCAAGCTCGCTCGGCTTTCCGTCGATGATATCCCGCTGCAGCGAGGTGGTCCCGTCCGGGGCCAGCGAGTCGAGGAACGTCAGCGTATCGGCAACAATCGCATCCGCCAATGCGATCTCGCGAGAACGGGCGACGGCAAACACCTCGGTCATGCACTGCTCAAGCAACCGTCGCGTTTCCGGCATCGCTCGGATCGCGCCGATCGCCGCCCGCGTTACCGCCCCGACGCCGCCGAACGACGTGACGAGCAGAAATTTCTCCCATAATGCCTTTTGCATGTCCGACGGAACCTCGACGGCGACGCCCGTCTTTCGAAAGGCTTCCTGCAATCGCATGGCTCGGTCGCTACGCCGATTGTCCAACTCCGCGAATTTGATGATGTTGGCCGCTCCCAGACTGCGGATCCGGCCGGGGGCTGTCACCCAGCTAAAGGTCCCGCACAAGCCGGCCAGGACATGCCCGGAACCCAACACCCCTGCCAGTTCCGACGCAGCATCGACCCCGTTCTGTAGGGGAACGACGAACGTCTCAGGGCCGATCGCCGGCCGCATCGTCCGCGCCGCTTCCCTCACCTGCCAAGCTTTCACGCCGACCAGTACAGCCTCGACACCCGCTACCTCCGCCGGATCATCCGTGGCTTGGGCCGGCGAAATCACGATTTCGTCCCCCGGCGTCTCGACCCGCAGGCCATTGGCGAGGATCGCCCGAAGATGCTCGCCCCTCGCGATGAAGATCACGTCCTCGCCGGCGCGCGCCAGTTGTGCACCGAAGAACCCGGCGGCCCCACCTGTTCCAAACACCATGATGCGCATGGCAGCCTCCTGAGCCGAACCACTCGGCGCTGATGATATGGGGGTGGAAGCACACCCTGGTTGCCATAATCACGATCCAAAAATTGTCGAATTCAAGTGGCACAGTCCCGACCGATGGCGGCTCCGGGAACGGACCGCGGCTGAACGAAAAAGGTGGTCCGGTCGGGCAATCCTGCCAACCGCTGGGTCAGACGGGCATTTCAACCTGAAGAGGAGATTTTGCTGCAGATTCGCTGTAGATGCACTAACGATTAATAATGGATGCTACTGCTGGTTGCAGTCGAGTGGTGCCCGGTGATACTTGAGCTCCATCAACTGGGCGGGCGGCTTTCATAGACTTTTCCAAGAGCCAAGCCGAGCCGATATTGCGGTGCAGCAAAAAAGTCTCTAATATCTGCCCAAGGGCTAGGCAGATGACACAATTGCGCAAAAAATGGGCATTTCGGTCGGTTCATTGATGCTTGAGGAGCCGGTCATCCTCGCGCCGATGTCGGGCGTGACCGATTTGCCGTTCCGGCGTCTTGTCAAGCGCCTGGGGGCGGGTCTCGTCGTCTCCGAGATGATCGCCAGCGAGGCGATGATCCGCGAGACCTGGCAATCGCTGACGATGGCGCGCAATTGTCCCGAAGAGCAGCCGATGGCGGTGCAGCTTGCTGGTTGCGATCCCCAGGTCATGGCCGAGGCGGCGAAGCTCAACGCCGATCGCGGCGCGCGGATCATCGACATCAATTTCGGCTGCCCGGTAAAGAAAGTCGTCAACGGCCATGCCGGCTCGGCGCTGATGCGGGACGAGTGCCATGCGGCGCGGATTCTCGAAGCGACCGTCCGGGCGGTCGACCTGCCGGTGACCTTGAAGATGCGCACCGGCTGGGACGAGCACCATCGTAACGCGCCGCGGCTCGCCCGGATTGCCGAAGCATGCGGCATCCGCATGATAACAGTGCACGGACGTACCCGCTGTCAGCTCTATACCGGGTCGGCTGATTGGCGATTTATTCGATCGGTCAAGGAGAGGGTGAAGATCCCGGTGATCGCGAATGGCGACATCGCCAGCCTCGACGACGCCGATCGGGCTCTTCAGGAATCGGGCGCCGACGGTCTAATGATTGGCCGCGGGTGCTACGGACGGCCCTGGTTCATTCGCCAGGTGGCGGATTGGATCGCCGAGCGGGTTCGTACTCCCGACCCGCCGCCTGCCGCGCAGCTCGAGATCGTGCTGAACCATTACGAAGATATGCTGAGTCATTACGGAAGTGCCGTGGGCACGCGCATAGCCCGAAAACACATCGGCTGGTACTCCAAAGGCCTTGCGGGCTCGGCGGAATTTCGCGCGGCGATCAATCGGACGATGGAGGCGGCCTGCGTCAGACAGCTGATCCGCTCCTTTTACGAGCCGCTGGTGGCTCGCCCCGCGGCGTAGCCATGGCCTTCCGGCGCCGGCGTCGAAGCGAGGCGGCGCCGGACGTGCCCCCCGTTCGTCCTGTCGAAGCGGCGGTTATCCTGGCGGCGCTTTCTGATCCCGTTATCGTGATCGATCGCGGCGGACACATCCAGTTCGTCAACCCGGCCGCCGAACAGTTTCTCGGTTCCGGCGCGGCTGCCATATGCGGCAACGCCTTGGCTGGTTTTGTTGCACCGGGTAGTCCGCTGCTCTCCCTCGTCGACTTGGTCTGGCGCGTCGGCAACACGATCTCCGAATATGACATGCTGCTCGAGGGGCCGCGGCTCGGCAGCCGTTTGGTCACGATCCAGGGAGCGCTGACCGGGGAAGGGGCGGACTTGCTCGTGCTGACGCTGCATGAGCGCTCGATGGCCGAAAAGATGGACCGTCACCTGACCCATCGGAACGCGGCCCGCTCGATAACGGCGATGGCTGCCATGCTCGCCCACGAGGTCAAGAACCCGCTCTCCGGCATCCGCGGCGCCGCACAGCTGCTGGAGCAGGACGTCGACCCCGCGGGACGAACCCTGACCCAGCTGATATGTGATGAGACCGACAGGATCGTTGCCCTCGTCGATCGCATGGAAGCCTTCTCCGACCAGCGGCCGATCGAGCGCCATGCGGTCAACATCCATCAGGTGCTCGAGCGGGTGCGGAGGGTGGCGCAATCCGGTTTTGCCCGGCATGTCCGCCTCATCGAGGAATACGACCCATCACTTCCTGCAGTTGCGGGAGACCACGATCTCCTGGTTCAGGTATTCCTCAATCTCGTCAAGAACGCTGCCGAGGCGTTACGCGACGCAGATGGCGAGATTATTCTGACGACAGCTTACCGTCACGGTCTGCGGCTTGCGATTCCAGGTGGCGAGGGCCGTCAATTTTTGCCGCTAATGGTCTCGGTGACCGACAACGGCGCGGGCATCCCCGAGGATTTGCGCCCCTATCTCTTCGACCCGTTCGTCACGACAAAACGGCACGGCTCTGGCCTCGGTCTTGCACTGGTGGCCAAAGTGATCGGCGATCACGGCGGGGTCATCGAATTCGATAGCCAGCCCGGGCGCACTGTGTTCCGGGTGTTTCTGCCCGTGGTCGCGCAAGACGGTATCGGGTGATGGCTTCGACGATCCTGGTTGCCGATGATGATCGCGCGATACGGATGGTGCTGAACCAAGCGCTGATCCGGCTCGGGCACGATGTGCGGATGACCGGCAATGCCGCGACCTTGTGGCGATGGGTGGCCGACGGCGAAGGCGACCTCGTCATCACCGACGTGATCATGCCGGACGAGAACGGCCTCGATCTGATCCCGCGGATCAAGAAGATCCGCCCGGAGCTGCGCATCATAGTCATGAGCGCGCAGAACACGTTGCTGACGGCGGTCAAGGCGACGGAACGCGGCGCCTTCGAATATCTCCCCAAGCCGTTCGATTTGCGCGAGCTCGTCAGCGTCGTCGAGCGTGCCCTGACCGCCCCATCCGACCTGCCGCCGTCCGAAGACGATCTCGAAGAGCAGCTACCCTTGATCGGCCGCTCGCCGGCGATGCAGGAGATCTATCGGACGCTCGCCCGGTTGATGGGCACCGATCTCACGGTGACGATCATGGGCGAGAGCGGCACCGGCAAGGAGCTGGTCGCCCGCGCTTTGCACAATTTCGGCAAGCGCCGAAACGGTCCGTTCGTCGCGATTAACATGGCTGCGATCCCCCGCGAGCTGATCGAGAGCGAACTCTTCGGCCACGAGAAGGGGGCCTTCACTGGGGCTACCGCGCGGAGCATGGGGCGCTTCGAACAAGCGCAAGGCGGCACCTTGTTTCTCGACGAGATCGGCGACATGCCGATCGACGCGCAAACCCGGCTGTTGCGCGTGCTTCAGGAGGGCGAGTTCACGGCCGTCGGCGGCCGTGTGCCGATCCGCGCCGATGTGCGAATCGTCGCTGCCACCCACAACGACTTGCGGCAGCTGATCCGGCAAGGGCTGTTTCGCGAGGATCTCTTCTACCGCCTGAATGTCGCGCCGGTACGCTTGCCGCCATTGCGCGAGCGAATGGCGGACATACCCGCCCTCGTTCGGCATTTCGCAGCGCTCGCGGTGCGCGAAGGCTTGCCGATGAAGCGGCTTAATGAAGCGGCGATGGAGCGGTTGCGGGCCTATCGCTGGCCGGGCAACGTTCGCGAATTGGAGAACCTGGCCCGTCGGCTCGCGGCGCTGTATTCGCAGGAGGTCATCGGGGTCGAGGTCATCGAGGCTGAGCTCGCTGACGCACTGGCACCGGCGGACCCGGTCGAGGCGGTGGGCGGGGAAGGGCTCGCTGCCGCCGTAGGACGCCACATCAAAGACTACTTCGCCGCCCACAAGGGCGATCTGCCCGCCGCCGGGCTCTACGATCGAGTGCTGCGCGAGGTCGAGCGGCCGCTGATCATACATACCCTCGGCGCCACTCGCGGCAATCAGATCAGGGCGGCGCATCTTCTTGGCCTCAATCGCAACACCCTGCGCAAGAAGATCCGCGAGTTGGACATTCCGGTCGTCCGCGGCCTAAAATAATCGATGATCCTTCGTCCCCAGCTATCGGGGCGAAGGGGCGAGGTGCAACGGGGCACGGGCCGGTCTTGGCTGTCGTCATCCGCGTTACAGCCCGATCGACGGGCGGGGGCATTGCATGCGCCTGATGCGGCGGCTTCGCGTCTGGGCCGGCAGCGTCGTTTTGCGGCGCAACATTGCCATCGCTCTGGCTATGGCGGCGCTCGCTTCGGGGATCGCCACCTATCTGGCGCTGACCGAATCGCCGCCCTTCGGTCCGGATCCGAGCGCCGTCCTGTCGCTCCTAAACCTCGATCTGGTCCTGCTGCTGCTGCTCGGCGCGGTGGTCGCTTGGCGGCTCGTCGAGGTCTGGGCCGAGCGCCGCCGTGGCCTTGCCGGCTCGCGACTGCAGATTCGCCTTGTCTTGCTGTTCAGCCTGATCTCGGTGATGCCGACGATCATCGTCGCCGTTTTTTCCTACCTCTTCTTCAGCTTTGGGGTCGAATCCTGGTTCAGCGACAGGGTCCGGACAGCAATCTCCGAATCGCTGGCCGTCGCCGAAGCGTATTTGCACGAACATCAGCAGGCGATCCGCGCCGACGTGCTGGCGATGGCGAACGACCTCAACAGGGATGCGATGAAGCTGTCGCTCAACCCGCAACATCTCGAGCAGGTCGTCTCGGCTCAAGCGGCATTGCGCGGGCTGAGCGAGGCGGTGGTGTTGGACCGCAACGGCCGGACGCTGGCGAAATCGAGCCTCTCCTTTACCCTCGGTTTCGAGCGGGTCCCCGATGCTGCAATGCGCCGCGCCGACGAGGGCGACGTGGCGATAATGACCAACGACAGTGATGATCGGGTACGGGCGCTCGTCCGCCTCAATCAGCTCGGCGACGTCTACCTCTTTGTCGGCCGCTTTATCGAGCCCGGGGTCTTAAATCACATGGAAGAGACCCAGAGGGCGGTCGCCCAGTACGAGCAGCTGGAAGGTCAACGATCCGGCTCTCAGATCAAGTTCGCGATGATTTTCATGTTGGTGGCGTTACTCTTCCTGGTTGCAGCAGTGGCGATCGGGATCCATTTCGCGACCCAGCTGGCGGAGCCGATCAGTCGGCTCGTGACTGCGGCCGAACAAATCCGTGGCGGCGATCTCGCCGCGCGCGTGCCCGAAGGGGAAAAGGACGACGAGCTGGCGTCGTTGAGCCGAGCGTTCAACCGTATGACCTATCAGATCGAGAGTCAGCAACGCGAGCTTCAGGAGGCAAATCGGCAGCTCGACGAGCGTCGGCGGTTTACCGAGACTGTGCTGACCGGGGTGTCGGCGGGGGTTATCGGACTAGACCGGTTCGGCCGCGTTAATTTACCAAACCGCTCTGCCTCATCGCTTCTCGGCGTCGATCTCGAGGAATCGATCGGCCACGACCTCGTCCAGGTCGTACCGGAAATGGGCGGGCTGCTGGATGAGGCCGCACGCCGCCCGGAGCGGCTCGCCCAGTCACAGGTCCAGCTCGTCCGCGGGACCAGCACCCGCACCTTGCTGGTGCGCATCGCCGCCGAGCATTACGGCCGCGACATCAGCGGTTACGTCGTGACGTTCGACGACATCACCGAGCTGCTGTCGGCGCAGCGCAAGGCTGCCTGGGCCGACATCGCCCGCCGCATCGCGCACGAAATCAAGAACCCGCTGACCCCGATCCAGCTGGCGGCGGAACGGCTGCGGCGCAGATATTTGAAGGAGATCAAAGGCGACCCCGAAACCTTCACGGTCTGCACTGACACGATCATCCGCCATGTCGGGGACATCGGCCGCATGATCGACGAGTTCTCGTCCTTCGCACGCATGCCGGCACCGGTGCTCAAGCCCGAAAACCTGAGCGAGATCGTGCGCCAGACGGTATTCCTGCAGCGCACTGCCCATCCCGAGATCGCTTTTGCGGCCAATTTGCCCGCTCGGCCGGTCACGGTTCGTTGCGATGCGCGGCTTGTCGGGCAGGCGGTGATCAATATCGTCAAGAACGCCATCGAATCGATCGAGACGCGGATCGTCGAACAGGGTGGGGGTCCCGCCGGGCAGATCCGCGTGTCGGTGACCGAGGAGGCAGGGCAGGCCGCGGTGATCGTCGAGGATAACGGCAAAGGTCTGCCGCGGCACGGCCGCGAGCTGCTGACGGAGCCTTATGTGACGACCCGTGCCAAGGGAACCGGACTGGGTCTCGCTATCGTCAAGAAGATCATGGAGGATCACCTCGGTGAGCTGGCGCTGGAGGACGGCGAGCCGGGTGGTGCGCGGGTGCGGCTCGTCTTTGCCGCCTCAGAGATCCGCGCGCCGGAAGATCCGGATGCGGCCGACCAGCCGACGGAACTGAGCATGGCCGGTCATGGCGCATGACATCCTGATCGTCGACGACGAAGCGGATATCCGCATGTTGATCGGCGGCGTGCTCAAAGACGAGGGCTACGCCACACGGGATGCTGCGGACACCGCGCAGGCCCTGGCGGAGATCCAAGCCCGTCAACCGACCCTCGTCATTCTCGACATTTGGCTGCAGGGCAGCGGCCTTGAAGGAATCGAGATCCTCAAGCAGCTGCGCGCCGAAATGCCGTCGGTGCCAGTGGTCATGATCAGTGGACACGGGACGATCGAAACCGCGGTCGAGGCAATCAAGATCGGCGCCTATGACTTTCTGGAAAAACCGTTCAAATCGGATCGGCTGCTGTTGGTCGTCGAACGTGCGATCGAGGCAGCTCAGCTGCGGCGCGAGAATGAAGAGCTGAAACTCCGCGCCGGAGGCGACATTGACCTCGTCGGGGCCTCTGCCGCGGCCAACCAGCTGCGGCAGCAAATCGAGCGCGCGGCACCGACCGGCAGTCGAGTGATGATTACCGGCCCGCCGGGCGCCGGCAAGGAGGTCGTCGGACGGCTCCTGCATCTGCGCTCGCGACGGTCGAAGGGGCCTTTCGTGCCGGTCAACTGCGCAACAATGCGCCCGGAAAGTCTCGAGATCGAGCTGTTCGGGACCGAAACCCGCATCGATGGCGCGCCGCGCAAGGTCGGCACCTTCGAGCGTGCGCATGGCGGAACTCTATTCCTCGACGAAGTCGCCGACATGCCGATCGAGACCCAAGGCAAGATCGTGCGGGTCCTGCAGGAGCAGACCTTCGAGCGGGTAGGGGGGTCGAGCCGTGTCGAGGTTGACGTCCGCGTCGTGGCTTCCTCCAACCGCGAGCTCGGCAGCGAGATCAGCGCCGGCCGGTTGCGCGAAGATTTGTTCTACCGGCTGAGCGTGGTGCCGATCAAAGTCCCGCCGCTGCGCGACCGCCGCGAGGACATCCCGCTGATGGCGCGCCACTTCATGGCGCGTTCCTCCGAGGCCGCACGGCTCAGTCCGCGCGAGTTCGGCGAGGATGCGATGGCGGCGTTGCAGGCCTATTCCTGGCCGGGCAATGTGCGGCAGCTGCGCAATGTGGTCGACTGGCTCTTGATCATGGCGCCGGGAGACGCGCGTGAGCCGGTGCGCGCCGACATGCTGCCGAACGACATCACCGCGATCGCGCCGACCGTCGTCAAATGGGACAAGGGCAGCGAGATCATGACCCTGCCGCTGCGAGATGCGCGGGAGGTCTTCGAGCGCGAATACCTGATCGCCCAGGTGACCCGCTTTGGCGGCAACATTTCCCGCACCGCCGCTTTTGTCGGCATGGAGCGCTCGGCCTTGCATCGCAAGCTGAAATCGCTCGGCGTCTTTGGCAACGACCGCGCGCTGAAGATCGGGGTGTGAGGTTTGAACGCGATCGGAGGGGAGCAGGGAGCCGCGCGCACCCTCGATGCCCCTGCCGTGTCCCTGCCGAACGGGGAAACTCAGGGAGAAAAATCGCATCGCGACCGCAGCCGCCACCGATAACCTTTCGCGAACAAATACTTGTGAGCCAAGCCTCAACCAATTCCGACGGCTCGGCAGGGGAAATCTGACGATTTCCGGACGCCCAAAACCGGGAAGTGATCGAGGCGAAAAATGCATGCCGAGGCTCCTGATGGATACTCGAAGATACGCCCCGAAAGTGACGCCAAGATGGCGCGGGTAGGGGTCGCTGATGTGAGCGGACCGTCAACCGAGCTGGCGGCATCCAGCCGCCTGCTGCGGCCGCGGGCGATCCTCTTCGACTGGGACAACACGCTGGTCGACAGCTGGGTTACGATCCACGAAGCGCTGAACATCACGATGGCGGCAATGGATAAGCCGCTCTGGTCGATCGAGCAAACCAAGGAGCGGGTCCGCCTCAGCCTGCGCGAGAGCTTCCCGCGCCATTTCGGCGAACGCTGGGAAGAGGCCAGGCGGATCTACCTCGACAAATTCAGCGCAATCCATCTCGACCGGCTGGCCGCACTGCCGGGCCGCGGCGAATTGCTCGAGGGGCTGGCCGGCGAGGGTATCTACATGGGAGTGGTCAGCAACAAGACGGGAGCTCTGCTGCGACGCGAGGCGGACGAGTTGGGCTGGTCGGCGCGGTTTGGCGCAATCATCGGCGCCGGCGATGCCGAAAGGGACAAGCCGGATATCGCCCCGGTCCGGCTCGCCCTCGAGCCGAGCGGCATCGGCGCCGGCGAGAGGGTGTGGTTTGTCGGGGACACCGGTGTCGATATCCAGTGCGCCCGCAACAGCGGCTGCGTTCCTGTTCTGCTGGGCGGCGAAATGCCGGAGGCGGAATTGACCCGATGCGCCCCACGCCTCGTCCTGTCCGATTGCTCCACCCTGTTTCGCCTTATCCGGGGCTTGTGAATCAACAAGGCGGCCCTATCTTTACCCGGAAACTCGTTAGCTTTATCCGAGTACTTGCAGGTTTGGTTATGAGCTGGCCCGTTCGGCTCCAAGAAGTGCTGGGGGAATACCCATGACACCGGAAAAGTCGCAAAACGTTCAAGATGTCTTTCTGAATCACGTCAGGAAGAATAAGACACCGGTCACCGTGTTTCTCGTCAATGGAGTAAAGCTGCAGGGAATCATTACTTGGTTCGACAATTTTTGTGTGTTGTTACGGCGTGATGCACATTCCCAGCTTGTCTATAAACATGCGATATCCACCGTAATGCCAGGGCAACCCATCCAGCTCTTCGAGTCGAACAAGGAGATCGACGAATCCTGAGCCCCGCAGACCCGAGCCAAACCGCAGATCGCAGCTGCACCGGTCGCGCGCTCGTCGTTCACCCGACGCCAAAATCGTTGTCTCGGCGGCGGCCGGCTGATGTGGCTGGCCGCTCTGTCGAGGCTCGGTTGGAGGAGGCGGTCGGTCTGGCGCAGGCAATCCGCCTCGATGTCGTTGGCGCCGAGATCGCGTCGATCACACGGCCGCGGCCGAGCAGCTTGCTCGGTAGCGGGACACTCGACACTCTCGGCGGGCTGATCAGCGACAACGGAGTCGGGGTCGTCGTCATCGACGGCGCGCTGAGCCCGGTGCAGCAACGCAACCTCGAAAGACACTGGCAGGCAAAGGTCATCGACCGGACCGGTCTGATCCTCGAAATTTTCGGCGCACGGGCGCGCACTCACGAGGGGCGGCTCCAGGTCGAGCTGGCCGCACTCTCCTACCAGCGGTCGCGGCTAGTTCGTTCGTGGACCCACCTCGAGCGCCAGCGCGGCGGTTTCGGCTTCCTCGGCGGACCCGGAGAGAGCCAGCTCGAAATCGATCGCCGTTTGATCGGCGAGCGGATCGCGCACCTCAAGCGCGAGCTCGCCGACGTCAAGCGCACGCGGGCGCTCCATCGCGAGGCGCGGCGGCGGGTTCCTTACCCGGTGGTCGCGCTGGTCGGCTATACGAATGCCGGAAAATCAACGCTGTTCAACCGATTGACCGGCGCATCGGTCGGTGCCGGAGACATGCTGTTCGCGACCCTCGACCCGACCATGCGGCGCCTCGAGCTGCCCTCCGGCCGGACCGCCATTCTGTCGGATACGGTGGGTTTCATTTCCGACTTGCCGACCCATCTCGTCGCGGCGTTTCGCGCAACCCTCGAAGAGGTCACCGAAGCCGACATCGTCGTCCATGTCTGCGACAGCCACCACCCGGACAGCGATGCACAGCGCCAGGACGTGCTGGCCGTCCTTGCCGATCTAGGGCTCGGCGAAGTGGCCGGAAACGGGCTGATCGAGGCGATGAACAAGCTCGATCTGGTCGATCCGGCAAGACGTTCGGGTCTCGCGAGCCGGGCGTCGCGCGACTGGCATAGCGTTGCCCTCTCAGCGCTGACCGGAGAGGGGTGCGAGGCGCTGCTGGCGACGATCGACCGCGGGCTCGAGAGCGACATCCGCCCGGTGCGGCTCGACATCCCGCTGACCGACGGCAAGACCTTGGCTTGGATTTATCGGCACGGTGAGGTGCTCGGCCGGCGTGATGACACCGAGGCGGCCCACCTGTCGGTTCGGCTCTCCGAAGCCGATATCGCCCGGTTGCGCCACCAGCAGCGGCTGCACTGATTGTCGTAACGACCGACGCGTCGCACCGGCGATGCCCCTCACCCCAGGGCCGGGGTGAGGTGGGGGAATCCCGAGCGGTTGCCGAAGCCCACCTCACCCTCCCGCTTCGCGGGCCCCTCCCTCTCCCCCCTGAAGGGCGGAGAGGGGCTCTTGCAACCCGGATGACAGAGACGGCCGGTTGAGCAGAACGATTATCTTTCAAACCTTTCTGAAACGGGAGGGTTGAGGTAGGGCCTACTCGTCGCGCTTTACCTGCTGCCACAGGGCATCGAGCGCGTCGAGATCGGCGCCGATCGCATGCTCGGCGGCGAGCAACTCGACACGGCGAAAGCGGCGCTCGAACTTTGCCGTCGCCCGGCGCAGAGCTTCTTCCGGATCGATATCGAGCTTGCGGGCGAGATTGGCGACGGCGAAGAGGATGTCGCCCAGCTCCTCTTCCAGTGCCGCAGGCTCCGCGGCGCGCTCGATCTCCGTCCGGAGTTCCGCGATCTCCTCGAGAACCTTTTCCATGACTGGCCCGGCATCGGGCCAGTCGAAGCCGATGCGCGCCGCGCGCCGCTGAATCTTTGCCGCGCGCAGCAACGCGGGCAGGGCCAAGGCGACGCCATCGAGGACGCTTTCCGGCACCCCCGCCTGACGCGCGCGGGCCTGCCGCTCGCCGGCCTTGTGTTCCTCCCAGGCCTCGCTCTGCGCTGCGGCCGAAGCGATCTCGGCATTCCCGAATACATGGGGGTGGCGGCGCAGCATTTTGTCGGCAATTGCTGTGGTGATGTCGTCGAAGGTGAAGAGCCGGGCCTCCTCGGCCATCCGGGCGTGAAAGACGACTTGAAACAGCAGGTCGCCGAGCTCGTCCTTCAGCGCCGTCTGGTCCCCGCGCGCGATCGCGTCAGCGACCTCATAGGCCTCTTCGATCGTGTAGGGTGCAATCGTGGAGAAATCCTGCACGCGATCCCAGGGACAGCCGCGCTCGGGATCGCGCAGCTGAGCCATGATCGCGAGCAGTCGGTCGAGGGAACCCATCATCCGTGCCTCGATTATCGACAAAGGCTGTTGCCCACATAATATCATCGAGTTCACCCGCCGGCAGCGGGCGGCGTCCCGAAGCGAGAAGCTGGAGCCATTCTCTTTTTCGCGGGACGGATCTCCGGAGCTGCCATGCCAAAGATCGAGAAACCCCCGGAGCCCGGCATTCGACCGGCGCGCATCCAAGAAGCGCCCGAGCTTTCGGATCTTTGCGTTCGCTCCAAGGCCATGTGGGGCTACGACGAAACGTTCATGTACCTGGCGCGCCCGGCCCTCGCGGTCAGTCCCGAGCAAATCGCCGCGGGCGATGTCTGGATTGCGACGGACGCCCAAGGGAGCATCGCCGGGCTAGTCGCGCTCGGGCCCGGCGGCCAGCCACATGCGTTCGATCTGGACAAGCTTTTCGTCGAGCCGGGACGAATTCGCGCGGGGGTCGGGCGCAGGCTGCTCAGCCACGCTATCGCCGAGGCAAGGCGGCGAGGCGCCCGGCGGCTGACGATCCTGTCCGATCCATTCGCAGCGGGTTTTTATCAGAGCAACGGTGCGACGCGCATCGGTGAGGCGCCCTCCGATGCCGTACCCGGCCGAATGCTGCCGCTTTTCGAGATCGACCTCGAACCTGCTCGCCGATAGCTGAGCGGCCGGGCGCCCATATGCTAAGATCATATCGAATTCGCGCGGGACCGGCATGGATCGAGAGCAGGTGATCGGAGCGCTTCGTGCCCATGAGGCGGAGCTGTATCGTTTTGGGGTGGCTCATCTCTACCTCTTCGGGTCCGTGGCGCGCGAGCAAGCGCGACTGGACAGCGACGTCGACTTTTTTTGATACCGACGATCCGCGTTTCAGCCTGATCGAATTGGTCGACCTCCAGAAGCTCGTAAACGCGCGTGGACGCCGACGTTATGACGCGTGCCAGCCTCCATCCGATGCTCCGGGCGCGGATCGAGGCGGAAGCGCTGCGCATATTCTGACGTGCCGCGCAGCATCCTTCTCCGCCTCATTGATATCCAAGATTCGATTCGCGAGATCGAGAAGCTCGTTGCATCCGCCTCTTTCGAAGCCTTCGCTCTGAGCTGGGGTATGCAGCGGGCGGTGGAGCGGGGGCTCAAGATTATCTCTGAGGCTAGTCGCCACTTATCCGACGACTACTAGGCGCAGGCGCCAGACGTTCCGTGGAGACAGATCGCAGCGATCGGAAACTTGCTGCGACACGAATATCAATGTGTCGACATCTCGGCCACGTGGAACATCCTCAAGGAACATCTGCCGCGTTTGGCGGAAGCAACCGATCAGCTGATCGCCGAGGAGAACCTTCGAGAATGGACATAACTCGACTGGCCGAGGTTTCATGTGCCATGTCAATGCTCCGCACCGTCACCAACATTGCCCTCCACAGCCCGCTAGACCACCGGGGAGGCTGACATCTCTAACTTAGACGGCACTGACATTTGCACGTTGCGGCTACAGCAGATTGTCGCATAATATATATTATGGAAAATTCGTACGTCTTCGATCCCGGCTAGGGTCATGGATCCGGCAGTTCGATGACGAGCCCGTCCTGGCCGGGCTCTACACCCTGCGGCAATTCGGCGCTGAGCTCGCGGTAATCCAGGCTCTGATCCATGTGCGTCAGAACCCCGCGCCGAGGTCCGATGCGGGCGATCCACGACAACGTTTTGGCGAGGTGAGAATGGGTCGGATGCGGCTCGCGCCGCAGGCAATCGACGATCCACAGCTCGACGCCTGCGATGGCGGCGAAGGCGTTGTCGTCGAGCTCGGCGACGTCGGTCGAATACGCCATTCCCCCGATGCGAATGCCCAACGTAGTGCTGAAGCCGTGATCCTGCGTGAACGATATGATCGGGATGCCATGGAGTTCGAATGGGCCCACGATCTCGTGCGGTACCAGGGTTGGCTTGTAATACCGGCCGGGCTCCTCGACCGGCTTGAGAACATAGCCGAAACGGCGGCCGACTTCGGCCAGCGTTTGTGCGTCGGCATAGAGCGGGATGACACTCTGCATCAGCCGGTTGACCGACCGCAGGTCGTCGATGCCGTGGAGATGGTCGGCGTGCGCATGGGTCAACAGCACCGCGTCGAGCCGCGCGACATCGGCATCGAGAAGCTGCTCGCGTAGATCCGGCGAGGTATCGATCAGAATGGCGACCGCGCCGATCTCCACCAGCACCGAGGCGCGGCGGCGACGGTTGCGAGGGTCAGCGGGATCGCAACGGCCCCAATCGGGCCCGATCGCCGGCACACCGGTAGACGCGCCGCAGCCGAGGACGGTCACCCTCATCCGGCGGGCGGGCGGGCCTTGGCGAACAGGCGGAAGAAGTTGGCGCTAGTCGCCGCGGCCAGAGCTTCCGGTTCGAGCCCTTTGAGGTCAGCCACGGCGGCGGCGGTGGCCGCGACGAAGGCCGGCTCGTTGCGCTTGCCGCGATACGGCACGGGAGCAAGATAGGGGGCATCGGTCTCGACCAGCAGCCGATCGAGCGGCACGTCGCGCACAATCGCGCGCAGATCCTCGGCGTTGCGGAAGGTCACGATGCCGGAAATCGAGATGTAGAAGCCGATTGCCAATGCGGTCTCCGCGAGGGCGCGCCCGCTGCTGAAGCAATGCATCACCCCGGGCGGCGGCCGCTCCTCTTCGAGGATGCGGGCAACCTCGCGATCGGCCTCGCGGGCATGGATGACGAGCGGCAAACCGGTCTGGCGCGATGCTTCGATATGGGCACGAAAAACGCGCTCCTGGGTATCCCGAGGGCTCAGATCGTAGTGGAAGTCGAGCCCGGTCTCGCCGATCCCGACGACTTTCGGATGGGCCGTGAGGGCAATCAGCTCCTCCGGCGCCAGTTCTGCGTGATCCTTTGCCTCATGCGGATGGACACCCACCGAGCACCACACCTCGTCGTGAGCCTCGGCGATCGACCTCACCCCGGGAAACTCGTCGAGCCGCGTGCCGATCGTCAGCATCGTACCGACCCCTGCCGAGCGGGCGCGCGCGATGATTGCGGCGCGCTCCGTGGCGAAATCCGGAAAATCCAAGTGGCAATGACTGTCGACCAGCATCGACCCTGTCCCCGCCCTTTTATCCGGCCTTCGCTTCGACGAACCGCGGAAAGATCCCCTCGGGCTTGGGGAGCGGCGTCCCCGGCACCAACGGGGTTGCATCGAGTGCCACAAAGCGGCGCGCGGCGTCGGATATTGCAAGCTGATTCAGCAGCTTGCAAGCCGCACCCGGGATAAAGGGTTGGGTCAGGATCCCGAGATGCCGGATCACCTCAGCCAGCGTGTAGAGAACAGTTCGCATCCGTGTCTCGTCGGTGCGGCGCAAGACCCACGGCGCTTGCTCGTCGACATAGCGGTTGGCGTCTGCGACGACGCGCCAGATCGCCTCGAGTGCCAGGTGAAAGGCCTGCTCGCAGACATGCTGCCGAACGATCTCGAGAAGACCATGCGCCGCATTCCGCAACGCCGCGTCAGCGCTCGAAAACGTCGCCGGTTCTGGCACTTGGGCACCACAATCACGGTTGATCATGACCAGCACGCGCTGCGCCAAATTACCGAAATCATTGGCGAGGTCACCATTGAGGCGACCGACCATCGCGCGGTGCGAGAAGTCGCCGTCGTTGCCGAACGGCAGTTCGCGCAGCAGGAAGTAGCGAGCGGAGTCTGCGCCATATCTGTCGACCAGGACATCCGGCGGGATGCCGTTGCCGAGCGATTTCGACATCTTCTCGCCTTCGACGGTCCACCAGCCATGGGCGAAAATGCGGCACGGCGGCTCCAGCCCCGCCGCCATCAGAAACGCCGGCCAATAGACCGCGTGAAAGCGCACGATATCCTTACCCACTATATGAAGAGCGGTAGGCCAGAATGTTGAAAATTCTGGATTTTGGGTACTAGGGTAGCCTAGCGCGGTGATGTAGTTCGTCAGTGCGTCGAGCCACACATAGATCACGTGGTTGGGGTTCTCGGGAACCGGGATCCCCCAGCTGAAGCTGGTTCTCGAGATCGACAGATCCTTCAACCCCGCCCTGATGAAACTGATGACCTCGTTGCGCCGGCTGCGCGGCGCGATCGCATCGGGGTGAGCCTCATAGAACGCCAGCAGCCGCTCTTGCCAAGCCGAGAGGCGAAAGAAGTAGTTCTCCTCTTCGAGCCATTCGACTTCGGCCCCGGTTGGAGCCCGACGTCCATCTGGGCCATCGATCAGCTCGCTCTCGTCGTAGAAGGCTTCGTCACGTACACAATACCAGCCGGCAAAGCGGCCGAGATAGATTTCACCCCGCCGCTCGAGCTCTTGCCAGAGCGCCTGCACCCCGCGGATGTGGCGCTCCTCGGTCGTGCGGATATAGTCGTCGTAGCTGATGTCGAGCAGCCGGTCCATCTCGCGGAATGCCGCGGAGACCCGGTCGGCAAATTGCAGCGGCGTCAGGCCGAGAGCCTGCGCCGAGCGCTCGACCTTCTGCCCATGCTCGTCGTTCCCGGTCAGGAACTTGACCCGCCGCCCGTCGAGCCGCATGAAGCGCGCGAGCACGTCAGCGGCCACGGTCGGGTAAGCATGGCCGAGATGCGGCGTGTCGTTGACGTAATAGATCGGGGTGGTGACGAAAAAGGGCCGATCTGTGCTCATCACTATCTCCAAACCCCAGATATGGGCCGGGTCCGGCCACGATCCAGGCGCGGAGGGCGAGCGCGCTTCTACTACCCTAGGGCTTCGATCGCCAAGAAGGCGCCGAGCATCGCCTGCTTGCGGTCGAGGTTCAGCTGGTCGGCAGTGGCGAAGCCCTGCCCTAGCTCCTCACGCAAGGCCGCCCAGCGCGCGGGATCGGCACGAGCGGCGAGCCGTTGCATCGCAGCACTCTCGCCGGCAACGACCTCGGGTTCGCCGAACCGCCGGCGGGCCGCCCCTGCCGCCATCCGCGCAAGGAACCGTGCCAGCAGCTCCACACCGGCGCGATAGCCCTCCTCGGCATCGGCGCGGGCAAGCTGGTCGGCAAAGGCGTGCAGCCGGACAAGATCGATCCCCGGAACCTGCGACAGCATCTCGACGATCGAGCCGTAGAGCCCGAGCCCTCCGGCATCGGCGATCTCGAGCGCACGGCCGATGCTGCCGTCGGACAGCATCGCCAGCGCCTCGGCCTCGGGTTCGGCGAACTCGGGCCGGTGACGCCGGAGCAGCCGCATCACCACCGGGCGCCCGAGTGCCGCGAGCGGAAACCGCCGGCAGCGCGAACGGATCGTCGGCAGCAGCCGGCCGGGACCGTGGCTGACCAGCAGCAGCAATGCCCGCCGCGGCGGCTCCTCGAGCACCTTGAGAAGCGCGTTCGCGGCACTACGGTTCATCTCCTCCGCTCCGTCGACGACGACGATCCGCCACCCCTCCTCGGCGGCGGTCAGGCGAAAAAAATTGGTGATCTCGCGCGCATCCTCGACGACGATCTCGCCGCGCAGGCGGCGGCGCCGCGCATCATAGGCCCGCTCGATGGTCAGAAGATCGGCATGACCGCCCGCCGCGACACGGCGAAATACGCCGCTTTCGGGATCGATCGCCAGTCCATCCTCGGCAGCACCGCTGCGTTCCTCGCGGCTCGCCAACAAGAAGCGCGCCAACCGAAAGGCAAGGGTCGCCTTGCCGATGCCGCGTGGTCCGCTCAGCAGAATGGCGTGCGGCAGCCGGTCCACTTCGTCGAGCCGCCGCAACTCCCGCTCGGCGCCCTCGTGGCCGACGAGGTCGGGGTTGGCCCGCGGCGCGGGGCCCGTTGAGGCGGTCTCCAGGAGCGGCTCTGCGCTACGCGCCATGCGCGGTCTCTACAACGCCACCCCTAGCCGCTGCCCGACTGCATCGAGAGCGGCGCGGTGCACCGTCTGCGGATCGTTCGATGCGTCGACCAAGACGCAGCGCGCGCTGTCTTCGGCGGCGATCCGGCGGAAGCCCTGACGGAGCCGCTCATGGAAAGGGCGGTCGAGGCGCTCAAACCGGTCGGCGGGGGCCGGTCGGGCGGCGGCTCGCGCCAACCCGATCTCGACCGGCAGATCGAGGATCAGGGTGAGATCCGGGGCAAAATCACCGAGGGCGAAATGGTTTAAGGCGGTGAGCGCAGTAAGCGCGAGTTCCCTGCCGTAGCCCTGATAGGCGAATGTTGAATCGGCGAAGCGGTCGGAGACGACCCATATCCCTTGTGCCAGCGCCGGCTCGATCAGCCGGGTCACATGATCGCGCCGGGCGGCGACCAGCAACAAGGCCTCCCCGACCGCATCCCAGCGCTCGCCCTCGCCTTCGAGCAGCAGTCGGCGGATCGCTTCCGCGCCCGGCGATCCGCCGGGCTCGCGGGTCGCGCGAGCCGCAATCCCCGCCCGCGCAAGTGCGGCGACGAGCAGCCCGACCTGGGTCGTCTTGCCGACGCCCTCGCCGCCCTCGATAGTGATGAACCGGCCCCGCGCCACCGTTCGGTTCCGCTGGAGGTTCAGCGCCGCTGACCCCAAACGAGATAGCCGGCAAGTGTCGCAATGCGCCCGAAGGGATTCATCCTCTCGACGCTCGCCGCGGCGAGGAGTGGGGCTTCAACGGGTGGAAAGTCGGTTGCCGTCACCACCACCCTCCCGACTGTCGTCCCCTTCTCGATCGGCGCCGGGATCGGGCGATCATATTCGACGGTGACCTTCATATCCTTGCGCGCCTTGCGCGGCAGGGTCACGATGAGATCCGTGCCGACCGAGAGCGGCACCTTGGGCTCGGCGCCGAGCCAGACGTCGCCGTCGTCGACCTTGTCGCCGGCGCTGAACAGACGATAATTGTTGAATTCGCGAAACGCCCACTCAATCAGCCGCTCGCTCTCCTGCGCCCGCGCCTTCATCGTCGGCAGGCCGTTCAGGACCAGAACGATGCGGCGATTGTTGCGCGCCACCGAAGCGGTCAAGCTGTACCCCGCTTCGGCGGTGTGTCCGGTCTTGAGCCCGTCGGCGCCGACGTTCTTGTAGAGAAGAGGATTGCGGTTGCCCTGTTTGATATTATTGAATTCGTAATCCATCTCCGAATAATAATGGTAATACTCTGGGAAGTCTTTGATCGTGCGAATCGCCAGGGTCGCGAGATCGCGCGCGGTCATCCAATGGTCGGGATCGGGCAGGCCGCTGACATCGGTGAAGTGGCTGTCCTTCAGTCCGATCTGTTGGCCCTTTTCATTCATCAGCGCGGTAAAGGCTTCCTCGCTGCCGGCAAGGCCTTCGGCGAGAACGAGGCAGGCGTCGTTGCCGGACTGGATGATGACCCCCTTCAGCAGGTCATCGATCGAGATGCGGCCGCCGATCGGCACGAACATCTTGGACCCCTGAAGCCGCCAGGCCCGCTCGCTCACCGGCAGCTCATCGGTCAGCGCAGCGCGGCCCTCCTTGAGCATGCCGAAGACGACGTAGGCGGTCATGATCTTGCTCATCGACGCCGGCGGGATGCGCTCGTCCGCACCCTTGTCGAGCAGCACCGTGCCGGTCTCCACTTCGAGGACCAGCGCGTGTTTCGCCTGTGTCTCGATCGCGGCACCAGGCTTCGACGGCGGCGGTTCAGCGGCAACGCTCGCCTTGGGCTTGGGCTTGACGCTCGCGGCCTCTGCCGGCTGACCCGCGAGGCCGGCCGAGAGCACCGCAGCGGCGGCGACAACTCCAGCCAGGCGCAATAGCAGATGTATTCCCATTTCTCGCTCGCTGATGTTTCGCGCCAGAGTCAATCGACCACGATCAGCACCACCGTCCATGCTCGACCGGCTGTAGCCATCGCAGCGGGACGTACTCACCCTCGGCCGATGCTGTCGGCCAGATACCCAACGGATACCGCGAAATAGGTCGACGGGTTCCACTTCATAATGGCTCGGAAATTCGCATACACCAGCAAGGCCGGCCCGTCGGCGCCCTCCGGCATGACCAGGGAAGCCTCGCTCTCGCGGCTCGGCAGAGGTCCGGCGTCGGCGGTGCGGACCCCCATACGGCTCCACTCTCCGGTCGGTCGTTGCGGCGCCTTGAGCCCAGCGAACCCGGGATCCAAGCCGCGCGGTACCAGCACGTCCTGGCCCCAGCTCTGGCCGCCGCGCCAGCCGAGCCCGCGAATATAGTTGGCGATCGAGGCCAGGACATCGCCACGACTGTTCCAGATGTCGCGGCGCCCGTCGCCGTCATAATCGACCGCATAGTCGAGAAAGCTCGACGGCATGAACTGGGGCCCGCCCATCGCCCCGGCCCACGACCCGGTCATCTCCTCGACCCGGATGTGCCCCTGGTCGAGAATGCGCAATGCCGCCATCAGCTCGCTGCGAAAATAGGCGCCGCGCCGCCCGTCATAGGTCAGGGTGGCGAGTGCGGAGATCGTCGGGATGTTGCCGGGCAGTCTGCCGAAATCGCTCTCGAGCCCCCACAGCGACACAATAATGCTGGGCTCGACATTGTAGCGCCGCGAAATCGCGTCGAGCAGAACCCGATTCTCAGCCAGCTGACGGCGCGCATCCTCCTTGCGTTGCGGGGTCACCACCTTGGCGATGTATTGGGTGAACGTCATCGTCCGTTCGGGCTGCTTGCGGTCGAGTTCGACGACGCGGGGCAAGAACTGCGCATTGCGAAATGCGGCATCGACGGTCGCCGGATGGATGCCGCGGGCAATCGCGTCGCGCCGCACCCCGGCAAGAAAAGCAGAGAAATCCCCTTCCGCGGCGCGCGCCAGCCCCGAGATTGAGCTCGGTGCGGCGTAGAACGGGACCGCAAACATGATCCGACGGCTCAAGCGGAGCGTCATCGAGCAGCCTCTTCGATCCGTAACCCCTTGGCGCTTCTTGCCACGACCGCGCTGAAACGCGCAACCATCCGGCCCTGATCCGCGGATTCCGCACCTGCCCGTTCTCTTCGTCCGGGATCGGTGCGTGGACCTGCGCCGAATCGCGGCAATTCCCCGCCTCCAACCCCGACGATCTGTGCTTGTTCCCGGTTCGTCCGAAGCCTATTCTCGCCGTACGATAGCTTTGGGAGGAGAACGACATGGGCGAGATCCTGGGCCTCGGCGTCACCCACTTTCCGCCGCTTTCGGGACCGGACGAAAACATGGGGCGCATCCTGAAGCGCGCCCTCGACGATCCGGCGATCCCCGAGGCGCTGCGCCATCCCCAGGGTTGGCCCGAGCCGATGCGGCAGGAATACGGCGACGATGCCGGGGTGACGGCCGCCCGGCGCCATCGCGAGGGCCTGCTCGCCGGATTTCGCAACGCCCGTCGAGTGCTCGACGAGTTCGACCCCGACTTCGTCGTGATCTGGGGCGACGATCAGTACGAAAACTTCAAGGAAGACGTCATTCCGCCGTTTTGCGTGTTGGCCTACGATGAGATGGCGCCAAAGCCGTGGGAGCAGTATCGCGGCGCCAATGTCTGGGACGAGCCGAAGGACAAGACCTTTGTCTACAAGGGCCATCGGGTGGGTGCCAAGTTCATCGCCACGGGAATGCTGGAGTCGGGGTTCGACGTCTCCTACGCCTACCAGCCCCTACATCACCAACTCGGCCACGCGTTTCTCAACACGCTGCTGTTCCTTGACTACGAGCGCAAGGGATTCCCGTACCCGGTGGTTCCGTTCCAGGTGAACTGCTACGGGCGCCGGGTCATCGCCCAGCAGGCCGGAGTCCGCGGACTGAGCGAGTTTCCTTCCGAGAGCGAGCTCGATCCCCCCTCCCCTGCCCCGTGGCGCTGTTTCGACCTGGGTGCCGCCTGCGCCCGGGTGGTCGAGAAGAGCCCGTGGCGGGTGGCGTTGATCGCGTCCTCGAGCTGGTCGCACGCTTTTCTGACCCCCAAGCACTACCTGCTTTATCCGGACGTCGACGCCGACCGTGCGCTCTACAACGCGCTGCAGGCCGGCGACTACGCGACCTGGCGGGAGCGGCCGCTGAGCGCCATCGAGGACAGCGGCCAGCAGGAAATCCTGAACTGGATGTGCCTGATGGGCGGAATGAAGGAGCTCGGGCGGCGGCCCTCGGAAACCTCCTATGTCGAGAGCTGGATCTTCAACTCCAACAAGTGCTTCGCCGTCTACCCGCCCCCCTGACGAGGGGGTGGGCGAGTGATGGCGAACCTGCCGGGAAGGGATCTGGCACGGGAGCTGATCGACAAGAGCGAGGCGGAGAGCCGCACGACGCCGGTCGAAGCGGTGATCGCGGCGGCGCGCGAGCAGGCCCTTGACAACGACAAGGCGCACCGTCTGATCAGCCGGCTGTGGACTCTGGAGCGGATGTTTTACTACATCTATGGCGGCTGGGGTCAGGGGCTGGAGATGAACGACTTCCCGCCCTCGGTCAAATACCTGTTTTCGAAGCAGATCGTCGACGAATCCACGCACGAGATGCTTTATCTCGACGCGCAGCTGAAGAAGGGGTTTGTCGCCACGCAGAAAGACGCTTTCCGGCATCCCTACGGCAATTTCTCGGTCGATTCGGGGCTGGCCTATTACGTCTTCTCACTGCGCAACCTGGCGACCTACCCGCACTCGATCCGCATTGCGGCACTCAATCTGGGTCCCAAGATCCTCGAGCTCGGCTGGATGAAGGGGCTGGCGGAGGCGATCGCGGACCCGGATCTGAAGGGCGTCTTCGAGAGCCAGTCCGTCGAGAACCGCAGCCACATCAACATGGGCCGGCGGATCGTCGAGGAGTTCGTCGCCAAGCCCGTCGATGCCGAGCTGTGCCGTTGGGCGTGCGCCGTCGCCAAGCGGGACTACGGCCGATTTTTGGGTGAGCTGAGCGCCTTTGTCCTCGGGCATGAGGCGCCGGCGCCGCCGGCCCCGCGCCGCCAGGTGACCGACTGAAGGGGACTGCATGCCCGCTCTGAAGATAAATCACGAACGCTGCACCGAATGCCGGATGTGCTACATCGTCTGCCGCGAGATCGACATCAACGCCGTCTACGTGGCATTGGAGCCATTGCACCGCATCGAGATCGACATGGACAAATGCACCTATCCGGGGTGCACCGCATGTCTGATGTATTGCCCGGCGGAAGGGTCGATCATCGAGGTCGAGAGCGGGCGTTCGCTGGTCCCACCCCCGCCCGAGGCATGGCAGGAGGCTTGAGTGATGCATCCGATCCTTGAACAGTTCCTCGACAAATGGGTGTGGCCGACCATGCCGGGCGCTCCGGGTGCGGAGTTCCGTCTGCGGCTGACCAAGGAGCAATGCGTCAAGGGCTGGGAGATCTCGTTGCAGCGCACGCTGGCCGAGATCGATGAGGAGCTCGGCCGCGAGGACGAGGCCTGGAAGAAAGAGCGCGCTCTGCGCGGGTATGCCGCTGAGGGTGTGCACATGTCGATCAAGCAGATGTCGGGTCAGCTGCTCTCGGTCGATATTGCCGACCAGGAGCGCTACATCGATCTGCAGCGCATGCGCGCCCGCCAGATCTGGGACGAGTGCAAGCACAGTAAATTGCACGCCGACGTGCTGCTCGGCAAAGGCTGGATCAAGGACGAGCGCGAGCTGATGGACATCGCGCAGGCCAATACGCAGCCGCTGCCCGCCTATTTCGGCATGTCGATGATGTTCCCGCACATCCACCCGCTGGCCCGAGCCGCCCAGAACTATTACCAGGAAGCCAATGCCTGCATCGGCATCATGGCCTATCTCGACCGGCTCGATGATCCGCTAGTCCGGCACGAGCATCTGAGCCAGCGCGACGAAGAGCTGATGCATTTCATGGAAGGCAAGTTCCAGATCGACTTTCTGTGCGCGACCCCGGAAACGCAGAAGCCGGTCGAGGAGGCGCTGGGCTACCTATTGCACCAGGTCGGCGGCATCAGATGAGGGTGCGGATCGACTACGCGATCTGCAATTCCTGCGGCCTCTGCCGCGAGGTGTGCCCGGAATCGGCAATACGGCCAATGTTGCTCGAACCGCGGCATTTATACGAAGTGCAAGAAGTGAAATGCACCGGCTGCGGTGAATGTTTGGAGTACTGCCCGGCGCCCGGCGCATTGGTGCAGTACGAGCTGGCAACGTGAAGAAAAGCGTCATTCCGGGGCGCGGGCGCCAGCCCGTGAGCCCGGAACCCATGAACACTGACCGAGAATATTTAGTCACGGCCCGGTGTTCATGGGTTCCGGGCCTGCCCTTCGGGCATCCCGGAATGACGATCGTCGGCAGCTGCTAGGTTACGGACGGAGGTGGGAATGGCGCGGCAATATAATCTGATGTCGGCTGACGGGCATCTCGAGGTTCCGCCCGAGCGCTGGGTGCATCGGGTACCGGAGAAATACCGCGACCGCACGCCGCACACGGTTCATCTCCCGGATGGCGGCGATGCGCTGATGATCGAGGGGCAGCCGTTGTTGGAGGCCAATTTCCTCGATTTGCGCGCCGGCCGCGCCGAAGGGACATGGCAGCCTTTCGGCCTTAAGGTCGCCGATGCGGCCGGCACCGGCTCGCCCGAACAGCGGGTCAAGGAGCAGGACCAGGACGGCATGGACGCCGAGGTGCTGTTTGCGGCGATGGTCGCCGGCCCCGTCTTCTGGCGCAATATCGCCCATGACGAGGTCTACAAGGCGGTGGTCCGCGGCTACAATGACTGGCTCGCCGAGGAATATTGTGCTGTCGCCCCCGATCGTCTGATCGGCATGGGCGTCATCCCGATCACCAATGTCGACGACGCCATCGCCGAGATGAAGCATTGCAAAAAGCTGGGCCTCAAAGGAATTCTATTGGGGGCATTGCCCAGTGCGAAGGGCTATCCCACTCCGGAGGACGACAAATTCTGGGCCGCGGCGGTCGATATGGAAATGCCGGTCACGGTGCACGTGCAGTTCTACCGCACCGGAGCCAGGGCAACCGAGCCGACGTTCCGCTACCCGAAAGAAGATCCGGTAATCATGCAAAGGCTGCGGCGGCCGTTCCTCGAATGGCTGTGCAATTTCGGGCTTGCGCCGTCGGTCAGCATTGCTCAGCTGGTGCTCGCCGGCGTCTTCGAGCGCCATCCGAAGCTCAAGATCTTTTTTGCCGAGACCCGCCTCGGCTGGGTTCCGTTCTGGCTCGAGCACATGGATTTGTGGTACCAGCGCCATCTCGGCTGGGCGCAGGAGTATCTCGGGTTCGAGGCATTGGAGGAATTGCCCAGCCATTACGTCCGCGAGCACGTCTATTTCAGCGTGCAGTACGAGCGGGTGGCGATCGAAGAACGCCAGCATGTCGGTGTCGATCGGATCATGTTCGCCACCGACTTCCCGCACATCGAGAACGAATGGCCCAACTCGCGGCCGATCATCGACAAGATCTACGCCGACATCCCGGAGGAAGATAAGCGCAAAATCTGGGCCGGCAACGCTGTCGAATTCTTTAAGCTCGCCAATTGATGCTGCATCCAGTTGGGCGGTAACCCCCGGGCTTTACCGCGCCCTACCGGGCGCGTAGTTTGTTCATATGGAGAGGATCACCTTCAATCCCGAGTAATGCGGCGGCCGGCCATGCATTCGCGGCATGCGCATTCGCGTGAAGGATGTCCTCGATTTGCTAGCAGCCGGGGTCGTCGAAGCAGATATTCTCGCCGATTACCCATACCTCGAGGCTGAAGACATACGCGCGTGCCTAGCCTACGCGGCCGAGGAGTCGGACCATCCGGTCTTAGTAGCCGCCGGCAAGTGAACATTCCGATCGACGCGCAACTGCCTCCGGCACTTGCCGGCCTGCTCGTTGGCGCTGGTCACCAGGCCCGTCCGCGCAGATTATCCTGCCGAAGAGAGGAACCCTTGCAGATCTGCCGGCTGCGTCGCGAAACTCCGGTCGCCCTCGGGCAGCACAATCCAGGGCTGTTTGCTGCGGGTCCAGAAGTGCGCGGTCGGCCGCAGCCATGAGGTGTCGTCGAGGGTGCTTGCCCGCACGCGCAATGCCGCGCCGGGCGTCGGAGCGCCGCAGATCCATGAACCGCATTGCGGGCAGACCCATCGGGTCGCCAGCCGCCCGCTATCGGCGGTCTTCTGCAAGGGCCGCGGCTCGCCTATGGTGAGGCGGAAGGCCTCGGTCGCGACGACGACCGCCATCGAGAACGCGCTGCTGGTCAGACGCTGGCAATCGGTGCAGTGGCAGCTGTAGACCATCCGCGGCGCCTCGGTGATCTCGTAGCGCAGCGCGCCGCACTGGCAGCCACCAGTTTGTGGAAGCTTCATTTCGCCCTACCTCCCTTTCAAAACGCGAATCGAGATAAAGGCGCAACGACGTTCCGCGGGCACCCCGGCCTTGCGCAGGCCGTCCATGTAGAAAGCGAGAAGTTCCTGGTCTTCATGAAGCCGATCATAGCGCGCGCATCGCTTTAACGACAGCAGACCCGGGGCCCGTTGGGCAAAACGGTGCTTGACGGTGCCCCCGATCTCACGCTTGCGCCGGGCTGCCATATCTGCCATCATTGCTATCATCGAGAGAGGGCATGATGCCGGGTAGCCTCAGCGTTCGCAATCTCGACGACGATCTGATTTTGCGCCTCAAACGGCGGGCGGCGCGTCATGGCCGCTCGGCCGAAGCCGAACATCGTGAGATATTGCGTCAGGCGCTCTCCGGCGAGGCCGAACCGAGTTTCGACGAACTGGCTGCCGAGTTTCGTAAACTCACGCGTGGCCGACGGCACACGCCCTCGGAGGTTTTGCTGCGCGAGGGGCGTGACGAGCGGTGAATTCTCTGGTTATCGACGCCAGTGTCGCGGTCAAATGGGTCGTCGAGGAAGAGGGTACGAAAGAAGCGCTTGCGTTGCGCGACCGGGCTCTGGCAGCACCCGATCTGTTGATCGCCGAGTGCGCGAATATCCTGTGGAAAAAGGTCCGCCGCAACGAGCTTTCGGAGCAAGAGGCAGTGTTCGCTGCGGGTCTTCTGGCGCGCGCCGACATCGAGCTGATGGCAATGCGCCCTTACCTCGAAGCCGCTGTCCGGATCGCCGTAGCACTCGATCACCCTGCCTATGACTGCATCTACATTGCGCTTGCCGAAGCTGAAGGGCTCCGATTTGTCACGGCCGACACGAGCTTGCTGCGTAAGGTAGGGCGGCGGGCACCCGAGCGCTATGCCGACCGCGTGGTTGGCCTGGCCGACACCGCGACATGGCAGGAATAGACTGGCGGCGAGCCCCGCAAGGCATTAAGGCTCCCTGAGAGGGCCGTTTTTCGATCTGGAGGTGGCGATGGGCGAGTTCGCATTGGGGCAGCCGGTGTCGCGCTTCGAGGATCCGCGGCTGTTGCGCGGCGGCGGGCGCTATGTCGACGACATGGTATTGCCGCGCATGGCGTTTGGCCATGTGCTGCGTTCGCCCCATGCCCATGCCCGGATCCGTTCGATCGATGTGACTGAAGCGAAGGCCGCTCCTGGGGTGCTCGCGGTGCTGACCGGGGCGGATTGGGAGGCTTCGGGTTGGCGGGACCTGCCTTCGGCCGCGGGGAACAAAAGGCGCGACGGTTCGCCCGCCTATCGGCCGCGCTTCCCGGCGCTCGTCAAGGATCGGGTGCGCTGGGTCGGCGACTACGTCGCTTTTGTCGTTGCCGAGACCCGTCATCAGGCCGCGGACGCCGCCGAGCTGATCGAGGTCGAGTATGAGCCGCTACCCGCGATCGTGTCGACGGAGAATGCGCTAAAGCCGGGCACCCCGCTGGTTTGGGATGAATGCCCCGACAATATCTCCTTTGTCTATCTCGAAGGCGACAAGGCGGCGACCGACGCCGCTTTCGCCGGTGCAGTGCACGTCGTCAAGCGCAAATTCGTCATCAACCGGGTGACCGCCGCCACGATGGAGCCGCGCGGTTCGATCGGCGACTACAACGCCGCCGAAGGCCGCTACACGATCTACACGACCTTGCAGCGCATTCATGGCTACCGCGCCGAGCTGTCGCAGATTTTGAGAGTGCCGGAGAGCCGGGTGCGCGTCGTCGCCGGCGACATCGGCGGCAGCTTTGGCATGAAGTCGGCGATCTACAACGAGGTGGCGCTGGTATTGCTTGCCTCGAAGCTGGTCGGGCGCCCAGTCAAGTGGACGAGCACCCGCTCGGAAGCTTTTCTCGGCGACGCGCAGGCGCGCGACAACGTCACCGAGGCCGAACTGGCGCTCGACCGCGAGGGCAATTTCCTCGGCCTGCGGGTCAAGACGACCGCCGCCGTCGGCGCCTATCCGCAGGCCGGCTCGAATGCCTTTGTCGCCAATCTCGGGACCTTGGCCGGCGTCTATCGCACGCCGGCCGTGCATGCCGACGTGACCGCCGTCTACACCCACACCAACCCGATGCGCGCCTATCGCGGCAACGGGCGGCCCGAAGCGGGTTATGTCATCGAGCGGATGGTCGACGAGGCCGCGGCCGAGCTCGGCATCGACCCCGTCGAATTGCGCCGGCGCAATACGATCCCGCCCGAGGCCATGCCGTTCAAATCGGGCCTGACCTTCACCTACGATTGCGGCGAGTTCGAAAAGTGCCTCGACATGGCGCTCGAGCTTGCCGATGCCGAAGGCTTCGAGGGGCGCCGCGCCGACGCGCGCCGGCGGGGGAAATTGCGCGGTATCGGCCTCGCCAACACGATCGAGCGCGCCGCGGCGGGCGGCTTCGAGGCTGCCGAGATCCGCTTCGACCGCAGCGGCACGGTGACCCTGGTGTCGGGCTCGATCACCCAGGGCCAGGGCCACGAGACCGTCTACAAGCAGCTCTTATGTGATCGGCTCGGGATCCACCCCGACGAGGTGCATTACGTGCAGGGCGACACCGAAAAGGTGGCGATCGGCGAAGGCACCGGCGGCTCGCGCTCGGCCTCGCTCGGCGGTTCGGCGGTCCATCTCGCGACCGAGAAGATCGTCACCAAGGCTAAGGCGATCGCCGGCCGCATCCTCGGCGCCGATGCGGACGAGATCCGCTTTGAGGACGGGCTCTTCTCCGCCCCGCGCTCGAACCGCACCCTGACGGTCGGCGAGATCGCCAAGGAGTCGCTCAACCCGCAGAACCTGCCCGAGGGCATGGACCTCGGCCTGATCGCCGGCGCCACCTTCGCCTGCAAGGAGCAGAACTTCCCGAACGGCGCCCATATTTGCGAGCTGGAGATCGACGAGGAGACCGGCAAGGTCGAGATCCTGCGCTACAGTGTGGTCGACGATGTCGGCACGGTGATGAACCCATTGCTGCTCGAAGGCCAAATCTGCGGCGGCATCGCCCAAGGCGTTGGTCAGGTGCTGATGGAGGACATCCGCTTCGATCCCGAATCGGGGCAGCTCTTGACCGGCTCCTTCATGGACTATGCGATGCCGCGCGCCGACACCCTCTCGGCGATCCAATGCGAAAGCAACCCGGTGCCGACCGAAACCAACCCGCTCGGCGTCAAGGGTGCCGGCGAAGCCGGCAATGTCGGTGCCCTGCCGGCGGTCGCCAATGCGCTCGTCGACGCGCTCTCCCCGTTCGGCATCCGCCACATTGAAATGCCCGCCACCCCCGAGCGCCTCTGGCGCGCAATCCAACGGGCGCGGGAATAGCCAGGTACTCAGTAAGCACGGAATTCCTCGGCCATTATGCGCATCGAGCGAGCGCGTGCTGCCGTACGGCGGACTTGGCTAGAGGTGGAAAGTGATCGACGATGCGAGGCGAAAATCCCTTAGGCGCTACATAAAGCGGGAGGCGGTGCACGCGCGGGCCTATTCAAATCAGTGGCTCGTCCAGTATCAACATTCTTAGCGAAGAACGACAACACTTTCCAGTCTCCGACGAACTCGTCTTTCGTCGTCACCTCCACGTTGCTGCCTCGCTACACCGAAGAAAATCAGGGCGACTGACGCGAAGGACACGACGATTACAGCGCCGGAAAATGCGTAGATCGTGGGCGAGGCACCGGAATTCATGGCACCAAACATGTGAAGCGGAAGAGTGTTTTGGCGACCGACTAGGTAATAGGCGCGAGCGTGTTCGTTTAGTGAGAGGAGGAATGCAAAGACGAAACTAGAGATGAGACTGCCTCGCATGAGCGGCAGGGTCACGTCAACGAAGGCGCGCATCGGGCTAGCGCCGAGATCGCGCGCAGCCTCGATGGTATTCGGTTTTACTGCCGACAGGCCGAGAAGCGACACTGTGGCTGCAAACGGCAGAGTCCAAAGAAGATGCCCCATGGTTACGGTGGCCCAAGACGGGCTGACCCGGGCAAATCTCAGCATCACCGATAGGCCCAGGCCTTCTATCGTGCCGGGCACGAACACGGCCGACAAAATGATGAGCAGGAATATGTTTCGCATCCGCGTCATCGCTCGATAGGCGAGCGCGGCGGAGAGCCCAATGGGCGTTGCCAGCACCGCCGTTGCAAGTCCGATAAACACACTTTCCTCAAGCGCGCCGAAGAGTCGATGATCGTCGAGAAGAGCGCCATACCAAGTAAGGCTGTAACGGTTCGGCGCGACGAGTCGGAGCTGTTCGTCTGGGTTGAGCGACGCGAACAATAGATATAGCGCCGGCGCATATATTATCGTCAGGGATATTGCGGCGATGGCCGTAAACAACAGCCGGCCACCGTTTGTGCGGCCTGTAACGATTGAATCGAGGGTCATGTACCCAGTTCTTCGAAGAGGCGAGAAAGTTTGAGCATGCCATTTGCGATGATGACGAGGGCAATCAGGGAAATAACGACAACGGTCGCGATCGCGAAGGCGAGAGGGAAGTTTACAACCCTCATCACATCGTTAATCATTATGGAAGTGGAAGAAGCGCCCGCGCCACCAAGAAGCTGAATCTCCATTGATGTGCCGACGGCGACGACAAATACGAACAGAAAGCCTGCAATGATTCCCGGCATGATGAGCGGCAGGACAATGGTCGAGAACATCATCCAGAAGCCGGCGCCTAGGTCCTGGCTCGCACGGATCACTGATTGCTCGATACGTGCGAATAAGAGCACGATCGGAATTATCGCGAAAGGAAGATAGGCCGCCACCATGCCGAGTACGACCGCGAAATTGGAGAACAATAACCATTCGACCGGCGTGTCCGCGATTCCGAGGCTTATCAGCATGTTGTTGATGATGCCCTCTCGGCCGAGCACAAGGCGCCAAGCAAAAGCACGAACCAGGCCGCTCGTGAAGAATGGAATGGCAAACAGTGCGACGAGCAGCGCCGCTCGCCGTCGCCCGCTTAAGAGACCGACTACTGTCGCGGCCGGAACAGCGAGGAGCGTGGAGATCGCCGCTGTCAATCCTGCCAACCCGGCTGTTCGGAGAAGGACGCTCGCTCGCCCGTCCTTTAGGAGCGCGACATAGGACGTAAGAGACCAAACGGGCTTGATCCAGTAGGTATCGGGGTCGAAACTCCAAAAACTCCAGGTCGCGATAAGTACGAGCGGCATAAAGCCCATAAAAACGAAGACCACGAGCGATGGCAGGGCGAGGAAGAAGGCATTCGCCGCGGGCAACCCGGCCACTTTGTCATTGGTCACTATGCGTTTCTCAACCTCTGCCACCACTGTTCGTAAAGCTGGAAATTGTCCGGCCTCGTGTTCTGCCAATAGACCTTACTTGAAAACTTTGCTTTTACGTGCTCACCCAATTCCTTGACTTTGGCCCGATCGAACGCGGCGGAGTGAGCCGTTGCATACGCCACGTTGTTGTCGGTGGGCACGAGATAGCCACGCAGCGTGCCAAGCTTGCATCCATAGAACCCCGCGAGAAGGGCATTGACAAATTGGTGGGCCATCTTCGAAAGACCGCGGTTGACCGCACCCTTGAGCAGGATCGTATTGTTGCCCCACGCCTCATACCCTTCCTTTGGTATGGCATAGTAACAATCGACACCCCGATCGCGGGCTGCATAAACGATAGGTTCCCAACCTGTCATTACCCAAACCTCTTGGTTGACGACAAGCTGGAGGCCCTGCTCCCAACCGTTCCAAAAAGTGCGAAACTGACCGTCCTTCTTGTGCTTGATGAGAAATTCCATGACTAACCCGAGTTCGTCAGCGGTCAGATTGCCCGGCTCTGCAATCTTGGTATTCTCGGCGTTCTTGAGATAGATAGCGGTGAAGGTAACGCTATTGATCCACGCGTCCTCCATCGCGGTCTTACCCTTTAGCTTTGGGTCGAAGACGACGCCGTAGCTATCGACGTTGCCGGCCTTTTCCCTGAGAGCGATTATAGAATCGGCATTGATGACGGTCGGAATTCCGTAGACCTCACCTTCGTAGGTCAAGTACGGGATGTCCTTCGCCCATTGCCACAAACTCGTATAGTTCGGGATTTGGGAAAGATCCCACGGCGAAATTAGGCCGCGTTTCGCCAGCTCTTTCTCGCTGCCCCCCTGGAGCCCCCCGACATCATAAATGTCATTGGCGTTACCAGCAGCCAACTTCGCGACGACGGGGCCGGGGTCGTTGCCATTGTCGGTGAAGTTCACGTTGACTCCGCTCTCATTCTTAAAAATATTCCAGCCGTCATCACCGATATCGAGCGTGCCGGTGGCCCAATAATTCATCTCGTTCGCTGATCGCGCGGCGCACGGTAGGCCTAAAGTCCCAACCGCCAGCGCGCCGACGCCAAGAGCTGTGTTCTCGATAAGTTGGCGACGCGTCAATTGTGATTGGATACCCTGGAAAGGGTTATTCCATCTATTGCGCGTCATTGTTCACACTCCTTTGTCGTCGTAGTGCATCGCGTGTGCTTCGTATATCGTCACAGCTCGACCATTGCCGCTTCCGGCACCAAAAGGGGCTTCATAGGCTGCCAACCGATATCGACGCTGCTGCCTAGTTCGGGTATGGGCACTCGCGGATCTGCCGATATGAGAAATTTGAACAATTGACCGTCGACGAGGCGGGTCTCAACCTCGACGTCTCGGCCCTTGTAGGCGGCGGCGATGACCGTTACTGGCCCGAGATCGCTTTGTTCATTGGCCTGCGCGATTCTGATCCGCTCGGGTCGTAGCACCAGTACGTATCCGTGACCCGATTCGCGGCGCACTGGCGGCTCACAACTGATGTCTCTTCCCGCCACGTGCGCGCGCCACTCGGTGGTGCCCGGTTCAACGCGCTGCGGTTTCAATATTGCGCCGAACCCAACGAACCGCGCCACGAAGCCATTAGCTGGTCGTTCGAATAATTCGCGCGGCGTACCGATCTGCTCGACCCTACCTGTCCGCAAAACGGCGATACGGTCACTCAGCGAAAGTGCTTCATCTTGGTTGTGAGTCACCGCCAGAAAGGTTGCGCCAAGCCGTCGATGCAGGCGAGTAATCTCGTCGCACAGCTGCTGACGCAACCGTTCATCTAGCCCCGTCAGTGGTTCGTCGAGCAAGAGAACAGCAGGGTCCAAGACCAGTGCACGGGCGAGAGCAACGCGTTGACGTTGCCCGCCAGAAAGCTCATGCACACGGCGCCCCTCGTAACCTTCAAGGGCAACGATGCCGAGCATGTCCGATGCGCGCTTCTGCCGCGTCACCGCATCGACGCCGCGCACTCTAAGACCATAGGCGACGTTCTCCGCGACGGTCATATGGGGAAATAGACCAAGGTCTTGGAAGATAGTATTGCAGGGTCGTTTGTTCGGCGGAAGCGCTGTCATGTCCGTACCGCCGAAGAGGATGCGGCCTGCGGTCGGCTGCAGGAAGCCGCCGATCATTCGTAAGATAGTGGTCTTGCCCGAGCCGGAAGGACCCAGCAGAGTGACAAAGCTTCCTTCGTGCACGGCCAAGGAAAGGTCGGAAACGACAGGTACGTCGTAAATCTTGGTTACATGGTCGAGCGCTATGGCGGCGGGCGAGCTCATTCAGCCTCTTGGATTACAAAAGGACACCGAAATGGTGAAAGCGGCCCGCCATCCAGAGCTCACCACTGTCTTGGTGTCGCCTCCTCGGGGGGCCATTATCCTCGATCCGGAAGGTGCAAGCCTTCTCATCGTGAAATGCCACGGACAGTGCGTCGAGCTCGGCGCGAGGTTCGAACTACATCGATGCGGTATGGTTTTTTGGTGTACGTCGCCGATTGGCATAGTTGCGGACACTAATCATAATCATTTTTACAACGAAAAGTACGAATTTGTCAGGGCGCTTATCCCCCCAGGCTGTGCAGAAACTCATCCCACGCGTGCTTCAAGCCAGGCCCTGGCTAAGCGGGTCGACAAATTGGCTTCCGGACTCGCATGAGGCTGGGCGGCGGACCTGCGCCATGCGCTATTGCAGGCTCGACGGCTCACCGCGGCCCTGCGCCAGATCATCCGTTCTTCGTCACCTTCGCCGCCGCCTCGTTTCGTTGGTCGGCCGCCACCTGCTCGAACGCGGCCTCTAGACGAGCGATGACGCTCTCGCGGCCCTCGGGCAGAGGTGTTTCGAGTTGGATGTGGCGCAGTTCGTCAGCGAAGGCGCTCCAGAGTGGCGGGCCGCCCTCTTCCATCAACTGCTGACGAATCGCCAGCTCCGGCGAGGTCGGCAGATGTCGACGGCCCCAGGCGCCCAGTTGCACCAGCACGGGCACCAGCTGGATCGCCTTTTCGGTCAGGCTGTAGATCCCCCTCTGCCGGTGGGCGGGATCGTCGCTGCGCGAGAGCAGCCCCGCCTCGACGAGCCGCTTCAACCGCGCGGCCAGAATGTTGGAGGCGATTCCTTCTTCTGAGCGCGTGAGCAGCTCGCGGAAGTGCCGGCGGTTCCCGAACATGATGTCGCGGATAACGATGAGACTCCAGCGGTCGCCGAGCACCTCGAGCGCAAGATTGATGGGGCAGCCGGAGCGTTTTTCGATCATGACCAGTTGCAATATAAAACCAGTCTGGTAAAACTCAACTGGTTGCAGTTCACAATCAGACGGAGGCCCCCATGCGCAAGGTGCGCGTAGCGGGTTTTGGAGTGTCCATCGACGGCTTCGCGGCCGGCCCGGACCAGAGCCTGGAGCATCCGCTCGGCAAACGGGGCGAGGAGTTGCACAGTTGGTTCTACCCGACCCAAACCTTTCGATCGATGGTCGGGGAAGACGGCGGGACTGACGATCGCTTCGCCCGCGCCTCGGCGGAAGGCTTCGGCGCCTTCATCCTCGGCCGCAATATGTTCGGCCCGATCCGCGGCGAATGGCCGGACGACGCGTGGAAGGGCTGGTGGGGCGACAATCCCCCGTATCACGCGCCGACCTTCATCCTCACCCACCACGCCCGGGCGCCAATCGTGATGGAGGGCGGGACGACCTTCCATTTTGTCACCGACGGGATCGAGGCGGCGCTCGCCCAGGCCAAGGCCGCCGCGGGCGACCTGGACGTGAAGATCGGCGGCGGAGTTTCGACGATCCGCCAGTACCTGCTCGCAGGAGCGATCGACGAGTTGCACCTGGCGCTGTCGCCCGTCGTTCTGGGCCGTGGTGAATCCCTGTTCGCAGGCATTGACCTGCCAGGCCTTGGCTATCGGGTGACGGAGGCGGTCCCAACAGAGCTGGCGACCCACCTCGTGCTGACGCGACCCGCGTAGGCTAACGGTTGTCGGTTGGTTCTAATAGCGCTACATGAGCAGTGCAGATCCGATGGGGCACGGCCGGATTCGCGGCATTATCTGCCCGCCTCAAGGGGCAATCGCGCAATGGCGTGCGCAACGGTCATCCTCGAGACGGCAACCACATCGCCCGCGATCTCACGGTTTATGAAGCCCGTCTAAGGCGCCCGCTGCCCAGACATCGGGCGAACCGTGGTCTTGTCAATTTGTAGTGTCAGCTCTTTTGGGCCATCGCCTCGGCGGGAGCGACAGCCAGCGAACGTTGTCGGTTCAGTTCACCGGTGTTGTGTCGGTGAACTCGATCGGCAGAACGAGTTGGAATTGCGCCCCCGTTTTGCCGTCTGACAACGCAGAAAGTTGACCGCCATGACGCTGAACAATCATGCGGCAAATGGCTAGTCCCAATCCCATCCCATGGGCCTTCGTCGTAACGAACGCATCAAATATTCTGTTTAGTAGTTTTGGGTCAATTCCCGGCCCGCAATCTTCAACTGAGACGATAACTGCATTGCGGCCATGAAGGCTTGTTCTTACCCGCAGCACCCGACGTCGATCCGCCGCGGTGTCCATTGCTTCGATCGCATTGTGGAACAAGTTGGAGATCACCAGCCGCAATTGACCCTGATGGCCGTCCACGAGCGGCATTTCGGACGCAAGTTCGGTGTCGGTCGTAACGCCATGATCCTTCAACTCTCCGTGCAACGATTGCAGTACTTCAAGTATAATCCGGTTGACATCGATCGACAGCCGGCTCTGATCGGCTCTGCGGAACAGCGCACTGATACTGTCGAACACTTCGCTCGCGCGATGGCAGTCACTTATAATTCGATCGACGATTGCTCGTATCTCACCAAGATCGAGTGGCGCCATTCCAAGAAATCGTCGTGCCGTACTACCGTTTGTCGCAATGGCTCCCAGGGGCTGGCGTACTTCATGAGCAATCGAAGCCGTAATCGCCTCAATATTCAACAGTTTATTATCTCGTTCGCGCTCTAGCGTCACGATAGCTTCTCGCAGGGCCAATTCAGTCTGTCGAAGGTGTGTTATGTCGGTTGAGATGCCGCAGATCCCTTCAACTTCGCCACTAGGCGAAATCAGTGGTACTTTCTTGGAGAGGACGAGCCGTTCGCCCTGCGGTGACGCCACCCTCTCCTCGGACTCCGACAGCGTGCCCGTCATCATGGCACTGAGGTCGTTGGTTCGATACTGCTGGGCGATCTCCCTCGGGAACAGATCGAAGTCCGTTCTGCCCAGACCTTGCTCCCGTGTCACGTTGCACGTGACCTCCATTTCGCGATTGATGTAAATATACCGACCGTCTTTCCGTTTGGCGTAGATATTCGCAGCGCTGTTTTCCAGCACGGTCTCCAAAAGCAAGCGATTTTCTCGCAGCGTCTCGTAGAGAGTTTCGATCCGCCGCCTGACGTCCGCCAGACGCTTGCACGCTTCCGCATTGGCGAGGTCCGCCTCAAGGGCGTTAATCTCGCGCGTCAGCGCGGTATAGTGTTCTTCAAATTCCGTTTGCGACATTGCACCGCCTGCAACCATTGACTTTTGTTCCCCGATACTGAGTCAGTGATAAGCCCTCCGCTTGTGACCGCAACAGTAACAGAAACGGTAATATACGAAGACCATTTTTGGCAAGAACCGCTGAACGTTGGTTTCCGCTCGCGCCGCGCATCCGCGTCTTGAGGGCGATCCGGGCAAAGCTGAGGCTGGAGCCCGTCCGATGGCCGGCGACGGCACCGAGGGTCTACAAGCTGCCGCTAAAGGGGCGCTACCGCCGCCGCTCGGATAAGACCTCCGATCGGCTAATCGAAACCCAGCGGCAGAAATTACTGGACGACCTAGAGGGAAACGACGCGCATCATCATGCCTCCCGGCCCCGTAGCTTGGGAGAACTTTTGATCCGTCGTCATCGAAGCCTCCCAGGGCACTTCTCGTGTTTGTTGATCGTCGAAACGATGGTCAAACCTCCGTCAGGCGCCTGGAGTGTGAAATGGCATAGGAGGGCGAGCGGAAGCGCAGAATCGGGTCATCTGTCGGCCCGATACCATCGGCCATCATCATGGGATCGAAATTGATGCTATAGGCCCCCGATGCTTGATCTGGCGCATACGAAGTGAGCGTAAGTGTACCGGCCTTGATTTCGCGCCTTCCCTCCGGCCACAGAACCGTCGGATCATTTTCGGAATCACCCGGTTCTCCAATCGTCACAATCATCTCCCAGCCAACTGGGCCTTGTTTCACGCGGTCTTGGAAGGCCGCCTCAAGAAACTCTCGACGCTCTTGCGCAAGCTGCGCATCGGTAAGCGATCTTTCTCCGTCCTCCGGCACGAAACGCCAGCGCACATTCGTCATTTTTCCTGCGTGATCAACGAAGCGAAACGTATGTATTCCATAGAAGGCGGAGTTGGCGTAGCTTATGGGCGGATTGTTCGTCGCCAGAAAATGCATCTGCGCAGCGTTGTCGGGATGCTGCTTCATAAAATCGCCGAACTTGCTCGGATCAGCTTTTCCCGTGGCCACGTCCTTAGTGAGAGCCAGGAATTTGTCCAGAAACGTGGAAGGC
>Ga0210407_10000461_pt1 | contig 46299 bp, 37 predicted proteins | sample IncBWC27MmetaG_FD_150860 | JGI IMG/M metagenome (GOLD analysis project Ga0210407, IMG submission 150860) | Forest soil microbial communities from Barre Woods Harvard Forest LTER site, Petersham, Massachusetts, United States - Inc-BW-C-27-M | ecosystem: Environmental > Terrestrial > Soil >...
ACGCCGCTCCCAAGCGAAGCGTCGCGGCCAGAATTGCGACACCGAAGAATACACCGCTGAGTTTCTTTCGTTCCATGGTCTCCTCCCGCGAAGTGCTGGGCAAACAGGGAGTGCACCTGAGGAGCCATTGCTGGCGGTTTGGGGCTAGTGCAAAGGATTGAAAAAGGGACACTTGGACGTACGTACCGACACAAAACAGCGGATAGTAAGGCCTGTGTCGGCGAATCCCACCATCGGCCTGCAAGGGTTTCCCGGCACCCCGTCCACCGAATTGCGTTGAAGGAGGCTATTTCTCCAGGAAGCGCCGGATGCGACCCAAAACGGCGGCGTACATGGCGCGCGTCACGCGACCGGTCTGGGTATTTTGCTGGCTTGGATGGTAGACACCGAACAGCCGCGGAAAGCCAGTCGCAACTTCCGCTTCCGCACCATGCGCAAACTTGTAGAGTGCACGCGAGGCAATGACGCCGCGCTCCTTCAAGATTTCAAGGTACCCGTCCCAGGCGATTCTCCCCAGCGCCAGGACGGCCTTCGGTTTCAAGATTTCCAGTTCGCGATCGAGGTAGCCGCGGCAATTCAAGATTTCCTTGGGCAGAGGTTTATTATCCGGGGGCGCGCACCGGCAGGTCGCACTGATATACACATTTTCCAAGCGCAGCCCGTCGTCGCGGTGCACGGAACTGGCCTGATTCGCGAAGCCCGCCTTGTGCAGCGCTGCGTACAAAAAATCGCCCGAGCGGTCGCCCGTGAACATCCGACCGGTCCGATTGCCGCCATGCGCCGCTGGCGCAAGTCCAAGAATCAAGAGCTGCGCGTGAGCGTCGCCGAATCCCGGTATCGGCTTACCCCAGTACGTCCACTCTCGATACGCTCGCCGCTTTTCCCGCGCCACCTTTTCGCGGTAGCGCACCAGCCGTGGACACTTCCGGCAGGCCACAATTTCTTCATTCAACACGCGAAGCTGAGATTCCGTGTCAGGCATTGGCCTCATTGGCGCGACGATTCATCATGCCATTCAACTCGGCGTAGGGAATCGCTCCAGCGAACATCGTCTCGCAAGAGCGCGCTTGCAACATTTCTATTCCAATTCGCTGCACGACTCCCATCGCGGCGCGCATGATCCCAGATCCCGCGCTTAACCGGGCTACCCCGATTTTTTCCAGTTCTGCCATCGGAGGGCATGACGGGTTCGCAAGAATATTTACAGGAGCCTCCACTGCCTTCACCAGCTCAGCGATCGTTTCGCGGTCGTATAGCCCCGGCACAAACAGGCAATCGGCTCCGGCGTCGCGGTATGCGCGCAACCGTTCAACGGTTCGTTCAAAGCGCGTGGCCTCTGGACCGATCGGCATCAAATAAACATCCGTCCGCGCATTCAACACGAAAGGAACACCGAGTGATTTCGACGTCTCGCGCATCGCGCGAATCTTTTCTACCTGCAGGGGCAAGGCCACAAGCGAACTTTCATCATCGCCCGTCACGTCTTCAAGATTCATTCCGATGGCGCCTGCATCGATCGCCGCTTTCACGGTTTCAGCCATATCCTTCATGGTAGTGCCGTACCCCGCCTCCAGATCCGCCGTTACCGGAACGCGCACCGCACGGGCAATCCGCGCCACCACATCCAGCATCTCGTCCCGCGAGATTCGTTGCCCGTCCGGATAGCCCCGGGAAAAGGCAACGGCCGCGCTGCTTGTGGCAATGGCGGGATGGCCGCATTCTTCCAGAACCCGCGCGCTTACCACATCCCAAGCGTTCGCGAGCACGAGCATTCGCGGCCCGTGATGCAGCTTTCGGAATTGTTCGGCTTTTTCGGCTTGTACGCGCACGTTCATCGGAAAACCTCCAGAGGAAAGATGCGGGGTGAACTAGGATTAGAGCCTAAGGTTCCTCCTTGCCTGGCGAAACGGCCAATTTGGAGTGCGATTTCATCGATTGGTTTCCCTCGGTCCTTGCTGAACGGCGCGCGGAAATATTCTTCACTTTTCTTTCAAAACTTCCGCCAGAACAACAGCTTGATTATGTTCCGTATCTTTCGCGCCGAAAAGAAGCGTCAATGTTCTGTGTTCTTTTTCGATTTTCTTTAACTCCGCGAGTAATTCTTTTTTCTGCTTTAATTCCGTCCGGTATCTCTTTTGAAAATCTGGCCATTTGTTTACATCGTGACAAAAAGATTTGCGTAGAGCATCGCTGGGAGCAACTTCCTTCATCCAAAAGTCAATCTTGGCCGCTTCTTTTGTCATGCCTCGTGGCCACAGACGATCCACCGGCACTCGCCAGCCGTCTTCCTTCTCTGATTTGTCGTATACTCTCTTGACACGCAACATCGCTCACCTCACCGCAAAATAGCAAGGACTTCGTCGTGAATTTTGCCGTTCGTGCTGATCAGTTGCCCGGTATAAATCGTTCGCTCGCCGCGCACGTTTGTCGAGCGGCCGCCGGCTTCTTCGACCATGATTCCGAGCGGCGCGAGATCCCACGGCTTCGAAGTCCAGTCGAGCGCAGCCTCGATCGCGCCTTCCGCGACCAGCATGTGCTGCCAGAATCCACCGAAAGAGCGGCTGTTGCGCGCGGCATCAACGAGGGCGCGGATCTTTGCCTGGTCCTGCGCGTTCTTGCTTGGGCCCGTTCCTGTCGTGAACACCATAGCCTTGCTCAGCGAAGCCACGTTGGAAACATGAAGCCTCTTGCCATCTCGATAGGCGCCCTCGCCGCGATACGCCCACCACCGCGAACGCAGCCCGGGAGCGCTCACCATCGCGGCAACGATTTCGCCATTCAGTTCGATCCCCATCAGCGTGCCAAAGGTCGGAATCCCGCGCGAAAATTCTTCCGTGCCGTCGATCGGATCGATAATCATGCGCGCCCGCCCGGAAGCGCTCGCGGACTTTGCGTCGCCACCGCCCATCTCTTCTCCCAAAACGTCCAGCGACAACCCACTCGCCGCGACTTGGGCCCGCGCCATTTCTTCCACGGCGCGGTCCGCCTGCGTCACCGCCGAGCCGTCGCCCTTCCTATCGACACGCAATTCGTCCGCGCGAAAATACCGCATCGCGATCGCATCCGCCTCCTTCGCGATCGCTTCCAAAAGCGCTCCATACTCCTTGCTGTGACCCATTCCTTCTCCCATTTCGTCCGAATGCCAGTTGCACGGCTATTTGACTCTCTAGCCGCGCACCCCTAGCATACAAAGTTATAGCAATGTCTGCTCACGCCAACACCGGAACCGTGCTGGACCGCATTCTGGAAGCGCGGCGCGCCGAAGTCGATCACCGGAAACGCGTGCTGCCGGAGACGGCGCTAAAGTATGGCGTGAAAGCGGCGACGCCGCTGCGCAATTTTTCCGCGGCGCTTTGCCGCGACGGCCTGAATGTTCTTGCGGAGCTGAAGCCGGCCTCGCCTTCAAGGGGCGTGATTCGCGAGCCATTCGAACCGGTGGAACTGGCGAAATCCTTGGAATCCGCGGGAGCTTGTGCGCTTTCCGTGCTCACCGAAGGCGAATTCTTCCGCGGCTCGCTGAAGAATCTGCGCGATGCACGCAAAGCCATCCAACTTCCCGTCCTGCGCAAGGATTTTATCTTCGATCCCTGGCAAGTGTGGGAATCCCGCGCCAATGACGCCGACAGTTTTCTCCTGATGGTGGTCGCGCTGGAAGATGCGCTTCTTCGCGACTTAATCCTATTGGGCCGTGAACTCGGTATGGAGCCGCTCGTCGAAGTTCACACCGCCGAAGAATTAGACCGCGCCCTCGCCGCCGGCGCGCGCATCGTCGGTGTGAACAACCGCGACCTCAAGACGCTGACTGTTGACGTCAAGACTTCCTTCGAATTGATTGGCCACGTTCCGGACGATTACATTGCCGTCAGTGAATCGGGCCTGCGCACCTACGAGAATCTCACAAGACTCCGCGCCGCCGGTTTTGATGCTTTCCTCATTGGCACGCACCTCATGCTTTCTCCAGATCCCGCCGCCGCACTTTCCTCTCTCCTCGTTTCTCCGCCGGGAACGCTGTAGGTGGCCATGGTCCGCGTCAAGATTTGCGGTATCACCAACTCGGCCGACGCTCTCGCCGCCGTAGACGCCGGCGCCAATCTCCTCGGTTTCAATTTCTATGCCATTAGCCCCCGCCACGTTTCCGAGGCGGAAGCGGCAAGAATTCGCCGGCAGCTTCCGAAAACAGTGGATGCCGTCGGCATTTTTGTCAATGCGCCGACGGCGGACGTCGCCGCGCTGTGCAAGTCGCTGAAGCTCGATGCCGCACAGCTTCATGGCGACGAGACGGCGGAAACGGTTGCCGAGTTGGCTGGCAGCGTCTCCGTCGTCAAAGCCTTTCGCGTCGATCCGGATTTTGACTTGAAGACTCTGAACGATTATCCCGGCGCTTTTGCCTTTCTGTTTGACGCCGCACTCACAGGCCAATATGGCGGTACGGGCCGCACTACGGATTGGGATGCCGCGCGGCGCGCCGCAGTCAGGCACCGTATCATTTTAGCTGGAGGCCTGAAGGTCGAAAACGTGGCCGCCGCGGTGCGCATCGTGCGTCCCTACGGAATTGACGTCGCCAGCGGCGTGGAATCCAAGCCCGGGAAGAAAGATCACGGGCGGCTCCGGGAATTCATTCAGGAAGTGCGGCGAGGCGAACGGAAGTAAAACGCAGCAGAAAATTGAAAATAGAAATTGGAAAATTAAAAAATAGAAGATGAGCTCGATCCTGCAATCACCGACGACAGCGCCGGGACGCTTCGGCCCCTATGGCGGCCGCTTCGTTCCCGAAACGCTGATGGTGCCGCTGTTCGAGCTCGAGCGTGCTTATGAAGCCGCGAAGTCAGATGCCGCATTTCAATCGCGATTTAATGATTTGCTCAAAAATTTTGCAGGCCGCCCGACACCACTGCAATTCGCTTCGCGCCTGACGGAAAAGCTCGGCGGACCGCGCATTTACTTGAAGCGCGAGGATCTGCTGCACACCGGCGCGCACAAAATCAACAACGCGATCGGCCAGGGCTTGCTTGCGGTGAAAATGGGCAAGCCGCGCATCATCGCGGAAACGGGCGCAGGGCAGCATGGAGTCGCTACCGCATCGGTTGCCGCGCACCTCGGGCTCGAATGCGTCGTCTACATGGGCACGGAAGATATGGCGCGGCAGGCGCTGAACGTCGCGCGCATGCGCATGCTGGGCACGCAAGTGGTTGGCGTCGAGTCCGGCAGCCGCACGCTGAAAGACGCCATCAACGAAGCCATGCGCGATTGGGTCACCAATGTGCGAAGCACTCACTATCTGCTCGGTTCCGTTCTCGGCGCGCATCCCTATCCCACGATGGTCCGCGATTTTCATTCGGCGATTGGACGGGAAGCGCGCGAGCAAATCCTCGCCGCGGAAAAACGGCTACCGACGCACCTTTTCGCCTGTGTCGGCGGCGGCTCGAATTCGATTGGTTTGTTCCATCAATTTTTGGGCGACGCGAGTGTGAAAATGATCGGGATTGAGGCCGGCGGCCGAGGCGGCGAGCTTGGCGAACACGCGGCTCGGCTCGCCGCGCATCAGGGTTTCACCGGGGCAAGGCCCGGCGTGCTGCAGGGGACTTACACTTACGTTTTGCAAAATGAAGATGGCCAGATTGCCACGACTCATTCGATTTCCGCCGGGCTCGACTATCCCGCCATCGGGCCCGAGCACGCATGGCTCGCCGACCAGCACCGCGCCGAATATTCCGCCGTGTCCGATCAGGCCGCGCTCGACGCCGCGCGCCTGCTTTCGCGCACTGAAGGCGTCATCCCGGCGCTGGAATCCGCACACGCCATCGCCGGTCTTGTCGAGCGCCTCCCTCAATTCAAGAAAGACGACCTCGTCATCCTCAATCTCTCCGGCCGCGGCGACAAGGACATGGACACTTACTCCCGCCTGCTCTAATCTTTAAGCTTTCCCAAAATCCAATGTCTTCGGTCCCGCCCAATTCGAGCCGCATCTCCAAACGTTTCGCCGAATTGCGCGCATCGGGCGAACTCGGCATCGTCGCGTATATTACAGCCGGCGATCCGTCGCTTGACGCCACGCTGAAATTTGTTCTGGCACTCGCGGAGGCTGGCGCGGACGTGATCGAACTGGGGGTGCCTTTCAGCGATCCTCTCGCCGATGGACCCACGATTCAGCGCGCCTCTGAACGTGCGCTGAAAGCAGGTACGACGCTCGCCGGTGTCCTCGACCTCGTTCGCCAGATTCGTCAGTCTTCTCAAGTTCCGCTCGTCCTCTTCAGCTACTACAACCCCATTTTGCAGATGGGACTCGAAAAATTCGCCTCCTCCTCCGCGATTGCAGGCGCTGACGGCGTCCTGGCCACCGACCTCACCCCGGAAGAATCGGAAGAGTATCGCCACATTCTGCAGCAACATCGTCTCGATACTATTTTTCTTGGCGCGCCGACTTCCACGGACGAGCGCCTGGCGAAGATCGCCGCCTGCTCCTCTGGTTTTCTCTATCTAATTTCCCGAACTGGCGTCACGGGCGCGAAGGATGCCCTGCCGGACGATCTTCCCGCGCTCCTGCGACGAGCCCGCGGCGCAACGAGACTTCCCATTGCCGTCGGCTTCGGCATCTCGCTGCCGGGCCATGTGTCCGTTCTTGGCGGTCTTGCCGACGCAGCCGTTGTCGGCTCCGCGCTCGTTTCCGAGATCGAAAAGGCAAAATCGGTTGATGCTGCTGCCGCGGCGCTTGCGGAACGCGTTCGCTCGTTCAAGGAAGCTGCTCGCCACGGCCTTTCCCGGCGCGAGGTGGCGCCATGAGTCTCGGTGATTGGCGGCGCCGCATCGACGAAATTGACAAGAAGCTGGTGCAGCTCTTGAACGAACGGTCGCAGTGCGCGCTCGAAATCGGGAAGCTCAAGCAAGAGGCGAAAATTCCGCTCTATCAGCCGGATCGCGAAAACGAAGTGCTGGAGAACGCCGAACGTAATAATTCCGGTCCATTGACCGACGCCGCGATCCGCCGCCTCTTTGAGCGCATCATTGACGAAGCCCGCGCCGCCGAACGCGACGCCATGCACTCCGGCGACGGGGCGAAGAAGGACAAGAAATAAAAGCGGTCAGTTTCCGGTTGTCAAGGGAAAGGTCGAGGAGAACAGAGAGCGCTTATGGTCATTGTGATGCAAGAAGGGGCTACGGACGCCCAAATCCAGCATGTCATCGACCGGCTGGTCGCCAGCGGCTTCAACGTTCACCGCTCCACTGGCGAATCGCATACGGTGCTCGGCGCGGTCGGCGTTCATCGCGACTTCGATCACCGCGACTTCGAATTGCTCGACGGGGTGCGCGAAGTCATGCGCATCACGCAGCCGTTCAAACTCGCCAGCCGCCAGTTCAGGCCCGAAGGCACCATTGTCGATCTCGGCCGCGGTGTGAAAATGGGCGGCCCGGAAGTCGTCGTTGCGGCCGGTCCCTGCTCGGTCGAATCGCGCGAACAGATTTTTTCCATCGCGGAGAGCGTCGCCAAAGCCGGCGCGAAGATTCTTCGCGGCGGGGCTTTCAAGCCGCGTACTTCTCCTTATGCCTTCCAGGGAATGGGCGAACCGGGCCTCAAGCTCATGCGCGAAGCCGCCGACAAATTCGGCCTGTTCACCATCAGCGAGGTGATGGACGCTTCGCAAATTCAGATGATGATGGCTTACGTGGATATCTTCCAGGTCGGCGCGCGCAACATGCAGAACTACTATTTGCTTCGCGCGCTGGGCGAAATCCGCAAACCTGTTCTCTTGAAACGCGGGATGTCCGCCACCATGGAAGAACTCTTGATGAGCGCCGAATATATTCTCGCGGGCGGTAATTACAACGTTGTTCTTTGCGAGCGGGGGATTCGCACGTTCGAGACGTACACGCGCAACACTTTTGACATCGCCGCGATTCCGGTTATCAAAAAGCTTTCTCACCTCCCGATGCTTGCCGATCCTTCGCATGGGACCGGCCGCCGCGACAAAGTGCCGCCCATGGCGCGGGCGGCCGTCGCTGCTGGCGCCGATGGCCTGCTCATCGAAGTGCACAACGATCCGGACCACGCGCTCTCGGATGGCGCGCAGTCGCTGGAGCCAGCGACTTTCACGCAGTTGATGGCCGAGCTGCGGATCATCGCTCCAGCGATTGGCCGCCGCATCGCCTGACCATGCCGGCCGGGCACCTCATCTCGCGCGTAACTATTCTCGGCACGGGGCTGATTGGAGGTTCGTTTGCGCTCGCCCTCCGCAAATACACCACGGAGACGCATATTTCCGGGTGGGATCGTCCCGATGTCGTTCACGAAGCGCGAGGTCGCGGCGCGGTTGATGAATCTTTTTGCGGTGAACTTGCACCTGCGCTGCAAAACGCCGATTTAATCTATATCGCGCTACCCATCGCGGCGACGGTTGATCTACTTCCGGAAATCGCGCGCCACGCTTCTGCGCATGCACTCGTCACCGATGCCTGCAGCACGAAAGCCCGCATCGCCCAAGCCGCCGACGAACTTTTCCCCGATGAAAAAGGTCCGCTCTTCCTCGGCGGCCATCCCATGGCCGGCAGGGAGCTGCCAGGAATCGCGCACGCCGACGCCGATCTCTTCCGCGAACATACTTACGCCCTGATCGCAAAATCTTCCGAAGCCGTGGTGGCGGGTGTTCAGCCCCGTACTTCTGCGCCTGCTGATGAATCCGGCGACTCTCACGATCCCCGCGTTTCCGCCTTCGTCAAAATCCTGGAGAAAATCGGCGCGCGCCCGCTGTGGCTTGGCGCCCCGCAGCACGATTATGCCGTTGGCCTGGCCTCGCATCTTCCGCAGCTTGCCGCCGTGGCGCTGGCAGGATTTCTTTATGATCGCCTTGATGAAAACGGCCTCCCGATTACGCTCGCCGGGCCCGGCCTCCGCGATTCGCTGCGACTTGCCGGCAGCCCTTACTCTACCTGGCGCGACATTGTGCTGACGAATCAAGAAGTTCTTGCGGCGGCGCTCGATCTCTTCGCGCGCCGCCTCGACGACCTTCGCGAAAAGCTCGCTTCCCGTGAGTTAGAAGCTGACTTCGACGCCGCCAACGAACTTTACAAACTGCTGCGCAGTCTCTGACGTGGACCATCTCACCGCGGTGCAACGCGCGACTTCCAGCCACAACGGCAGATGAAGTAAACTGCCCCGAACGCTTCGGAGCACCGAATGGACAAACGAATCGCGTCCGCTGACGCCGCCATTGAGAAAATCCGCGACGGCGCCACTATTCTCATGGGGGGCTTCGGACTCTGCGGCATCCCGGAGAATCTTATTGCGGCTGTTCGCCGCAAAGGCGTGAAAGACCTCACCATCGTCAGCAACAACGCCGGTGTCGACGACTTCGGCATTGGCGTGCTGCTTCAGCAGCGCCAGGTCAAGAAGATGATCTCCACATACGTCGGCGAGAACAAACTTTTCGAGCAACTCGTCCTCAGCGGGGAACTGCAAGTCGAGCTAAATCCGCAGGGCACGCTGAGCGAACGCCTCCGCGCTGGCGGCGCGGGCATTCCCGCGTTCTACACACCCACGGGCTATGGCACGATGGTCGCCGGCGGAAAGGAAACTCGCGAATTCGATGGCCGAATGTACGTCATGGAGCGCGGCCTTCGCGGCGACTTTGCGTTTATCAAGGCGTGGAAAGGCGACCGCTGGGGCAATCTCATCTACCGCAAGACTGCGCGCAACTTCAATCCGATGATGGCGACGGCCGGCGATTACGTCATCGCCGAGGTGGAAGAACTGGTCGAACTCGGCCAGCTTGATTCCAATCAAGTGCATACGCCCGGCATTTTCATCGACGCCATTTTCCAGGGCCAGAAATACGAAAAGCGCATCGAGCGGCGGACCACGCGTAAATAAATAACTTGGAGTGGAAACCGAGAACTTCATGCCACTGACAGACGACCAAAAACGCGAACGCATTGCGCGCCGGATCGCTCTCGAGCTGCGTGACGCCTACTACGTCAATCTCGGGATTGGCATGCCCACGCTCGTGGCCAACTATGTTCCCAAGGGCATGGACGTCATTCTACAGTCAGAAAACGGCATGCTCGGCGTCGGACCCTATCCGCTGGAAGCCGAAGTCGACCCCGACCTCATCAACGCAGGGAAGGAAACGGTCACTGAACTTCCGGGCACGGCTTATTTCTCTTCTGCTGATTCGTTTGCCATGATTCGCGGCGGCCACGTGGACCTTACCGTCCTCGGTGCGTTGCAGGTCGACGAAAAAGGCACGCTCGCGAATTGGGCCATTCCCGGGAAAATGCTGAAAGGCATGGGCGGCGCGATGGACCTTGTTGCCGGTGCCAAGCGCGTCTTTATTGCCATGGAGCACGCGACGCGTGACAATAAACCGAAAATTTTAAGAAAGTGTACGCTTCCGCTCACAGGCGTTGAAGTCGTCGACCACATCGTCACCGAACTCGCTCTCATCGATGTCACTCCCCAGGGCCTCGTTCTCCGTGAACTCGCCTCCGATGCCACTCTCGACCAAGTCCAGTCCCTTACCGAGCCGAAACTCCTTCTTCCTCCAGGCGGCCCCAAACCCATGCCGGCCTGAGCACGTAAGTTATGAAGCCGAGGAAAGCAAAACGGGATAAGCCGGCGAAGCGAGAAGCGCTGGCGATGCGCGAGCGGCCGAGGATGCCGCCAATCTCGGAAGAGATGAAACAATGGTCCGCGATGCTAAAAGCAGAACTGATTGGCTGGCCGCAGGTCACGTCCAGACCGATGTTCGGCATGTCGGGCATTTATCGACGCAAGAAAATCTTTGCCGCATTGCCGGTCACGAGGGGATTCGACACTCCCAGTTCCATCATATTCAGATTCGATCCCATGCCCGCGGACTTGAATCAGCGCGCCCTCAAGGAGCCGCGCATCACTCCGGGAACCCGCTGGTTTTCCTTCGAGATCGGGTCTGCGGAAGATCTACGCGACGCCTTGTGGTGGCTCAACCAAGCTTACGAAGCCGCGAAAAAGTAGTGGACACCGCTTGAACTGTTTTTACTTGGCTTCAGGCGTCGAACTACTGAGGTGTCGGGTCGTCGTAAACGAGTAGTGAAGCCCAGACACGATGCTCAACACTGTAACCGCATAAATAAAGAAATGGTTGAGCATGCCGAACCGATAATCGGGATACGCAGCGCCTAAAACCACAAGGAACACCAGGATAATCTCGGAAGCGGTGGTGAGCTTGCCGTAGATGCTGGGCGGAAACGGCCGGTAGCCGGAGACCAGCAAAATCACCACTGCGACGATGAGGATCAGCACGTCGCGGCTGAGAACAAGGATCGTCAGCCACCAGGCGAGTTGCTTCTCGAAGGCCAGGATGACGAAGGAAGAAGAGAGCAGAAGTTTGTCGGCGATGGGATCGAGGTAAGCGCCGAGGGCAGATCGCTGATTCAAGCTGCGGGCGAGCAAACCGTCAATGCCATCGGAAAGGCCGGCGATGACCAGAACCAGAAGCGCCGAGCGGTAATGGTCGTACGCAATGAGAATCAGAAAGACCGGCAGAAAGCCGAGACGCAGAAACGTGATCTGATTGGGAACCGTCCAGATGCGGCCTTTCATTGTGATTCAGGATAACGCAGTTCAGGCGAATTGCGCGAGATAGTCGGAGAGCGAACGCCCGATTTTGCGCGCGAAAAGCTCGTTCATCGAGGGGATGGAGCCGGAAGGTTCGTCCAAGGAGATGCGCTCGACGCGGTTCATGGGGAAGAAAACGGTCGGGAAGCCCATGCGCTCGCCGTCAGGCTCATTGATTTGCCGGATGAAGTGATCGAAAGAATTTAAGTCGATGCCGCGGACGGTGATCCCGGACGGGTTGATGGCCAGAAGCTCGCCCCACACTTTTTCCTTGGGCGTGTGCAGGCTGACAACGATGATCGAGTGCGGGTCCATGGATTCGGAGGCTAGAGTATCGCACTTTTTCTCAATGCGCCGCTGGACTATCTACCCGGCAGCGGGTCGTGATAATGCAAGATCATCAGAACGAAGCTCACAACCACAACCAACCCTGCCAGCCATCCCAATGCATAGGCAGTCCGGCGCTCGCTCGCATTCATCGGCTGCCGGTCAGCGAACAATTTTCCGAGTCCAAATCCGGCGGCCAAGCCGGCGAAGTGCGCGTAGTTATCGATTCCCACGCCAGAAAACCCGAGAACAAAAAGGATGACCACCGAACTGACCAACCTTGACCGTAACTCCCGCATGTAAGCGCCACCGCGTTTCGTAGTGATTGCCAGCATGACTCCAACCAATCCCAGGAGCCCGCCGCTTGCCCCCAGCGAATAGTTGTGAAATGCCGCGCTAACCAGGAAACCAAACATGCCAGTGAACATGTATATGAAAAAGTATCGAGCGGACCCATATAGCTCTTCCAACGCGGGGCCGAGCTGCATCAGCGACATCATGTTGAAGCCGATGTGTATCAGGCCGCCATGCAAAAACATGGCAGTCGCAAGCCTCCACCACTGGTGTTCATAAAATATCGGATACCAATGGCTTGCTCCCAAACGGTAAACGGTCTCGCCACCCATTCCCCAGAGGATCCGAAAACCACCGCCTCCGGTTTCACTGGCCATAGCCACCCAGCTGATGCCAAACATCAGAATGTTTGCGACCAGCATCGCCGTGGTCACGGGAGCTTCTTGTTCCCCGAAAATTCCGGATAGTTTCTTGCTCAAAGCTGCCAGGGAAAATCGCAGGCTTGCGCCGCATTCATGGCAGCGGGTCGCGCTGATGCCCACCAGGGCTCCGCACGCGGGACAGATTTTCGGCCGTGGCTGTTGCTCGCCGCCGAAAAATCCGCGCATCGCATTTTTCCATCTTTCCACCCGCCACTGCCACCGGTAGGGAAGCGCCAATTCTCCTCCTTGCGACCCGCAAACGGCGTTCCTATAATACCCAAGTCGCCGTTCTTCTTCTCTGCACGGCGATTTTTCGGGGGGATTTGGCACTCATGGACAAATTCGAAGAGTTTGGCAAGCGCATCGACGAGGAGTTCACGCGGCTCAAGAGCATCAGGAGCTTCGAAGACTTTGGCAAGCGCGTTGACGAAGAACTCGCGCGGGTGAAGAGCTATGTGAAAGAAGACGTCGCGCCGGAAACGGAAAAACGTACGGCGCAGTTTTTGCGCGAAGTTTCCGAGAAGCTCGCCGAGGCTGCGTCGAAAATCGAAGCGCGCAATGCCGCGCGCTCGGGTCAACCTCCGAAAGACACGCAATCATGATTTGGGCAGACTTGTGATTCTTGTCGGTACTTCCTTACGTGGCCCGGCCGTCCTTCACGTCATTTATTTTTTTAGCCTACTGCTTCTCCTGATGCTTTCCGGGTGCGGATCTCGCAGGCCCGTAATTGGCCGCCAGCCGCCTCCGGCACAGCCCGTGGAAACGCCGCCGGCAACGGAAGAGGCCGCGAAACGCTCGACCAATGTGCCGGAAACTCCGGCGCCGTCTGCTGTGCCCCCTTCGAAACGCAATAAGCCCGCTCCCGCGCCTGCTCCGCCCGGTTACATGGAGGAGGGGAATGCGTCCTGGTATGGGGTTCCGTTCCACGGACGGCGCGCTTCGAACGGGGAGGTCTACGACATGTACAAGCTCACGGCGGCGCACCGCACATTGCCCTTCGAGACCATGGTTCGAGTCACCAACCTGAACAACGGCAGGTCCACTGTCGTGCGCATCACCGATCGTGGCCCGTTTGTGGACAATCGCATCATCGATCTCTCCCTTGCCGCGGCCCGAGAAGTGGATTCCGTTGGCCCCGGCGTTGTGCCGGTTCGCGTGGAAGTGCTTTCTTCAGGCATCGATCCCATGTCCGGTTTCTTTACCGTGCAAGTCGGCGCTTTCCGCGACCGCGCGAACGCCGAACGTCTACATGACCGTCTCAGCGTTACCTACTCGCCTGTCTTCATTCAGCAATATGATTCTCCCGACGGCGTCTTTTATCGCGTGCGCGTCGGCAGAATCTCCGGCGAAGACGCGGCTCATCAGTTTGGCGAGCAGCTCCGCGACCGCGAAGGTTTCACGCCATTCGTGACGCGATTGGATGAAGGCACACCCGCGGGAGCAATCCGATGAGCGCCGACTGTTTGTTCTGCAAGATTGCCGCGAAGAGAATTCCATCGAAGATCGTCTACGAAGATCCTGACATCTTCGCGTTCGAGGACATCAGCCCGCAGGCGCCCACGCACATCCTGATTTGCCCGCGCAAACATTTCGAATCGCTGACCGAGGCTGCGTCCGAGGATCAAGCCGTGCTTGGCAAGCTGCAATTGGTTGCCGCGCAGCTCGCGCGCGAACGCAAGCTCCTCGCGGGCTACCGCACTGTCCTAAATAACGGAGCCGGCGCGGGCCAGTCCGTCTTTCATCTCCATTTGCACTTGCTGGGCGGCCGACAGTTCCGCTGGCCGCCGGGGTAGTCTCTACCCAGTGGTTTTGTTCTTCGCGCGCGCCAGCTTAAACTAGCGTTCGTTCCCAGGAGGATCGCATGCCCTTGCGGTGCCGTGTTTCGTGTCTTTCTCTCCTTCTTGTCACGCTCCACTTCTCGCCGGTTTTCGCGCCGCCTTTGCTGGCCCAGCAACCAGCCGGCGCCGGAAAAGCCCTCACGATCGAGCGCATCTATTCGCAGCCGAGCTTGAGCGGACGGCTGACGCGGGGACTGGCGTGGACTCCGGATGGAAAGGGGCTCAGCTATTTCGAGACGAAAGGCTCCGGTAAGGACGCCAAGACAGAACTCTGGATGATAGACGCGGCATCAGGCGAGCGGCGGCTTCTCGTTGCGGCCGACAAACTGGAGTCCATTTTGCCGGTAGACACATCAAGACCAACGCAAGCCACGGGCCTTGGACGCCGCGCTCCCTCTCAATTTCAGTGGGCGCCGGATGGTGCGAGTATTCTGTTTGAAGGCCCCACCGCGCTTGCGTGGCTGAATGTGAAGTCGCAGGCGGGGCGCATGCTTGTTTCCGGCAAGGTCGCGCTGGCGGATCCCAAGATTTCTCCGGATGGGCGTTTTGTCAGTTTCGTTCGCGATCACAACCTCTGGCTTGTGAGCGTCGCCGACGGCCAAGAACGCCCGGTCACGCAAGGCGGGACAGAAGAGATTCGCAAGGGCGAACTCGACTGGGTGTATCCGGAAGAGCTGGAGATCAAGACCGCGTATTGGTGGGCGCCGGATTCTTCGGGGATCGCTTATCTCGAAATGGACGAACGCAAAGTTTCGCAATACCCGCTGGTTGATTTTTCCTTGCCGACTGGTGAAGCCGAGATGGAGCGCTATCCCGCCGCTGGCGGCGCGAATCCCATTGTGCGCGTTTTTGTGGTTTCGCTAAACGGCGGCGAGCCTCGCGCGATGGACACGGGCGCGGAAACCGATATTTATATTCCCCGGGTGAACTGGCTCACGGATTCGAAGCAACTTGCCATTCAGCGCCTCAATCGCGCCCAAACCAGGCTTGATTTCCTGATTGCGGACGCCAGCACAGGAAAGACGCACACCGCTCTCTCCGAAAATGACCCCAATTGGATCAACCTCAGCGACGATCTTTATTTCCTCAAGGACGGCAAACGCTTTCTGTGGTCAAGTGAACGCAACGGGTACCGGCACTTGTATTTGTTTGACATCAAAGGCAAACAACTTGCGCAGCTAACCAAGGGTGAGTGGGAAGTCACTTCGATTGATGCCGTTGATGAAACTAAGGGCTTGGTCTATTTCACTGCCACGGAAAAATCTCCACTGGAACGGCAGCTCTATCGCGTCGCCCTTGACGGAACGGGCTTTGCCCGGATCACCAAGGATGCCGGGACACATGCCGCTGTCTTTTCGCCGAACACCGCCGCTTTTTACGACACCTATTCAAACGCCGCAACACCGCAGCGGCAGGATCTCTGCCGCGCCGATGGCTCGCGCATCGCCGCGATTAACGAAAACAAAGTCGCGGAGCTTGCGGACTACCACCTTTCGCCCACGGAATTTCTCACCGTGAAATCAAGAGACGGCGTGCAGCTGAACGCCAGTATCATCAAGCCGCCGGATTTTAATCCACAAAAGAAATACCCTGTGCTCGTTTACACCTATGGCGGGCCGCACGCTCAAGTTGTCCGCAACGGCTGGGGCGGAGCCAATTTCCTGTGGCACCAGCTCATGGCGCAAAAGGGTTACATTATTTTCTCACTGGATAATCGTGGCTCGGCGGGGCGCGGACATGCTTTCGAAACTCCTTTGCATTTTCGCCTCGGCGCCCAAGAGCTTTCCGACCAGCGCGATGGCGTGCAGTATCTCAAGTCGCTTCCGTACGTGGATTCGACTCGCATTGGCATCTGGGGATGGAGCTACGGCGGCCACATGACATTGCACGCCATGTTTGAAGCAGGTGATGATTTCAAAGTGGGATTTGCGGGTGGCCCGGTGACAGACTGGCGCTACTATGACTCCATCTATACCGAACGCTATCTCGGCCTGCCACAGAAAAACGAGAAAGGATATCAGGATTCTTCACCGGTCAAATATGCCGCGCAACTCAAGGGCAAATTGCTCATTGCTCACGGCACCGGCGACGACAACGTGCATTATGCGAACACACTTTCAGTGATTAACGCCCTGATCGAAGCGGGGAAGTATGTCGAAGTTTTGGCCTTCCCTGGCCGAGGTCATGGAGCGAGCGATCCGCCCGCGCGCCGCGTCTTGATGCAGCGCGTGACGCAGTTCTTCCTGGATAACCTCTAATCTGCCCTGGTGGGCTTGTCTGTGCGTCTCTCACTCCTGATTCCGGCAAAAACTAAAGCAGGGCAAAGCGATCTGACTTTGCACTGCACTCACATCCTAATCGTTTGAGGAGCTTGCCGCCGCGCGGCTTTTCTACCGGCCGAAGTATTCTACGTGCACATAGCGCCCCAGGCGGGCATTGAAGAGCAAGTACCAGCCGGGGTGATGATCGTCGTCGTAGACGTAGACCCTATCGCGGTCCCATTCCCAATCGCGGCAGCGATCGAGGTCGTAGTTGGCAACCACCCAATTCGAATTGTCGTAGAGAACCACGCGGCGAGTCCGGTAATCGATCCGGCGCGCGACGAATACTTCTCTTACGTGCTCGTAGCGGCCGTGCGGATAGGAGCGCCCCGGTTGTATGCGGTCGCGGTCTGCATCCCAGCCGCTATAATGAGGGTTGTGCGGATTGTCCCAGCCCTTGTGTTTGCCGTTGTCGTGCCGGTCGCCTTCGTCGCGACCTTCGTGTTTGTCCTGTCCTTTGTGCTTCCCGTTGTCATGCCGATCGTCACGGTCTTGGGGCGGCGCAGCGATCGACAGTGTTCCTGCCAGGGCCATGAACAAGATGCCCGTTAGAATTTTGCTCATTTGTCATCTCTCCCAAAGTTGCGGTGGCGCCCGTCTTTCTTTTCAACAACTCCCCATCGATCGGATATGCCTTCCGCCGGCGAATGTGCGCCTGCCCTTATTATGGTCCTGGTGGACTTCCGCCTTCCATAGCCAAGAACTCCGCGTTCCCTACTAGGCACGCCCCGGCGCATCGTCCCTGAAGCAGTCCGGCTCAGCTGGCTTGCTGTTGCTGAAAACTGCGAGCGATGGTTTTTCTTTGTCCGTGCTCATTCGGCTTTATAATCCGGCTGACCCGGAGGTCACCGTGCCGAAACCACTCATCTTCCTCGCTCTGCTCGTCGTCGTAATTTGGGCCCCAATGCGTTCCTTTGCGCAGCAAGTTTCTCAAGAAAAAGCCCCTCAGGAAAAAGAGCAGATTCTGTGGCAAAAGCTGGAAGCGACGATTGGCGCGGTCGACCACAATCTTGACGGTGTCCTCGGCGTGGCCATCCTCGACCTCACGACCGGACAAAAATACTTTCTCCACGCCGATGAAGTACTTCCCACCGCCAGTTCCATCAAGATCGCGATACTCGCGGAGCTCTATCGCCAGGCGCAGCAGGGCAAAATCAAGCTCGGCGACCTGTACACCCTACAATCGTCCGATCTGGTGAGCGGAAGCGGCATTGCCGGGGCGCTCACCCCCGGCGTAACACGGCTGACAATCCGCGACGTTGCCGCACTGATGATTTCCGTGAGCGACAATTCCGCCACCAATATCATTATCGACCGCATTGGCATTGAAAATGTCAACGCGCTGCTCGATTCGCTCGGCCTGACACACACGCGTCTTCGCCGCAAGATGATGGACGTGAAGGCTGCCGTGGAAGGCCGCGAGAACATCGCCACGCCGCGCGAAATGGTGCAACTGCTGGAGGATTTATTCCGCGGAAAAGTATTGAACAAGCAGATGACCGACGACTTTTTTACGCTCCTCAGCGTGCATAAGGATAGCTACATCCCGCGGGAATTGCCCGAGGATCTGCGCATCGCCAATAAGCCCGGAGAGCTTGAAGGCGTGCGGAATGATTCCGGCATCGTTTTCACAGGGAACCGGCCATTCGCGATCAGCGTCATGACGACGTATCTGCGCCGGGAAAAGGACGGCGGGGACGCCATTGTGCGCATCGCGACGGCTGCGTACCAGATGTTCGACCGCCTCAGCCGCTCTTCACAATATGGCCGGGTCGTTTCGCCGCACGACACAGGCAATCCGTAAGTGGGGGTAGCAACCGGCCTGCTTACGGCGCTATGACGTCCTTCAGCTTTGACTTCACTTGAACCGCGGAAAGGCTCGACGCATCCCATCCGCCGCCCAGCGCTTTGATGAGGAGCACGTTCGTCACCAGGCGCTGTCCGCGAATCACGGCGAGCTGCTGTTCATTGTTCAGTAGATTCTGCTGCGCGTTGACGACATCCAGATAATTCACAAGGCCGCCGGTATAGCGGCTGGTGGCGATGTCCAGCGTGCGCCGCGACGCATCAACGGCCTGTTGCTGTGACTGGTTCGCCTGGTCCAGCACCGTCAAACCGGTTACGTCATCCTGAACTTCGCGAAAGGCATTCAAGACGCTGTCACGGTAGGACGCCACGCTGGCGTCGTAACCCGCGGTCGCGAATTGCACCTGGGCTCGGCGCGCGCCGCCCGTGAAGATGCTTTCCGCGACGTTGGCGCCGACCGCCCAGAACGTGCTTTGCACATTCATCAGCTTGGCGACATCAGCGGCCTGCCAGCCGCCATTCCCAAATAAATTAAGCGAGGGATAGTAGGCCGCACGCGCGATTCCGATTTGCGCGTTCGCCACCGCCATCTGCCTCTCGGCTTCCGCAACGTCCGGCCGCCGTTCCAGCAAATCGGAAGGCAGTCCCGCATCGAGCGCAGGAGGCTCCGCGTTCAGCTCTTTGCTGGACAGGTGAAAGTCGGGAGCCGGTTTCCCGACAAGGACCGCAATTGCATCTTCAAACTGCTTTCGCTGCTGCTGAAGAAGAATGGCCTGCGTCCGCGTGGTATTCAGGAGCGTCTCTTCTTCCGCAACGTCCAGCCCGGAAGCCACGCCGCCCTTATGCCGGGAATCCACCAGTTGCAGCCCTTTTTGCAGAGTCTCCACCGTGCGATTCAGAATTCCCAGCTCGGTATCGAGCTGCCGCAGCGTAAAATAATCGCCCGCCAGCTCCGCCGTGATCACCAACCGCACGTTCTCGAGATCAGCCGCGCTCGCTTGGTACGATGCCTGCGCTGCCTCAATGCTGCGGCGCCGCCGGCCAAACAAGTCCACTTCGTAGCCCACGGTAAACGGCAAAATATTGTTGGTCTGTGATACGGGCGACCTTACGGGAAAGTTGCTGCTGGCGGGCCGGTTTCCCGATAGCCGCTGCCGCTCGGAGCCGGGAGCGACTGAAAGAGTAGGGAATTGTGTCGCGATCTGGACCGCCGCGGACGCGCGCGCCTGCTCCAGCCGCGCTACCGAAACTTTGATGGTCTGATTTGCATCGAGCGCTTGTTTTTCCAGCGCGCTTAATTCGTCATCGTGGAAAACACTCCACCATTCGCCCTTCGGAACATCATCTTTTGGTGAGCTCTCCCGCCAGGGCTCCGAGGCATCCCATTTTGCGGGCACGGGCGCCGTCGCCCTCTGGTACTTTGGCCCCACCGTGCAGCCGCCGATGAGGGCACTGACAGCCAGCCCGATCAGGGCGGGGAAATGCCTGTTGCGATTCATTATTGTTTCTTGGCCCCTGGCGCAGCGTTCGGCTGAGGAGCGGGCTGGCCCGGTGGGCGGCTCAGCGCGATTTCCTTGACATGGACTTCCTGTCCTTCGTCGAGGGAATCAGCGGGATTCAGCACAATCCAGTCGCTGGCGTCGAGTCCTTGCAGGACTTCGAGAGTGGTGCCGTAATCGCGGCCGACACTGAGCGATTTAAGATGCGTCTTATGATTTGCATCCACAACCACGGCACGAAGTCCTTCCGAGCGAAATAACAACGCGTTTACGGGCACAGCCAGGCGTGCGCCAGTCACCCTCACTTGCAGGTGGGCCTGCGAATAGCCGCCGGGGAGCAGCGCGCCATTGTGATTCGGAACATCCACTTCGGTGAGCAACGTGCGCGTGCCGGGGTCAATCGACTCTGCCGTGCGCACCACCTTGCCCTGGAATTTCTGGCCGGGATACTGCGTGAGCTCCAGGTAAGCGCCGAGGCCCGCGCGAATCGACGGCGCATAGGCTTCCGGCACGCTGACGTACACGCGAATGGGATCCGTTTGCGCAAGGAAGAAAAGTTGCTGCGTTGCGCCGCCATTCCCCGCGTTGATCAACGTGCCCGTATCCACATTGCGGCGCGTAATCACCCCGCTGAAGGGCGCGTAAACATGCTTGAACGATTCCAAATCTTCGAGCCTGCGCACGTTGGCTTCCGCCGATTTCACGCTGGCGACTTTGGCTTCCAAATCGCCGACAGCGTTATCGACTTCCTGCTTGGAGACGCCGTCGGTTTTGATCAGTTCCTGGTAACGCGTCGCGGTGATCCTGGACAGGTTCGCGTTGGCCTGCGTGGTATTCAAGTCGGCCCGCGCTTGAGACAATTGCTGATCCACTTCCGGAGTGTCGATGTCCGCGAGCAAATCACCTTGCCGGACGCGGCTGCCAATGTCGTGATACCACTTTTTCAGATAACCGTTGGTGCGCGCATAGATGGGCGACTCGACATACGCTTGCATCGCGCCTGGAAGAACGAGGTCCTCTTCCGCGGATTCCACCGAGGCATGAAACACCGCCACCGTGGGGATCGCCAGCGTTTCGGTTTCCTTGGCGAGCGCCTGGTACTGTGCCCGGCGCTGGAACAGCGTTAGCGCTCCCAGGACCACCAGCACGATCACGATGAGAAAAAGAATCGTGAAGACCCGGCTGCCCTTCCCGCGCGGTTGCACTTGATCTACAGGGTCCATCTGAACTCCACCTTCCATCATTACCGCAACTCCGCCTTTACTTCCAGTCCGAAAAATTTCAGGCCATCGTCGGCGAAAGAGGTTCCTGCCGCCCCGACCTCCGCTCCCGGCGTCCATGGATCATCGAGAAGACGCACGGCACAAAAAAGAGCGTGGCGAAAGTGGCAAAGATCAGCCCCCCGATCACCGCGCGGCCAAGCGGCGCGTTTTGCTCTCCGCCTTCACCGAGACCCACGGCCATCGGCAGCATGCCAATGATCATGGCCAGCGCGGTCATCAGCACGGGCCGGATGCGTACGAAACCGGCTTCAATAGCGGCGTCCCGGGCGTTCTTGCCTTCGTCCATTTGCTCGCGCGCGAAGGAAACCATCAAGATGCTGTTCGCCGTGGCCACGCCCATGCACATGATGGCGCCGGTCAGCGACGGCACGTTAAGGGTGGTGTGCGTCAGCAACAGAATCCAGCAAATGCCGGCAAGCGCGCCTGGGAGCGCGGTAATGATAATGAAGGGATCGAGCCAGGACTGAAAATTGACCACGATTAGCAAATAAGCAAGCACGATCGCGCCCAGCAAACCAAACCCCAGGCCGGTAAAGGAACTCTTCATCGTTTGGACTTGTCCGCGAACGACAATGTGACTGCCCTTCGGCAAGTCCTTTTCAATGGCTTGAACGCGCTTTTCCACTTCGTCGGCGACGCCGCCGAGGTCGCGGCCATCCACGGCCGCGTAGATGTTGATCATCGGCTGCGTGGTGTAATGCGAGATTTCCGCGGGCCGGGCCGTCGTCGAGGTAGTTACCAGGTTTCCCAGGATTTGCGGCCGCGAGCCGGGAGCGCTGCCGCTGATGGGCGTATTTTGCAGCGCCTGGTAGGAGTCCACGCGATACTGTGGTTCCTGTACTGCGACGTTGTACTCCACGCCATTTTTCGGATCCAGCCAGAAAGCCGGGGCCGTCTGGAAGCTGGAGCTCAGCGAAACAAGAACGTTTTGCGCCACGTCGCGCGACTGCATGCCCACGGATTGCGCGCGGGCCCGGTCGATTTCCATAAAGAGCGTGGGATTGTCAAAGGCCTGCTGAACGTGGACATCCACCGCGCCGGGAATGTGACGGAATTCGCTGGCGAGCTTTTCTCCGACTACATAATTTCCGCGCTGATTCATGCCCGTAACTTCCACGTCGATAGGAGCGGGCGTGCCGAAGTTCAAGATTTGCGTCACGATGTCCGCCGGCTGAAAGAAGAACTGCACGCCCGGAAAGCGCTGCGGCAGCTTTTCGCGCAAATCGCTGATATATCCGCTAGTCGGCTTTCCACGAACTTCCTTCAACTGGACAAGAATTTCCGCGTCGGAACTCCCGATCGTGCCGGCGTTGCTATAAGTGAGGTTGATGCCGCTGTAAGGCAAGCCGATATTGTCGAGGACCGTGGTCAGCTCGTCTTTCGGGATGGTGTCGCGAATGACAGCGTTGACCTGGTCGGCGAGACGCGCCGTTTCCTCGATGCGCAGACCGGTGCGAGCGCGCATGTGCAGGCGAATCTGTCCCGCGTCAACTTTCGGGAAGAAGTCACGCCCCAGAACACCGACGAGCAGCACGGACAAAACACAGAAGGTCAGGAAGCACACGGAGAAAAGCCTCGGCGAGCGCAAAGCGGCGCCCAGGGCTCCGCGGTAGCCTTCGCGAAACTTTTCAAAACTGCGCTCAAATCCTTGTTGATAGCGCCGGAAGAAGCCCATCTTTTCGCCGATGTGCTCCTCGGGGTGATATTCGTCTTCCGAGCTCAGCAGATACATGGCCAGCGTCGGCACGATCGTGCGCGACCACATGTAGGAAGCCAGCATGGCAAAGCTTACGGCTTCCGCGAGCGGGATGAACAGGAACTTGGCTACGCCGGAAAGAAAAAACATCGGAATAAAGACGATGCAAATACACAGTGTGGAAACGAAAGCGGGCACAGCAATCTGCTGCGCGCCGTCGAGGATGGCCTGAACGGTTTCCTTGCCCATGGCCAGATTGCGGTTGATGTTTTCGATCTCAACGGTGGCGTCATCCACGAGAATTCCGACTGCGAGCGCAAGGCCGCCCAAGGTCATGATATTGATGGTTTGGCCCAGCGCGCTGAGGCAGAGAATGCTGACGAGAATGGACAACGGGATCGAGACGGCAATGATCACCGTGCTTTTCCAGTTTCCGAGAAAGAGCAGAATCATCGCGGCCGTGAGGCAGGCGGCGATAATCGCTTCGCGAATGACTCCTTGTATCGAAGCGCGCACGTAGAGCGACTGGTCGAAAAACGTGGAGATGCGCATGCCTTCGGGGACCGAGCCTTTGCTGTACTCGAGCATACGCTTGACGCCGTCGACGATTGAGATGGTGGAGGCGGCGCCAACCTTGTAGATACTCATGAGCACGCCGCGCTGACCGTTAGACAATACGATGTTGGTCTGCGGGGAAAAGCCGTCACGCACGTGCGCAACTTCTTTCATATAAATCGTCGCGCCATTGACGGTCTTGACCGGGAGGTCGTTGAGTTCCTGGATGGTTTGCGGGCTGCCATTCATCTCCACGTTGTATTCCAGCGTGCCAAGTTTCGCCGTTCCCGTGGGGAGAATGAGGTTCTGCGCGTTGACGGCGTTCACGATGTCCACCGCAGAAAGGCCCTTAGCCTGGAGTGCCGTCGGATCGATATCGACGCTTACGAGACGCTGCTTTCCGCCGTAGGGGAACGGCGTCGCGGCGCCGGGCACGGTAGCGAGCTGCGTGCGGATAAAATAGTTTCCGAAATCGAAAAGCTGCTGCTCGCTGAGCGTATCGCTGGTCAAGCCGATCTGAATGACCGGAACGGTCGACGCCGAATAGATGATCACCAGGGGCGGCGTGGTTCCTTGCGGGAGAAACCGCAAGAATGTCTGTGAAATTGCAGTCGTCTGGGCCAGCGAGGTTTGGATGTTGGCGCCTGGCTGAAAGAAAACCTTGATGATGGCGATCCCGTTAAACGATTGCGACTCGGTATGCTCAACGTCATTGACAAGAGTCTGGATGCCGCGTTCGACGTTCGAGGTGATGCGCTGTTCCATCTCCTGAGGTTGCAGGCCGGTGTACGTCCAGACCAGAGAAATGACCGGGATGTTGATATCGGGGAAAATGTCCACAGGCGTGCGCAGCAGCACCACCGGAAACAACAGGATGATGGCGAGCGCCATCACCACAAAGGTGTATGGCCTCCGCAGCGCTAATCGGACAATCCACATAAACTCTTAGGTCGCTCTCTTACACTGGTGGCACCCGTTCGTTGCTACGGGCCGCTCACCCATTACAGATTCAACTTAGATTCCTGGGAGCGTTTGTTCGGGTACGCCGCTCTGCGACAAAAACGTACACACCCGCGCCGGAATAGACGATTTAAGTCTTGAGCTTTGTCCCAGTTAGAAACATCGAAAGGCACCGCTCCCCTTGCCGCCACACCAATTCGATGCGGACATTCTGACACCTGGCACATGGAGCGGTCCATCCAAATTGGACGCCGATTCAGGACGAACGTGATGCAGCGCGAGGAAAACTCCGCGGTGAGGCTGGCGCTATTTGTGGGTCATGGTGAAGACGCCGTCCCAGCCGGAAGGGGGCTCATCGAAGAGGTATTCCTGGCATCGCTTCCAATAGGCGCGGGAAGGGCCGTCGTCGGGCCACTTGTCCAGAATGGTCTGGAAAGATTTCTGGGCGTCTTCCCAGCGGCGTTTGCGGTAGAGCTCATGGGCCTGATGGAAGAGGTCGAGGCGATGGCGTACTTCGTCCGGAGCGCCGTAGACGGAACTCTCGGCGGCACGGCCGATGAGTTCGTAGATCGCTACCGGCTGGAGCTTGCCTTTCACGCGAATAAGATCGAGTTCGCGGAAGACGAAGCCGTCGCCCTTGGCGGCGGAGTACGTAGTCTCATTGACCAGGATATGCGTGCCGTAGTCTTTGTTCAGCCCTTCCAGGCGTGACGAGAGATTGACAGTGTCGCCGAGAGCGGTGTAGCCGTAGCGAAGCGCTGAGCCCATGTTGCCGACGCTGGCCACGCCGGTGTTTAAACCGATGCCAATGTCCAGGTGTGGCTTGCCTTCGGATTCCCACTTCTTCTGCATTTCACGGACGCGATCCATCATTTTCAGCGCCGTATCGCAGGCTCTGGCTGCGTGGCCAGGTTCTTCGAAGGGCGCGCCCCAGAAGGCCATCACCGCGTCGCCGATGTACTTGTCCAGAGTGCCGTGATGTTCGAAAACGAGGCCGGTCATGTCCGAAAGATATTGATTGAGGAAATTTGCGAGATCCTGGGCGTCCAATTTTTCGGAAATGGTCGTGAAGCCGCGAATGTCGCTGAACATCACCGTAATGTTAGTTTTTCGTGGTTCGACGAGGCGTGGGTTTACCAGCAGGCGGCGAATGACTTCGGGGCTCAGGTATTGGCCAAACGCGGAACGCACGCGGCGTTTTTCTTTTTCTTCGAAAAGCGCCCGGTACAAGGAGACCAGCAGCACGTTGGAACTCAGCGTAACCGCCGGGACACCGAAGTTGAGCCACCAGCCACGAAGAAATGCAAAATAATCGGCCGCAACCAGAGGCGCGATCAGGAACGCTCCGAACCACATCCAGCGTGGCGAAACGAGAGCCATCCAGATTCCCAGGGGAATGCCGAAGAAAATAATCAGCAGAACGTCCGCGAGCGTTTGCTTCGCGCCGCGATAGAGAAACGACTGGTGCAAGATGCAGTCAATCACATTGGCATGGATCTCCACGCCGGGATAGTCGAGCCCACCATAAGGAGTCGTCCGCAAATCTCCGATACCTGTCGCCGTCGCACCGATTAGCACGATCTTGCCGCTAAATTTATCCGAGGAAATTTTCTTCTCCACCACGTCGGCAAGCGAATAGTGAGGGTAGGTATAGCCTGGTCCGTGGAAATTGATGACCACGCGCCCGAGGTCGTCCGTGCGAACCTGCGCGGATTGGCCGAAAAGTATTCGATAGGCGCCCACCGGTCCATACTCCAGGACAACTTGTTCGTTGGGCAAGCGAAAGTAGGAGCGCACAGTCTGCACGTCAAGTGATGCGTAAATGTCCCAATCGTTGAAGTCTTTCGAGCGTCCGTAGGGGATGATGAGATTTGCCTGCCGCACCACGCCATCCACGTCTGGATAGACGTTGAAAAATCCGGTCGAGGAGGCCTCCTCGCTGAGCGCGCTGGTGAGGACTTCCAGGTTTGCTTCCGCACCCTTGGGCAAAAGATTGTCCGGCTGGAATTTTTCCATCAGGCTGACGCGATCGCGCTTGCCGGTTTCCGGGCGAAGCGGGCGCACGCTCGGAAAGGAATAGAAGGCGATTTGATTTGCGTAGGTGTCCAGCGTTTTGTCATCCAGGCCGCGGAGGTCGGCTTCGGTGTGCAGGAAGAAATTTCCAAGCACAACCGCGCCGAAGCGCTGAATGGCGGAAGCGAATTTTTTGTCCGCGTCGTACTGAGCGGCAATCTTTTGAACTTCCGCTGAGAGCGTCGGATCGATCGTTTCCCCGCGTTTTCGGCGGATTTCCATCTCCGCCCACAGCGCGCGGATCGGCGCCGCGCTTTGGTCCGGTTTGCTGAAAGTGACGTCAAAAGCGGCCACTTTCGCGCCATCCTCGCGAAGAACATCGAGCATCTCCGCAAAATGAGTTCTGGAGAAAGGCCACTTCCCGAGCACTTCCTGCGAATGCTGATCGATGTCCACGATAACGATTCGTGGATCGATGGGCGTGGCCCTGGACGGGCGGTAGCGAAAACGCGTGTCCAGCGAATCGTATTCCAGGCGCTGGATAAAGTTGAATATGGGCGTAGTGCGTTCGCCGACGAATGTGAAGTAGTACAGCGTCAATGCAAAAAACGTAATGAAAACGCTGATGACGAACGAGACGCGGTGGCGCCACCACGTCAGAAGCAATTCGTAGAGGCCAAGAGCGCCCCGCCGCTGCCAGAAACCTTCTGACGGAGCTGCCATCGCGCGCCGGATGCTACTCGCGGAAGAGGAAGTTCAGCCGGACGCCGGAGACCTCAACGAGATCGCCGTCATTGAGGCGCACGGGCCCGGAGATGGGATTACCGTTGATCTTGGGCACCTTGTCACCCGGCCCGAGATAATAACCGTCATCGCGCTGATTGATCTGCGCGGCCATTTGCGGTTTGAACCAGCCCTTCAGGCGAACCGTGGCCATTGCGGATTTTCCGATGACCGTGAGTCTGTTGGTCAGAACATATTCCTTTTGGTCGGTCTGGCCATTGAGAACGACGAGGGTCGGAACTTTCATGCGCGTTCCTGCAAACTGCATGGATTCGCCCATGGCGGCGGCCTGCTGGAGCATCTGGCGGCGCTCCTTGGTGTCCAGCACCATGGTTTCGTCGATGCGCGGCGCGGCAGCTTTGCGGCCGGAGTCCCAGGGCACTGGCGCGTCGCCGCTGGCGTCGACCTTGATTTTGTGCTTGCCGATGTGAATGTTGTCGCCATCGTGCAAGGTGGCACGCTCGACGCGGAGATCATTTACAAAAGTGCCATTGAGGCTGGCGAGGTCTTCCACGACCATGCGGCCGGCCTCGTAATAGACTTTCGCGTGATGATTGGACACGGCGAGATTGTCCACCGGAATGTCATTGTCCGGGGAGCGGCCGATGGTTACGGGCCGGGTGCCCACGGAAACTTCTTTCACGATTTTATTGTCAAACATGAGGCTGAGCTTCGGCATCTCAATTTCCTCCCACACTGCCATTCGAACCTGGATTTTTGCGCGCCCCGCGGCGCAACCATGAAAACCAACCGTTAGAATCCTTTTCGGCCCGCGCAATCACAACCGTGATGTTGTCCGGGCCGCCGCGTTCATTGGCCAGCGCCGTGAGCTTTTCCGCGGCTTTTCCAGGGTTGGTTTCCGCCTGGAGCGTTCCCGCGATTTCAGGATCCGTGACCACGCGCGTCAATCCATCGGAGCAGAGCAGTAGTGCGTCCCTGGGAAAAAGCGTGTGCTCCTCCGCATCCACTTCAATTTCCGCCTGTGCGCCCAGCGCTCGCAGCAGGACGCTTTGCATGTCGCTTTCTTCGGCCTCGGCGGCGGTCAAAATGCCCCGCCGCACCTGTTCGGCGACGAGGGAATGATCCCTCGTGAGCTGAAGCAGACCGCCGCCGCGGAGTAAATAAGCGCGGCTGTCCCCGACGTGAGCGATGCTGAGCCTTGCGCCGTCGATCCACACCGCCGTCAAAGTCGCTCCCATGCCATGCTGGTCAGGATTTTCCTCGGCGGACTTGAAGATTTTCCTGTTGGCCAGATGGACGGCGGTCGAAAGACGTTTCGTCCGGGCGCTCCAACCGGGCTGCGTTGGGCCGATCACTTGAGCCGCCGGATTGGCCTCGAGGTCGAGGCAGTGTTTCACGACCGTTTCAACAGCCATCGCGCTGGCGATCTCGCCGTGGGCTTCGCCTCCCATGCCGTCGGAAAGTACGAAGAGGTTCAGCGGCTCAACGATCTTGTAGCAATCTTCGTTGTTTGCACGCACGCGACCCACATCGGTCACGCCGCCACTTGCGATTCGCACACGAACTCCCGTTGCCGCCGTGAGACTACACCCCTGCCCACACGTGTACCGGACAACTCTGCTCCCACGCTAACAGAGGCCCAAGGCCTCCGAAAGGCTTTGAACCCTACTGATTACTCGCTCTTTGGCTACATGGGAGCGGGAATACTGGCAGGCGGTTTGCGCTTGCATTCCTTTCAGGTAGAGAGGTTCTCCACTACAATTCCCCGATGCCATCGCGCCGCGGCTCCACGATAATCTGGGCTTGCCTGATGGCGTGCGGCTTGGCGCTGGAAGCTCACGGTCAGGAGTCTACGCCAGCGGCTTCCGGGGCGCGGATCCTGCTGCTGCCGAGGCGAATCGTTTCGGGCGAACGCGCCACGCTTGCCGTGCTGGACGTGAATGGACGTTTGACGCCGGGCGTTACGGTAAATTTTTCAAACGGGGACCGGTTCACAACGGACGCGACGGGCCGGGCCCTTTTTGTCGCGCCGCTCAATCCCGGCGTGATTTTTGGCTCGATCGCGGGACGCACGGGACGAGTCGCCACGACAATTCTATTACCCAGTGAGGGCGCGTCGGTTGCGATTGAAGTTCTGTCAGCGCCCAGAGTGGCTTCATTGGCAGACCGCTTCGAAATTTTTGGGAAGAGTTTCTGCGGCGACGCCGACGCCAATCAAGTGACGATTGCGGAGCAGCCGGCAATCGTGCTGGCATCTTCGCCGACGGCGCTCGTGGTGCTTCCGCCGCCTGACTTGCAGGCCGGCGGCGCGGCGGTGCAAGTTTCCTGCGCGAAACGGCAGTCAGCAGCGTTTTCCGTGACGTTTGTCGGGCTCGAGCTGGAAGCCGACTCCTCGCCCCTGAAGCCGGACGAGCATCGGGCGCTTACCGTGCGCGTGCGCGGGACGACGGCGAAGGTTGTACTCGAAGCCAGGAACCTCGCGCCGGAAATCGCAGAACTTTCCGGAGGCAATCCAGTGCGAGCGTCCAGCAGCGGCGGCGCGGAGAATTTAGCCAAGTTTGAAGTGCTGGGGCGGAAGAACGGCAGCTTCCTGATTTCGATTCGGCTGGTACCTTCGCTTGGGCGTCCGACTCCGGTGAATCTGCCGCAGGCCGGCAATTCTAACTCAGCGGCAGGTCGTCGGTAATGGGTCAGTTTCCGATTAGGCGACTAACCAGGATTCGTGAGGTTTTTTCTTCTATTTGACCGCATGGTCCCCAGCTCTCCACAATTGCACTCGACGAATGTTTTTAAGGCTGCCACTCCACATGCCCATGTGGCCACGTTCACGGGCACTGAAAACTCCTTCAAGCAAAACGTAGTTTTTGCTAAGAGATTTGCTATTTTTGGTCATCTCGGGAGTGACATCCACCCATATACCGTTGCCTAAGAGCGCATTCTCATAGTCTTCGCGGTGAAGATACAGGACATTGCCCTCAAATTCGATTTCTAAGAATCCAATCACGCGAATCGATTCTCCGTCGAACTTCTCGGGGTTTGCTATCAGCTGGACGAGAGTAACGTTTATGGGCTGCCCCGCTTTGACGGGCACAACCAACAGGGCCGCAACGAGAATGCAAATGGACACAGTTAGTCTCATGGCTCAACTCCACCTAGCACTAATAAAATTTTCTATCAATCATCGACTCCTAATTAAAGCCTAACCTACCATAACCTTGGCCAAGGTCCTGATAAACGCCGTAATCGGAAACTGATCCACTACCGTTCGTCATTGAGCTTGGCAAAAGCGTGACGCACCCCCCACTCCCCGGCATTTTGTATGAATGTCAAAATAAAGGGGTTACGAAATTTTCAATTCGTAAGTTATTGATTCTAAAGGACACGATTTAAGTTGTTTGGAGAAAGAGGCGCAGCCTAGAACAGTGCTTCCCGGGAAGAAAAGCGGGGATTCGGCTGCGCTCAGGGTAAACAGGCTCTCGCGCTCCAAGCGGAGTTATCTACAAGATTAAGCGTATCAGGATTTTTAGAAAAGTCAAGGAAAAATCTCGGGAAACGTTGGCAGCGGACGAAGCCTGATGGAAGGGCTTGGAAGAGCGCGCGCGTCAAGCGCCCTTCTTGGCGCTGGCTTCGCGGGGCAGGGCGAGCGTGCCCTGGGGATTCTCGAAAGGGAGCTCGGGGACACCGGCACCGAGCATCGTTTCGAGAGTGTTCTGGGCCCTCTCGAAGAGTTTGTCGGACTCACTGTAGCTTTGCTGGGCGTTCTTCAAATGCGTGCCCAGAGTGCTGAACTTGTCCGCGAATTTTTCCATTTGCTTTTCCATTCCGGAGAGGCTTTCCAGGAGGCGCTTGGCGTTTTCTTCCATCTGCATGCCGCGAAGGCCCATGGCGATCACACAAAGATGCGCGTACAGAGTATTCGGCGAAACAGCGAGGACATGTTTATCGCGGCAATAGGCGTCTAGAGGCTGGCCCTTGTTGTCCGACGTTTGCAGGAGCTCGTAGTAGACGCTTTCCGAGGGGACGAACATCAGGGCCACATCGAGGGTGGCTTCATCAGGGACGATATATTTTTTGGAGATGGCGTCGGCATGGCCTTTCACCGCGACGGCGAAGGCGCGGCGCGCTTCCTCGCCCTCGGTGCCGATTCTCCGATAGGCATCGAGAGGGAACTTCGAGTCGATGGCCATTAATTTTTTGTCGCGAAGCTTGATCACGGCGTCCGCTACTTCACCACTGGAAAAGCGATACTGCATTTCGTATTGCGCGCGAGGAAGGGAGTCCTCGAGCAAGCGTTCGAGGGTCACTTCGCCCAAGGAGCCGCGCGACTTGGCGCCGCCCAAAATGCCTTCGAGAGTTTGCGCGGTCAGGGCCATCTGCTTGCCGGCTTGCTGAACTTCGCCGAGCTGGCGCTGAATCTGGCTGATCTGGTCGCGGGTGTTCTTGAGCTCGTCGGCCATTTTGGTTTGCGCGTCGGAAGTCATCTGGCCGGTGATTTGCGCGGAGTTCTTGATGGCGTCCTGTAAGGCGGGCGTCACGCTGTCGAGGCGCAGGGCGACGTTCTTGGCGATGGCTTCCAATTGTCCGGTACTCGAGGCCTGTGAGGTAGCGATGGTCTGGAGGTCGCGGCGCAGTTCGTTCATCTGCGATTCGATGGCGCCGCTCTTCTGCCGGCTTTGCGAGTTCTGCAAAGCCAGCCAGAGCACCAGGACGGCCACAAGAATCACGCCGGCAATCAAAAATGCGTTCATTCGCTCTCCAATACGAATACGGGAAACGGTCTTCTTACTCTAGCATCGACAATTGAAAGGACGAAGAGAGGAAGGCTCTAAGAGCGGAGAGGCCAACACGCCAAAACAAAAGGGGCACCCGCCGCGGCAGGCGCCCCTACGGGAATACTTGAATCGCTTCGAGGATTACCAGTTCAGCTTGAGGGCGAACTGGAAGGTCCGTGGGTCACGAGCAGCGCTAGGCTGTCCGCCGTTGCATGTTCCCGAGATGGGATCGCAAAGCGGGCTGACATCGGCCACATTGAAGCGGTTCAACATGTTGAAACCGTCCGCGATCACTTCGAGATTCAAGCGCTCGGAAATCGAGAACTTCCTTGCAATTCGCAAGTCGATCTGGAAGAAGCTGGGCCGCGTGAAGGCGTTGCGTGCGAGATTCCCGACGCAACCAAACGGCGGGGACGGCACGCTGAAGTCGGTCGGGAAGGGCTGGTTCGTCGGACCCAAGCAAGAGGTTGGAATCGTGAAATCGAAGCCTTTCACGAACGGAGACTTGACCACGGGCAAGCCCGCCGGCACTTTTCCAGAAGGAAATACGTCCGGGCGATTCGTCGCTGTGCCAAGGTCCAGATTGGGATTCGTGCCGATCAAAATATTGTAGGGCCGGCCGGAAGAGACTTCGATGATGGGGGCCACCGTGAAGTCAGCCAGGAATTTCTTCCCGAAGCCGGTGTCACTCTGATGATACGGGCTCTGGAAGACCGCGCTGGTTATCCACCGGTGCCGCTGGTCGAAGTCAGAGTTGCCACGTTCTCCGTTGGGGTTGTTGTTGTCCTGCGGGTTCAGCAGCGTCGAGAGATCCGTCGAATCATCGATGGTGTGCGAGTAGGTCCATCCGGAGAGCAATTGCACGCCATGCGAGAATCGTTTCGTCATAGTGAGCGTGAAGGCGTGGTAGACGGAATTTCCCGAAGAGGTCTGCGGGCTCACGTCGCTCCAGGGGATGGGAACCGTGCCGGCCCCCGGCGCGAGGAATCCGGCTCCCTGTGCCAAAGCGACTAGCGTGGCATAACCGCCTGGGACCAGAGCACCGAATGACGGGTTCGGGCCGGAAGGCCGGAAAAAGTTAAACACCGCGGGCGTACCGACCAGAGACGCTGCGAGTGTCGATCCGACGGGGGTTCCGCTGCAATTGGGTCCGGTGAATCCCAGCCCGACGATGCCAGGAACCAGGATTGGGCTTGCAGGCGAGAAGATCAGGACACTTCCGCCGCCCGGGGTGTTATTCACCAACGTGCCGGGACCGCATCCGTTGGGTGTTCCCGAAGCCGGGACGGTGACGGTGAGCGGATTCGTTCCCGTCGTAACAAGCCCAGCCTTAACGGCGTTGCTGTCATTGGAGACTAGCAACGCGGGGTTTGTCACGTTGAGGTTGCGGGTGCGGTCAAGATGAACGCCGTGGGTGTAGTTGTATCCGGCGCTGATCTTCCAATCCTTGGTGATTTCGCGCTCGATCGTGAGGTTGGCCTGCTGCGCGTAACCAAATTTGAAATTCTTCTGCACAGGAATTGTAAATGGAAGCGCTGTCAGAGGATAGCCGGCGCCGAAGGGCGGTCCTGCAGCAGGAGCGAGGGGAAATGCCAAGTAGCGCTGACCGGTGAAGAGAGAATTGGGCTGGAAGGAATTAAATCGTTGCTGCTGTGGCAGATAGCACATCGTCGCTGTAACTGAGGTCGAACAGCCCGTGATATTTCCTGTCAGCGTGCCCTGAAAAATATTCGTGCCGTTGAGAGCCGAAAAATTGAGTGCGTTGTCCAAGTTGCAGCTGTTCCCTGGAAGTACACACGGCGTACCGCCGCCAGCCTCAATCAAAGAGGATCCGGCACCGTCAAAGGCATTGGCGAGGAATCCTAGCGCGAGAGACGGATTGTCATAAAAGATTCCGTACCCCGCGCGGACCACGGTCTTGCCATTGCCCCAGGGATCCCAGGCCAGGCCGATGCGGGGCTGCACGTTCTTGGTGTTGAGCGGGATCCCCTGGAGCACGCCCTGCGCCTGGTTGGCGGCGGCATTCAGTGGGGTAGCCGGCGGGAAAATCGGCGCCCATTCGATGTCGTATCGCACGCCGTAGTTGAGCGTCAACTTTCGCGTGATTTTCCAACTGTCCTGGGCAAAGACTCCCAGGGACTTATCCGTCGATGGGCGGTTCGTATTGCCAATGCCCTGGAAAAAGGTCGTCGGAATCCCCAAACCGTAGGACTGAACAGCGTTGAACGACGGAAAGGCTGATGGAAAACCGAACGAGCCAGCATCGAGGCTGCCGAAGGTGTACACCCCGCCGTAGTTCAAAGTAAAAATCTGCGATGCATTCGTATTGATTTTTATTAAATTCACATCGCCGCCGAATTTGAAAGTGTGTCCGCCCTTGATCCAAGTGAGGTTGTCAGTCCATTGGAATCGACGTTCCACACGGTCTTCGGTCGTAAATGGCTCGCGGCCGAAAAAGGCAAATCCGGTGAGGTTGACAGCCGGATCGCTTCCGCCGGGCAGAGTCGAAAATCCGTAGTGCAGTCCGCGCCGCGCAAATTGAAAGCGGAATTCATTGAAGAGGGAATTGGTAAACGTGGTTGTTTGTTGGCCCACAATCGCGAGATCCCTGGTCTGCTGGTTGGAAGTACGATTCCCGGCGTTCTGGCCGAAGTTCTGATTCTGGGCGTTCACCTGGATCCCGGTGATGAGCGACGGCGTAACGCTGGCGCGAATCGAGGTGGAGTTCTTGGTGTTCCAGATGTGATCGACCCTGAGCGACCAAAGGCTGGTTCCTTCCCGGGTCGGGTAATTCCCGAGAAGTGAGACGAGACCGTGGAAACTGGATGGCAGGAAGCATGGTGCCCCGCCACAGGCGGCACCGTCTTCGGGGAAGGAATTCAAGAGAGGCGGCAGGGCCCCCGTATTTCCAAAGAAAGCGACGGCCGAAGCTGCGCCGCTCAATGCGGCCCCCTTGATTGCAGCGACGCCAAGAGCATTGGGCGCTGTGCATCCGCCATTGGCCGCAATCACTGCCGGGTAAAACGCCGCCTGGCTATTTGGACTGGTCACCGGGCCCGTGAGAAGCAAGGGAGTCGCGGAGCACACGCTGGCGCCAGGGACGGGAACGAGGCCGAAATTGTTCTGTCCGATGCTGGTGAACCCGTTGGTTTGGGCGCGGATGGTTTCATAGGAAAAGAAATAGAAGGTCTTGTCTTTTTGCAGCGGCCCGCCGAGCGTGGCTCCAGCCTGTGCGCGTGTGTAGGACTGCTTCAGGGGGGAGAGAGCGATGGAATCGGTTGTAGGATTGAATGTCCCCTGCACGGAGAAGGGGTCGCGCGCCTGAATCGCCGTAGCACGAAGAAAGCCGAACAAGTTTCCGTGTACTTCGTTCGAGCCCGATTTTGTGATGATATTGACCACGCCGCCGGTGGCGCGGCCGTATTCCGGCATGTAATTGCTGGTGATGATCTTAAACTCTTGCACCGCTTCCTGCGACACCGTGGAGCGCACGCCGCCCACGGATTTGTCCCCGGCGTCCGCGCCATCAACGTTGATATTATTGGAACGGGCACGCTGTCCGCCAAAGTTGAGGCCGCTGGTAGGGGCGGCGCCGATGGAAGGCGTGTCGTCGGGCGCCGCCTGCGAGTTCAAGAGTGTGGCTACGATGTAGTTGTGGTTAATGAGGGGGAGATTGTTGATTTGACGAGAGTCGATGGTCAAGGAGACGTCCGTATTTTGTGTTTCCACCAGAGCCGGTTCGTCCGTGACCCTAACGGTTTCCTGCTTGCCGCCCAGCCGGAGCTGTACATTGAGTGTTGCGGCCTCGCCGACAGTTAGAATCACCGAGGGATTCTCATACACCGCAAAACTGGCTCCGGCGTCGACGGCCATCTTGTACTGGCCGGGAGGAAGGCCGACGAGATTGTAGCGTCCCCCATCATCCGTGACGGAAGTCCGCTGGGCGGCTGTGCCTGCGTTGGTCGCGGTGACTTTCGCGCCCTTGACAGGCAGCCCCTGAGGGTCGGTAAGCGTTCCCGTAAGGGTCGCGGTATTCACGCCTTGCGCCGAAACGGTTGCGGCGCAACCCAGTACCAGCAAAAGCAGGAGCGCTCCCGCTAACATTGATTTCAAAGACGCTAATCCACACACACCCTGACTACGTTGCATGACTCCTCCTAATTGTGCACCCGAAACCTTCCGCTACCCCTAGCGGCGGCGGGATGGCCCGCCGTTCTCAAATGAAACAATTGAATACACGGCTTTTACTGCAATATAGAGTTGCTTTCAACTGAAAACTTCCAAGCCGTCGCCCAGGACGAAACTTATGTGGGAGGCGGCCGCGCCTTTGGCTCTCCAAAACCTGAATCTCATTAAATCGAGAGCGCCGAGGACAACGGCAGAATCCATGAAAGGCGGGGGACTGGCAAGAGACAAGGTACGAAACGGAGGCAGCAGAAAGGAATGTCGCATCTTGTCGCCATGACTGCGCCGGCGGCCGATTCAGGATGTGAGAGGACCTTCTAAATAGGGGTACAAAGCAGGATGTGCGCGGGGGAACTTGCTACAGCTGGAGGTGACGCTGGACGAGTTTGCGGAGTTTTTCGCGGTCTTCGTCGCGCATGTGCACGAATTCGATGCCGCTGCCGTCTGGGCCAATGTTGCGGACCACGGCGGTGAAGTTGATCTTGCGAAGGCCGGCGCGAACTTCGAGTTTGATGGAGTCGCCCACAGTGAGCTTCCTGGGTGACTCCAGATAGGCGCCGCCCAGACTGATTGTTTTTACACGTGCGAGGCCTGCCGGGGCGCCCTCGATTTGGGCACGAAGCGGCGAGTCCAGCGGAACTCGAGTGTAGCGCCGAGGAATGACATAGCTCGAACTGGATTGCGCGGGAGCTCCAAAAGCGGCGGCAGCCTGCTTGAACGAGGGACGATTCTCGATCAAGGCAAGGGCATCTTCGGCAGCGGCGCGCAGGCCAGCGGGTTCCGCGTACGTGAGGCCGTCGCGGTTCTCCGCAAGCTTGCGAAGAAGCTCGGCGGCTTCCGGGGCGCGCATGCGGCCGAGCGCTTCGATGGCCTTTATGCGCACAAACTGGTCACGCAGAGTCTCATGTTCGCCGGCGGCGATTTCCATCAATTGCGGGACGGCGGTGGTTTCCTGCGCCAGGCCGAGCTGGTCGATCATCATGGGAACGACCATGGGATGCGCGTCCGCAAGGATGGCGGAGAAGACGAAAGCAGTGGTCAGCGCCGATGCGGAATTGTTTGGCCGCGAGAGTTCGCTGACCGCCAAGTCCTGAAGGTTCCATTCCCAACTCGCCAGGGCGCGCGCGAGGCCCCGCAACAGCCGCTCCGGATCTGCCGCGGCCAATAGCTTGATTGCCGCAGTGACGCGCTGCCGTCGGGCTTCGTAAAGCCGCGTTTCCAAAAGATTCAGAACAGGCACTCCGATCGTCCGCAAGAGACGCGCCATCGCCGGCACCATTTCCGCGCCGCGCGGTTCGGTGAGGAGCAAGGTCAAGCGATCGAGCAGGCGTTCGGGGTCGCGCTGCAAAAGCCGGGGCAGGACCGGATCCAGAGCGCGGTTAGCCAGGGACGCGTCCACCAGAAGGAGCCAGCGATCTTGTGCGACCAGGCGGCTCGCCAGCGCGGCCATGTGATCGTGCTCCTTATCGTGAGGAGCACGCTCCAGGCCGGTCAGGATGGTTTCGAATCCGGAGTAGTCGGCGCGATTCACGGCAATGCGCCCCAGGGATTCGACGAAGGCTGCGAGCAGAGCGGCGGTTTCCGGAGATTTCTCTGCGTCCAGAGCTTTCATGGCGCCGCGGCTCAGGTCTTCCGGCAACTGATTCGGCCAGAGGGATTCGATAATGGAACCGAGTTCGTTGAGCCCGGCGGCGACGGAGCGTCTTGCCGAAGCATCCGCATGTTCGATGCGGCGCGCATAATTCAGGACGATGTTGCGCGCTTCACGGCGAGGAGCGTCGGCGCCGGCATCCGCCAGTTGCCCGAGCGTATGACGCAGCGCCGCAACCGGCACGCACCAGACATCCGGACCGCGCAAGACCGCCGATTTTTCGCGGGGCGGAAGTTCCAGCCAGAATCGATCAATCAATTGTTCGCGGTGTATATCTGTCGACCAGGTGACCGCCAGCGACGAGAGATGCTGCGAAGAGTGCGGGCCGGAATAACCGCCGGCCTCAACGATGAAATCGCTCAGGCGATAGATCGTCGGCTTGACGGACGAGGCGGTGAGAGTGCCGCTGGAAAACTCCGCGCTGAGGAATTCAAAAATGATGTTTTCGGAGAGGCGCAACAAATAGGGTTGCGGCCGTTCGCTTTCGCGCGGCTCATATTGGGAGACGGAGCTGAGCAGCATGCTCACGCTGTCGCGGCTGGCTTCTTCCATCGCGCCGTGGATGGCGCGCGCCGCGTCCTCCGGGGAAAGTCCCCGAGCGCTTTCCAGAGGCGGAGTCAGCCGCGCCAGAAGGCGAAGGCCGGCAACCAGGTCGTCAAAGTCCGGCGCCTGGATGGGCGCGTCGGCTTTTTCGCGAGGAGAATGTCCACCGTAGGCCACGAGTGCGGCGATGAGACTTGCCAACACCGTGTCCACCCTGCGCTCCGATTGCGTATTGACAGAAATGCCTTCCACGCGGTTCTCCAGAAGTCGCGCCGGCCACCAGGCATTGCCCGCACCGTTCGCTGGGTCTTCCGATCTTAGCAAGGATGCCTTTGCGAGTCGCGCGAGCGTGTCCAGTTCGCCTACATGGAATTTTTTTGAAAAAGACAACGCGTGAATCCCGGCGCGCTGCAGGTCGATCGCCAGCGCCTGCATTTCTCCGCGCGCATCCGGCAGGTGGGCGTCGCCGATTCTCGGCGCCACAAGACCGCCGCGTTCCACTCGAATCTCCAGGCCACCCAGAATTTCGGCAGCGTTGCGGATGGAATCGTAAGCGCTGTCCAGGCTGTCGAGCCTGCGCGGATGATCCTTCTCGTAAAGGCGTTCCGACCGTATGAGCAAATGGAGATTTCGGAGCGCCCGCTGAACATCGATTGCTTTTTGTTCGAGTGTGCCTGATGGAACTCGCGAGACGGCGTTGGCAAGGGCGCGCAACGACGCGCGCGGCGTGGAATTCGGGTTCGATTGCGCCGGCGCAGCTTCGCCCTTTGCTTTGTCGATCGGCACTATGGCTCCCAGGACCAAAAAGTCTCCAAGTCTTACAGTATCCTTACGCCGTTTCGCTTGGCGAAAGAGGATGTCTACCAGCCTAACGATGGCCTCGCGAGGGCAGGTGGCCCCTACTTAACTGCAAGCACGCCTCCGGCCTCCCGGGGAAGTCCCTAATTCCTTTATTTTCAATGAGAATTGTGTGAAGTTCCTTACACTCAACGTGTCGGGATGTAACAAAATGTAACGTTTCGGGTAGGCCCGAGAGGCCTAACTTATGGAGTTTCTGACAGTTGCAAGGCTTACTTCTCGTGTAGCGACTCGTCGATCGGGACTGTGCTGCCTTCGCTTACTTGGAACGTGCGCTTGGCCGCCTGAAATCCGTTTAAACGCAGCGTTATCGTGTGCATCCCGGCAGGCACTTGCAGGCGAGCCGGCGTGAATTGCCCGCTAGACGTTCCGTCTACGAAGATCTCCGCGCCTTTCGGAGTGGAGTTCACTTGCGCCCACGCGATGCGGCCCGCGGATTTTTCATTGAGCGTCGCGTTGAGTTGCGTCTGGATATTGTCCTTGACCTGAATGGGTCCGGCGTAAGGCTGATATCCTTGCAGCCGCAAGACGAGATTGTATTGCCCGGCTGCGAGCGGAAGAGTTACGGGGGTCTGACCGGCCTGTTTCGCGCCGTTGATGAACACATCGGCTCCCGGCGGCTGGCTGCTGATGTAAATGCCTTTGGCCAGCGATTCGAGTTTAATCTTCTGGTCCTGGGCGTCGCCGCTCTTTACCTGCAGCGCGGTTTGAACGGGTTGATAGCCTTCCTTCTGCACTTCCAGGCTGTACTGCGAAGGAGACAGATTGTTAAAGCTGCAGGGCGTTTCGCACTTACTCAAGACATGGCCCGCCGGACCCCGCAGCATCGCTGTCGCGCCGATCACGTCGGTAACGACATGAATCGCCCCGCGTCCCACTGCTGGAACAGGGTGCGTACCCTCATCAGAGCCGCCGCTGGCAGCCACTGGTGTGTCGTCGTACTCGAGGTGATCGATAACGCGGACGTTGGAAGGGGCGTTGCGCAATAGTTTCAAAAGCGCGCCATGTTCAGCCGGCCGGAGTTTTCCCGCGAGCGTCAATGTGTTGCCGGCGGCTTGAACTTTCACGCGGCCACTCAATCCTTTTTCGGAAATGGCTTCTTCGATACGCCCTTTGTATTCCGCCACTTTGGGAGTAATCGAATTTTCTGTCTTCCTGGGCGTCACTTTTTCTGCGACGGGCCTGGACTCCGCGCCGGCTCCCGCGGCCGGATCATTCGATTGAGCAGAGGTCTCGGAGGCGCCTGCCGCCGAATTGTCTGGATTGGTTTCTGACGCCGCCTGTGGCGTGCCAGGCAAGCTGCCGCCCTTTTTCTGCGCGTCATGAAGTTCGCGCGCAGCTTCGAAAACCGGCCGGATTTTGTTCGCGCCGTAAGCAATCACGCCCAGAAGTAGCATCGCCACGAAGACTGTTCCGAGGACGCTTTTCTTTTTTGGAGGTTCCGGAGCGGGCGCGATTGTTCCCGTTCGCCGCACGACAGGAGTTTGGCCTGGAGCAGACGCCCGCGCATTCAGGGAACGCGCCGTCGCCATGACAGTTTGATCTTCGCCGGTGAAACCACGGCCTCCCGTATTTCCAGAAATCACGGTCGCAGCGGGCGAACCACCGCCCATAATCATCGTCGATTGCGGGTTTCCGGCGCCCGGCGCGATGGACCGGTAATTCCGCAGATCTTCGAGCATTTCACGGCAATTCTGATATCTATGGTCGGGCTCTTTTTCCAGCGCCCTCATGACGACCGCGCTGATCCCGGGATGGATCGACGGATTAATCTGCCGCGGCGGAACGGGATCTTCGTTGACAATTTTATAGATGACCGTGGTGATGTTCTGGCCGGGAAAAGGTTTTTCGCCGGTTACCATTTCATAGAGCATCACTCCCAGCGAAAAAATGTCGCTGCGGCCGTCGACGGCGCGGCCCTTCACTTGTTCCGGCGACATGTAACTGGGAGTGCCCATGACGTGGGCAGTTTGCTGGACCGTGCCGAACTGCAAAATCTTTGCCGTGCCGAAGTCCGTGACCTTGACGGTATCGTCGGCGGTAAGCATCAGGTTCGCCGGCTTAATGTCGCGATGGATGACGTTGCGTTCATGCGCGAATTGCAGCGCGCTGCAGGTCTGGTCCATGATGCGTAGCGTGCGCGGCAGGGGAAAGCCATGGCCGTCGTCGAGCAGCGCTTGCAGGCTCTTGCCTTCGACCAATTCCATGGTGATGTAGTAGAGGCCGTCTTCTTCGCCGGCGTCGAAAACCACCACGATGTTCGGATGCGTGAGCAATCCTGCGGCGCGCGCTTCGGTTTGGAAGCGGGTCAGGAGTTCGGGGCGTGAGAGGCCCGTGCCTTCTTCGCTCAGCCGGATGGTTTTGACCGCGACGGTGCGTCCGATGACCGGGTCCACGGCCTTATAAACGACACCCATTGCGCCGCGGCCCAACTCACCAACAATTTCGTATCTTCCGGCTTTTGTTACAGTTGGCATCGGTCCATCGGTCTGCGCCTATCGAAAGAGGGCGCTAATAGTACAAACCCCATTGCAGCGAATCGGGTTTCGGCTCCTGAAGGCAAGGAATTCACAATATTCCCAGACCTTCTAATCGTCCATTCTCTGATCTTGACCAGCGGAAATGCCTCCGCCGACACCCTGACGCCCTATCCTCGACAGTACCCATTGGATTTTCAGTTGGTCAACGCTACCAGGGTACTAGTGTTTCGCACTCGATACGGTCGGAGTGGCTACCCTGGAAGATATCCTCATTTAGTATGGCGGCCCAGCGCTACATTACCGAGCGATTAGGGATTGCGCATCGATTCCCGCGGCGACATGGTGCGTTCCGGCATGGGCACGTTGGTTTCGCGGATCGGGCGGTCCACTTCGCCGGGCCGTGCGGGGGCTTCGAGCCCATCCGTAAGCAGATATCCTTGCAGCGCGATGCCGTTGGTCCAGAGTCCTTCGAGAGCCGCAATATACTCGATCTGTAACTCATAGAGCTTTCGTTTTGTGTCCAGAACGCGAGGATAAGACGCCAGCATCTGGCCATATTTCTCAACCATCAGGCCGTACGCTTTCTTCGCGCGGGGAAGCATCTCGTCGCGGTACTCCACGGCCATTAGACGCGCGTTCGCGTACTGATCGACAGCCGAGGCCGCGCGTTCGCGCAGCGTCAGCGCAATGCGTTTCTTTTCCTGCCCGGCACGCTCGATATCCGCCCGTGCTGCCACCACGTTTCCCTGGTTTCGATTGAAGAGCGGGACTTCCACGGACACTTCCGCGATTCCTTCCCAGCCTTTCGCGAAGGGGACGCTGCCGAGCAGCTCGTGGTTGTACTCCATTCCGCCGCGCACCTGGACGTCGGGAATCGCCTCCCGCCGGGCGCGGCCCAGAATACTCTGCGCTCGCCCTTCCGCCACGTCTGCGATTCGAACGGCAGGGCTCTGTTTCGCAATCGCCTCCACGGCTTCTTCTTCATTCACGTCCGGCCAACCCTCTTCAAGATCACCGACCACCGTCGTGAGCGGCAGATCCGGCTGCCCAATCACCGCCGTGAGTGAGCGCCATTCTTCGCGCAGGGTGTTCTCCTGCATCCGCGCGCTCATGCGCATCCTTTGGGCTTCCACTTCGGCTTCCAGCACTTCCGTTTCGTCGGCCTGGCCGGTATTCATCAGGCGCCGTTGAGTCTCGGTGGCATCTTGCGCAATCGCAGCCATGTCGCGCCCGGCGTCGAGCAGTTCCTGCGCCGTTAGCACGCGCAGAAAGGCCATCTTCACCGCGCTTTGCACGCGCATTTTCTGTTCTTCCGCTTCGATCTCCGCGAGTTTCACTTCTCTTCCGAAAACTTCGCGGCTCAGCCCAAGTTTTCCGCCCGTGACCACCGTCTGCTGCACAAAAAATCCCTGCTTCCCGCCGCCGACCGATCCGCCGCGAATTTCATCACCCGTGTAAGCCACCGTCGGATTCGGGTAGAGCCCCGACTGTTGCTGCCGCGCCTTGGCGGCGCGAATCTCCGCCTCTGCTTGCCGCAGCGTAGGATTCGATTCGCCAGCGATCTTCTCGACTTGCTCCAGCGTGATCAGCGCGCCCTTCGCGTCTTCCTGCGACCGTCCCATCCGCGGATATTCCGGCTTCACCACAGCCATTTGCATCTGATGCTGTTGCTCCTGCTTGGGCATCTGCATTTCCTGCGCTCGCGCGCCGCCAGCCTTAGTCAGCAGGCTCGCAATGACAATCGCTCCACATCTCACCGATGACCGCATGGTCTCTCCTCTTCTTTTCAGTGAACTCTGCGTTCTCTGTGTTGAATCCGTTTTCAACCTTTCACGACTCATGGTGATGCTCCGTTGCCGTGCCGGGCGCCTTCTTTCGCGCGAGGATGGCTCCATATTCTTTGTCCGGCAGCACGCGGATCATGGTCATCATTCCCATCATTCCTGCGCTCCAATTTTTTGGCAGACCGTAGGTCTCCGGCTTCTCCACCACTTCGTCCATCCCCATTTCCATGAACGCATCCTGCGGAAATCCCGGCACACTCCCCGCATCTTTCGCGATCGGCGCGTGATGAACGTGCTCGAAAGGCACGCTTTTCGCCAGTGACTCCATCTGGCTCATCGCTTTCTCGTCTGTTTGATCCGCGGTCTCGATCTGACGGTCGCTCAGCAAATCCATCATGCTGTTCATCATGTGGTGCGGTAGGTGGCAGTGGATCATCCACGCGCCTGGATACTTCGCCTCGAACTCCACGACTCGCGCCTGCGCCACGCCGACGAGCACCGTGTTCATGGGATACCACGTCGATTCCGGCGCGCGTCCGCCTTCCGTGCCCGTGACGACGAACTGATGCCCGTGCAGATGCACCGGGTGATGATCCATTCCCAGATTCAGGATGCGCAGCCGCACGCGGCTTCCCAGCCGCGCCAGCAGCGGCGTAGTCATCGGCGCGGCCACGCCGTTGAACGTCAGCCAGTTGAATTCCATCGCCGCCGCGTTCGGGACGGTGTTACTGGGCAGTACGGCCCATTCCTGCAAAATCAGTCCGTAGTCGTGATCCACGCGCGGCTTGTAATCTTTTTCCGGATGCGCTACGAAAAATCCGATTTGCCCCATCATTTCCTGCATCGCGCTGTGCGCGTGGTAGAAAAACGTACCCTCCTGGTGCACGGTAAATTCGTAAACGTATTTTTCGCCGGGCGCGACGGGCTTCTGGCTGATGTATGGCACACCGTCCTGCTCGATGGGAATTTCCAGGCCGTGCCAGTGCAGGGAAGTGGACTCCGGCAGGCGGTTCTCGAAAATCACGCGGACGCGGTCGCCCTGCTGTACCTGAATCGTTGGCCCGGGGCAGCTTCCGTTGTAGCCCCACGCATCGATCGTTTTGAACGGAGCGATTTTTTTCTTCACCGGTTCGGCGACGAGGCGGAAGACTTTCACGTTGCCATCCATTTCGGGCTGAAGGTCCGCCACGTCCGGCGTCATCATGGGCAGGAACGTGCCCGCCGGAGTGTGTTCGTGACGCGCTTCTCGTGGGCGCATTGCTCTGGGCTTTTCATCCTGAGCCTGCAGACTTTCGCTCATTCCCAAAAGTCCAGCCCCGAAAATCGCCGCGTCCTGAAAAAATCTTCTTCGTGTACCGCTCATCTTGGCCTCCTGAGATTTCCGATGTTGTAAGCCGTATTCGTCGTGCAAGAAAAATCGAAAAATACCGGCATTTCACACAAGTGAAATGCATCTGGTTGGGAAGACAAGCAGAGCCTTGCGCCCGCCGTCAGGTTCGTCTGCTCTTAGTTTTTCAGGAGGAACCGCTCAGATTCGAAGGACACTCGGGGGTACAGACACAAAACTGCTTAAGAAGTCAGGTGATCGGCCAAAATGATCATCCGAAAACGGTGCAGTCGGTGCTGAATTCTGCCGTTCCAGTGCGAGGGAGTTTCCCTCGGGCACACTCATGTGGGACGCGACGGAGGTCCCGCTAAACGCAGTAAAAGTCGAAACTACCGCGGGCAATTCGGGCGAATTGCAATTCCGAATGCCCTGTACCAGCAGAGCTTCGTGGTGCATGGTGCCCGCTCCGTGGCAACCCCCGCTTGCTTTTGCCGACGCAGCGCCCCGCGGGCAACTCTTAGCGGCGCAGAGTGGTGCACAGCTTGGCGCAACGACCAGAGCCAGGAGCGTCACCACGCTCAAAACTCGCAGTGGCCACCTCGCGTTCCGGATTCGCCCGGCTCTTGGCATTCTTTTATTACGCTACGCCCTCGGCATCGCCGCGTCAATCGCGCCGTCGCACGCCGCTCCGTGGAGCAAGAGCTTCAATCTCCGTAACCGTGCGAATCTTTGTCAACCACCACTTTGCCCGCAAAGGAGCGATACACGTAAGTGGAATATCCCGTGGCCAGAATAATTCCGATGATCCACCAGACCAGCCCGATCTTCAAACCATAATCTCCGGCTTTTGCCGTCGCCACCGTGAGCGAGTAAACCGGATTCCGCGCGGGCAAGACCATCGGGTACACGCCGAACACCACGCTCGTCAACATGCCCGTCAGGTAAGCGCAGGACGCGCAGAACGCTTTGCGCTCATCACCTTTTCGCAGTTCGAAAATGACGCCCGCGATGCCGGCCACTGCCAGCAGTGGAAAAACGAATCCAACCGGCCACGTCGTGAAATTTTCTTTAACCTGCGGCTGAATGCTGAATGTAAAGGCGGTCACCAATGCCGCGAGCCCCACCACTCCCCACCACGCTCGGCCAGCGAGTTTTCCCGCGCGCGCGCTGACTTCGCCGCTGGTCTTCATCTGCACCCAAATTCCGCCGTGCATCATGAGCGCTAGCAGAGCCAGCACGCCTACCAGGATGGTGTACCAGTCGAGGATGCCGGTCTCGTCGCCGAGACGAAAATTGGTCCACAGTGGCTCGAAGAAATAGCCGCTTGCATCCAGCGGCACGCCGCGCACCACGT
>Ga0210407_10000462_pt1 | contig 46211 bp, 36 predicted proteins | sample IncBWC27MmetaG_FD_150860 | JGI IMG/M metagenome (GOLD analysis project Ga0210407, IMG submission 150860) | Forest soil microbial communities from Barre Woods Harvard Forest LTER site, Petersham, Massachusetts, United States - Inc-BW-C-27-M | ecosystem: Environmental > Terrestrial > Soil >...
CGCCGAAGGAACTACAGTTCAACATGGAAACATGGAGTCAAGGCGGGCTTCGCTATTTCGTGATCGGCGACGCGAGTGCCCCGGACATCGATAGTCTTGCGAAATTGCTTAAAGCCGCGTCGTAGACTTGAGTATGATTGCGGGGTAGATGTGGGTGGGGCTCTCGGGGTTTAATTCCCTTGCAAGCGCAAGAAAGATGGTGGGCGCTGTAGGATTTGAACCTACGACTTCCACCGTGTGAGGATGGCACTCTACCGCTGAGTTAAGCGCCCACTGCATGCGGTTTTGCAATTGTAGCAAATCGCGTCGATCCTTCGGCATGCACTGTGGCGTCGATAGGTTTGGGCTATCAAACTGCCAACAGCTTAGTCACTGCACGATTTCGGGCTGTGAGGCAAGACGTCAGGCCGCCCCCGGGAGGGTGGGAGCGGCCATTCCAGGTCTCGAAAATCGCAAGACCCAGCACTCTAGCGGTGACGGTCGAAAGTCGCCAATCCGCCCGATACTACCCAATCAACTACCGAACTAGTTTGCGGCGGAACATTCCGCCGAGCCCGACAAGTCCTACTCCGAACATACTCAAAGTACCAGGTTCAGGAATAGCGAGCGGAGTACTCCCCGCCTTGATGTGTCCGATACCCTGGGCGAGCTGTCCATTAACAGTGTAGATGTTCTGAACAGTCGTGCCGGTCACCATACGACCGTTATACAGCATGCCTTGGATGGTGCCGCTGAGGGTAAAGGTGAGGTTCTTGGCTCCAGGTGGGCTAGTCAGAGTCCAAATAATCGGACCGACGAAGCTGCCGCTGAAGATCGTTCCCTTCGGTTGTCCGTAATTTCCCTTGCCAATCACGACAAACGATGAGCCCGTGGACGAAAATGTTCCGCCAGCCGCGATCGAGCCGCTCATCAGAGCGCCCGTTGAGAAGCGGACCGAACCCAAAGCGTGACCGGGAGGAGCTACGATGCCGTTGAAGCTCGTCAGTTGCGAACCGGTCGAACTGATGCCGGCATTTGAAATCGCAATGCTGCCGTTCTGATTTATAAGAACAATTCCATCAGCAAAGGCTGCAAGCGGCAAAGCGAGTGCCAGGACAATTAGAAACAACGCTGCTTTCATGTTTGAATCTCCCATGGCATTACGGTCCCTGAGATTTTCACGGGACCAGCATAGGAGGACTGTCCCCACGATAAGGTTGCCTCTGTGAAAAGTTTTTCACATCCGACTCTGCACCTTTGGCCGGCTCAGAGCAGGCTCCTGGAGCCGTTCCCCTTACCAGAACATTTGGGAGTCCGGTTCCAGTTGGGGGCCTACCAGGCTTTTCGCGCCTCGTTCCCGAAGCGACAGACCGCCCAGCGCGCTCCCCGCCTTATTTGAAAATTGTGCAATTTTGAACAGACATGCAATGGGCACCGCGCGTAAATTCGCTTTCGATAGAAGAATCGACGTGGAGATGTGAAGGAGCTATAGCGGCTTTTCCCCACCCAGGTCGTTTTTGCTCCTCTGGTGGCGCAGCAAGTGCGCCACCTCTTTTTTTTGCAGAGTTCGCGAGGCACAAGTCTGCGCACAAGTCTACAAAGAGCGTCTCTATCCAACATTGTCCATCGCCAGCGCCATCAGGCGAAACGTTCTCGAACGTCGCCGGCAGACTTGAACCTCACCGCTTCGTCGTTCCCGCGACTTGAACAATTCGAATTTTCAGGCATAATTCGCAGGTTATTAATTGGGTAAAATCCTGTAACCGGGTCGTTTTGGGGTTTCATGGGCCGAAAACAGTCTCCCATTCTGAACAGAAATAAACTGAAGTTGGGCTTCTTCTCTCCGAACTGCTCGGGCGGCATGTCGGTGACGAAGGTTCCCGAGCGCTGGATCAATTCCTGGGACAACAACATCCGCCTGGCACAGCTTGCGGACGAAGCCGGCATCGAATTCCTCCTCCCGATTGCGCGATGGATCGGTTACGGCGGGGAAACCGACTTCCACGGCAGCGTGCTGGAGACTCTCACGTGGGCGACCGGCCTGCTGGCAAACACGAAGCGGATCAATGTCTTCGCTACGGTCCACACGGCGTTTATCCATCCAGTGGTCTCCGCCAAGCAACTCGCCACCGCCGACCAACTCGGCCACGGGCGCCTCGGCCTCAACATCGTTGCCGGATGGAACAAGCCCGAGTACGATGCCTTCGGCATTGATCTGCCGGAGAAGCACACCGACCGTTACGCCCTCGCGCAGGAGTGGTTCGACGTGGTCAAAGCGATCTGGAGCCACAACGGGCCGGCCGATTGGAACGGGAAGTTCTTCCATCTGAAGGGCGTGTACGGATTCCCTCGTCCCTATGACGGCATTCCGCCCATCATGAACGCGGCGGGATCGGGCGAGGGCCGCGAATTTGCCGCGCGCAACGCCGACTTTCTCTTCGCAATCTCAGTCGATCTCGAGAAATCCAAAACTGAAGTGGATGCCATCAAGGCAAACGCCGCCAGGTTGGGGCGGGATACCGGCGTCTTTACTTTGTGTCACGTGGTTTGCCGCCCAACAAAAAACGAGGCCGAAGAATATTACCGTCATTATGCCCATGAGAATGCCGATTGGGGCGCCGTGGACAACCTGATGCGCCTTCAGGGCATGCACGCGCAATCCTTCCCGGCGGAGGCGCTGGAAATGTTGCGCGATCGCTTCGCCGCGGGACACGGCACCTATCCGCTGGTCGGCGATCCCGACACCATCGTGAAAGAGATGGAAAAGATTCCCGCATCCGGCTTTGCCGGGACGACCTTGAGTTTTGTGGACTACGTAAAAGAGTTTCCATACTTTCGCGACGAGGTCATTCCACGTTTAGAAAACAAAGGCCTGCGCGAGAAATTCAACGGGCAAGCGGCTGCGGACTGAGGGCAGTTGGAGATAGAGAGACGAGGTTCGAACAAGAGGTTCGAAACAATAACATGACGCAACCATCCGACCGCAGCTCCGAGAAGACGCTCTCCCAGGCCATCAAAGATCGTCGAGCCACGCCTGGTTTTTTGCCCGATCCGGTGCCGGAGAATGACCTCAAGAAAATTCTCGAGGCGGGGCTCTCCGCTCCCAGTGCCTACAATCTTCAGCCCTGGCGATTCGTGGTGGTGCGTGAGCCTAAGCAGCGCGCGCGATTGCGTCAGGCAGCCATGAATCAGCTCAAGGTGGAAGAGGCTCCGGTGGTGATCGTGGCCTGCGCCGATCTGGAAGGCTGGCGCAATGGCGATCTCGACGAAATCATCCGCCTTGCCCAGCACCACGGCTATGGCGATGAGGCTCGCTACGCGAGTATGCGCAAGAACATCGCCAATTTCTTTTCTACTCCCGGCAACGCTGGTGGATTGGCGCCCGATTTCGCGGTGTGGGCTAATCGGCAAACCATGATCGCCTTCACCACCATGATGTGGATGGCCGAGGTGCTCGGCTACGATACCGCGCCCATGGAAGGCTTTTACGAAGACCAGGTTAAAACGACGCTTGGTATTCCCGCGCACGTTCGGGTTGTCGCACTACTTGCCATCGGCCATCGCAAAGGAGATGACAAGCTCTTTGCGGGACGCTTCGCGATGCAGCGAACGGTATTTGCGGAAAAGTGGGGGAATCCGATTCCGTAGCTTAGTGGCGGCACGCGGGGCAATATCCACCGACTTCGAGCCGCGCCACGATGATATGGAAGCGACAGTCCCGCTGTAGTTGCTTTTTCAGCGATTCGAAAGTCTTGCTGACAAATTCAGTAATCTTCCCGCATCGTAAGCATGCCATGTGAATATGATCGCGGCCGAGTTTGCGTTCGTAGTAATGGCCCTCACCGTTCAGATGCATCAGGTCGAGTTCGTCGATCAGTCCCTGGCGCTTGAGCAGGTCGAGCGTCCGGTAGACAGTACTGCGATTTACGGACGCATCCACCGTCCGCGCTTTCCGTAGAATCTGGCTGGCATCAAGATGTTTGGTCGCGGTCTCGATCACGCTCAGAATCGCCCGGCGCGGAGCGGTTAGACGGATTCCGCGTCCAGCCAGTTGCGACTGCAACCGGCCGGGAATCTCCGTTTGCGGAAGCGGCATTGGTAATCTCTCCTCTCTCGTGTCGCAACTGATCGCAAAGCACCTGCGACGAAATCTTTGAGCGCACGTTGACAGTGAGTAAAGTGCATTCTACGCTGAGATTGTACGCTGTTGCAACTCAGTCGCAACAAGGAATATTCAAATCGAGAAGCCGATGAGCGCGCACCTAATTTCGAAATTGATCCGGCGGATATTTTCCCGCTCGATCTCTATTGCCATGATTTTATTTTTGTTAGGTTGCTCCGCGTCTCTGCTGTGGGCGCAGGAGAGCCCTTACATCGTGACTTACGACCATTCTCTCGAAGAGCCCGGCAACCTTGAGGTGGAATATTTTTCTACCTTTGGCACGCAGCGTGGCGGCAACGACTTTCATGCCTTCTGGGCGGAGTTTGAATACGGCGCCACGGCTTGGTGGACGACTGCGCTCTATGTGGACGGCCAAACGACCTTCAACGACAGTACTGTATTTACGGGGTTTCGACTGGAAAACCGCTTTCGTCTGTTACAGCACGAACACCTCGTCAACCCGGTGCTATATGTCGAGTACGGGCAAATCAGCGGTGCCGATAAAATTCTGAAGGAAATCGAAGGGCACGACGGAGAGTCCAATTTCGCCGATTCCAACGCCGCCTTGCGGAAGGAGCACAAACACGAACTGGAGCTCAAGCTTCTGCTCTCCAGCAACGTCAAAGGCTGGAATGTCGCAGTGAATCCCATCGTCAGCAAGAACCTGTTGCCGAGCGAACCCTGGGAGTTCGCGTACGCCGTCGGGGTAAGCCGTCCGCTCGCGCTTAAGGCGTCACCCAATCGCTGCAATTTGTGCCGTGAGAATTTTTTTGCGGGAGTGGAAATGTACGGAGGGCTGGGCAGCACGCAGAGTGCCGGCCTGCATGACACATCGCATTACCTCGCACCCGCAGTTGCGTGGAATCTCCCGTCGGATTGGACTCTCCGTCTTTCGAGTGGCTTCGGTCTGAACGAAAACAGCCACCGCCTTCTGCTCCGCTGGGGCGTGTCGCGTGAGTTTTCCGGGTTTGGCGAAGCGGTCCGGCGATTGTTTGGAGGCCGTCCATGAAAACCCGCTACGTTTCATTTCGGTGATCCCACAGCGCCCGCCGCTCGCGAGCCCTGCTAAGCTCATCTTGCGTGAATCAGTCTTGCGTGAATCAGAAATACGACGTCATCATTCTCGGAGCGGGCGCTGCTGGCCTGATGTGTGCCATTGAAGCCGGGAAGCGGGGCCGGCGTGTCGTGGTGCTCGAACGCGCGGAACGAATCGGCAAGAAGATCTTGATCTCCGGCGGCGGCCGCTGCAATTTCACCAATCTGCACGCGGGCCCAGAGAACTTTTTTTCGGCCAATCCGCACTTCGCCAAGTCGGCGCTTGCCCGTTATACTCCGGCCGACTTCGTGCGCCTCGTCGAAAAGCATCGCATTCCTTATCACGAGAAAAAGCTTGGTCAGTTGTTCTGCGATCGAGCGGCGAGCGACATCATTACAATGCTCGAGCAGGAATGCCGCGACGCCGGAGTAGAGATCCGGTGCAATACGAAAGTGACCGAGGTATGCAAGAACGAGGTGCAGAAAACCGACCAGTTCACCGTGGAAGCCGAGGACGCCAGCTTCGGCGCGACCCGCCTGGTGGTCGCCACCGGAGGCTTGTCCATTGCGAAAATCGGCGCCACCTCATTTGGTTACGATCTGGCACGGCAATTCGGCCTGAAGATCGAGCCCCCACGCGCCGTCCTGGTTCCTCTCGTGTTCAGCGAACGGGACCGAAAGCGCTGGTGCGATCTGGCAGGAGTCTCAACCGAGGTGATTGCTTCCACGCGCAGCGCGAAGCAGACTTTTCGCGAAAACATGCTTTTCACTCATCGCGGCATCAGCGGGCCCGCGATTCTCCAGATCTCTTCTTACTGGGACGGCAAGGAGCCTCTTCATCTCGACCTGGCGCCAGACCGCGATCTCATTGCCGATTTGCGAGCGCGTGGCCGCCGCGACGAGCCGAGCTGGAAATTGCTGCTGAGAGAAGTCCTGCCTCGCCGCTTCGCGGATCGCTGGCTCGAAAGTTATCCGATGGCCGACACCTCCGATCGCGCCTTCGCCGACGCCGAACGTCAACTGCATGCATGGGAATTCAAGCCGGAAGGGACCGAGGGTTACGGAAAAGCGGAAGTCACGGCGGGCGGCGTCGATACCAGTGAACTCTCCGCCAGGACCATGGAAACAAAAAAGGTGCCCGGCCTTTTCTTCATCGGAGAAGTGGTCGACGTCACCGGCCAGCTCGGCGGATTCAATTTCCAGTGGGCGTGGGCGTCCGGATTTTGCGCCGGACAAGCGATGTGAGGAACTGGTAATTTGTAAGCTCAATTCGTCATTGTTTTTAAATTACAAATTACAAATCACCGCTTACCAATTCTAGATCTCCGCGCCTTCCTGCATGAACGGCATGCGCGAGAGAATTTCGGCGGCCTGCTCCAGTTGCTTCAAGTCATCGCCGGTGAAGTCCGCGCCAGCGAGCGAAGCATCCAGCCCTTTGCGCGAGACCTGCACTACTCCCATCACGTTGCCTCCGGAGGGCGAAACGGGAACGGACATGATTTTCTGAATTGGCATCTGCTCCTGGCTTCGATCTTCTGTTTCGGCTCCCAGCTTAACTGCTTCAAACAGGCTGACATGTTTTACGCGCATGAAAGCATTCGAAAGAAGAGGAGCGCGAGTCGCCGCCGTCCGTGCCGCGACCGCCGATCCGCTCAGCGGCAGTACGCCTGCCGATCGCAGCTCCGGCGGAAAGATGAATCGCAGACTACCCTTTTCCAGCCTCAGCAGTGCTACTTCGCTGCGGCGCACCCCCAGGATCTGGGCGAGCTTCAGACAGACTCTATCCGAACTCGGAGATTCCGAAAGCATGCTCTCCAATTCGCTAACGCCCGCCTTCCCGGCCTTGGCAGCCTTCGCGGCGGAACCTTGATTGCCCGATGACATAGTTGTGGCCTCTAGGCCTTACGCATCTATCCTGCGGGTACTAGCGACTTTTCCACAAGTTACCAGAGTACTTTTGCCTCCTCGGACACTCCAGGCCTATCCTGCCCAGAAGAGCGTCTCTTTTATACGGAGGAACGATTTTTTTCGTTGTCTTTACCGCACACTTCCACAGGCGTTCGCGTTATATTTGGATAAACCCTTCGTCGCAAAATAGCCGGATGGCGGCTATCGGGGTGTGTGTATGTCGCTGGTTCATTACGTTAGACCATTACTGGAATTGGGAATCTGTAAGGAGTACCGTATGGCTCGCAAGACAACTGGAAACGCTACCACCATTCGCGGCAGGAAGAATGGAGTCACAGATCCGGCTGCCGCTGTGCCGGGTGCGCTCGAAGTTCGCAAGGATGGGAAACCGTCCAACGTTGTCCCCATCAATCTCGAAGAAGAGATTCGCCGCCGCGCCTACGAAATTTACCTGGAGCGCAGAGCGACTGCGGGCGGCGAGAACGGCAATGGCGACGAGAATCAGGATTGGCTGATTGCAGAACGCGAGATCCGTTCGCGCCATGGCAGTCAGGAACGCCACACGGCGTAGCTCCCGGCGGGGCTTGGCTTGGGATTTTGCCGAGCGCCCCGTCCTGCCTACTGGCTCTGTGCCGGGCGCGATACGACCGGCGGCCGAGTCTGGGCGGAGGCTTTGCTGTGAAGGCTTGCCAGCCACAGTCGCAGGCGGTCGATGTAGATGTAAACCACCGGAGTGGTGAATAGCGTCAGCATCTGGCTCACAATGAGCCCGCCCACGATGGTGATGCCGAGCGGACGTCGCAGCTCCGATCCCGTGCCGGTGCCCAAAGCCAGCGGCAATCCGCCAAGAAGCGCCGCCATGGTCGTCATCATGATCGGGCGAAAGCGTAACAGACAGGCCTCGCGAATCGCCTCTGTCGGGAACTTGCCATGTTCGCGCTCGGTGTAGAGCGCAAAGTCAATCATCATGATGGCATTCTTCTTGACGATGCCGATCAGCAGGACGATCCCAATCAGTCCGATCACATTGAGTTCGTTCTTCGAAATCAGCAGAGCGAGCAGCGCGCCAACGCCGGCGGAAGGAAGAGTGGACAGGATCGTGATCGGGTGCGCGAAGCTCTCGTAGAGAATGCCCAGCACGATATAGACGGTCAGCAGCGCGGCCAGGATGAGCAGCGGTTCGCTAGCCAGCGAATCCTGGAACGCGGCCGCCGTGCCCTGAAAACTTCCATGGATGGTCGACGGAAAACCTATGCTGCGCTCGGCGTTATCAATCACCTTGGTCGCATCGCCGAGCGCAATTCCCGGGGCTAGATTGAAAGAGAGCGTCACCGACGGATACTGTCCCTGGTGGTTGACCCCGAGCGAGGTGTTCGACGGCCCGAAGTGCGCGAGCGACGCCAGCGGTACCGGCGTGCCGTTTTTCGCGCGCACATAGATGCTTTGGAGAGCGTCCGGGCTGTTGGCAAATTCCGGAGCGACTTCCATGACCACGTGATACTGGTTCAAAGCCCGGTACATGATCGAGACCTGGCGCTGGCCGAAGGCATCGTAGAGAGCGGCATCAATATCGGCGGCGGCGACTCCAAGACGCGCGGCTGTGTCGCGGTCAATCACAACACTCGCTTGCAGTCCCTTGTCCTGCTGATCGGTGTTGACGTCACGTAACTGCGGGAGAGAACGAAGCTTCTGAAGCAGCCGCGGCGCCCAGTCGTTCATCTCTGTCAGGTCCTCCCCCTGCAGCGTGTACTGGAATTGCGCCTGGCTCATGCGTCCGCCGATGGTCAGATCCTGTGCCGACTGCATGTACAGGGTCGCACCCGGAACGACCGCCAATTTCGATCGCAGACGTGCAATCACTTGATCCGCGGTGATCTTCCGCTCCGCAAGCGGTTTGAGCGTGATGAACATGCGTCCAGTGTTGTACGTGGTATTGCCGCCGGCGAAACCCACGCTCGTGGCCACCGCAGGATCCTTTATTACGATGTTCATGAACTGGGTCATCTTCCCCTTCATGGCTGAGAAGGAAATGTCCTGTGCTGCCTGCACCGATCCGCTGATCCGGCCGGTATCCTGTTGCGGGAAGAAGCCCTTCGGAACCAGCATGTAGAGATACACGCTGAGACAGGCAGTCGCGATGGTCACGATGAAGGTAAACCGCTGATGACCTAAGACCCAATCGAGACCGCGTTTGTATCCGCCAAGCATGCGGTCAAAGGCCCATTCGCTGCCGCGATAGAAGCGCCCGTGTTTTTTCTCGCTCTGAGGCCGCAGAAACTTGGCGCACATCATGGGCGTCAAGGTCAGTGAAATCGCCAGCGACACGCAGATGGCGATGCTGAGCACGACGGCGAATTCGCGGAACAGCCGCCCGACGATACCACCCATCAGCAAAATAGGAATGAAAACGGCTACAAGCGAGGTGCTCATCGAGAGAACGGTAAATCCGATTTCACGGGCTCCGCGAAACGCCGCCTGCACCGGGGTCATCCCCTGCTCGATGAAGCGCGTGATGTTCTCGAGCACAACAATCGCATCGTCCACCACAAAGCCGGTCGAGATCGCCAGCGCCATCAGCGACAAGTTATCCAGACTGTAGCCGAGCATGTACATCACGCCAAAAGTGCCGATGAGCGAGAGCGGCACCGCTATGCTGGGAATCAAAGTCGCGCGCGCCGTGCGCAGAAACGCGAAGACAACCATGATGACGAGTATGACCGAGATGATGAGCGTCAACTCGATATCGTGCACCGAGGCTCGCACCGTGGTCGTCCGGTCGAGAACCACGTTCATTGCGATGGCGGGAGAGATCGAAGCCTGCAACTGCGGCAGCGCCGCGTACACGCGATCGACGGTTGCAATGATGTTCGCGCCCGGCTGGCGCGAGATGATCATCAGCACTCCGGGCTTGCCGTTGGCCAGTCCAACGACATGAATATCTTCGACCGCGTCCTGCACCTCGGAGACGTCAGCCAGCCGGACCGGTGCGCCGTTTTTGTAGGCGACAATCAGGTTGCGATACTGATCGGAGAGGAAAATCTGATCGTTGTCGTGAATGGCCCAGGCATTCGCTGCGTCGCTGAATTCGCCCTTGGGAGTGTTGGCATTCGCCTGGCTAAGTGCGGTGCGGACCGAGTCGAGGCCCACGCCCAGCTTGTTCAGCAGCATGGGGTTGACTTCGGCGCGGACGGCAGGTTTTGCGCCGCCTCCGACAAAGACTTGCCCCACGCCATCCACCTGTGCCAGTTTCTGCGCCAGGATTGAATCCGCGGCATCGTAAATCTTGGGCAGCGGAATAGTGTCGGAGCTGAGCGCCAGGATCATGATGGGCGCATCCGCCGGGTTGACCTTGCGATATGTCGGATTGCCGGGAAGGTAGGAAGGCAGTTGGCTGCGTGCCGCATTGATGGCCGCTTGCACGTCGCGTGCGGCGCCATCGATGTTTCGGCTCAGGTCGAACTGAAGAACGATGCTGGTGGAACCCAGTTGACTGGTTGATGTCATCTGGTTCACACCGGCGATGCGTCCGAACTGCCGCTCCAGCGGTGTCGCCACCGCCGATGCCATCGTCTCCGGACTTGCTCCGGGCAAACCAGCCGACACCGAAATGACGGGAAACTCCACCTGCGGCAGCGGCGCCACGGGCAGAAAGTTGAAGGCCAACGCCCCCGAAAGCAGCAGCGCCGCCGCCAGCAAAGAGGTCCCAACCGGGCGCTTGATAAAGGGAGCGGAGATATTCATGACTTCAGTCCCCTGTGGCCTCGGGAGCCGGCTCCTCCATCGGATTGCCGATCTTGTAGCCCGCGAATCTTTGCGCCAGCCGGTCAAACCACAAATACACGACTGGAGTTGTGTAGAGAGTGAGCAACTGGCTGAGGAGCAATCCGCCGACAATCGTGATGCCGAGCGGATGGCGCAATTCCGAGCCAGTGCCGCCGCCGAGCGCCAGCGGCAATCCGCCGAGCAACGCGGCCATGGTGGTCATCATGATTGGGCGGAAACGAAGTAAGCATGCCTGGTAGATGGCTTCTTCCGGCGGTTTGTGCTCCACTCGTTCAGCTTCGAGCGCGAAGTCAATCATCATGATGGCATTCTTCTTCACGATGCCGATCAGCAGGATGATGCCGATCAGGGCTACGACGCCGAGATCATTGCGGGTAATCAGCAGCGCGAGAATTGCGCCGACCCCTGCGGAAGGCAGCGTGGAGAGAATCGTGAGCGGATGAATGTAGCTCTCGTAGAGCACTCCCAGCACAATGTAAACGGTGATGATGGCGGCCAGAATGAGCCACGGCTCGCTCGAAAGCGAGTTGTGAAAGGCGGCTGCGGTTCCCTGGAAACTGGTATTGATGCTGCGAGGCAGGTTGATTTGCTGTTCCGCCTGTTCGATCGCCGTGGTGGCCTCACCCAGCGAGACTCCGGGAGCAAGGTTGAATGACAGGTTCACCACCGGAAACTGGCCCAGGTGATTGATCGCAAGCGGCGCATTGCGCATCTCGACGCGAGTGAAGGCGGAAAGCGGAACCTGCGTCGCGTTGGCGGATGCGGCGGCCGCCGTGTTGCCAGTCGAGGTGCTGCCAGACGACGCGTTGCTGGCCGACGCGCTGGTGCTTGAGGTGCTCGTGGCCGTCGTACCGGCGCTGGTTGCGCCGCTCGTTGACTTGACGTAGATGTCCTTCAAATCGTCCGGGGTCGTCTTGAATTGCGGGCTCACTTCCAGCACGACGTGATACTGGTTCAACTGAGTAAACATGGTGGAGACCTGCCGCTGCCCAAACGCGTCGTAGAGCGCGTCGTCGATGGCTTGCGGCAGGATGCCCAATCGCGAAGCCGTATCGCGATCGATGATCAGGTTCGCTTGCAATCCGTTGTTCTGCTGATCGCTGGCGACGTCGCGCAACTGCGGCACGGTTTGCAGCTTTTGCAGAAGTTGCTGCGACCAGGTGGCCAATTCGGCTGCGTCGGCGTCTTCCATTGAATACTGGTACTGCGTGCTGCTGACGCGGCTTTCCACGGTCAGGTCCTGCACCGGCTGCATGTAGAGCGTGATGCCTTCCACCTTGGCCAGTTCCGGTTGCAGATCGCGAATGATCTCGGAAGCAGTCTCTTTACGCTGATTGCGCGGCTTCAGATTGACCTGGATGCGGCCGCTGTTCGGCGTGATGTTCGTGCCATCGATGCCGATGAACGACGCCAGGTTGTCGACGTTCGGATTCTTTAGAATCACCTTTGCCAGCGCCTGCTGCTTCTCCGCCATGGCCGCAAACGAAGTATTCTCGGCGGCTTCGGAGACTCCCATGATCACGCCGGTATCCTGTACCGGGAAAAAGCCCTTGGGCACGTAGACATAAAGGAGCAGCGTGGCGACCAGGGTTGATACAGTGACCAGCAGAGTGATGGTCTGATATTTGAGGACCCACTTCAGCGTCCGGCCGTAGAACGCGATCACGCGGTTGAAGTAATCTTCGGTGACACGGTAGAAGCGAGATTCCTTTCCGGGCTGTCTCTGCTTCAGAAGTTTCGCGCACATCATCGGCGTCAGAGTCAGCGAGACCACGGCGGAAACCAGAATCGTAACGGCCAGGGTAACCGCAAACTCGCGGAAGAGTCGACCGACGATGTCTCCCATGAACAGCAGCGGGATCAGCACCGCGATCAGCGAAACGGTCAGCGATACGATGGTGAATCCAATCTGTCCTGCGCCCTTGAGCGCAGCGTCCAGCGGAGGCTCACCTTCTTCCAGGTAGCGATCGATGTTCTCGATCATCACGATCGCGTCGTCCACCACGAATCCGGTTGAGATCGTAAGCGCCATCAGCGTCAGGTTGTTGAGGCTGTAGCCGAGCAGGTACATCACTCCGAAGGTGCCCACCAGAGAGAGCGGCACAGCAACGCTTGGGATTACGGTCGCGGCGAGATTCCTCAGAAAGAGGAAGATGACCATCACCACCAGGGCCACCGTCAGCATCAACTCAAACTGCACATCGTTGACCGATGCGCGAATCGTCTGCGTACGGTCGATCAAGATTTGAGCCTTGACCGCCGCCGGCATGGAAGCCTGCAGCTGCGGCAGAACGGCCTTGATGCGATCGGCCACGCTGATGATGTTGGCCCCAGGCTGGCGCTGAATATTGAGGAGAACCGCGGGAGTGGTGTTAACCCAGGCCGCCTGCTTCACGTTTTCAGCGCTGTCGATGGCGGTGGCTACGTCCGACAAACGTACGGGGGCGCCGTTCCTGTAGGCGATGACTACGCTGTTATATTGCTGGCTCGATAGCAGTTGATCGTTGTCACCGATAGTGAACGACTGCCGCGGACCGTCAATCACTCCCTTGGCTTGGTCTACATTGGCGGCGGCGAGCGCCGCGCGCACATCTTCGAGACCTAACTGGTAGGAAGCCAGAGCTGTGGGATTGGCTTGGATGCGAACCGCCGGCTTCTGCCCTCCGCTGATCGAAACCAGGCCGACTCCAGGAAGCTGCGAGATTTTCTGCGCCAGCGCCGTCTCGGCCATGTCTTCGATGCGCGACAAAGGCAGCGAATCCGAGGTCAGCGCGAGCGTGAGGATGGGCGCATCGGCTGGATTCACCTTGTTATAAATCGGAGGATTGGGAAGATTTTGCGGCAGGTAGGTCGTTGCGGCGTTGATTGCGGCCTGTACCTGCTGTTCCTCGACGTCTATATTCTGATCGAGAGCAAACTGCAAAGTGATCAGCGAACTACCGAACGAACTTGTCGAGGTCATCTGGTTCAGTCCGGGGACTTGCCCGAACTGCCGCTCTAACGGAGCGGTGACCGAAGACGCCATCACATCGGGAGCGGCGCCGGGATAGAAAGTCATGACCTGGATGGTCGGGTAGTCCACCTCGGGCAAGGCGGAGACCGGGAGTTGCCGGTAGGCGACGAATCCGACGAGCATCACGGCCGCCATTAGTAACGAGGTGGCGACCGGCCGCAGAATGAAAAGGCGAGAGGGGTTCATGACGTCGGAGCTGTTTTCGCTGGCTGTGTAGTCGATTGCGAAGCGCTGGGGCTTCCGGTACCGCTGCGAGTTTCAACTTTCGCGCCGTTCTGTAACTTGTCCTGGCCGTCGATGACCACGACGTCGCCGACCTGCAGGCCGCTGCCAATTGCGCTTTGATTGGATTGCGACAACGCGACGGTCACGGTTCGCGCCTCAACCGTCTTGTCGGTTTTTACTACGTAAACAAAATTTCCCTGCGGCCCTTTCTGCACCGCGACACTGGGAACGATCGTGCTGTTTTTGCGGACATCGAGAAGCAAGCGGATGTTGACGAACTGATTTGGAAAGAGCACGCCGTCCTTGTTGTCAAAGACGGCCTTCAGCCGGTCCGTGCCCGTCGTCTGATCAATCTGGTTGTCGATGGTCAGCAAGGTGCCGGTAGCCAGCTTGGTCTGGTCGTCGCGACTAAAGGCGTCAACCTTCAGAGTTCCCTGTTTCATGCGCTGCACAACCACGGGCAGACTGTCTTCCGGCAAGGTGAAGATCACCGAGATCGGCTGCAATTGGGTGATGACCAGCATGGGATTCGCATCGGCAGCATGGACAATGTTGCCGACGTCGACCAGGCGCAAGCCGATACGGCCATTTACAGGCGCCGTGATGTGGCAATATGCGATCTGAAGTTTCGCGTTCTCGATCGTTGCCTGGTCGGCCCGAACCGCGCCTTCGAATTGATCCGCCGTCGACTTTTGCGTGTCCACCTGCTGCTGCGACATCGCGCCGGATTCCTGCAGCAGATCCTTGAAGCGCTGATAGTTCAGTTGCGCGTCGCGGAGTGAGGCCTGGTCCTTAAATAACTGCGCTTGCGCCTGCGCGAGTTGCACCTCGAAAGGACGCGGATCGATCAGCACCAGCAGGTCGCCCTTGCTGACCTGCTGTCCTTCGCGGAAATTCACCTGGATAAGTTGGCCATCCACACGGCTCTTCACGCTCACCGTGTTGTAGGCTGTGACCGAGCCTAAGCCAGTAAGGTATACCGGCATGTCCTGCGACACGGCGGATGCAACCGCAACCGGTATGGCACGAGTCGTGGCGGCCAGGGCTTGTTGGCTCTTCGCGGAATTGGCGCTCTGGCAGCCGCCGAAGGCCAGCAGCAGAAGTAAAATCGCGCTGAGCTGCATCCATTGCCAATTCAAATTTCTGTTCATGTTTCTAACCGTCGAAGAGTTGCGCAAAAGGAGAGACCGCGCAAACGGTAAGTAAGTTCGTTGCCGAATCGATGCGATCATTTGCCGTCCATTTGCCGTTCTACTTGCGAATTCTCCGATGCCGCAGCACCGAAAACTAGTACACGATCATACTCTTCTAAGATGATGGTTCCCGGAAAGCAAAAGATGGTAAAGGTTTGTAAATTATAGATTCTGCGCAAGAAACAAGAGAGAGATCATCAAAGACCAGAGCTGTGCACGAAGTTGCACAGCGAACATCCGCAACGTCGAGTCCCCAACTGTCTTCCGCGGTGGAGTTACTGCTGCACCGCCTGAACCAGCGCCGGCCTCACCTGTTCTCGCTGAATTTCGGAGGCGTCCCAACCGCCGCCCAGAGCCTTCACCAGGAAAACGGAAGTGGTCATTTGTTGACCGAGCAACTGCGTTGCCAGGCGTTCGTTACTCAGGAGCGTGGATTGTGCGGTAATCACATCGAGGTATGTGGTGACGCCGCCGACATAGCGGTTGTTGGCGATGTCGAGCGCGCGGCGCGAATCGGCGACCGCCGTCTGCTGACTTTTCAAAGCCTGATCAAGCAGCGCCAGACCGGACAGCCCGTCCTCCACCTGTTGAAATGCAACCAGGACAGACTCGCGATAATTGGCTACCGATTCGTCATAGGCAGCACGGCTGAGCGCCAGGTTGGCGCGATTGCGGCCGCCATTAAAAATCGGCTGCAGGATATCCCCTCCCAGCGACCAGAAAGCGCTTGGAGCGCTTACCAGTGTGGCGATGTCGCGGCTTTCCCATCCGCCGCTTCCACTCAAAGTAATGTGCGGATAAAACGCAGCCGTCGCTAAACCGACTTGCGCATTTTCGAACGCCATCTGGCGCTCACTGGTAGCAACGTCAGGACGACGCTCCAGAATCTCAGACGGCACTCCGGTGGGAATTGGTGGAGGGACGGCCTCGAACGGCGCCTCAGCAACGCTGAAAGCTGACGCGGACTTCCCTGTCAGCACGGCGATGGCATGTTCAAATTGCGCTCGCTGCTGCATCACCAACGAAAGCTGCGTCGCAGTCGAATCCAGCAACGAGGCCTGCTGCGCCACTTCCAGCCCATTCGCGACTCCGCCTTCGTGACGATGGTTGACCAGGTCCAATCCTTTTTGCTGGATTTCAACCGACTGCCGCACCACCCCAGCTTCGCGATCAAGTTCGCGCAGATTGAAATAGTCGGCGGCGAGTTCGGCGGTCAACACCAGGCGCACATTTTCCAGGTCGGCTGCGCTCCCTTGCAGCGAAGCGTTGGCCGCTTCGAGATTGCGGCGCACGCGTCCGAATAAATCAAGCTCGTAGCTGACGGAAAACGGGACGGTAAAAACGTTCTGAGTAACGGGCACGGTCGCGGTCGTGCTGCCTAAAACCGGACGATTACCGGAAATCCGCTGGCGCTGTCCATTCGGATCAGCAGTGAGCACCGGAAAGTACGCCGATGATGCGATTCGCGCCTGTGACCGAGCCTGCGAGAGGCGGTCCTCTGCCGCCGCCAGCGACTGGTTTGCCCGAAGCAGCTCATGCTCCAGCCGGTCGAGTTCGGCGTCATGAAATATCTGCCACCATGCGCCCTTGGGAATTGCATCCTTCGGGGCAGCCGTCTGCCACGGCCCCGCGCCTTTCCATGCGTCGGGAACAGCCGCGGCAGGGCGTTTATATCCCGGCCCCACGGTGCATCCCAGCGTCCAGACTAAAGCACAGACCAACGCCCACACCGCAAGCACCGAATTCCCGTAGAGACACGTCTGGCCGCGTCTCGCCCCGACTCCGAAGACGAGGTAAGCCCCGTCTCTACAGACTGCAGTCAATCTCTTCACGAGCGAGCAGCTCCCTGGTTCGGGTTGGCGACGTGCACTTTCTGCCCTTCCTCGAGTGAGTCGGACGGGTTGATGATGATCCGATCGCTGACCTCAAGCCCGCCAAGAATTTCAAGCGTAGCTCCGAAGTCGCGTCCAATGTTGATCGGGCGCAAATGCACCGTGTTGTCCTTGTCCACGACCGCGACCCGCGGCCCCTCGGCGCGAAACAGCATGGCGTTTACCGGGATCGTAATCCTCGGAACAGAAGTGCCGGTCGCAAAATGAACCTGGCCGAAGGAACCCGGCAGCAGCTTGCCATCTTTGTTGGGAACATCCACTTCCGTATTCAGGGTGCGTGTCGCGGGATCGATGGCATCGGCCGTGCGCGCCACGGTTCCCAAAAATTTCTGGCCCGGAAATTCCTGGAGTGTCACATTCGCTTTCATCCCAACTTTCATGTTCGGCGCATACGCCTGCGGAACACTGACATAAACCCGCAGCGGATCGACGCGCGCGATATCGAACAGCTCTTTGCCAGTCAGCCCGGCCCCAGAATTAATGAGCACGCCCGGATCGACGTTGCGCCGGGTAAGCACGCCGGAAAAAGGAGCGTACACTTTCTTGAACGATTCGAGTTCTTCCAGGCGGCGAACATTCGCGTCCGCCGCTGCAAGGTTGGCTTGTGCCTGCTGGTAGCCGCTCGCTTGCTGGTCGGCTTCCTGCTCCGAAACCGAGTCGGTCTTACGCAGATTCGCCCACCGGTCAGCCGAGATCTTCGCCAATCCCAGCGCCGACCTGACCTGCTCGCGGCTGGCTCGCGCCTGCGAAAGTTCCTGGTCAATCTCCGGCGTGTCGATCGCCGCCAGCAGTTCACCCTTCTGAATCTTGCTTCCAATGTCCCTGTACCAGCGCAAGAGGTAGCCATTGGTTCGGGCAAAAATGGGGGACTCCTCAAACGCCTCCAAGTTTCCGGGCAACACAAGCTCGTCGTTTCCGGGCTCGGCCAGGGGTTGCACCACAGCGACCGTCGGAATCGAGACGGCTTCGGTTTCTTTCGCAAGCGCGTCAGACTCGCTCTTCCGGTTTAGAAAAGTAACTACGCCCGCGGTGATCAGGACGAGCAGCACCGCGCCAACCAGAATCTTTGCCCGTCCTGCTGGAGCCGGACCCGGAGCGGAAGGCCGACTGCTGTCTGGGCCGACGTGCGTTTCGTTCTGTTGCGCCGTTACCGGCGGCGATTGTACTGGCATGATTGCGGTCTCCAACAACTTCTCTATCTTGCTCTTCTCCATTATTGCTCCGCCAGCAATCGGGCTTGGCGGCGGCCATGAATAATCGTAAATACACTGGGCACAAAAAATAAGGTGGCTACCGTTGCGAAGAGCAGGCCGCCAATCACGGCACGGCCCAGCGGCGCGTTCTGCTCACCGCCCTCTCCGAAGCCCAATGCCATCGGCAGCATGCCGATAATCATGGCGAGGGCTGTCATTAACACGGGCCGCATGCGGGTGTAGCCCGCTTCGATCGCTGCTTGCAGCGCGGGCACTCCAGTATCCATGCGGTCGCGAGCAAATGACACCATCAGAATCGAATTCGCGGTCGCCACCCCCATGCACATGACCGCACCCGTCAGCGACGGAACGTTTAGTGTAGTGCGCGTAATCAGAAGGAACCAACAGATCCCAGCCAGCGCTCCCGGCAACGCGGTAATAATGATAAAGGGATCGAGCCACGACTGAAAGTTGACCACAATCAGCAAATAGACGAGCACAATCGCTCCCACAAGGCCAAGGCCCAGGCCGATGAACGAGGATTGCATTGTCTGGACCTGCCCGCGAACCACGATGCGGGTTCCACGCGGCAGATGGTCCTGGAATGGTTTCAGCGCCTTCATGATGTCCGACGCAACCCCACCCAGATCGCGCCCCTGCGTGCTGGCATACACATCGATGACCGGCTGCACGTTGTAGTGGTTGACCACTGCGGGACGCGCCACCGGCGTGAGTTGAGCCAGATTGCCGAGCACTTGCGGAGCCTGCGCACTCGGATTCGTCACCGGCGTGTTCATCAAGTCCTGCACTGACGTCATACGATACTGCGGGCTCTGAACCGCGACGGAATAAGTAACTCCATTCTTTGAATTAAGCCAGAAATTGGGAGCCGTCTGGAAGCTTCCACTCAAGCTGATCAGCACACTTTGGGCGACATCGCGGGCATTCAGACCGACCTGATTAATGAGGGTGCGGTCCATATCCAGATGAAGAGTGGGCAGATTCATCAGCTGTTGCACGTGCACGTCCGCGGTGCCGGGAATCTGGCGCACCTGATTTGCGATCTTCTGCGCGATGTCGTAATTCGTGCTCACATCGGCGCCCATGATTTGGATGTCGACCGGCGCGGGCAATCCGAAATTAAGAATTTGCGACACGATATCGGCGGGCTGGAAGAAGAATTCCACGCCCGGGAAACGCGCAGGGAGTTCGCGGCGCAACCGGCGGACATAGCGTGTCGTCGCATGATGGTGTTCCGGATTCAGCGAGATTAGAATCTCGGCATCACTCGACCCAATCACCCCCGAACTGCTGTAGGAAAGATTCAAGCCCGAATACGGGACGCCGATATTGTCCAGCATGGTCTGCAGCTCTTCCTTCGGAATCTCGCTGCGCAGCACTTGCTCCACTTCATCGCACAGGCGCGCGGTCTCTTCCACGCGCAGGCCAGACCGGGCGCGGAGGTGCAAACGAATCAGACCGGCATCTACTTGCGGGAAGAAGTCCTGGCCCAGAAAGAACACCAGCCCCAGCGACAAAACGCAGAAAACCACAAAGCAGATGGCGAATAATCCCCGGTGTTCGAGCGTGGTTTCCAGCAGTTGCTGGTAGCCGCCACGGAATCTTTCAAAACCGCGCTCAAATCTTCGCTGGAATTTTGCGAGGAAGTTTGTCGGCTCGGCGGCGCGGTGCTCGTGCCCGCGCATGATGAACATCACCATGGTTGGGATCAGGGTTCGCGACAGTAGATATGACGCCAGCATGGCAAAGGACACGGCTTCCGCCAGTGGAACAAAGAGAAACTTTGCGACTCCGGCCAGAAAGAACATCGGCACAAAAACGATGCAGATGCACAGCGTCGATACCAGCGCAGGCACGGCAATTTGTTGGGCGCCGTCGAGGATGGCCTGTTTCATCTCCTTGCCCATGGCCAGATTGCGCTCGATGTTTTCGATCTCCACGGTCGCATCATCCACCAGGATGCCGACAGCGAGTGCCAGTCCTCCGAGGGTCATGATGTTGATGGTCTCGCCGAGCGCGCTCAGCAGGATCACGGAGACGAAGATGGACAAAGGGATCGAGATCGCGATGATTATCGTCGGCCGCCAGTCGCCCAGAAAGAGCAGAATCATGGCGGCGGTAAGGCAGGCGGCGATCAGGCCTTCCCGGACAACTCCCGCAATCGACGCCCGAACGAAAAGCGACTGATCAAACAGAGCCTTGATGCTAAGCTCGGGCGGTAGAGATTGTGCTGCCAGCGGCACAATCGCCTTCACGGCATTTACGACCGTCAGCGTGGAAGCTCCGCCCAGCTTGAAGATTGACATCAGCACGCCACGCACGCCGTCTTGCCGCACGATATTGGTTTGGGGCGCAAATCCATCGCGCACGTGCGCCACATCGCGCAAGTAGAGAGTGGACGAGTTCGAAGTCTTCACCGGCAGATCATTTAGTTCAGGGACGGTCTGCGGAGTACCGTTCATCTCCACGTTGTACTCGGTGGGCCCGATTTTCGTGGTACCTGCCGGCAGAATCAAGTTCTGCGCGGCCACCGCGTTGACGATATCCGCGGGCGCCAGACCATAGGCCTGGAGTTTGGCGGAATCGAGGTCCACCTGCACCTGGCGCGGCTTGCCGCCGTAAGGATACGGAGTGGCCGCCCCCTGCACCGTGGTCAACTGCGTGCGCAGAAAATTCTGTCCCAAATCGAACAACTGCTGCTCCGGAAGCGTCTTGCTGCTCAAACCCAATTGCACAATGGGCGTCGAGGATGCGGTGTAAGTAATAATCAGCGGCGGAGTCGTGCCCGGGGGCAATCCGCGCAGCACCGTCTGGCAGATCGCCGTGACTTGCGTCAGCGCCACGGAAATGTTGGCGGAAGGCCGAAAGAATAGCTTGATCACGGCGATCCCGCTCAGCGACTGCGATTCCTGGTGTTCGATATCGCTGACCGTGACCGTGAATCCGCGCTCAGAGTTGGCTACGATCCGGTCCGCCATCTCGCTCGGCGCCAGGCCCGTGTAGTTCCATATCACGCTGACGACGGGAATGTTGATTTCGGGAAAAATGTCGACCGGGGTGCGGAGGATCGTGATGGGAGTAAGAATGATAATGAGCAGAGCCATTACAACGAATGTGTAAGGGCGGCGAAGCGCTAATGCGACGATCCACATAGGAATGACGAAGACCCGCCGGGCGAAAACTCGCCTGGCGAAAAATGGTAATGCTGAAATCCAATACTAGCGGAAATCGATACTGCCAAAAGCCGCGGCCCCCCGGTCCACGGACTTGTCAATCAGATTCAAAACAGTACGTTTCGGATTTAAATTATAATAGACTTCAGCCATGGCTCAAAATCATACCCGGCGCGCCGACGCTCGGAACCGAGACAATGGGAATGGAATCAACGCGACCGGCGGGAAGCGACCGCCTGGGCGGCCACGCAGCGAGGAATCGCGGCAGTCCATCCTGCGCAGCACCCTGAAACTGCTCAAACAGGATGGCGGGTTCCCGGAACTCAGCATTGAGGCCATCGCCGCCGACGCCAACGTTGGCAAGACAACTGTCTATCGTTGGTGGCCGACCAAGGCTGCGCTGGTCGCCGACGCTTTCTCCGCCAGCGCCGACGAAGAACTCCGCTTCCCGGACACCGGCTCTGTGCAAAGCGACATGAGTCTGCAGATGAGGCGACTGATTCGCATCTTCCGGTCAAGGCGCGGCAAGGTCGTCGCAGCGCTCCTCGCCGGAGGGCAATCGGACCCGGAGTTGCTCGAGGCCTTTCGCGACCGATTCCTGTGGCCCCGGCGCACACAGGCCTATCAAACTTTGCGGCGCGGCATCGACCGCGGCGAACTACCCGGCGGCAGCGACCTCGACCTCATCCTCGACTCGCTCTACGGGCCAATCTACATGCGTTTTCTGATTCGACACGACAAGCTCGAAGAAAGCTTCGCCGACGAGATTTGCGGGCTGGTGCTGAATGGTTTGAAACGCCGGAGCCACTCTGAGCTCTAAGCCATTTACCTGCTGAAACTTACCGTTCGGCCAACAAATCCAACCAATGCCTGATCGGCCTTGCGTGAACTGACCGTTGAGGCTAAAATCGAAATACGACTGAAACAGTCGGATTTCTATCCGACCATATCGGTCGGCATTCGGCAGCATGCTGAAACTAACTAAAAAAGCGGACTACGGGCTGATGGCCATGAAGCATCTGGCCGAGCACGTTGACCAGGGAGCCTGCAGCGCCAAGGACGTGGCCGAGGCCTACGGGATCCCGCAGGAAGCATTGGCGAAGATCCTTCAACGGCTGGCGAAGGTTGGGTTGGTGCGGTCCCAGCATGGCACGCACGGCGGTTACACGCTTACGCGGGATCCGAAGATGATTTCCGCCTTCGAAGTGATCAAGGCCATTGACGGCCCGCTGTTCATTACGTCGTGCGTCACCGTCCGCGGCGAATGCGATCAGACTGATCGTTGCACGATTCGCGAGCCGCTGCGAAAAGTGAATGAAAGCATCGAGCAGGTGCTGAAGAACATCAAAATTTCGCAGATGAAGGAAGAGCCGGAAGTTGTCCAGGTGAATAAGCAGGAGACCAGGAAGCCGGCGGAGTTGGTAACGATTTCGTAGAACTTTTAAGGAGACAGGTAATCATGAGTACGGATGTGAAGACGGCGACCCCAAGCAGTCAGGATATCGGACAGCGCACGCCCCCCAACGGCGTCAAGCTGCCCATCTACATGGATAATCACGCGACCTCGCCCATGGATCCGCGGGTTCTCGAAGAAATGCTGCCCTACTTCATGGAGAAGTTCGGCAACTCCGCGAGCCGCAATCACCCCTTTGGGTGGGCGGCCGAAGAAGCGGTCGAATTGTCGCGCGAGCGTGTCGCAAAGCTGATCGGCGCGACCGCGAAAGAAATCATCTTCACCTCGGGCGCCACGGAAAGCGACAACCTCGCCATCAAAGGTGTTGCCGAGATGTACCGCGAGAAGGGGAACCACATCATCACGGCGGTCACCGAGCACAAGGCGGTGCTCGACACCTGCAAGCATCTGGAAAAGTTCGGCTTCCGTGTGACCTATCTGCCGGTGCAGAAGGATGGACTGGTTGATCTCGACGACCTGAAGCGCGCCATGGACGACAAGACAATTCTGGTCACGATCATGGCGGCCAACAATGAGATCGGCGTGCTACAACCAATCGCGGAGATCGGCAAACTGTGCCGCGAACGCGGCGTGATCTTCCATACCGACGCCGTACAGGCGATCGGCAAAGTCCCGGTCGACGTGAACAAGATGAACATCGACGTCGCGTCCATCACAGCGCATAAACTCTACGGGCCGAAAGGCGCGGGCGCGCTTTATGTGCGCCGCAAGAATCCGCGCGTGCAGTTGGTGCCGCTGATTGATGGTGGCGGGCACGAGCGCGGAATGCGCTCGGGAACGCTCAATGTTCCCGGCATCGCAGGCCTGGGCAAGGCTTGCGCCATCGCGCAGGAAGAGATGCCGCAGGAATCCTGCAAAATGGCGGGCCTGCGAAACCGGCTGAAAGACAGCATCATGAGCCGGCTTGACGAGGTGTATATCAACGGCTCCTGGGAACATCGCCTGCCCGGCAATCTGAATATCAGCTTTGCCTATGTGGAAGGCGAGTCGCTGCTGATGGGCATCAACGATATCGCAGTTTCGAGCGGATCGGCATGCACCTCGGCGACGCTTGAACCATCTTATGTATTGAAGGCTCTCGGCACGGGCGACGATCTGGCGCACAGCTCGATCCGCTTCGGCATCGGGCGCTTCAACACCGAGGCCGAGATCGATTACGTGGGCGACCGCGTGGTTGAGACGGTACTGCGTCTGCGCGAACTATCGCCGCTATATGAAATGGCGAAAGAGGGTGTGGACTTGAAGAGTGTGAAGTGGGCGGCGGAAGCGCATTAAACAAGCGCCCGAAGCAAGGTTTTGTAGCAGGGTAAGGTTTCGTATCAGGCACCGCTTTAGCGATGCCGTAAGTGTTCTAAAGCAAAAGCCCCTTTAGGGGCTCGGCATAGAAAAGTTCCCAAGGAGATCGAGGATGTCATACAGCGATAAAGTGATCGACCATTACAACAATCCACGCAATGTCGGTTCCATGGACAAGAAGGATTCCGACGTGGGCACCGGCCTGGTCGGCGCGCCCGAGTGCGGCGACGTGATGAAACTGCAGATCAAGGTGAATCCGCAAACCAGCATCATCGAAGACGCCAAGTTCAAGACCTTTGGCTGCGGTTCGGCGATTGCGTCCTCTTCGCTAGCGACCGAGTGGGTCAAGGGCAAGACGATTGACGAGGCCCTCGCGATCAAGAACACCGAGATCGTGAAGGAACTGGCCCTGCCGCCGGTGAAAATTCACTGTTCGGTTCTGGCCGAGGATGCGATCCGGGCCGCGATCGGGGATTGGAAAAAGAAGCAGGAATCCGCGAAGCCGGTGGCAGTGCAGGCGGCGCAGTAGATCGGGCGTGTTTGTGAATTGTCATCCCTCGCTCCGCTCGGGATGACAAAATCTGCTGAGTTTAGAGCTATGGATCAAGCAGTCAAGGACGAAGCGGTCAAACCCGCCCTGCCCACGGCTCCGGCCAAGGGCATCCAGGTGACCGACAACGCGCTCAAGCGGATTCGCTCCGCGATGGTGAAAGAAAATGTTTCGCCGGAGCAGGGTGGGCTTCGTTTGGGCGTGCAGGGTGGCGGATGCTCGGGCCTGAGTTACAACATACGGTTCGATACCCAACCGCGCGAGCGCGACCGTGTGTTTCAGTTCGGAGATGTGCGGGTTTTTGTGGACCCGAAGTCCTTCATCTACCTGCACGGGATGACTCTCGATTACCACGAAACCCTTATCCAACAGGGATTCGTGTTCGTGAATCCGAACTCGACCAAGTCCTGCGGCTGCGGAAGTTCTTTCTCGTAGCGGAGATCGTGTGGTCACGGGGCTCCGCCCCGTTAGGACGGGCCAGAGCCCGTCCCCACACAACCAGTGGTAGAGGGGGAGGGCGGGCCGTGCGCCCGCCTTGAATTTTATATGGCAAATTTGGAATCCAAGTCGTCGATGATCACGGCAGGGCAAGCTGCCGGAGACGCAACCCCGAGGTGCTGGTCGTGCGGGACGATGCGCGCGGTGCACTTCTGCAGTTCGTGCGGCAAAGTGCAGCCGCCGGTCCCGGTGGACTATTTCACCTTCTTCGGATTTCCGCGCAAGCTCAACCTGGACACCGCCGAACTGGAAAAAGAGTTCTACGCGCTGAGCCGCCGTCTGCATCCTGACGTATTCGGACAGGCTGGCGATCAGGAGCGTGCCTGGAGTCTGGAACAGAGTTCCATGCTCAACGATGCGTATCGCACACTGAAAGATCCGATCAAGCGCACCGAATACCTGTTGCGCCTCGAAGGCATCGAGCTCGAAGAGCAATCGAAACAGGCGACGGAAAAGGCTCGCGCTACCGGAGAATTGAAGAAGCAGGTCGTGCCTCCCGATCTTTTGGAGGAAGTCTTCGAACTCAACATGCATCTCGAAGAACTGCGGGTCCAGAAAAAAATGGGCGAAGACGATCCCGCTTTACTTGAGGAAATCGGCAAGGCCAAGCTTTCGCTGGAAGAAAAATACGATGCGCTCCTGAACGAGCTCAAGACCGAGTGGAACAAGTGGGACGAATCCGTGGGCGGCGGTGACGAAGCCGACCAGCGGAAAATCCTCGACAGGATGGTCGATGTGTTGAACCGCAGAAACTATATCCGGAACCTGGTGCGGGACGTGAATGAGGCAATGGAGTCTTAGATGTTCGAGAAGATTGGCCCCAATCATGTGCGTAGTTCGTGGGGATTTGAGGTGTCCGTTCGGTGCGAAGCGACTCAGATTTACGTTGAATATCGCGAAGGCAATCGTGTCGTGCGCTTTGACAATACTATGAACGCGGCGTCTCTGAGCTATCCCCTATTCACCCTTCGCCCCAAGTACATCGCGCATTGGGCTCCGCCGTTCGACGGGGAATTGCTAGACCAAGAAAAGCGCAAGCTGATTATCGAGAATCTTGCTGCCGCGTTGGACTTCATGGGTATTACGACCGACGCTCGCGACGAGCAAGCCAATGTAATCGGAAACTTTGATTCGCAAGGTTGGGTTTGGAAAGACGAGCAATGGCTGAACAAATAGTCGGCATCGATCTCGGCACCACGAACTCACTCGTGGCCTACATGCAGGGGGATTCCCCTGTCGTCGTCCCCGGCGAAGACGGGCTGAACCTTGTACCCTCAGTCGCAGCCCTGGACGAGAAGAACCAGATCATAGTCGGCAACGCCGCTCGTAAGTATCTGATTGAAACGCCGGAGCGAGCAGTCTACTCGGTCAAGCGTCTGATGGGGCGCGGCGTCGAGGACATCCAGGAAGAATTAAAGCTATTTCCTTTCCGCCTGGCGGACGACTTGCAGCCAGGGGAAGTCATCCGCATCAAGCTGGGTGAGAAAACCTTCACGCCGCCGGAAATCTCCGCCTTCATCCTGCGCCAACTGAAGCGCAACGCCGAGCGGTTTTTCGGAGCGCCCGTGACTCAGGCGGTCATCACTGTCCCCGCGTACTTCAATGATGCGCAGCGGCAGGCCACGAAAGATGCGGGCCGCATCGCCGGGCTGAATGTTTTGCGGCTGGTGAACGAACCGACGGCAGCATCGCTCGCCTATGGTCTGGACACGAAGAAGAACGGCATCGTTGCGGTTTACGATCTCGGCGGCGGCACGTTCGACATCTCGATTCTCAAGCTGCACGACGGCATTTTCGAAGTCATCGCCACCAACGGTGACACGCATCTCGGCGGCGACGACATCGATAATCTGCTGATTGCCATCGCGCTCGATGACATTCGCGGCGATCTGGGCCTCGATTTACGTAAAGATGTGCGCCGCAACGGCGAGGCGGTGGCACGCATCCGCAAGGCGGTGATCGAGGCCAAGATTGCTCTTTCGTCGCAGCCCACGGCGAAGCTCGATGTCGATTTGCCCGGCGGGAAGAAATATCAGCGCGAAATTTCGCTCGAAGGTTTTGAGCAGATGATCCAACCGATTATCGACCGCACGGTTGGTCCCTGCAAGCAGGCACTGAAAGATGCGGGCCTGAAGCCCGAACAAATTGACGAAGTCGTTCTGGTCGGGGGCTCGACGCGCATTCCAAAGGTTCGTCACCTGGTCCAGGACCTGTTCAAACGCGAGCCGCACACCGATTTGAATCCGGACGAAGTGGTTGCGCTCGGCGCGGCCGTGCAGGCTAATATTCTGGGCGGTGGCTCCGAAATCACGCAGGACATGCTGTTGCTTGACGTGACCCCGCTGTCTCTGGGCATTGAAGTCGCGGGCGGTGTGACCGACAAAATTATCCTGCGCAACTCCACGGTACCGGCTTCGGCAACGCAGTACTACACCACCCAGGTGGATGGCCAAACCAATGTCGCGATTCACGTGCTGCAAGGCGAACGCGAGCTGGCGCGGGACTGCCGCTCGCTGGCGCGCTTCGATCTGAAGGGCGTTCCGCCAATGGTCGCCGGCATGCCGCGCATTGAAGTCAAGTTTCTGATCGACGCCAACGGCATTTTGCGCGTCTCGGCGCGCGAGCAGCGCAGCGGACAAGAGGCTGAAATCGACGTCCAGCCCACGTACGGACTCACCGACGAACAGGTAGAGAACATGCTGCTCGAATCGTTCGACTATGCCGAAGAAGATTTCCGGCAGCGGCAGGTCATCGAAGCGCACCGCGAAGCCGACACCTTCCTGACGGCGCTAGCGAAAGGAAAGAAAAATCATGCCTGGCAGGAGCTCGCGAACGACGAACGCCGCCACGTCGAAACGCTGGAGAAAGATCTGGTTGAGGTAAAAGATAGCGACGACTATCATGCGATCCGCGCCGGCATCGACGCGCTGAATGAGGCTACGATGCGTCTGGCGGAATTGATGATGGATACGGCTGTCTCGACCGCCCTCAAGGGAAAAGTCATGGACGATGCCGATCTCGAGGAAGGGCCGCAGTCTGGCCACCCGGTCGCGAAGGCAGATTTCAAATAAGAGGCAAATAGAGGTAATAAACAAGTTTGCAACCCAGGGGTCTTATGTCTGAAGAAAAAACACAAGGCCCGGGAACGACCACAGTGGATGCTCCCGGTGAAAACACGGTTGAGGTCACCTTTCTTCCCGAAGGCAAGACGGTGACCTTCGAACACGGCAAGCTGCCGTATAAAGATCATGGGAAAGAAGAGTCGCTGCTCGATGTGGCGTTGAACTTCGGCATTCATCTCGATCATGCTTGCGGAGGGAACTGCGCCTGCACGACCTGCCACGTCTGGGTGAAAGAAGGCGCGGACCTGATCTCGGAGATGGAAGATGATGAAGCTGACAAGCTCGACATGGCCGCCGATCTTCAGTTAAACTCGCGCCTCGGATGCCAGACCGTGATCAAGAAGCCGGGCAAAGTGGTCGTGGAAATCCCGGCCTGGAACCGGAATTACGTTTCGGAAGAACACTAGAAGCAGCTTTCAGCCGTCAGCTTTCAGCCTTCAGCTAAACCGTGACCGGAGTTGGTTGAGATTGCGATTTTTGAGCGCAGACTACTAGGAGCACTGATTCATGCCAAAAGAACTCACCTGGAGCGACGCCGACGACATCGGGATTCTGCTCTCTGAAGCTCACCCGAAAATCGATCCGCTCGCGGTCCGTTTTACCGACCTGCACAAATATGTGATCGCGCTCCCCGATTTTAAAGACGATCCCACGAAGTCGAACGAAGCCAAGCTGGAAGCGATCCAGATGGCTTGGCACGCCGAGGTTCTCGACCGAACTCAAGGCTAGGTTAGCGAGCGATTACCACGCTGGGAGCCGCATCTTCCACGCTCGCCTCGCGCAGAAACTTCGCAGCCTCTTCGGGCGGTGTGGGATTGATGTAGAAACCCGTGCCCCATTCAAATCCCGCCGTCTTGGTCAGTTTGGGCATGAATTCAATGTGCCAGTGGTAATACTCGTTCGCCGGATCCTGCGCCGGCGACGTGTGCACGACCAGGTTGTACGGTGGATTGTCGAGTACGCGGTCCGCTTTCATCAGCAACAGCTTGAGCGCTTTCGCGAGATTTTCGAACATGTGCGACGACGAGTTCTCAAACGCAGACTCGTGACGCTTAGGGAGAATCCAGGTTTCAAAGGGAAACCGCGGAGCATACGGCGCGAGCGTCAGAAAATCTTCGTTCTCAGCCACCACTCGGATGCCGCTGTCGGTTTCCTGCCGGATGGCGTCGCAGAAAACGCATCGCTCTTTGTAGATGTAATACTGTTTTGCTCCCTGCAGCTCCTCCACTACGTAAATCGGCAGAATCGGCAAGGCAATCAGTTGCGAGTGCGAGTGCTCGAGCGAGGCGCCGGCGGCTTCTCCGTGATTCTTGAAGAGTAAAATGTACTTGAAGCGCCGGTCTTTCTTGAGGTCGAGAATACGATCGCGGAAGGCCCAGAGAACGTCTTCGATTCTCTTCGAGGAAAGCGAGGCTAGGGTGGCGTTGTGGTCGGGCGTTTCGATGACGACTTCGTGGGCGCCGATGCCATTCATCTTGTCAAACATGCCTTCGGCCTGCTTATTCAGATTGCCCTCGATTCCGAGGGCCGGGAACTTGTTCGGAACGACACGGACCGTCCAACCCGGACTGTCTTTCAGAGGAGTATTGCCATTGGCGCTTGGGCGGTACGCCAGGATCTCCGGCGGAGTCTTGCTTTCATTGCCATAATCGAAAGGACAAAATCCGCCCTTGATCTTCACAGCTTCGCGCACAAAGTCGGTCGGCCGCTTGGCGCGATCCGTGGAAATAATCACCCACCGGCCCACGATGGGGTCTTTTCTTAATTCTGGCACCTACTAAATCCTTTCAGTAGCGGTCTGCAAACCTGGACTCTGAGAATTTACGATTGTACGACACGGAAAACGCATTCTGAAATAACTCGAATGAGGGCCGCCTGCGGCCGCTGTCATAGTATACGGAGAGCACGTCGAACCGCCACTGGCAAGAAGCTGGTATCAGGCGCAGGAAGTCGCGGGCGACCATCGATAGCTCCTTTTGTTTATGGCGATCTACAGCGGCTTCGGCGGGCTTGACGTCATGCGTTGTCCGAGTTTTCACTTCGATAAAACACAGGACGTCCCGCTCCCAGCCGACAAGATCGAGTTCGCCGCGATGATGCGGGGAGCGGTAGTTGCGGGCGATGATGGTATAGCCCCGTCGGCGCAGGTAGAAGTAAGCGTCTTCCTCGCCTCGCCGGCCGGTACGCTGGTGCGCGGGCATGTCCTCCGGCACAAGCGTTCTTGCTGCCAGCCAGTCTAGTGCGCGTAGGGTGGCCTGGGTGAGGCGCCCGGCGAACATGGAGAATCTCCATATTCACCTTAGCGTGGACCGACCGCTCGTTATGTGATGATGATCACCGCGCGTCCGGTACAATTCGCCGCCCGCGCTGCTGACCACTGACAGCGATCTCAGCTCACCACCTCCGAAACCAGGGAGGCAGCCGCTGCGACCACATTCCCTTTGTCCATGTTCCTTTTTCCCACCGTGTTCACCAGCACCACGCCGCCGAGCGCGATCGCGCCCCCGACCAGGGAAATCAGTTTCGGCACCTCGCCCAGCCAGATCCATGCAATGCCAATGGCGACGATCGGAATCACATAAAGCAACGTCGAAGTCCGTCCGGCGGCCCCGTGCGAAAGCACGTAAGCCCACCCAACATAAGCGAGCGCTCCCGGAAAAATACCCAGATAAATTACCGCGAGCGTCGCCGCGGCCGGCGCAGCACGCAAGGTGTGCAACAGACCGTGCCCGAAGGGCAGCATGAGCGCCGTCCCGAACCAGATCGAGTACGCCGTAAATTCCAGCGCGCTGTACCTGCCCAGATAGTGCTTCTGCATAATCATGTAGAGCGCGGACGTAACCGCAGCGGCAAGAATGATTAGCGCTTGCAGTGAGAGGCGGATGCCTTCGCCTTCTCCGCTGGCGATCAGCGCGACTCCCGCGAAGCTCACGAACACGCCACACCATCCGATCGCAGTCAGTTTCTCGTGCAGCCAGAATCGAGCGGCCAGCGCGGTCCAGATGGGTGTTGATGCAATCAGCAGGCTGGCCGCGCCCGCGGTCACGCGCGTCTCTCCGTAATTGAGTGCCAGGTTGTAAAAGGTGATTCCGATGGCGCCGGTCAGGACGAGTCCGGGAATGTCGCGTAACTTCGGACGGCGAAAGTGCGCGATCCCGGCGTAGATCGCGAGCACCAGAGACGCGACCAGAAACCGCACGATGGCAAGATTCGCGGGCGAATAACCGCGCAGTCCGGCGCGAATGCCGGCAAAGGCCGAGGCCCAGACCACGAGCGTGAACGCCAGTGCGACGAGAGTGCGAGATGTAAAGCGGGGCATCGAGAGGCCTCCTTCCAATAAGTGTTTCGGTTGATGAAATTTCAGTGAATGCAGACTGGCTGCGTCGGGATCGGCGGTACCAGGTGTCGTTTACCGGTTATCGCTTACAGGTAAGGCTCACCATGTATCGCCGCCTCGTTCAGGAGGCCAGGCGCCAAACTGGCGGCGAAGCAAGGCAATCTGGCCGGCGTGATAACTGTTATGCGCCGCAATTTGCCAAAGCATGGCATGCACGGAGGACTCGCGCGGAGATTTTGGCGAGCCGACATCGTGAACTCTTCGCTCCAGCTCCGACGAATCGGATTCCGCGAGCTGGGCAATCCGCGCGAGCAAATCGGTGAACCGACGAGTTGTGGCCCGCCACGCCTCAGCGTCATCGCACGCGCGACCCACGGCGTCCCGATTCGGGTGCGTCGGCCAGCCTTCGATTGCTTTGTCAGGGTAAGGTCGATTCTCTCCCGCAATTTTGCTGAGGTCGTAGTCCATCCAATAGTTCATGTGCTCTAGGATCTGCCAGATGGAATGCGGATAGTCCGGTACGGTCCGGGCTGCATGCTCGGCCGAAATATCTTCGACGCAGGCGACCTGATCCACGTGGGCGCCTCTGCCGTACACGAGTTCGCGCAATGTGGTATCGCCCATACCTTCCATCCTCTGTCCAGAGCATGCAAAACAGCGTGCAACAGCTGGCCACGTGTAGAGACGGGGCTCGCCCCGTCTCAGGCTCTGCCGGCAAACTCGAGACTCATATCAGGGTATCGCTTTAGCGATACCGTAAATTCTTCGAAGTCAGATGCCCCTTCAGGGGCTGTGCGTCGTCATCGGAGACGCGGCACGTCGCACCTCTACGGGATGACGCTAACCACGTCCCCCACCCGAATCGTACCGTCCGTCAGAATCTGCGCCCGCAATCCCCCGCGATGCAGCAGCCCCTTGATCAGCGACTTCCCCGTCACTTTTTGCAAGTGCTCACACGGTTCGCACAGGCGGATGCCTCGAATGCGCACATCGCCAATGGCAAACTCCCTTCCCACTAGGTGATTCAGCGGAACGTTGCGCGTCACGATGTTGCGTCGAGCTTCACCGGCGGCAAGCTCGATGCGATAGTCCCGCCGCAGCGCCTCAATCGCCTCTACCTCAATCAGCGTGAGTTCGTGATCCGGCGCAGGCTTGTAGAACGTGCCCAGCTTCAACGCGTAACGGTCACTCTCAAGCCCCGAGCCTCGAACCGCCGTTGCCTGGGGAACAGATTGCGGCGGCCCTTCGGCAGTGGAAGCAATATGAATGGATTCCACAGTTCCGTTCCACATCGCGAACCTCCCACGACTTAACGACCAACGAGCAACGACGAACGACCAGCGACTACGTGTTCTTTTCGACGACAGCAATCGTCTCTTCCAGTGCATCCATGGCAACGTCGGCTTCATCCTTGGCAACGATGAGTGGCGGCGCGATGCGCACCGTGCTCGGACCGCATCCCAGAAACAGTACTCCGCGCTCGAACGCCAACTCCACGATGCGATCGCGCTCGCTGGCGCCGTACTCGCGGGTCTTCTGGTCTTTCACGATCTCGACGCCGATCATTAAGCCTCGTCCGCGGACGTCGCCTACAATCTTGTGCTTCTTCGGCCAGTCGGCCATGCGTTTCATCATGTGGTCGCCGACCTCGTGCGAATTCCTCAGCAGCCCTTCCTTCTCGATCACATCGAGCGTGGCCAGCGCCGCGGCAATGCAGACGGGGTTCCCGCCAAAGGTCGAAGCGTGCGAACCGGGCACCCAGTCCATGATGTCGGCCTTGCTCATGGTGATGCCAAGCGGCATCCCCGAGGCAATGCCCTTGGCGATGCAAACCATGTCGGGATGCACGCCGGTGTGTTCGACCGCAAACCATTTGCCCGTACGGCCGATGCCACTCTGAACTTCGTCCACTACAAGCAGGATCCCGTGCTTGTCGCAGATGCGGCGCAGTTCCTGCATGAAGATCGTTGGCGCAACGACGTATCCGCCTTCGCCCTGTATCGGCTCGACAAAAATGGCGGCAACTTCTTCCGGCGCGAGAATGGTCTTAAACAACTTCTCTTCGATATAGCGCGCGCAGCTAACGGCGAATTTCTCGGCATCCTGCGGCCCCCCCGAAGATCCCCGATACACGTCGGGATAGGGCACGTGCGTCACTCCGGGCACAAGCGGCGAGAAGCCGCGCTTCTGCTGCGGCTTTGAGGCGGTCAGCGAGAGCGCGCCCATGGTCCGTCCGTGAAAAGCCCCGAAGAAGGCGATCACCTGCTGCCGTTTGGTGTGATAGCGCGCCAGCTTCAAAGCGCACTCGATGGCTTCGGCTCCGGAGTTTCCGTAATAAACCCGGTGCGGCCCAGGCATAGGCGCGATTTTTGACAAGCGCTCGGCCAGCGTCACCATGCTTTCGTAATAGAAATCGGTGCCCGACATGTGGATCAACTCGCCCGCCTGCTTCTGAATGGCCGCGACCACTTCCGGATGGCAATGGCCGGTCGAGGTCACGGCGATGCCGGCGGAAAAATCGAAGAACTCATTGCCATCCACATCCTCGATCACAATGCCGCGGCCGCGCTTGGCAACTAGCGGATACGAGCGCGTATAGGAAGGCGAAATGTACTTCTCGTCGCCCGAAAGAATCCGCTTGGCATTAGGGCCCGGAATCGCAGTCTTGAGCTTGGGGCCGGTCAAAGTTTTGGTGGTCATGGAGTCCTCCAGATCAGTTATTAGTTCTCAGTTTTCAGTCCTCGGTGGTGCTGCTTAGGCTTGGAGCTAAGTGCCAAAAGCTAAGAGCTAAAGGCGATTAGCAAAGCAACGAGAGGTAAGAGATTAGTCGCTGCCGAAGAGATTGGCGCGCACATGCGAAGGCAGCACGGAAAGGTACCGGCGGGGACAAGCGCGTCCCTCGATCCAGCACGTCCGGAGAAACGGAATGTAGCCATTCGAGCGCATAGCAGCTAAAACATTATATCCCGGCTTTGATCGTGCCGTAACCCCCTAAAGACGCACTCCAAAGGCCACGTGCAAAAGCCGCCGCCATCGGCACGAACCGCGTAGGGGCAGACGCATTCCTTCGGCTTCGCTCAGGACCGGCCCCGGCCGACCAAAGCTCGGCAGTTGCTAGGTCGAAGGCGCGGCTGAGTTCGCCTCTGCATCGAACACGAACCGATCGCCAAGCAAGAAATTCACCAGCGAACACAAGACGATCGCAACAAGATTCGACGCGACATAGTTGAACTTCACTTCGCCGACCAGCACCCTCATCAGCCCAAGGTTTCCGACCATCGAAACCGCTCCGTTGCTGGCATTGAATTTCACCAGCCTGACCAGGGATTGCATCGGCTTCGCAGCCCGCCGGTCCGCCCAAGTGAAGCGCTCGTGCCACAAAAAGTTATGAATCACCGCGATCTCGACCGCCAGCCCCGTGGCCAACAGATAATCCAGATTCAGCCAGGAACGAAAAACACTCAGCGCCGCCAGTTGCACAACGATCCCGACACCACCAACGGCGTTGAATTTAATCCAGCGAAGCAATGTCCGACGACGATCCCTCTGAGAACTGAGAACCGGGAACTGAGAACTGTTCACAAAATTCTCTCTTCCCGGTAAAGCCGGACCGTATTCTTCAGGCTGACGGCACCCAGCATCAGCAGCATGACTGCCAATCCAATCGCGCCGCCAATATCAAACAGCCGATAGCGCCCGTGAATTACCCATGCCCAACGGAACATGGCCAGGTTGCCAACCGCCAGCAGCACGCGCAACTCGGTCGGGCCAAAGTGCCACAGCGAAAGGTGAAACTCGCCGACTGTATAAGTCGCCAGATACGACTGGATGGAAAGCAACAGAAACGCAATCAGTAGTCCAATCGCAATCACAGGATTCATATATCCGGAAAGCGCCAGCCCGCCCATCATCGCCACTGCGCCGATCGAATCGATCATGTGGTCCACGTAGAAGCCGTAACGCGGTCTCTGCCGCTGGCGCACGCGCGCCAAGGTTCCGTCAAGGCTGTCGCCAAACCAATTCACCGCGAGACAAGCAATGGCGGCCAGCAACATGCGGCGATCACGGGCAGCAAGCACATAGCAAACGCCAGTCGCGATCTGGGCGGCAAATCCGATGACGGTGAGATGGTCGGAATTCACCCACGCGGGCATGCGTTCAGCCATCCAGACCAGAGCCCGCTTCTCGGCGGCAGCCAGCAAACTTCCGTGGACGCGCGTCGCCTGCCGGAAGTTGGCACGACAGGCCTCGTCCAAAGTCTTAGGGTTGATCTGCTCCGCAAAATCGGCGAGTGAGCTGGCCATAGTGCCTCCGTTTCTGCGGGCACTATGCGTCGAAAGCGGAAAGATGACAATGCAGCGCGGGTAAAACGTAGATCAACAGCCAAGTCAAAACATTTCAGCTATTTAGAGCGAGCCCTCGCCTGAAGGCTCGTAGGCTTGTGTGCGGACGGACGCCTCGCGAGCCGCCCTGAGCGAAGTCGAAGGGTCCAAGCCGAGACCGATGCTCGGCAGCCGCCTCCGGCTTCAATGAGCCGGGAACTTTGCCAAGCGCAGGCTCGTAAATAGAAACGGAGGAAACATGAGGAAGCTTTTTCTGGTTCTGTGGGCAGTGGCGATCTCGATAGCTTCTCGGGCACAATCGGACGCACGACCGAAGATTCTCGTGCTCGGGACGTATCACATGTCGAACCCGGGACACGACCTCTACAACATGCAAGCTGACGATGTTCAATCGCCGAAACGTCAGCAGGAAATCGCGCAGCTGATCGATGTTTTGAAGAAGTTTCATCCAACTAAGATTGCGATTGAAGCCGACACTCAGAGCCAGAAAGTGGGGAAAGAGTATTCCGACTACGTCGCGGGAAAGTACACCCTGTCACGCAACGAAATCGATCAAATCGGATACCGGCTGGCCAAGGAGCTTGGGCATCACGCGGTCTTCCCGGTCGATGTCGACGGTGAATTCCCGTGGCAACGGGTGGTCAATTACGCGAAGGCCAATGGCCGCGCCGCGAAGCTCGACGCGATCAATTCGGGCTGGGGCACGCAGGTAAAAGAACAGGACGATTTCCTGCGATCGCACACTGTGCTCGAGATGTTGGAGTACTTGAATTCCGATTCGAGGGCAGCAAAAGACGTGGCCTTGTATTACGCCACCGTGCCCTACGGAGATCCTCTTGACTATGCGGGACCTGACCTCCTGGCAGCCTGGTATCAGAGGAATATTCGGATTTATAACAATATCGTCAAGCTGATCGAGTCCCCGAACGACAGGATTCTCGTAGTCTACGGGTCCGGTCACCTCGGCTGGTTGCGGCAAGATATTGCTAACGATGCGACAGTTGAGTTACGGAAGCTGGCTGACTTGACCGGGCAACGATAAGTGGCAGTCCGCCTTCGAGAACGATACTAGAGCTATCGGTGCAATCGCGATGCCTCGCCAACAACCGCACAATTTCCCGATTGCCGGCGTCCCAACTCGTCTTCAGCATCCGGAAAACATGTACCAGCGCAATCCTGTGCCGGCCCTTCCTGCTGCAGTTCTGGCATCGGTAGGGCCCTAAGCCAGTAAAACTCCTTCAACGTGCGTCCGACTGTTATTCTTTAACCGTCATTTCAGGCCAACATGATTGGCAAGAAGCTGTCGCACTACCGGATCGAGGAAAAAATCGGCGCCGGAGGCATGGGAGTCGTCTATCGCGCGCATGATGAGCAACTCGACCGTGACGTCGCCATCAAGGTTCTGCCTTCCGGATCGCTCGCCGACGAGACAACTCAGAAGCGGTTTCGCAGGGAAGCTCTGTCCCTCGCTCGCCTGAACCATCCTAACGTAGCGACCGTGCATGAGTTCGGCACCCAGGACGGCGTTGATTTTTTGGTCACCGAGTACATCTCTGGCATCGCCATGGACGCCAGACTCGCGTCCGGCGCGCTGCCTGTGACGGAAGTATTCCGTCTCGGACTGCAACTGGCTCAGGGCCTCGCAGCCGCGCACCAGCAAGGAATAGTGCATCGCGACCTGAAGCCGGGAAATCTACGCCTAACTCGCGACGGTCGGCTGAAGATTCTCGACTTCGGTCTGGCCCAGTTCATGCCGCAGCCCAGCGACCTCGGCCTCACCGTCACCGTGACCAAGTCGCAGGAGACTACCGGCACGCTTCCTTATATGGCTCCCGAGCAGTTGCGCGGAGAGGGTGCTGATGCGCGCTGCGACGTCTGGGCGGCCGGCGCGGTGCTTTACGAAATGACCACCGGGAAGCGGCCGTTCCCGCAAACCAATGCTCCGCTTCTCATCGATGCAATTCTGAATCGGCCCTTCGATCCGGCCAGTCGGCTAAACCCCGAGGTGCCTCCGGTGTTGGACGAGGTCATTCGCAAGGCCCTGGGCAAGGATCCGTCGCAGCGCTATCAGACTGGCGGCGAGTTGGCTGTGGCTCTCGAGTTGCCAGTCTCCACCGGCACTGCTCCGGTCTTTCCCGCTCCCGTTCCCGCTCCGCCGAAGCGCGGTAAACCATACTTGGCCAGCGCTCTCATCGTGGCTCTTCTTGCCATAGCGAGCGCCGCATATCTGTTCATGCACCGGAAAAAGGACGCGGCATCCGCTCCCCCAACCGCCATTCGGCGCCGGTCAATCGCCGTGCTCGGCTTCAAAAATCTTTCCGGCAACCCCGATAAATCATGGCTCTCCACCGCCATATCGGAAATGATGACCACCGAACTCAGCCAGGGAGATGAATTGCGCACCATTCCCGGAGAGAGCGTGGCGCAAATGAGAATGAGCCTGGCGATTCCCGACGCCGACAGCTACAGCCAGCAGACTCTCAACCGCATCCGGCAAAATCTCGGTAGCGATGACGTAGTTGTCGGTTCGTATCTCCCGCTGGGGAATGGCGTGCTGCGGCTCGACCTGCGTATGCAGGATGCAGTTGCGGGTGAAACTCTCGCTACGGTGTCGGAAAAAGGAAACGAGTCGGAGATCGACACACTGGTCGGCAAGGCGGGGGCTGAATTGCGCGCGAAACTCGGCATCGCCGGTCTTTCCGGGGAGCAATCCGCGGTCGTGCGGACATCTCTGCCGTCGAATCTCGAGGCTGCGCGCCTGTACGCCGAGGGCTTGCAAAAACTGCGTCTATTCGATGCTCTCGCGGCCCGCGATTTGCTGGAGAAAGCTGTTGCTCTCGATCCCGGCCACGCCCCCACCCGTTCGGCGCTCGCCCAAGCCTGGGCAACTCTTGGTTACGACGACAAGGCTAAAGAGCAAGCCAGGCAGGCGCTGGAATTGTCTTCCAAGGTTTCCGGCAAGTTTTCACGGGAAGAGCGCCTGCTGATTGAAGGCCGCGCCCATGAGATCCTCGCCGAGCCGCCTGCGGCCATCGAAAACTACCGCGCGCTCTGGCAATTTTTCCCCGACCGTGTCGACTACGGTCTGTTCCTGATCCGCGCCCAGATCAATGCCGGGCGGGGCAATGACGCGGAATCCACCCTCGGTGACGTTCGCAAGCTGCCGGTCTCCGAGGCCGATGCCGCGCGCATCGATCTCAGCGAAGGCAACATTGCTATGTCCCAGAGCGACTTCAAGCGGCAGCAATCGTCGGCCGACCGGGCGGCAAATCGGGGACGTGCGGTAGGCGCCAGTTTACTGGTCGCGGAGGCCTTGCAACTGGAAGCGATTGCCTGCGAGCGCATGGGGCAGTCGGACAAGGCGATCCAACTTGCGGCGCAGGCCAGAGAGCTCTTTTCCTCGGCCGGCTACCGTCAGGGAGCGGCTCGCACTTTGCTCATGACCGCAGACGTGCTCTTCGACCAGGGCGATTTCGAAGGCGCGAGAAAGAAAGTTGAGGAAGCGCTTCCAGTTTTTCAGGAGATCGGGGCTCAAAAAAGCATTCGCGCCTCGCGTGAGCGGATCGGAAATATTCTTTACCAGCAGGGAAAACTGCAAGAAGCGAAATCATACTACGACCAGGCCTTACGTTTTGATCAGAGCGTTCACGATCCAACCAGCCTCGCCAGCGACTATGGAAATATCGCCAATGTCCTGGATAGCCTCGGGGATTTAACCGGCGCCCTCAAGATGCAGCAACAGGCGCTGGCTGCCTTCAACGAACTCGGCGACCGTCGTGGCTCTTCCGCGACACTGAATAATCTGGGGAATCTGTCTTTGGAGATGGGCAACCCCGACGAAGCCAGGAAGTACTTCGACCAGGCATTCTCTCTCGCGCAGGAAATCACTTACCGCGGCGGGGAGCCATATCCTATGTCAGGGTTGGGCGACGTTCTTGTCGTCCGCGGCGACCTGGCGGGGGCCCGCAAGCAATACGAGCAGGCGCTGGCGGTCTGTGAAGAAATAAAAGATGAGGACTTCGCCGCCCAAATCCGCACCGCGCTCGCTTTGGTCGCGCTGCAGGAACGAAGATTTTCCGATGGAGAGGCGTTGGCCCGTCAGTCGGCCGCGGTGTTCGACAAAACCAATTCCACCGCTAGTAGCGCATGGGCCCATGCCTTGCTGGCCCGCAATCTCTTAAGCGCAGGCAATCTGGCTGAGGCACGCCGCGCCGCCACGGAAGCTGTCGCCCGCTCGCGGCAAGCTGCCGGCGAGACGCCACGTTTTGAAGCCACCCTTGCCGATTCTCGTGTGCTGGCAAAGTCGGGCAAGCCCGCGGAGGCGCGTCAGCAACTCGAATCCATGGTTTCCACGACGCGCAAACATGGGTATCGGCTCTACGAACTGCAAGCGCGTCTCGCGCTGGGGGAAATTGCATTATCGTCCGGCTCCCCGACCGCCCGCTCTCATCTGGCGACTCTGGAAAAAGATGCCAGAAACCAGGGAGCGATTTTCGTCGCCAACCAGGCGGATGCCTTGCGGCAATCGAAATAAGCGCAGATCCCCGATCAAACCGACTAAGAACGTTCCTCAGCGTTGTTGTCGTAACCAAGATTGCCTTCCCCGATTCCAGCCCCGCCAATAACTCTCCCACCAACCGCCAGATGCGTTAATCTGCGAAGGATGCGTCTGTTGCGCTTCTTCCGCCCATCGCACCAGCACACCGCCTTCTCGGCGACGTTGCTGCTGATGGCCGCCATCACGCTCTCGCGCGTGATTGGATACATCCGCGAGGCCTACATTGCCTACGCTTTCGGCGCTGGCCAGCAGACCGACGCCTACGTCGCCGCATTCACCCTCCCCGACTGGCTGAACTACATTGTGGCCGGAGGCACCGCTTCGATCACATTCATCTCAATCTATACCCGGTTCCTGGCAGAAAAGCGCGAGCATGACGCACAGAAAACATTCTCGATCATCATTACCGTGATGACCACTGTACTGGTCGCCGGCACCCTCCTCGCCGAAATCTTCACGCCTCAGTTCGCCGGTTGGATGTTCCACGGCTTCACTCCGCAGCAGATGCAACTATGCGTTCATCTGACGCGCATCCTGCTGCCTGCGCAGATCTTCTTTTATGTTGGGGGAGTAGTTTCGGCGGTATTGCTCTCACACCGTCTCTTCCTGTTGCCGGCATTCGGTCCGCTGATCTACAACGTGTTCATCATCGCCGGCGGGGTTGTCGCAGGCCGTCAGATGGGAATCGCATCCCTCGCCTTCGGCGCCCTCGCTGGCAGCATTGCCGGGCCGTTTCTGATCAACGCGCTCGGGGCCGCCGAAATCGGCACCGGATACCGCCCTTCGTTCGACGTGAAGAATCCGGCGTTCCGCGAGTGGGTGCGGCTCTCCATCCCGCTGATGCTCGGCGTCTCACTCGTTACCGCCGACGACTGGATCCTCCGCTACTTTGCCTCCAGCGGAATCGGCGACATCGCGCGCCTGAACTATGCCAAGCGCCTCTTCGCTGTTCCCATTGCCATTCTCGGACAGGCCACCGGCCAGGCGTCCCTCCCCTTTTTCTCGCGCCTGTTTGGAGAAAAAAAGTTCGCCGAGTTTGCGGCCACGGTGAATGCTTCGGTCTATCGCATCACGGCAGCATCTCTGCTGATCACCGGCTGGATGATGGCGATTGCCGTCCCTCTAATCGACCTCGTCTATCGCCGCGGTCACTTCACCTTTGCAGATTCCGAATCCACCGCGCTCTACTTTTTCTGGTTTTCGCTCTCCCTGGCCTTGTGGTCCAGTCAGGCGCTTTATGCCCGCGCGTTTTATGCCTCCGGCAATACCCTGACTCCGATGATCGCCACCAGCCTCATCACTCTCGCTTCTCTACCCATCTACGCGCTGTTTTTTCGGACGCTGTCAGTCACCGGGCTGGCCGTCGCCTCCGACGTTGGCATCGCCGCCAACGCCCTAGCCATTGCGCTGCTCCTGCATATTCGCGGCATGGTGTCGCTCGGCGGCCTGAACTGGAAAGAGTTATTGAAAGCTGCGCTGGTCGGTGCCGTTTCCGGTGGATTGAGTTATGAAGTCATGCGTACCATACCGCTCGATGGCAGTCGCCGCAACGACCTCCTCGCTCTCGCCCTCGGCACCGTAACCTGGGCCGCAGCGGTCGCCGCGGGACTTTGGTTGTTGCGTTCCGAATTACCGGCAGATCTTCGCAGGAAGAAACCGGCTGCGTTCCCAGCCGTGGCTGAAGGCCAAGCCGCCGAAACGATGGCGACCGGCAAAGAACCCTGAGAGTTGTTCGTGTGGGGGGCTCGTGTGGGACGGTCGCCTCGCCCGTCCAAGCCGAGCGGCGCTCGGCAGCTGCCTGTAGCCGCACAAACGTGAATTCGCTATAGTCGCCTCATCCTTCGCGATTCCGCTGCCCTGAGCAGCGCACCAAAACAAAACGGACCCCAAAAGAGGTCCGTTTCTTAAACACATTGCCCTGATGGCGCATCAGCGACAAGCGACCGACGAGCGCCGATTTACGCTCTTGCCGCAATCGCCGGTTCCGGCGCCGCGCTCGAAACACTCTTCGTCACCTCTTCCGGCTTCGAGGCTACCGCCCCTCCCGCCTTGCGGATGTCGATGCCACCCTTGAAGAAGGCGCCGTCTTCAATCGAAATGCGCGCCGCCACAACGTCGCCGGTGAGCGAACCGTCACTGCGGATGTCCACCCGGTCGCTCGCAGTCAGGTTGCCCCGCACCTTGCCGAGCACCACGATTTCCCGCGCGCTAATGTTAGCCGCGACCACTCCGTTGCGGCCGATGGTTACGCGATTGCCCGAGAGGTTGATCGATCCCTCCACGCGGCCATCTATATATAAAGACTCGGAACCAGTCACTTCACCCTTGATCACCAGCGACTTGCCAATCGTGGCTTGGTCCGAAGTGGACGTGGTGGTGGTCGCAACCGGGCGCGGTATCGAAGGGGCCTCGCTCGGCGTTATCGTCGGTGCCGTCGTCCCCGCGGTCGTGCTCGGACGCTCCGGATCAGCTGGTCGGCCAGGTGTTGCAGGTTGATTCGTGGGCTTCCACATTGTCGTCGAAATCCTTTCCTCTTGTTAATTAAGGGATTCTGAACCTTAGGGGATTCTGAATCAGCGCCGCATTTCGGGGGCCAAAACGAATTGTACTCCCGTCAAAACGCCCTGCCTTGTGGAAATCCAGCTTTCTTATTGATTTTCATAGTTCCCCTCATGGTTCCCCCGCCGCACCCTACACCTCAGGCTGGGTCTTCCATCGTGTAAGCTATGCCCGCCCTCCGGTAATTCTTCTATCGCGACACTCCTATCCGATACCCGCATCCGATACTATTGAGCCGTGGCCACGTCCAAACCATGTGCCATCCCCGACGAGGAATCCATGACTCTACCAGCGGCGACCCTAACTACAACCACTCCAACCACAACCACTTCAACCCCTACCGCCGCCCTCCGGCCCCAGCCCGGAGAATACACTCCCTACTACGACCGCTACATCTCGCTGGTTCCGGCCAACGACATTGTCGCCGCGCTAGACGACCAGCGCCGCCAGACGCTTCTCTTGCTCTGCGGACGCGCCGAGGCCGACGGCGATCTCCGCTATGCGCCTGACAAGTGGAGCCTGAAGGAAGTTCTCGGACACATCAACGATACCGAGCGCATCATGAGCTACCGCGCCCTGCGCATTTCGCGCGCCGACGCGACTCCCATCGAAGGCTACGAGCAGGACGACTACGTCCGCAATGGCCCGTTCGCAGGCCGTCCGCTGGCTGACTTGATCGAGGACTACATCGCAGTTCGAAGAGCCACCGTCTCGTTATTTCGCAATCTGGACGAGCCCGCCTGGAGCCGACGCGGAGTAGCCAACAAGAACGAAGTGACGGTGCGCGCCCTGGCCTACATAATCGCCGGCCACGAACTGCACCATCGGCGGATAATCGAGGAGAAGTATTTGAAGTAAGTGGAGAGACGGGCGCCCCCGCCCGTCCACCCCAGCCCCGGCGCCGGAGACGAACCTTAGACCTGAGACCCCTGAGACTAGGACCTGAGACCATGCCACGCAACACGCTTGTCGGCCGCCTGACCATGCATCGCGACGGCTTCGGCTTCGTGATTCCCGACGCCACTTCGCTCGATGCCCATCTGAAAGCCCGCCTCGCCGGCGATGTCTTCATTGGTCCGCATGCCACCGGATCCTCTATGCACGGCGACCGCGTCCTGGTCGAAGTCGGTACCATCCGCCCCGATGGACGCGCCGAAGGCCGCATCATCCGCTCCCTGTCGCGCGCCCATCCGACGGTAGTCGGCATCTTCCACTACGGACACCGCCACAACTACGTCAAGCCCATCGACGAAAAAGTAACGCAGGAAATCGTCATTCCGCCAGGGATGGAGCATCCGCAGTCCCCTGTGGCTTCTACCCCTGTGACCTCCGCGCCCCCCGTGGTAAAGATTTCTCCCGCTGAACCACCAAGGCCGAAGAAGAAGAGATCCCAGGATCGAGTAATAGGCAAAGAAGCCGCAGTCCACGCCAACGCGCAGAATCTGGAAGGCGTAGTAGTAGACGTAGAAATCACCGACTGGCCAAGCGCCACCCAAAATCCACGCGGCCGCGTAATCGAAATTCTCGGCGAAGAAAACGACTTCGGCGTAGACGTCGAGATCATGATCCGAAAGTTCCACCTGCCCCACCGCTTCCCGCCCGAAGTGATCGAAGAAGCTCAAGCGATCGAGAATGTAATTCACGCCAGCGAACTACGTCACCGCCGCGACTACCGCGACCTTCCTATAGTCACCATCGACGGTGAAACCGCGCGCGATTTCGACGACGCCGTCCACGTCCGGCAACTCGAAAACGGCAACTACGAACTGCAAGTCCACATCGCCGACGTCGCCCAATACGTAACGCCCAATTCGCCGCTAGACCAAGAAGCCCGTCTACGCGGCACCAGCGTCTATTTCCCCGACCGCGCCGTCCCCATGCTGCCGCTCGAACTCTCGACCGACATTTGCAGCCTGCGCCCGCACGTCGACCGCCTCGTCCTCTCCTGCACCATGGAGATCGACCACCAGGGCGAGATCGCCGCCTACGAACTCAACGAAGGCGTGATCCGCTCCGCCAACCGCATGACCTATACCGCCGTGAATGCCGTCATCGAAGGCGACGCCGCGTCACGTAGCGAATGCGCAACCCAGATCGAACATTTCGAACGCATGCGCGATCTCGCCATGATCCTGAACCGCAAGCGCAAGCGCCGCGGATCGATCGACTTCGATCTCCCCGAACCGGTCATCGAGTTCGACGAATTAGGAATGATGAAGAGCATCACGCGCTCGGAGCGCAACATCGCGCATCGCCTGATCGAAGAATTCATGCTCTCGGCGAACGAGTGTGTCGCGCACTATCTGGAAAATAAACGCATCGCATCGCTCTACCGCATCCACGAGAAGCCCGACGCCAAACGCGTCTACGACTTCGAAGTCATCGCCGCTACCTTCGGATACTCGCTCGGAGTGGGCGCATTGCCGATTCAGCGAGTGCAGCTAAAAGCCGACCGCCGCCAAGCCCGCGGCACCGGCAAGCGAGTCCGCGAAATCGAAGTCCCCAAAGAAGTCCACATCACGCCGCGCATGTACCAGAAACTCACGGAGAAGATCGCAGGCAAACCGGAAGAAAGAATCCTGAGTTTCCTGATGTTAAGGTCACTAAAGCAGGCCCGCTACTCCGAAGAAAATCGCGGACACTTCGCCCTGGCCGCCACGACCTACACCCATTTCACCTCGCCCATCCGCCGCTATCCCGACTTGATCGTGCACCGCATACTGAAAGAAGTGCTGCGCGACTCCGACTGTAGCGCCCGCGTCACGCCGGCCGTCGCGGGGGCGTCTCGCCCTCGCCACGGAGAAGAACGAGCCAGCCGGGATTACATGCAAGATGACGCCCCGGCCGCAGAAGAAGCCGCCTCAGCGTTAGACGATCTGCGGGGGTCCCGTTCACAA